>Ga0310696_10003251_pt1 | contig 20481 bp, 8 predicted proteins | sample AusTroGonzalo_MG_4_FD_203885 | JGI IMG/M metagenome (GOLD analysis project Ga0310696, IMG submission 203885) | Bovine rumen microbial communities from tropical cattle in Woodstock, Queensland, Australia - Gonzalo_02 (v2) (version 2) | ecosystem: Host-associated > Mammals > Digestive system >... | reverse complement strand
TCTCTTCCATGAGCACTTTCTCGTCGGCATCGCCACCTCCGCCATAGCCGAGGTAGTGTTTCGAGCAGGCGCCCACGCCTTTACGCAGGTCGCCCTGTTGCAGGCCTTTCACGAAGGCCACGCCCATGGCTGCAGAGAGATAGCTGTCTTCGCCATACGACTCCTCGAGACGGTTGAACGAGGGGATGCGGCACACATCGACCATGGGCGAGAGCGCCAGCACACCACCCATCTTACGTAGGGCCGTGCTGGTCTGACGTGTCTTCAACTCTGCCAGTTCGGTATTGAACGAACAGGCCTGTCCGATCTGCTGGGGATAGATGGCAGCCCCCTTGGTGTTGATGCCCGAGAGCACCTCTTCGTGGAAGAGGGCAGGGATACCGTTGGGGGTGTTCTGCTTCAGCCAGTCTTGTACGGCTGCCACCATGTCGCGAATGGTATTCGGATCGCGAGGCATCTGGAGGGCAAACTGTGAGAAATGGCCAATGCCATAGGGGATGAGTTCGCGACACTTGGCTGTGTCGAGTTGTCCCTCGTCGTTGAAGAGCTCGTCCATATACATACTCTTCAGTTGGGCGATGCGCTCCTCCTGTGGCATCTTACTATAGAGTTCGTCAACCTGCTGTTCGATATCCACTGCGGTATTACAGCCTGTCATCAATGCCATCGCGCTCATAAATAATAGTCCTTTAATTTTCATTTTTCCTTTATTTTGTTATTTCACCTTTTTACCTTTTTTACCCTTACTTAAATTGCCACCAATCGAGGTGGGTGTCGCCAGAGGTGTTGCTAAAGCATAGGTAGAGGTCGTGGACACCTGAGGCGTTGCTGACCTTCGTGCTGAAAGTGCGATATTTCTCTGCGGAACCCGTCTTCGATACGAGTGCCGTACCAATAACGGGACCATCCTGGCTGTCGAGGCGCAGGGTGACGGTGCAGGCACCAGTAGAGGCAGCCGTGATGCTGAAGCGTGTGGCACCCTTTTCGCCAAAGTCCACACCACGGAGCTTGATCAGTTCACCATCGTTGATGTCGTAGATATACATGTTCTTCTTACCTGTCGAGGTGGGCATATCGGCCACGATACCTGTGTTGGGGATACCCATCTTGGCTGACTTCAGACCATAACCCCAGGCCATTGTCTCGGCCTCTACACGCTCGTAGGGATTGAGCCAGCAGAGTTGTTTGATGGGCTCCTGGTCGAGCCAATAGGGTGCCTCCTGGATGGTGCCATCGGCATTGTAGGTGATCTCTGCTGCAGATACTGAGCGACGCTCGTGATGGGTGAATGTGTCGAGGTGCATCAGGTCGTAGTTCTGTCCGAAGATATATGAGTGGCCCTTGAAGTCGCAGATGCCGGGGTGGTTACCACGGTCACGCAATGTGGGGCGCATGATGTAGTTCTTCCACTCCCAGGGACCTGTGGGGGAGTCGCTCATGGCGTAGCCCAAGGCCTCAGGGCAACAGGTAGAGGCGAAAGCACAATAATAGTGGCCATCGCGCTTATAGAACCAAGGACCCTCCTGATAGTGCTTGATATGCGGCAGCTTCACAACATCGCCCTTCAGCGAGATCATATCGTCGCCAAGAGGGGCATAGAATGTGTGCGGATTCCCCCAGTAGAGCCAAGCCTGACCGTCGTCATCGGTATAGACGGAGGGATCGATGTCGAACCAGTTGCTCTGGTCCCATACCAACGGCTTACCGAGGGGATCATGAAAAGGGCCGTAAGGAGAGTCGGCTACGAGCACTCCGATGCCATGGCCGTGGAGTGGGGCATAGAGGTAGTACTTGCCATTGCGCTCTACGGTCTGGATGGCCCAGCCACCGTTCTCACGACTGCGCCAGCTGAAGTCTTTCAGCGAGGCCACGGCTCCGTGCTCCGTCCAGTTCACCATGTCGGTGGTGGACCACAACAGCCAGTCGTACATGAAGAAGCCAGCAGAACTCTTCTCGTTCAAGTCAGGGATATCCTCAGGCGAAGCATCGTGCGAGGTGAAGAGAAACAGGCGGTCACCCACCACGAGTGGTGAGGGATCGGCCGTGTATTTTGTCTGGAAGAGGGGGAGATTTATGCTAATCTCGCCCTTCACGGCTGCCTGCAGCATCAGGGAGTCGAGAATCGACTCGAGCGCATGGCGACGCTCAGGCCAAGTGTTATAGTCGTCGGCTTTGATGGTATAGACCTTCTTGTCGCAGGATTTGTCTTTGCAACAGTCACCCTGTCCGTCACAGCCTGTCATGATACAGAACGGCGGCAGTTTCTTCAGACCAATCAGTTTATCGGCCATCACATCGACACCACCAATCTTAAACCAGCTCTCGATGGTGTCGTCCTTGCCTGGGATAAGGCGGATGCAGAACTGCGGTTCGCCCTGGGCAGGACGATAACGGCCCACCTGTTTGTTCAGGTCGTAGTTCACCACACCATGTGCGATGTTATCGGCCTGGTTCATATAGTTGAATGTGGCTGCAGGGTTATTGCAGATGCTGGGCTTGAAACCGTTAGAGGGGGCCAGGTACATGTTCTGGGGATCGGCCACGGGGGTGCCATCAACAAGGAAATAATAGGTGAAGGCCTCGTAGATGCCCTCTTCGATCTCCTTGCTCCACACACCGTCGCTGTCGCGCTCCATAGTGATGGGCTTGCCGAAGATCTCACCCGCCAGTTTCACCTCCTTGGCGTCAGGAGCCTTCATGCGGAAGATCACACTGTCGTATTTGTATTCAGGCGAGAGGATGGGACGGGGGAAGAGACGGGCCATCACACCAGGTGTGAACTGCTGCTCCTTGCCAGTGGCCTCAGGAGTGGGCTGAGCGTTCTTCATGGCCTGCTCGGCAGCCTCGGGACGGAAGAGCAGAGGCAGGGTCTTCGTGAGGAAATACTTGGCGTTCATCCACGTATGACCGAACTTGTCGTGGGTGAACTCCTTCACACTGCGGATGCCCTTCTTGTCGAGGAACTCCATATAGTCACGGGCGTTGCCATAGAGGAAATCATCAGTACCCACACCGAGCCAGAACAGACGGATCTTGCTGTTCGTATCAGCAGCATTGTCATAGACATTAGGCAGTGTGGTCGAGGTGAATGAGCTGTAGCTACACAGATAGGCGAACTTGTCGAGATGGCTCAGACCGTTGGCCAGACCCTGGTTACCACCACGAGAGAAACCACCGATGGCACGATGGTCGGCATCGTTGATGGTACGATAATGACTCTCCACATAGGGCATCAGGTCTTCGTTCAGGTCGAGGCTGAACACATCACGAAACATGCCACCCATACCACCCATATTGGGCTGGGCAGGGAGCAGTTTGGTGGGATTGCCATAGGGCAGCACTACGATCATCTCTTCTGCCTTGCCCTCTGCCAACAGGTTGTCGAGGATATAATTCACACGACCCACCTTATAATACACCTCCTCAGTATCCGTCGTACCACTGATCAGATAGAAAACAGGATATTTCTTGTCCTTGTCCTCCTTGTACTTCGGGGGCAGATAGACGATGGCCTGGTTCGTGGCACCCAGACTCTTAGAGTAATAGTGGATATACTCCAGTTGGCCGTGGGGCACGTCCTTGATGTCGTGGGGAAGTCCGTCCTTGCCAGGGATCTCCAGCAGACTGTTCTTGAAGCCTTCGTTGGGGAAATACTGCGGATTCTCAGGATCCATCACGCTCACACCGTCGACGATGAAGCAGTAGGGATACATGTCGGGGGCTACAGGGCCGAGGGTAACGGTCCAAAGACCCTGTTCGTTACGCTGCATGGCGTTACGGCCTGCAAACTGCACATCGACCATCACCTCCTTGGCCTGATCGTTCTTGTAGTTAAAGGTTACAGTGCCGTCGGCATTACAAATGGTTGATGACTGAGCCTGGGCTGTCATGGCGGCACAGGCGAGGAGTAAGGTAATCAGTTTCATATCTCTATTGTTTTTTTGGGTACAAAGGTACGACTTTTTTCTTAGAGTTCAGCCCTTGCGGGGTTGTCATTTTATAACAAATACTTTATGAAATGTTACATCTGATGTGTCCTGATTCAATTTCTTTTGGAGGATTAACGGGAAAGCAGTATATTTGCAACTCAAAAACTTAAATTCTTAAAGATAACTTTAATTATAATGAAGAAGATTTTATTTTCATTGTTCCTGGGCGTGCCACTCCTTGTGTCTGCCCAAAACCCCGTCATCCGTGATCAGTTCTCGGCTGACCCCACTGCGCGTGTGTTTAATAATAAGGTGTACCTCTACCCCTCGCACGACATCAAGCCTCCCGTCGGACAGCGACAGGACTGGTTCTGCATGGAGGACTACCATGTGTTCTCATCTGAGAATCTCACCGACTGGACTGACCACGGTGTGATCGTCACTCAGAACAAGGTGCCCTGGGTGCGCCCTAACTCCTATGCTATGTGGGCTCCCGACTGTGTGGAGCGTAACGGCAAGTACTATTTCTACTTCCCTGCAGGTTCTGCTGAGGGTAGGGGATTTGGCGTCGGTGTGGCCATTGCCGACCGTCCCGAGGGACCGTTCATTCCTGAGCCCGAGCCCATCAAGGGTATCAACGGCATCGATCCCTGTGTGCTTCAGGCATCAGACGGTAACGCCTACATCTTCTGGGGTGCCGGACGTTGTGCCAAGCTCAAGGACAACATGAAGGAGATTGCTGACGACACCCCGTCGGAAACCGTGAAATGGGGTGAACGTGAGTTTGAGATGAAAGGTGTCAACTGTCTCAAGGGTCTGCCCAGCCGTCAGGCTGAGGGCCCGTTTGCCTTCGAGTACAACGGTAACTATTATCTGACCTATCCGTATGTTCGTGAGAATACTGAGGTTCTCGGATATGCCATGAGTAAGAACCCAATGGGTCCTTACGAGTACAAGGGCCTGATCATGGCTGAGCACGACAACGGCTGCTGGACCAATCATCATAGCATCATCAACTACAAGGGCCAATGGTATCTGTTCTACCATCGTAACTGGTTCTCTCCGAGTGATGACAAGCGCCGTTCAGTGTGCATCGAGAAGCTGTTCTTCAATGCCGATGGTACCATCCAGGAGGTGAAGCCCACCCTGCGTGGTGTAGGTATCAACCAGGCAACTGAGAAGATCGAGATCGACCGTTACAGTGCTGCCAGCGCAGATGTTACCTATCAGCTCATCGACACCGTTAAAACCTTCCGCAGTTACGAGGCCACGCTTCCTGCCAAGGGAAGCTGGCTCTGCTATGCCGACGTTGATTTTGACTGCATCACAGATGGTTATCTCGTCATGTCAGCCAAGGCTGCCAACAACACCTCTTTCTATATTCGTGAGAAGAGTGCTACAGGCAAGATCATCGCCAAGATCGATATGACAGTCAAGCCCGAGTCTCCTGCTGGTGCCCCTGCCATGTTCCGTCGTGACTTCACCAACCAGTGGCTCACGATGACGGCTCCTTTGGAGTACACTCCGAAGGGTGTCACCGACCTGGTGATCACTTGTGAGGGCGATGCTGCTGTCAGCGTCGACTGGATCCAGTTCAAGAATCGTCCCAAGTATTTCTCTGCTGTCACCACACCATCGGCACAGCCCGACGAAGAGGGCTTCATCCGTCGTTGGCTCATCCTTGAGCCCCTCGACAAGCCCAATAGTGGCAACACCGTCTTTACTGACACTTATCTGCGCGAGAACTTCGCCACTGAGTATTTCAAGGGTCAGCAGACCATCGTGCCGAAGGACGGCCAGAAGATAAAGGCCGAATACAAGAAGGTGGAGGTGGCTCCCGGCTTTGGCCGTGGCTTCGGACAGGAGCCTGCCGAGCCCAAGGTGACAACTGTGAAGCAGACTCTCACCTGGCATGCTCTCGACAGCGAGAACTATAACGTTAAACTGTTCCGCTTCGCTGAGAAGTGGGGTCAGCAGGTCTATGGCGTCCTCTTCTGGACTGTCACAATCATCGATTGCGACGAGGATATCGAGAATGTCCGTTTGGCCGTCGGCTCTAACTCGGCCTCTATGTGGTGGCTCAATGGCGAGGAGGCTCTCCTGCTCTCTGGCGACCGTCGTATGGTGAAGGACGATGCCATGTCGTCGCGTCTCACCCTGAAGAAGGGTCGTAACATCCTGCGTGGCGCTGTTATCAACGGCCCAGGCATGAGCGACTTCTGTGTCCGCTTCCTCGACGAGAAAGGTAACCCTGTTAAGAACTATTCAATCAAAGCACAATAATAATTATGAAAAGACTACATAGCATCCTGGCGGCCCTGACACTGGCCACTGCCGCCAACGCGCAGATTGGCGCACCCTACATCCATGACCCCTCGACACTCGCTGAGTGCGATGGCAAATATTATACTTTCGGCACTGGTGGTGGCGGTCTTATCTCTGAAGACGGCTGGAGCTGGAACAGTGGCGCTGACCGTCCTGGTGGCGGTGCTGCTCCTGACGTGCTGAAGATTGGCGACCGTTATCTCTGCATCTATGGTGCCACGGGTGGCGGCCTTGGAGGTGGTCATGCTGGTCGTATCCTCACCATGTGGAACAAGACGCTCGATCCGAAATCGCCTGACTTCAAGTGGTCTGAGGCTGTCGAGGTGTGCTACTCCGACGGTATGGAGGATCAGGACGCCATCGACCCGGGTCTCTTGCTTGATCCCTCGACGGGTCGTCTGTGGGTATCCTATGGTACCTATTTCGGCACCATCCGTCTCATCGAACTCGATCCCAAGACGGGCTTCCGTGTGAAGGGTAACAAAGAGAAGGATATCGCTATCGACTGTGAAGCTTCCGACCTTATGTATCGCGATGGATGGTACTATCTGCTTGGCACCCACGGCACCTGCTGCGATGGTGTCAACTCTACCTATAATATCGTCGTAGGCCGTTCTCGTAGCGTCGAGGGTCCGTATTTCGACAATGTAGGCCGTGATATGTATCATGGTGGTGGTAAGATGGTGATCGCTGCTGAAGAGCGTGCCTGTGGTGCAGGACACTTCGGACGTTTCATCGTCGACGAGGGTGTCGAGGTGATGTCGTTCCACTGGGAGGCCGACTTTGAACTGAGTGGTCGTTCTACGCTAGCAGTCCGTCCTCTGGTTTGGAAGAATGGCTGGCCTGTGGCTGGTGACAATTTCAAGGGTGGAAACCTGGCTATTCTGAGTGAGCGTCGTGGTTATGCTCTCGAACTAGCCGTTGATTTCGTTCGCATGCAGCAGCAACGTCAGGGCTGGTTCAACCGTAACCAGATGCAGGAGCCTGCCAAGCCTATCGCTAACCAGACCTTGGAGGAGGTTAAGGGCACATGGCCTGAGGGAGACATCCCTGCTCGCATTGGTGACTTTATGTTCCGTCCCCACCAGCGTTGGACTGTGACTCCTGTCAATGAAGCAGGTGGTTATCTCAGCAATCCATACTTCAAGATCACTATTGAGGGTACTGAGCGCGCTCTGGCTGCCACTGCCGACAAGGAGGTGACCACTGTTCCCGCCTACACTGGTGCTGACGAACAACTCTGGCGCATCGAACAGCTCACTGATGGCACCTATCGCATCATGCCGAAGGCCATCCCTGGCATCGAGGGCACCAACACCACCTACTGTCTGTACTCTGCTGGTGATTCTACGCCAACCCTCGCGAAGTACGACTTCTCTACCGACAACTGCAAATGGAACTTCCGCATCCGCTAATGCGGTAGTTCAAACTCATATCGCAATCCCTCGCTTGCTGGCGAGGGATTGTTGTTCTTATATATTGTTAGAGATGCCTGTTTATTGTTAAGGGTGGGCTGTTCAGCCTTCTCGTTCGAGAGAAATAACAACAATCGTGCAATCCCTCCCTTCGAGCAACCATTTCGCATACCTTATTATATATAGTGGTTGCAGTTGTACTTAAGTATTATCGTACACAGGAGTCGTGTGAGATGCTCGTGGATGCTTTTTGAGGTCAAGACCTCCCGTAATCCTCGAAAAAGCCTGTATTTATCATGGTTTCAGCACGGGAGGTCTTGTTTCGAGACCTCCCGTAAACCTCCCATAGACCTCCCATAGACCTCCCTTCACATCTCCCTTCATACTCCAAAAATGAGGGAGGAGCGACGGGAGGTCTATGGGAGGTCTATGGGAGATGTGACGGGAGGTGTTGAATACGCAAAACGCCTTTAAATAAAGGACTTTTGCTCAAAAAAGGGAGGTCTGATGGATTTTTTCGTTATGGCGCAAAATCTTCCAAAAAACTGCTATCCCGACATAGCAAAATCGGGGGTACGTTTATAACTATATATACTTAAGGGTCGTTAAGATGCTTTCCAACAGAGTAAAGTATGCCTAGTACGACAGTAAACGATGCTTGTTTAGGGGGGTAAACAAGCATCTTAACGACCCTTGGAAGGCATCTTTTAACGGGTAAGGCGATGGCTATTTGAAGAGATGTGATCTGTCGAAGAGGGGTCTGGCAGCATTGATTGACAGCCCTTTTGAGGCGGAAAGTTTGCGAAATGTAACAAACACTTTGTAAAAAGTAACATAACCAAGGCCCTGATAATGACAGCAAACAAAAAGCCACCTAATTTAATAGAATTTTAATTTTAATTCATTAATTTTGCACCCGCAAAAAACGAATTGAATCAATATCAATCAATAAACAAAATGAAACAATTAACTGACTTTATGAGAACCTTTCTCCCATGGGCAAGTCGGCAATGCCGTTATTCGGCGTTGTCGTTGATGCTGCTGATCGGCGCTTCGGCGTTGGCTCAGGGTATTGCCGTTAAGGGAACGGTTGTCGACTCTAACGGAGATCCGCTGATAGGTGCCTCCGTGGTGATTAAGGGAAATTCGTCGATCGGTACGATCACCGACTTCGACGGTAATTTCGCCCTGAGTGTCCCGTCCGAATCATCGACCATTGTGATTTCCTATGTGGGAATGAACACAAAGGAGCAGAAGGTTGGCAAGCAGCGTACGTTCAACGTGACCCTGACTGACAATACACAGCTCTCGGAAGTGGTGGTTGTAGGTTTCGGCCAGCAGAAGAAGGCCTCTGTGGTGGGTGCTATCACCCAGACCACGGGTGAAGTGCTGGAGCGTGCAGCAGGTATCGGTAGTGTGGGTGCTGCCCTCACTGGTAACCTGCCTGGTATCGCCACCATCGCTTCGACAGGTCAGCCTGGTGAGGAAGACCCACGTATCTACATTCGTGGTGCCGCAGCTTGGAACCAGGATGCTCAGCCCCTTATCCTCGTCGACGGTGTCAAGCGTGAGATTAAGTCCGTAGATATCACATCCGTAGCAACGATCTCTGTGCTGAAGGATGCTTCGGCAACGGCTGTGTATGGTGTGGAGGGTGCTAACGGTGTTATCCTGATCACCACCAAGCGCGGTGTTGAGGGTAAGGCCAGAATCGATGTCGGTTTCAACGCCACGTTGAAGGCTGTGTCGAAATTGCCCCGTAAGTACGACTCTTACGATGCCTATATGCTGCGTAACCAGGCTCTCGAACATGAGCTGGCCATCGGTGGTGCAGCCTCATGGGCTTACTATCGTCCGCAGACGTTCATCAACAATTTCCGCAATCAGGATCATACGGTGAAGCCAAACTATGCTGCCGACGGCACCTACCTGGGCGAATACAGCCAGGCAGAGCGTTATGCTAACGTAGACTGGCAGGACGAAATGTTCAAATCGACCGCATTGTCGTATAACACCAACCTCAATATCTCGGGTGGTACGAAGTTCGTGAAGTATTTCGTGGCCTTCGACTTCCAGAATGAGGGTGATATGACCAAGATATGGGATAACCGTCAGAACTATACTGGTGGTTATTCTTACAACCGTCTGAATGTGCGTTCAAACCTCGACTTCCAGATCACAAAAACCACACAGTTCAAGGTGAATCTGGCTGGTTCGAATGCCCAGCAGAAGACACCACGTTACTATTACGGTAACAATGGTGAGTTCTTCCAGCAGCAGAAATGGGCTGGCGCCTATGGTATGGCACCTAACCTGTTCCCTGTTCAGTTCTCTGATGGATCGTGGGGTTATTACCCACTGGTTTCGAACATCGAGAACTCGCCTGCCAGTGTGGCTACATCAGGTTATGAGTTGAGCACAATTACGCGTGTTTTCACCGACTTCGCTTTGGAGCAGGATCTTGGTTTCATTACCAAGGGTCTGATCGCTCGTGGTACGATCTCGTGGGATAACCAGTTCAACGAGGGTAGCCGTGGTATCAGCGACCTTCATACCACGAAGAAGGCATACATGCTGCCTGAGGTAGGTCAGATGCTGTGGGCCGACGAGATTGACGCCAAGACAGGTTTCGACTTCTATGAGAGCCGTGACTGGACAACTGAGGCTGGTAACGTGAGCTATACAAGCCGTGCAACAGAGATGTCACTCCAGTTGTTCTGGGCTCGTCAGTTAGGCGACCATAACGTGTCAGTGATGGGTAACTGGAAGCGTCGTATCAACGCTGGTAATGCCGACCTCGAGAATCGTCGTGAGGACTGGGTGTTCCGTACCACTTATGATTACAAGGGCAAGTATTTTGCAGAGGTGAACGGTGCCTACAACGGTTCGCAGAAGTTCTCTCCGGACAACCGCTTCGCCTTCTTTGCCTCTGGTGCTATCGGATGGATGGTGTCGGAAGAGAAGTTCATGAAGAAGCTGAAGGATAAGAAGATCATCGATATGTTCAAGATTCGTGGATCTATTGGTGAGATCGGTGACGATAACGCTGGTGCACGTTGGGCTTACCTGACAGACTGGGCCATCACGAACCCCGCCAACTTCAATGTGGCTATTGACGGCTCTGCCAGCCCCTATACTTCATACTATGAGAAGACCATCGCTAACCCTGATCTGCGTTGGGCAACGGTGCTAAAAAAGAATATCGGTTTCGACTACGCCTTCCTCGGTGGTATGTTCGCAGGTAGCTTCGACTGGTTCCGCGACGACCGTTACGACATCTTTATCTCAGGTGCCAACCGTTCGGTACCCTCATACTATGGTGCCAAGACAACACCTGATATCAACAAGGGTAAGATGAAGAACTACGGTTTCGAGATCGAGGTTCGCTTCAATAAGGTATTAAACAATGGCATGCGTTTCTGGACCAATGCCAACTACACGTACGCACATAATGTTATTAAGGTGAAGGATGATCCCGCTCTGATTCCAGCCTACCGTAAGGCTGAGGGCTATAGCCAGGGTCAGTATTGGTCGTTTATCGATAATGGCTTCATCGGCACCTACGACGAACTCTACAGTACGCCTGAGCGCGAGAAAGACGACAGCCAGGTGTTGATTGGCGACCACTATATCGTTGACTTCAATGGTGACGGTGTCGTGGACGAGACCAACGACCAGGCTCCTTACGGCTATACGGGAACTCCTGAGCACACCTACAACGCCACGATCGGATGGGAGTGGAAAGGCTGGAGCATGTTTGCCCAGTTGTATGGTGCCACGGGTGTGACACGTGACGTAGGTCTGACCTCGTTCAACAACAAATTGTTGACTGTTTATGACAATGGTACCTGGTGGAATCCCGTTGACGGTACAGGTCAGGTGGTTGTTCCACGCTTTACCACACAGGTTTCCTATAACGATGGTACACAGTTCCTGTTCGACGGTTCGTATTTCCGTCTGAAGAACGTGGAGATCGCTTACACATGGTATAAGGGCTGGATCAAGAAACTCGGTTTCTCTAGCCTGAAGCTGTATGTGAATGGTAACAACCTCTTCCTGATTACCAAGATGCCTGACGACCGTGAGAGTAACTACGGATTCAGTGGTGGTGGCGGTGCTTACCCGACTGTGAGACGTTATAACTTCGGTATTAAGTTGAACATCTAGGACAGAGTATCTTTTAAAGACATAGTAACAGAATAACAATATATTTATCATGAGATATTGTAATAGAATAAAATCCCTTTTGTGTGGTTCGCTGCTCCTGATGGCCTGCAGTGCTTCCTTCACTTCTTGTACCGACTGGCTCGATAAGGAGAAGGAGGCTATGGTAGCTGAGGATGAGGCATTCAAGAACTTCCGCAACTTCCAGGGATATATCGAGGAAATCTATAATCTGATTCCTGATAAAGAGAAAATCAACTATTGTACCGCATGGAACTTTGGTGACGACGCTGTTCACAACCCCGAGGGCTATGCGCACATGGATCATCAGGTTGATCTTGGAAACTACCGTAACTGGTATACCAACAGCCAGTGCTGGCTGAACGGTGACAGAAGTTCGCTGTGGAAGAACTCATGGTACTGCATCCGTAAGTGTAATATGGGTATCGAGCAGATCAAGTCGCTCGTCGGATCTGACGAGGAGCGTGACATCTTGCTCGGACAGTTGTATTTCTTCCGTGCTTGGTGGCATTTCGAGCTGATGTGCTACTTCGGTGGACTGCCTTATATCGACGAGGCTTTCGAGGCTTCGAGCATTCCTGAACTGCCCCGTCTGTCGTTCCAGGAGTGTGCCGATCGCTGTGCTGCCGACTTCGAGAAGGCTTATAGCCTGCTTCCTGTAGACTGGGATGAGACGCTGGCAGGTATGCAGACCTCAGGTAAGAACGATCTGCGTGTCAACAAGTTCATGGCCCTCTGCTATCTTGGCAAGTGCTACCTCTGGGCAGGTTCTCCGCTCATGAAGGAGTTTGAGAAGACCAAGAACGGTGGTGTAGCCCAACTCTTAGGTGCCAGTTCGAATGGCAAGACCTATGATTATGATGTGGCTTATTGCCGTAAGGCTGCCGAGACCCTTGGCAAGGCCCTTGATATGGTTCACAAAGGAACCGTGAAATACAAGCTTGCCGAATACAGATACTCAGACCTCTATAATCATACACGCGACGAGAATGCTGAGACCAATTACTCAGACATCTTCTATACCGTCAAGCAGAATTGGAATATGCCGGGTTCTACGGAGGCTATCTTCCGTGGTGCTTATCCTGGTGTGAACTCAGCCAACTGGAACTGTGCCAAGATCTTCGGTCCGAAGGTGGCTGGTCTTGTGGCTCATGATAACATCATCCACCACCCGACTGCCAACCTCATCGACCAGTACGGTATGGCTAATGGTCAGCCCATCTATCTGGTTCAGAATGGTGAGTATGTGCTGAACCCCGCCTCAGGTTGGGATCCCGAGCATCCGTATAAGGATCGTGACCCGCGATTCTATCACGATATCGTGTTCGACGGCTTCCACTATGTGCTCAGTACTGACGCTTTGGATGCAAACCAGAAGAAACTGGAGTATTGCGACCTTTATACCGACGGTGCTATGCGCGCTATCGACAATGCCAGTAGCACAGGCTATTTCATCCAGAAGCTGATCCCTCACCAGTGTAACGAGGGTGACAAGTGGTATGAGTGGGACTATGCCTTCCAGTCGTATATCCCCTATATGCGTCTGGCCGACGTCTATCTGATGTATGCAGAGGCTAAGGCTGCTATCGCCACTTCTGCAGCAGAACTGAAGGAAAAGCCTGAGTACTGTCCGTTCTCTGCCGTTGAGGCCGTCAACGCACTCCGTGATCGTGTCAACTCTGCCGACTATCCCATGGAACATGTGCAGGCAAACCTCATGGATACCCGTGAGCATTTCCTCGACGAGGTTCGTCGTGAGCGTGCTGTGGAACTCTCGTTCGAAGGCTTCCGCTGGTGTGACCTTCAGCGTTGGCTCCTCCTCACAGAGCCTCCTTACACGGTGAAATACTCTCATGAGTTTGAGCGTCTGGAGACTGCAGACTGGTTCAAGTCTCACGATCCGAAGGACGCCAAGATTGGTAATTTCCACAAGGAAGAGCTGATCACCCGCCGTCTGGAATCAAAGCACTACTGGTTCCCGTTCCCCGACAAGGATATCTATCTTTACGAGGGATTTGCCCAGAACCCAGGATGGTAATCCTTAAAGGTAAAAAGGTAAAAAAGTAAAAAGGTAAATAATGACAATATGAAAAAGATAGTAACAAACATATTTCTCTTAGCCACGGTTGCTGTATCGCCGCTGGCAGTCAACGCACAGACTGCAGAAGACGGTGATTCTGTCGTGGCAAAAAAGAAAGTGCATGTAGCGTTCCGCGACATGGATGCCGACCAGCTTCTCGGAGGCGTGGCTTATGTCGATATGGAAGAACTGCAGAAGAAGGATTACACGACGGGTAGCCTGGAAGACATGTATGCCCTTGTCGGAGGATGGAACGGCAACAACCTTTGGGGTATGGACAACGACCGTCTTGACAATAACGATAACTACAACATGCCGCTCGTGATTATCGATGGTGTGAAGCGTCCGTCGAACAATGTGCTGCCTTCCGAGATTGAACAGATCACCTTCCTCAAGGGTGCGCAGGCTGTAGTGCTCTACGGCGCCAAAGGTGCCAAGGGTGCAATCCTAATCACCACCAAGCGCAGTAAGGTCGACGGTCTGCAGATTCAGGCCAACGCCAATACTGGCTTCCACGTGGCCAAGGAGTTCCCTGAGTATATTGGTAGTGCAGAGTATATGACACTCTATAATGAGGCCCGTATGAACGATGGCCTCGATCCCAGATACACACAGCAGGATATCTACAACCATGCTTCTGGTATCAATCCCTATCGTTATCCCAATGTGAACTACTTCTCCGACGAATATGTCCGCAAGGCCTATAACCGTTCTGAGGGTACGTTGGAGATCCAGGGTGGTGGTACGCGTGCTCACTTCTACACGAACATTAACTACTACCGCACAGAAGATCTGCTGAACTTCGGTGTGGCCAAGGAGAACTATACCGATCGTTTCAGTGTCCGTGGTAATGTGGACCTCGTGATCAACAAGCTCATCAAGGGTTTTGCCAATGTGAGTGCTGCTTTCTATAATGAGCACAAGAACAAGGGCGACTTCTGGCGTGAGGCCGCAGGTATTGAGGTGGTGAATGGTAACTGGGTATATAATGGCAAATACGGCCGTCCTAACTTCCCGGAGAACGCTGCCCCCCTGATTCCTATCGACATGGTGGACGAAAATGCCAGTAAGGCGCTTGCCATCTTGGGTAAGTCGCTGAACCTGCTTGATGGTAAGTATTTCCCTGGTGGTACAAAGGCCACCCAGAACAATGCCATCGCCGACTGTTACTTCGGTGGTAAGACACAGGCCGTAAGTCGTCAGTTCCAGTTTGATGCAGGTATCATCTACGATATGAACAAGTTTGTGAAGGGCCTGTCGTTCAAAACACTTTTCTCTATCGACTATGCTGCCAACTACAGCCTTTCGTACGACAACAAGTACGCTGTGTTCATTCCTACATGGAGTAACTATAACTCAGAGGATATCATCGTAGGTCTGACTCAGCAGAACGACGAGATTGTGACTGGTCACATGGCCATGTCGGATACCAAATATCGTCAGACCATCAGTTGGAACGGTCATTTCGACTATGACCACACATTTGCCGACAAGCATCACTTTACAGGTATGCTGCTTGCCAACATGTTCACGACTACTGCCAGCGGCACATACCACCGTTATGCTAACGCCAACCTGGGTCTTCAGGTAGGTTACGATTATATGGGTCGCTATTTTGCCGATGTCTCTATGGCTGGTGTACACTCAGCCCGTCTGCCGGAAGGAAACCGTGAGGCAATCTCGCCCTCATTCACTATCGGTTGGAACATCGCCAAGGAAAACTTCCTGAAGGACAGCTTCATCGATGATCTTCTGATCAGTGCCAATTACAGCAACCTGAACGAGGATATCGACGTCTATATGAACGCTAATAATAGTACCAAGAACTACTATCTCTACGATGCTTTGTGGTCGACTACTGGTAGTGGTTTCTCATGGAACGAGGGTACCTCGACAAACCGTACCTTCTCTACCATGGGTAGCAACCCATCGCTCGACTTTATCCATCGCAAGGAGTTCTCTGTCAGCCTTCGTGGTTCGTTCTTCAACAGACTGATCACCACTGAGTTGACCTTCTTCAATACGGATATGGACGGATTCATCGTACAGAACCCCACCATCTTCCCGTCACACCTGCAGAATGGTCTCTCTGGTGGTTCATTCAAGCCGGCCATCAACAAGAATATCCAGAACCGCAAAGGTCTTGACTTCAGCATTACTGCCCAGAAACAGTTTGGTCAGGTTCATGCTCAGCTGGGTGTCGTAGGTACATACCTCAATACTAAGAACACTGTGTATGATGAACTCGTAGAGTATGACTACCAGCATAAGGAAGGTCGTGCTATCGATGCCATCTGGGGTTACAAGTGCCTGGGCTTCTATACTAACGACGACTTCGTCGTGAATGAAACCACGGGTAGGGTTTCTCTGAGAGATGGTCTTCCGACGCCAAAGATCGGTGGTACCATCCAGCCTGGTGACCTGAAATATGAAGATGTGAATGGCGATGGTGTCCTCGACTCTAAGGACCAGGTGGACCTTGGCAAGAAGGGTACCTATGGCTCTCCTCTCACAATGGGTGTGAACCTCACGCTCAAGTATAAGAACTGGACGCTCTTTGTATTGGGTAACGGACAGTTTGGTGCATACGACCTGAAGAACAACGGTTACTACTATATGAGTGGTGATGGTAAGTACTCTGTCTTTGCACGTGGCCGTTGGACGCCAGAGACGGCTGAGACAGCCACTCATCCGCGTCTGACCTCACTGAGTTCAGCCAACAACTCGGCAGCCTCTACATTCTGGCTTTACAGCACAGATCGCTTCAACCTCCGCAAGGTACAGTTGACCTACGACTTCCCCGAGGAGTTGTTCAACGGCAAGTGGGTAAAGGCTCTCTCTATTTATCTGAACGGAAACGATCTCCTCACGATTGCCAAGGAGCGCAAACTGATGGAGACAAACGTTGGCACTGCACCACAGACTCGTTTCTATAATCTCGGTGTTAAGGTGACCCTCTAATATGAAATACGAATTGAGAATAAAGAATTAAGAGAAAATGAAGACAAGAAATATTATATTCTATTTTATCGGTCTCCTGGCTTTCTGCTCGTGCGAAGACATGTTTGAGCCTGCAGATGAGAACAACCGACAGGAGGATGCCATGTACGAGGAGTCGAAGTATGCCCATGGTCTGCTGATCTACGGCTACGATCGCCTTCCTTATGTCACGACCACTCAGACCGATATTGCTACGGATGATGCTGTCACCAATATGGCCAATGATTATTGGACAATGACAACAGGCACATGGGCTTCCGACAAGAATCCGATGTCTGTATGGGATAACTGTAAGGATGGTATCCAGTATGTCAACCTCTTCCTCTCGAAAGTTGACAAGGTGAAGTGGGCTCCCAGTTCTGCTTCAAAGCAGCAGATGTTCATCGACCGTCTGAAAGGCGAGGCCTTTGGACTGCGTGCCGTGCTCTATTATTATCTGCTCCAGGCTCATGGAGGTTATGCCGACGATGGCGTACTCTATGGTGTACCCCTGCTGACGCAACCTGAGGATGGTAGTTCCGACTTTAACCAGCCGCGTGCTACATTTGCTGACTGCGTCAAGCAGTGTTTTGCCGACTGCGATAGTGCGATGGCATTGCTCCCTGCCGACTATGAAGATATTGACAATAATGAGGCTATCCCTGCCAAGTATAAGGCTTTGGGTGCCAACTATTCGAACTACAACCTCGTGTTTGGTAACAAGGCCAGGAACCTGCTTTCTGGTAAGATTGCCGAGGCTATCAAGGCACAGGTTGCTTTGCTCGCAGCCAGTCCTGCTTTCCGTGAACAGAGTGGTGTGACTTCGGCTGATGCCGCATCGCTTTGCGCCAATGCCCTGAAGCGTATAGGTGGATTAGACGGATTCGACAAGACTGGTAGCATCTGGTACAAGAACAAGACAAAACTTGATCCGAGTGCGTCAGAGATGCCTGAGATCCTTTGGCGCGAAGACCGTCATAAGAATGCTGACCAAGAGAGAGATAACTACCCCCCGACACTGTATGGTAGTGGTCGCGTGAATCCATCACAGAACCTCGTCGATGCATTCCCCATGCGCAATGGTCTTCCTATCACCGATCCCAATTCTGGATATGATGCCAAGAATCCATATGTCAACCGTGACCCCCGTCTCGACGACGATGTCATCTATAATGGTACGACATATAAGAAGACTCTGATTATCACAGGTACCTATCCTAACGATAAGAATGAGTCATTCGACAATCTTAATAACATCAGCAGTTCCACACGTACGGGCTATTACCTGAAGAAACTGCTCCGCGACGATGTCAGCCCGCTGTCGAGTTCGCTCATCGAGCAGCAGCATATCTATCCGCGTATCCGTTACACGGAGATCTTCCTGGCTTATGCCGAAGCTGCTAACGATGCCTGGGGCCCGAAGGCTGATCCCTTGGGTGTAGGTTTCACCGCCTACGACGTGATCAAGGCTATCCGTGAGCGTGCAGGACTTGCTACTGATGAATATGGTCTTCCGCTTGCCAATGGTGATGTTTATCTTGAGGAGTGCGCCAATGATCAGACCAAGATGACCAACCTGATCCGTAACGAGCGTCGTATCGAACTCTGCTTCGAGAACAAGCGTTTCTGGGATCTCCGTCGCTGGTTGTTGCCCCTCAACGAAACTGTCAAGGGTGTCAAGATCGACCGCAATGAAGAGACAAGCGAACTTTCATACACCATCTTCGATGTTGAGGAGCGTGTATTCGACAACTCTTATCAGTGTTATGGACCGATTCCGAAGGGTGAGCTTCTTAAATGGAGCAACCTGCAGCAGAACAAGGGCTGGTAATGGAAAAGGTGAAAAAGTGAAAACGTGAAAAGAAAAAATAGATCATGATGAAACTTAAGAAATATATATTTGGAATTGTCTTGGGGACTGTTTCTCTCACATTTACCTCATGCTATAATGCGGATAGAGAGTTCCCTGACTACGAAGAAGGTACAATTGCCTATTTCGCATATCAGTACCCTGTACGTACCCTCGTACTTGGTAATGATATCTACGACAACTCGCTCGACAACAGCCACAAGTGCCGTATCTGGTCTACGATGGGTGGTGCCTATAGTGGTCGTGATGCTTATGTAGATATTGTTGTCGACGAGTCACTCTGCGACAACCTCTATTTCACCGACGATGGTGGTAATGCTGCTGCCCCTGTGCTGCCTCTGCCTTCATCTCACTATCGTCTGACGTCGAATGTCATTCCTTACAATGGCGATTCTCGTGGCTATGTCGAGGTAGAGTTTACGGATGCTTTCTTCAACGACGAGAAGGCTGTGTCGAACACCTACGTCATTCCTCTGCTGATGACCAACGTCAAGGGTATCGACCGTATTCTCACTGGTAAGCCTCGTGAGGGCCTCTCTCCCTCTCGTACGAACACTGAGGACTGGGAGACACTGGCCAAAGACTATGTGCTTTATTGTGTGAAGTACATGAACCCCTGGCAGGGCAAATATATCCGCCGTGGTGTTGACAATGTGACAGAGAAGGGGGTGACCACAAAGATTGTCCGCAAGGATATGTCGCTGGTAAACTCCGATCTCGAGCATTACACGGAGAACCCTGTGAACCAGAACGACGAGATCTGTGGTATCACTACCAAGAATATGTCGCAGGCCATTTTCCCTGTATCGTTCAAAACCTCAGGTGCTTCTATCTCTTGTAACCTGATCCTCACATTCAGTGGCGACAAGTGCACCATCTCTACTGACGATGAGAACGTCACTGCTACTGGCTCTGGCGAGTTCATTGCCAAGGGAACGGAGAGAGCAGAATACAAGGACTATCAGTGGGGAAGCAACAACGGAGAGCCTGTCCAGCGCGACATCCTCCGCTTGGCTTACGATGTAAAGTTCAACAACAGCGATATTCAGGTATCAACAAGTGATACCCTCGTTGTTCAGACCCGTGAGTCGAACAAGAAAGTGTTCTTCTCACCGAAATACGTAAAATAATAATAGGAGGCTAAGGATATGAATAAAATGTTTAGAAACAGTCTCTTTATGTTGGTAGCAGGAGCATTTGTTGTTTCCTGTGCAGACTATAATGTGACAGATGATTTCCCTGCCGTAATTGATCCGACATACTCAGAGCCCTATAAGGATTTGGCTCCTATTAAGTCATACATCGACAGGACACAGTATCCAAATATGTCTCTCGGTGCAACACTTAAGGTGGCAGATTTCAACAAACAGGAACTGGCCCACGCTGCCGCTATGACCAATTTCGACAATGTTGCTTTCGGCACATCTCTGATGTCTGGATCCATCATCAACTCAAGGGGTGTGATGAACTTCCTTGACATGAAAGATCTTCTCGACCATGTGGATGAGATTGGAGGCGAGGTGTTCGGCAGTCCTATCGTTGCCAATGCAAATCAGGCTGACGATTGGCTGAGCATGCTCACGGCTCCTATTGAGATTTCGGTTGACTATGTTGAAGGAAAGACGGTTGATTACAACACAATGACCAAATTCGAAGGAACAGTAGATAGGGGAAGTGCTTCTATTGCTAAATGGGATG
>Ga0310696_10003250_pt1 | contig 20481 bp, 18 predicted proteins | sample AusTroGonzalo_MG_4_FD_203885 | JGI IMG/M metagenome (GOLD analysis project Ga0310696, IMG submission 203885) | Bovine rumen microbial communities from tropical cattle in Woodstock, Queensland, Australia - Gonzalo_02 (v2) (version 2) | ecosystem: Host-associated > Mammals > Digestive system >... | reverse complement strand
AGTTTATTGTTAATTGTCCAAAAATGATAGTATTTTCCAAATATATATCTATTTGATTAAATCTTCTGTATTTTGGATTTGCTTCAATATAAATGTTTCCATAAATAACACAATTGACGAATTTGATTGTAGCAAAATCTAATATTGATAGATTGTTTACAACGATTTTATTACATGTGAAAATGCAATTTTTCTCATCGTAGTCAGATTCAGAAAGTGGTTGCTTTTTTGTTTGTTTTATAAAAATTTTATATAGTAAAGGAAGCCTTCCCTTCTCATCAGAGTTTAGCTGAAGATTTTCTTCATTTAAATAATCTAGATTTAGTTCATTTAAATTGTTGTGTTCGTTAAAATGATGAAATATAGCATTGCGGTTTAACATTTTTTTTGTGTTTAGTTGATTCATTAAATATGCCGACATATTAATCATCCTTTTAGTTATAAAGGGGAAAACAAATTTAGTAAATATTAAAGTGTAAAATACTTGGGACATTTTTTTTGGGGGGGCAGTTTATTTGAAAGAATAGGAATAACTTTTGAGTATGAATTTTTTGAACTTATTATTTGCGTGTTTCTTACTTTGAATTTGCATTCTATCATGGATTTTTGCTACATTGTCGCAAATTTTAGGCGGTGTTGTTGGCGATTTGAAACATCGGCTTTATATTACGTGTATGAATTATTTGAAATCTATCATTTGCATGTTGCTTACGTTAAGCCTTGTAGGCTGTGCCATAAGCCGGAACCCGAACCCCGTGATTCGTTACGGAGCCAATACGGGCGCGACTTTGGCAGGGCCGGGAATAGCCGTAATGTGCGTAGCCGCTTCGCTGGACGACGACGATAGCAGTTCCAAGGATGATGTGGGACAGATAGCGTTGTTCGGGATGGGGGCTGCGGCTGCTGGTTTTGCCGTTGGTGCAGTGCTGGGTGGAACCGTAGGTTTTTTCAAATGGATGTTCAATGGCTTTGAAAACGACAATATCCCGAAAGCGGAATCCTTGCCAGAGAACGTCATGCCGCCGGTGAAATCCGAGGAATATGGAGATAAATTGTAATATAGATTGCTGGATAATACGTTGTGCGTATCGCCCTGATTACTCGTCTGAATATGCCAAATACAAGAAACTGAAACGCGATTTAAAACACTAGTTTCTCGGTTAAATCCTAACCTTTAAACCCGTTTCAAATGCAGCTTGCGGAGAACTTTGCCTAAAAGTTCGTTCAAAATGTCCTTGGCGTCTTTGCTGCCGAGGTAGCGCTGGACAATCAGCGTGAGCGTAAAGAGCGCGATCCCAGCGGCACAAGCGTAGACTACGAGCGTTACAAAGCCTGCGTTGCGGACAAAATCATCCGAAATATGATCGAGGCCGACTGCGGCTGCAATCATGATGCCGAAGGCGACGAGGGCGCGAGCCATGTTGAGGAGGGCATCCTTCATGCCGTCGGTGCCGTTCTTTTTAGCCCACATGAAAATCATCGAAATCACTTGCAGAATGGCGCCTGTCGCGCCGATAATCGGGACGCTCTTGATGCCAAGCCCGAATTCGGGGGCGCCCAGCAGAATATAGGCGGGAATGGTGGCCGCAAAGATTCCGGTGTTCAAAAGTGTGGGGACCCACATGCGTTCGCAAGCGTAAAAGCTGCGGACGAGAACCGCTTGCAGGCAAAGTCCAAGACTCACGGGCAAGTACCAACGGAGGATTTCAGAAATCGCTTCGGTCGTTTCGCGATGGAAGGCACCGCGTTCAAAGAGGATGCGTACAGCCGGGAAACTGAGCGCCCACACGGCGACGACTGCCGGAATCAAGATGCAGAACATGCGCGAGAGGCTCTTCCAGATTTTGCGGTTGAGCTGCGGAAAGTCGCCTTCCTTGACGAGACGCGCCATGTCGGGGTAGCTCGTGACGCTGACCGAGAATCCAAAGACTGCGACGAGCGTGTACATGACACGGTAAGCGTAGTTGAGACTCGAAATGCCGCTTGTGCCAAAGTTTGCGCCAAAGCTACGGATAATAAATTCGAGGCCGAACATGGAACCGACTCCGAGAGACATCGGGAGCATCATCTTGAAATAGCGGATGATGTCCGGGTGCTTGGGTTCGCAGACGAGTTCATAATGGACGCCGCCGCGCTTGGCACCAAAAATCTGGAGGGCGAAAAACCCGATGAACGCTCCAACGGGAACGCCCCAAGCGAACCCGGCGAGGCCGTAATCGTTGCCTGTGTATTTGCCGAGCCAAAGCCCTGCCGCACCGCCGCCGACAATCGCCACATTATAAATAAGTCCCGTAAGCGAAGGAATCAGGAACTGCTTTCGCGTGTGCTGGACGGCAACGAGGATACTCCCCACGAAAATGAAAATTTGCCCCGGCAAGATGATTCGACCATAGTAGGTTGCACGTTCCAGGAGTTCGGGAGTCACGCCATCGACCGTGAGGAGCGCGATGAGTTCCTTCATCCAGATGAACGCCGGAATCACGAGAATCAGGAGTGCAAGCCCGAACGTATTGAGCACGTTGCTGAAGAATTTCCAGCCCGCCTTCTCATCGCCTGCGACTTTATAGCCCGTAAAAATAGGGATGAATATGATCGACAAAAAACCGGTGCTGACCACGTGATTCAGAATATCCGGAATCATGAATGCGAGGTCGAGAGCGTTTTTTTCGAGCGACACGCCGGCGGCGTGGGCGAGGAGCATTTCACGGAAAATTCCGAGCACGCGGCTAAGGAGCATGCTTACGGCGACAATAATGGCTGCTTTATTCATGACTAGTGTAAAATATAGAATGCTTAAAACTTATTTGTGCCTATCGCGTAAACTTTTTGTATATTTCCTATTATGAAAAAGATATTCGTACTCATCGCCTTCCTCGCCCTTGCAGCTTTTGCTCAGGGTGAATATACCTCCGCCCCGGAGAGAACTCTCCAACGCCCCGTCTATAGTTTCCAAACAGCCGCTTTTGGTCTAGGCTTCTGGAGCAACTATGAAGACAAGGAAAAGAATCCGGACATGGATTACGTTACGGCGTTCCCGCTTATCCGCTATGGCCATATTTGGGAAATGACCTCGCATGGCGCCATCACGGCCATCACCACATGGAACTTTGAATTTGGCAAGACATGGGAAGTACATGGCAATATGCTTTTTGGTGGGCGTTATTCGTTCCTTGAAGAAATGGTTTCTCCGTTTATCGGTGCCGGTATCGGTATCGGTATGCAGCTGGACTCCCACTTTGAAGACTGGGATTTCGGTGAACGCTGGGCTCTCGGTCTGAGCTTGGGCGGTGAAGTTGGTGCTTCCATTTTCCACAATTCCGCTCTCCAGCTTGAAGTTGGTTTCGGTTTCGATATCATAGCTTCCAAGGTGGACTTCGGCAAGAGCTTCACCAGCTTTAACCTGTTCTTCGGAATCAACTACTAATAGTTTGCAGAGTCATACCGGACATATTCCGGTATCCGTGACGAGCCCGCGCAAAAGCGGGCTTCTCTTTTTATACAGCGATTTTGAAATCGTTTAACGGAGTGCGGCGGCGAATTTTGCCCTGTTGCTGCAAGCGTTCCACAAGTATGCCCGGGCGTACATGGAACAATCCGGAAAAATATTGGATGCAGCGGGGTTCGGCAAAGTGTCCGCAGCAAATGAGTTCGCATTCTTCTGCTTCGGAGAGGAGCATGTCTTGCGCAAATTTTTCGGCCTCGGTTTCGATGGAGCTTCGGACGATTGCCGCACACTGCACAAGCGTGCCAAGTTGCAAGCACGAAGTGCGTTTTGGATGGTAAAGCAGGTGAGCCACAGCATGGAACAACGCTTCCAGAAATTTGGAATCATCTATCGGAGTCGTCGGGAATTGTATGACAGGACGGTCGCCTCTCCAATAAAAAGCACACGTCGGAGTGGACGCTGTAAGGAACGGTTCCACTTCGATCATTTCGATTCCGCAATTGCGGAGCACTTCGCAGGCAATCTTGCGTATATTCCGACGATGAAGGATTGAATTTGTGCGTAAAAACTTCAAGCCGGAAAGAATCGCGTTGTGGTCGGGAGCGAAAACAACATTCGATTGCTTGACCCGAAGTTCTCCCAAACGAATCCAGGCGGCGTGCGTTTGCGGATTTGCGGAATGCAACGTGAAACCATAGTAATTCTCGAAACCGGCAATATTTCCGATTTGCATGAATCGGAAAACGGCGCGCACGAGACTCGCGCCTTTTGCAGTTGCGGGAATGTGTCCCATGTTTTGCAAGGCGCGAATGGGAAATTTGCGGATCCACGGCAAAAACTTTTCAAGATTCTTGTCTTCGCAAGATGCGGTGTGGGTGCGGTCGGGAGTGCCGCCGGAATTGTCACGGTAGGCAGAATCATTCCCGAAAGCGAGCTGAAACGCGTTCTGAGCTTCGACGGAAGCGGTTTCCATGAGGCTACTGCGGGAACACCCAAGACGACGGAGAAGTTCGTCTTGCGTGATGTGCTCCTTTCTTTGAACCCTTTTAATGGAATCCTTCAAACTCATGAACATAAAATAATTAATTAACGTGTCAAGTGACAATTTTTATTTTTAGGTCACCTCAAAAAATTCATTTTCAAAAATTCGGCTGCAACACTTCGTGCAGGTTGCATATTCATGCCAACTATACGGCTCAGTCATGCCCATGCAAGCATGGGCGCGACGTTCACCTTTTATAGTTGTCGTCATTCAAAGTGGCAAATACCTCCAGTATTCACCTCTTTTCGTTCCTGCCTGCACTTGGTTTCGCTCAAATTATTTTATCAAAGCAATTTTTAGAGGTTCCCTTCAGCAATTCCTCGGGGACGCATTCGGCCATCGCTTCGTAGGCTTTTGCGCTGGGATGCAGATGGTCACCCGAATCGAAATTGTTCGCGAAACGCTTGGGATCATCGTGCCCACGGACGGCCTTGTCGAAATCGACGCAACCGTCAAAGTCGGGAGCGGTTCGCAGCCATTCGTTGAACGCCATGCGGATAAAGTCTCGGTTCTCGTTGTAAGTGCGCCAACCGTAAATCGGCAGCAGCGTACCGCTGTAAATCTTGAGGCCAAGTTTGCGCGCATGCGTGACGTAAAGCGAGCGTACGCCGTTGATGAGGTCGTCTGCGGTGGGCATGTCGCTCCAGGGACGGAACTTGTTGACTTCGACGCCGACAGGATGGATGATATCGTTGATGCCGTGCTGAATGATAACTGCGCGGGCGCCGGCCACATTCATTTCGATGGGGAAACGCGTGGCGCCCTTAAGACCGTATGCCGCGTAGGTGATGCAACTGTATTCGCGCAAAATGCGGGTCCCGCTCACGGCACGGCGGATAATCGAAACGTTGTTGAAACCTTCGCGGGCGCAGCGGAGCGTGAGATAATCGGGCCAGTCCTGCGCCGTGATGGAATCACCAAAGCACACCAACGCAAAGTTTTTCTCTTCAGTGAAAATATCGATGGTGTTGAGGAAATAAATCCAGTTCGTTTTGCGCGTGAGATTGTCGGGAAGCGTAGCGCTTTTCGCAAAGTTGCCGTAGCTGAACTTGCCGCCAGAAAGCGGGCCCGTGATGGCCGTGCCTGCGTTCATTTGTGTAAAATCGGCGAAGTAGAGGCTCACGTCGAAAGTTTCGCCTGCAGTCACGTCAAACGGAATTTCGTCACTCAGGATTTCTTCGCCCGCGGGGATGGAAGCGGAAACGAGGCCCGCAAAAGTGATGGGGGTTGGGGACTGTGCGGATTTTGCGATGTACGCTTCGCTAATTTGTACGGATTCCGTTCCCGTAAGGTTTGAAAAATGGAAACGTAACTTGTTTCCTGAAAAGCATGCGCGAATCGGATAACGCAGCGTTAAATCCTTGGCGTATGTGGCTTCTTTGCGGTCTGTGATGGAGGTGGCGTTACCCCAGCAGGCAACCCATTTCGAAAACGTTTCTGGCATGGTCCAAAAATAGTTTTTTTCGCAGAATGCTATTTGCTATATTAACCTTCACCAAGCGAAATAGCTATTACTTGCAATAGATATTATTTGCGATAGATAGGAGGATTCATGAAATATTCCTTGGTCGCCGTCGTAGCGGCTTTTGCAACTTTAATGACTGCTTGCGGAAATGATAGTTCTACAGGTGCCGAAATGCAACGCGAGGTTTTCACGGGCGAGCCTGTCACGTTTTCAACACCGGGCACTTTTACCGTGAACAAGAAAAAACAACTACTTGTCTTGACTAAAGACGTGGGAAAGCAAGATGTGTGCAATTTTGAAAACGGCAAGTATTCCTGGGGACCCGCGGAAAAGGCTGCCGAGCCCGACACTTTCAAATACGAATTCCACGGCGATACGTTAGTATTGTTTGAGGTCTTGCGTGGAAAAACAAGTGATTATGGTGCCATGTATGTCGGAGGCAAGGGCGGCAAGATCGAAGGAACGTGGATAAATGCGGAATGCGAATATATATCTTATAGTGAAGAAACAGAATGTTACGATGGCGGATATAAAAAATACTCTCTAGAATTCTCCAATGGAAAATACGCCCAAAAGATTGATTATTACTTTGACGATTACCACAAAGAAGTCGAGAATACGAATTTTGTTTATAATTTTATAATATATGAGCTCTATGAAGGTTTGGTCGGCTGGTCTCCTAACATGTTTTTGCCGAATATTTTTGGTTCCGATGGAGACGAAGAAATTGAATCTACGATTCAAAAATACGGTATCAAGATTCTTAAAAGTTCAGATTCAAGCCAGACTTTTACCGTCCGGAAAAAGACATACACGTTCAAGGTCAATCAGGCGGAACAGAGCCTCGGTGCAACAGGTCGTATCCTGATGGAAATCAATGTCGAAGTGACAGATGGAAAGACAACTTGCGTTGGCGATTACCATTTAAGGGAAGTGGAGAAGGAGCAGTGCAGCGCCAAATACGAAGATGACTATATGATCAGTAGCGATCATTATGATAGAGATCATCCGGTTAAGGATAGGACTGTTTATCTGCTTGAAAATATCGAAGAATTTGAGAAGTGCATTGTTGGAATTGCAGAGGATTTGCCGGAACGTCATTCAGATGATGACGATCTGAAAGAATCCGAAAAGTAGTTGAAAGAAACATTTCCATAAAGGTCCTCGGCCATGATTACGGTTGAGGGCTTTTTTTGTAAATAAACATTTTGCCACTTTTTTCGGAAAAATATTGGTCTTTCAAAATCGAATGTGCTAGTTTGAAAGAAACACAAGGAGGACATCATGAAAAACAAATTGTTCATTCTGATTGCTGTGATTGCGATTGCAGGCGTCTTGCTGTGTGTTTTATTCTGCGGCGACAAGGACCATGAAAAGCCGACAGATGGTAAAGCTACTGGCGTCGAAGAACCGGAAGGCCGTACGGAAGTTGCGATCAGTGCCGACGAAAGTGGATTCCTAGAAATGTCTGCGGTTTACATGATGGCGGATGCTCCGGAAGTTTCGGAAGTGTCTTCGGAACCTTCGACCGTGCATTCGAGAAGTGTTGATAAAGTAATGAAAAGTGTGGTCGGGCTCGAAACTTCCGGAAAAACGGTTCTTGGCGGAAGACGAGGGCTGGCCAAAGGAAAAGCTTTTGGCGAGGCGCGAGGAGACATGGAAATAGTGACTTCCGAGCCGAAATCTTCTATTAAAATTCGTGACCGTCATGAACATGGCGATACGGATGAATCCAATAACCGTAAGTCGGGCCTGCTTACGGCCGGTGAATGGAACGATTTGGATCACTGGTCTTTTTGGGACGAAATTATCAATGACAACGAATTCAGCGGGAAGACGGATTACTGGAAATTTTACCCGAAAAAACTTGTAGCGGTAAAAGTTGTAGATGCGAATAATGTTGGTGTTGCGAATGCGTCCGTGATACTCATTAATGGCAAGAACGTTGAATTTACCACCAGGACAGATAATGCAGGCCATGCCTATTGCTGGATTGGCTTGACTGACGGCGATGCCAATGACACACAAGTAAAGAACCTCACGTTGATTGTCGGCAGTTCCGTTGTTAAGGCGCAACCTGCGATTACTTCCAAAGGTGACAAACAACTTAACATGAATGTTGTCGCCCTCAAGAATCCTAGACGTGCAAGAGCTAAAGCCGATGTCGCATTTATCGTCGATGCTACAGGTTCGATGAAGGACGAAATTAATTTCCTCAAGTCTGATCTCAGCTACATCATCGATCACGCCAGTTCGGAAAGCAAAGTACCGTTGCGCACGGCGACCGTATTTTACCGTGACGTAGGAGACGTATTCCTCACCCGCCATCACGACTTCTCTGAAAACATGTCCGAAATCCAGAAATACGTTTCCGAGCAGGACGCGAATGACGGAGGCGATTACCCCGAAGCCGTACACTCCGCGCTTGAAACAGCGCTACAAAAACTTTCTTGGGACGAGTCTGCACGGGCACGTGTCGCGTTCCTCATTCTCGACGCTCCTGCGCATCACGAAGACGGCGTCATCAAAAGCTTACAGAAGTCTATCAAGCTCTTTGCCAAAAACGGCATCAAGGTGATTCCGGTAGCGGCGAGCGGCATAGATAAAGATACGGAATTCATGCTGAGATTCTTTGACCTTGCGACGGGCGGAACGTACGTGTTCCTCACCGACGACAGCGGCATAGGAAACTCGCATATCAAGGCCACCGTTGGCGACCACAAAGTGGAAAAACTCGCCGACCTAATGGTTCGATTAATCAAGAAATACGTAGAGTAAAGGAGGTAAAAATACTTTTAATAAATTATTCTTCCCTCGTTCCGTCATTCTGAACCACGAAAGGGTGATACACGATACTAGAGCTTTAGCCCTTTAGTAAAGTCAGGCTCTCTAAGGCAGAATCCCGTTACGGTAACGAGTTTTGAATTGCGACAATTCTCATGAGAACTGCGCCGTGAAAAAGGCGCCAACACCATAAACATTTTTTCTCCGGCTTTGGGGGTAGCCGGAGATTTTTTATGCAGTAATAAAATTACCGAAACAGACAATTACAAAATTCTTTTGGCAACTTGTCGCCAGAAAACAGTTTTGCAATTGCTGTTTCGGTATTTATTCTTATGAAATTAGCGAAGTGTAAACGTCTAAAACTGTACCGTTAAACCGAAAGCCATAGGCAGACAGATTGCATCTTTGCTGAGTCCGCCATCATCCATGTCGAGATATGTGTAGTAGCCGCCTTCGCCTGCGTAGAATTCAAAACCTGTTTCAAAAAATACGCCCAAATTTTTTGTAAACATATGCTGTAAACCAAAGCCGAAAACTAGGCGCCAGTAGTTGAATCTATCATATTTATCCCGATCGGAATTGAATACTCGGCCAGTGAGCCATTCAGATGTGTGAAATACGTACGGGCCGGTCAATCCGTTGAATCGGTAGGCAACACCTAGACCCCCCATAAAGTCGTAATCGGAATCGTAGCCGAGCCAATGAAGGTTAGCAGACAAATGTTGGTTTAGAAATGTTTGTTCTACACCAACCAATCCGTGGTAAGCTCTGCCCAAACTTACGAAAATACCGGTCTGGGCGAAACCGATGCTAGCGCAAAAAAATAAAAATAAAATTATTTTTTTCATTATGTATCCTCCTATAAAATGGAATGTCATTAATTTACATACCTGAAATAAAAAAAACAAGTTATCTGAAAAAATTTTATATAGAACAAAACCAATAACATATAAAACAAATTGAAGAATTTTTTCTTTATTTTGGTTGTAACTATGTTTGAGTTCGTTCCCTCCAAATGTCGAATGTTTGGACCATGCAATATCCATGAACAGAATCATCTTGCCAGGAAGCCTGAGTGCGGAATTTACGTATATCGGCCTTGCGCTTTTAACGGAATATAACTGTCAGGAGAAGCTGACTTAAAAAGCAAGAAATAGTAGTTTTAGCGTTATAAAAAGAAGCTATAGCACCATATAAAAAAGTAGTATATAACTATACCTTGTGAATACCCTACCCCTTTTCTATCTTTGTGCCGCATTTGAACGAGCGCTTCAAAAGCGAACGCAAGAATTAATGGATGGGGCAAGCCCCAACCTCTTTGGCTCGGTCATATCCATACAAGTATGGCTGCGACTCTCGCCTTTTGAGGTTGTCTCTACGCTTCGCTCCAAGGATAACTAGGCCGAGATGACCGGCGAAAATGAGAATAAGAGGCTGAAATGGAAAAACGCACAGGACTTTTTTCAAATGGAATTATCTGGTTCGGAGTCGCCATCTCCGTCTCCGAAATCGAAGCCGGCATTGAAATCGGCGCAGCATCCGCAGCGAACGCATTGTGGCTCCCGCTCGTTCTCGGGCATGTCTTGGGCGGCATCATGCTCTTTTTCGTGGGCCTAATCGGTGCACGCGTTCGCTTGAACGCCATGGAAACGACCACATCGACATTCGGCAAGTACGGTTCCAAGTTTTTTGCCGCACTGAACACGTTCCAGTTGCTCGCCTGGGTCGCCGTCCTGAATGCTCAGGGCGCGTCGGCTTTGGCGGGGCTCAACTTGCCAATTTCATTTGCACTGACCTGCGTGATTCTCGCAGTGCTCATCGCCATCTGGGTTTACGTCGGGCTCCGTCGTTCCGCCAACGTGACAACAGTCGTGATGGCTGCGCTCACCGTATTGCTCGCCATTTTGTCCGTTAAGTTGTTTGGACTCGGCGACATTCTCGCAGTTTCTCCTACATCAAGCAAAATTGCAAGCACAGCCGCAAGCGCCGCTGCAACGCTCGGTTTCTGGAACATTTTTGAAATTTCTATCGCCATGCCGATCTCTTGGCTGCCTGTCATTTCGGACTACACCAAAGACGTCGAAAAGCCTGTGAAAGCAACAGCCATTTCCGCGGTAGCCTACACTGTGGCAAGCCTCTGGATGTACATCATCGGCATCGAAATTGCAAGTCTCGGCGCGAACAACAACATCGCCCAGGCTATCCTTCTTGCAGGTCTTGGCATCCCGGGAATCATCATCGTCGTCCTTTCCACCGTCACAACAAACTTCCTTGCCGCCAATTCCGCCGGCGAATCCGCCAAAGCGATTTATAATAAACTCAATCCTAAAATTGCAGGCGTTGTCGTAAGCATCTTGAGCGCAGCGCTCGCCATTTCAGGAATCATGGAACACTACATCAGTTTTCTCTACCTCATCGCCTCGGTCTTTGCGCCCATGGCTGCGGTACTCCTCGTTTCTTTCTACTTTGTCAAGAACCGTAGCGAAATGCTCGGCTTCTGGCTCTGGAATATTTTCGCATGGTTCGGCGGCTTCGTCGTCTATCAAATTGCAGAACACGTCGGCTCCGTTTTCCTCGGCCCGACGCTCCTTGCCGTGATTGTATCGGCAGCACTCGCCTCCACGCGAATCTTAGTAAAGAAATAATTTTTTATATTGATACCCAAACTGAGTAATTCGTCATGTTTCAAAAGAAAATTGCGTTAATCAACGATGTTACAGGATTCGGCCGATGCTCCATCGCCGTCATGGCTCCGATTGTATCGGCGATGAAGATTCAGGCGGTGACCGTGCCGACCGCGATTCTTTCGGCGCACACGCAATTCCCCGAATATTACTTTGACGACTATACATCAAAAATGCGCGATTACATTCAAACCTACAAAGATTTGAATTTGCATTTCGATGCAATCGCAAGTGGATTTTTGGGTTCCGAAGAACAAGTCGATATCGTCATTGACTTTTTCAAGACATTCAAAAAAGAGGGCGTTTTCACGCTGGTGGACCCAGTGATGGGCGATTACGGAAAGCTCTACGAAACTTATACGCCATCTTTGTGCGAAAAAATGAAAGCGCTTGTCCACTATGCCGACATTTTGACACCGAACTTGACAGAACTCTGCACATTGACCGACGTGAAATACCGTACTGAAGGATTCAATGACGCCGAACTCGCCGAAATGTGCCGCATGCTCACGGAACAAGGTCCGGAACACATCGTCGTAACCGGCATTCCGTACAACAGCAAGCAAATCATGAACTTTGTCTATAGCAAAGGTGAGGAACCGCGAATCGTGATGGTCGATCGCATCGGCGGTGACCGTAGCGGAACTGGAGACGTCATCAGTTCTATCATTGCGGGCATGTACATGAACGGCCACGATTTTTACGAGTCTGTCAAAAAGGCCGCCGATTTTGTTTCCAAGTGCCTACGCTACTGCGAAGACAATAATGTACCCACACATTGGGGACTCTGTTTCGAGATGTACCTTCGCGACTTGATGGAGGATTAAATGGTCATATACACAGTAACTGGAAACGTTGGCCAGGCAGGCTACCTCGACATTGCAAATAGCGGCGATATCACCGGCAAGAACATTTACGTGAACATGACAAACCGTTGCCCGTGCAGCTGCGTTTTTTGCCTGCGCCAGACAAAGAAAATGATGGAAGGCAACTCGCTTTGGCTAAAAGGCGGCGAGCCCAGCGTTGAAGCCATTATGAAAATGTTCGAGCCATACGACCTTTCCGTCATCAACGAACTCATCTTTTGCGGCTACGGTGAACCGCTCGAACGCCTTCACGACGTATGCAAATTAATCGACTTGCTTAAAGCCAAATATCCCAATTTGAAAATCCGCGTCAACACGAACGGACTTGCCAACCTGATTTACGGAAGAGACATCACGCCAAAACTCGAAGGACGCTTCGATACCGTTTCCATTTCGCTGAACGCCCCCGACGCCGAAGAATTCCTCGCCCTCACGCGCTCAAGATTCGGAATCCAGTCTTTTGACGCACTGAAAGAATTCGCTGCGCTCGCAAAAACACATGTTCCTAACGTAGTCCTGACGGTCGTCGAAAAAATAATGCCCGAAGAAAAAATCGAACGCTGCCGCAAAATTTGTGAAGAGCTCGGCGTTACGCTGAGAGTCAGGCCATTCGAGACATAAGTTAAATTTCACTCCACCAAATACTTTTCAAATTCTGGATACGATTTCGCGGAAAACACAACCAATCTACCATGGAATCGTAAAACGCCAATCCACTTGCCTTCCAAATCAGCCCCACGCTCGATTTTGAAGGTTCCTGGTTTTAACGTTATCGTATTCCCTAAAATAAAAGTAATCCGAACGGATTCATCTTCTAAGAACTCGACTTTTCTTGGCGACGAATTAAGCGCCATAAAACAACAGTAAAGGAAAAAAATTTCTCTAAGGATCCAGCAATCGCCATATTCTTCATAGATTGCGGCATCCGGTAAAATAGGCTTTGCAAGCATATACATACCGAACAGGAAAAGCCCCAAAGAGCCTATGGTCAGCCCATTACTTTGTGTTACATAGACTTTTTCTTCCTTCATTACAAAGCCTCGAATTAAAACAAATGAAAACCGACTATTTTTAATATAAAACTTATTCTAAAAAGAGTCAACAAGGTAATTCATTTAAATTAACATATTTTATGAAATTAAATTTTTACAATCTACAAAATTATTTATCCACGATTCAGTTTTGAAAAAAATTCTTTACAAGGAAATCAACAACATCAACAACTATAAATTTATATAGATAAGATATCCAATCAATAAACAAACTTGCAACAAATTTGTCTACCCAATAAATGCCGTACATATGTTCGTGCATACATACGGTTTTTCAAAGGATATCGATAAAGACGAGCAAGGCGTGGATTTTCAAAACCAGCGCGTCATTCTTGGCAAGCGCAAAAGAACTTACCGCCAATCCAACAAAAGGATTTATTCCTTAAATTCCCCGTTCATTTTCTGCAGGCACGAATTCACCCACGCGGGCTTGATAAAGAATACCGCAACGCCAATCACAGTTGACGTATGGAAAAGGGTAATCGAAACAAGTGAGGTGATAATATAGAGATCTAATTCAGGAATGCGGATAAAATTGAGGCAATTCAATAAAATTTGAACAAGCATCATTAAAGAGCCAACAATCAGAACCGCAGGATTCCTTTTGGCAAGCGCAAATACACCGACCGCTAGATTCACAACACCAAAGAAAGCAAGTTGAGAAAGAGGAGGTTGCGTACAAACAAAATGAGCCAAACTGTTCAATCCGCTTACGATAAAACAGATGGCGCAAAGCCGGAAGAGGCCCAAATTAAGTTCTTCATTCGCAACGGCAATCTCGTTTTCTTCGACACGTTTTTTGGATGTAACAAAGAACGCGGCCACAGCAACAACAACGTTCACATTAAAAATCAAGTTAATAAGGATCTGGACAATATTAATTTGTCTTACTTCATCTCCCATTAAAGCATGGATGGGATTAATGATGAACGCGCTCGTAATAACCCAAACAAGAAACAGCACTGCCAATATTTTTAGAACTTTCACATTCTTTTTGACAAGCGTAAATATCCCTAGTGCTAAAAAGATTATAATCGCCGAAGCACCGAACACAATCGGGATGAGGACCCCAGACGCAAGCAACAGTCCGACCGTTCCAAGCAAATCTTCAAACGACGAATTCGTAAGCGCGCTCCACAGCGAACTGAAAAATCCACCACGCGCGGCCATAATGGACATGTTGACGACAATGTTCAACAAGTTCACAATGAACACAATAGCGCAAACCCTAAGCAACGCGAAATTCATAACTCCCCTATTTCGTTAAATATTTTTCTAGCTCCGGAAACGAATGTGAATAAAAAAGCACAAACCGGCCGCGAATAAAAATAAACCCGAACCACTTTCCTAATATAGTATTGATTTTCTTAATTCTGAACTTTCCAGGTTTCAACGTCACGGAATTACCAAGAAAAAAAGTAATTCGTGCGGATTCATCTTCGAATAATTCGACTTTTCTAGGAAGCAAATGAGTTATCGCAAACAAAATATAAAGGCTTACAACAACCATATAAATCCAAAAAAAGACATTGTCCTTGTATGCGTCCGAGTCCATAGCTCCATTTAAAAACACCCCCTGCATAACCGTAAAAACAACGATACCTTCTATTGAACCCCAAAGCCAATGTTTGCTTTTCGCTTCATACACTTTGTTTTCTTCCATTCAATTACCTCGTTCTAATAATAACAAAAACGGCCCGGATTTTATTCCGAGTCGTTTTTAAATTGACTGGATTGACGGCTTCGCCGTCCGAGGCTTCGGCTCGGAAATAAAATCAAACAAGTTTGATTTTGCTTCACTCGCCTTGCACTCTTTTCTTCGACTTCGCCCTCACGGGCTTCTACCCAAAGGGCATAACTCAACTACAGAACTAAAGTTCTAAGTTTCGTATAGCTCAGGATGACACTGTCGGCGAGTTTAATGATTTGCGCGGTATCACCCGCGCAACATTTTACTTCACGAAGGCGGCGTAGATGGCCTTGATGGCCTTTTCGGTATCGGCTTCGTCAACACCGGTGATGATGTTGATCTGGGAAGAACCCTGGTCGATAATGCGGACGTTCACCTTGCTTTCTGCGAGAGCCGTAAAGAGCTTCGCGGCAACACCGATCTTGTTCGTCATGCCGTGACCCACGGTAGCGATAAGAGCGATGCCCGGGAAAATCTTGATACGGTCCGGACGCATCTGCTGCGTGATGTCTTCGAGGACAACGTCCTGCACGGCGTCGAGAGCCTTGGAATCCACGACGATGCTCATGGAGTCGATTGCGCTCGGGCAGAGTTCGTAGGAGAGTCCTTCGCTTTCGAGCACAGCCAAGACGCGGCGGCCAAAGCCAACTTCCTTGTTCATCATGGACTTTTCGATGTAGATCATCGAGAAGCCCTTGCGGCCTGCAACGCCCGTAATCGGGAGCTTTGCGCTTTCCGGAGTCGGGCCAATGATGGTGCCAGCGTCTTCGGGGCGGTTCGTGTTGCGGATGTTGATAGGAATCTTCTTGGCGCGGCACGGAGCGATGGATTCGTCGTGGAGCACGCTTGCGCCGGAGTAGGCGAGTTCGCGGATTTCGCGGTAGCTCACGTATTCGATCGGCAGCGGGCTTTCGACGATGCGCGGGTCAGCCATGAGCATGCCCGAAACGTCGGTCCAGTTTTCGTACTTGGCAGCGTCAATGCCGTTTGCAAGGATAGCGCCAGTAATGTCGGAACCGCCACGGCTGAATGTCTTGACTTCGCCACGGAGGTTACTGCCATAGAAGCCCGGAAGTACATACAACTGATTTTCATCGCCAAGAGTCTTTGCGATATCTTCGTAGGTCTTCGGAGCGATGCGGTACTTGTCATCGAACGTGATGAGCGGGTAGCTATCGACGAAGTTTGCACCGAGATACTTGGCCATGAGACGGGCGCAGAGGAATTCGCCACGGCTTACGAGGAAGTCCGTGCTCACGGATTCCGGATGGTTCTTGAGCTTTTCTTCGAGACTGTCGAGGTCTTCGGTGAGCTTGTCTTCAAGGCCCAAATCCTTGCAGATTTCGTCGTAACGGGCGCGGATGAGATTCCACGGCGTAGAGAAATCGAGGCCCTTGGAGGCGAGATCATAGGTGCTATAGAGGAGGTCGGTCAGTTTGGTTTCTTTCGGGTTACGCTTGCCCGGAGCAGAAACGACGATGACTTTGCGGTTCTTGTCGCTTTCGACAATGGCCTTGATTTTCTTGAACTGACCTGCGTCGGCGACAGAGCTGCCACCGAACTTACATACGATTCTTTGACTCATTTTTTCCTTTCGGGCCACCAAACCTCTCGGCTTCGAGCGCAGTCGCTTTCCTCACGACCGTCGTGCCCAAGCCTACCCATCTGGCCAGCCACTTTTGGTTTTCGGCGCCCACCAAAAATTCATAAAGCAATTTTTAGCGGTCGCCTTATGTTGGTCTATGTCTGCGACAGAAAATTCTATCGCGCGGGCGACAAGATAGAAATTTAGTGAGGGTGCGGCAATGGTACTTGCCCAAATCATTAACAAAAATTTACCGGACAAAACGGCGAAAAAAACGTGTTTATATAGTAGAACCACCTCGAATAAATCCTTGAAGGATTATGAAAAAACACGAAAAATTGATGCTCATCGCCGCAAAATCCAACATTCCCGTACTGCTGCAGGGAGAATCGGGAGTCGGCAAAGAAATCGCCGCTAGATTTATACACAAGCACAGCCCACGAAACGAGGGGCCGTTCATTGCGCTCAACTGCGGAGCCATCGCAAGGAACCTCGCCGAAAGCCTCCTGGAAGGCGCCAAGAAAGGCTCTTACACCGGAGCCTCCATAGAGCAGCAGGGCATTGTGCGGGCGGCAAACGGCGGCACGCTCTTCTTGGACGAAATCGGCGAAATGCCGTTCGACTTGCAAAGCAAACTTTTGCGCATCCTGCAAGAACATTCCGTACTCCCGCTAGGAGCGACACAAAGCGTTCCTGTCGATTTTAGACTCGTGTGCGCCACGAACCGGAATCTGCAAAACGAAATCAGCGGCGGGAATTTCCGCAAGGATTTATTTTTCAGATTGAACGCCTTCCCCATCGTCATCCCGCCATTACGGAAACGCGATGACTTCAACGACATCGTCAAGGATGTATGGTCCGACATCGCGGCAAAGACTTTTGCAGAACAGTTCCCGCTCCGAAACGAAGAAATCAGAGCTCTATCCAAATACAAGTGGCCAGGGAATATCCGCCAACTGAAAAACGTACTCCAGCGGTACGCCCTCCTAAAGCAACACGAAATCTCGCTTGATGAAATCCTTTCCGAAGAATTTTCAAAGAAAGGCGCAAACGACCTCAACGGGAGTTCTTCGTACAATGGTTATCGAGCATCCGCGCCAAATTGGTCGTTTATCCAAAAAGCCCTCAATGACAACAAAGGAAACAAAAGCCGTGCTGCCAAAGCTTTGAAAATCAGCCGCGGATGTCTGTGCTACCAAATAAAAAAGCACGAGCTCCAGAACTGGGGCCCGTGCACAAACCTGGGCGAATCCTTAGGACTTGCCTAGAACTTCACACCAACTGCAATGTAGTGGTTGCCGCCTTCGAACGCCGGACGCGGGCTGTAAGCATAATCGAATACGACCATGCCGAACGTAACGCCGAGACCGCCGCTAACCGCATCTTCGGTATCCGGGCGAATTGCATAACCCATGCGGAACGAAAGCATGTCAAAATAGACGACCTCGCCGCCGAACAAAAGCTGCGCCTTTGTATCGGCACGGCGGTACGCATCCACAGACAAATGAATCATCCAGCGGTCAAGAATCGGGATGAATCCGGTCACGCCAGCCTGGAGCGCAAGCGGAGCCGCTTCCTTCACGTCTTCGTACTTACTTGCAAAACCGAGATTCGTAAAGTTCGCACCAAACGCGAGGTACTGATTCACGCGGAAAGAACCACCCGCATCGAACGTAAACAGGAAACCCGTTTCGTCATCGATGGTCTGCGTCGCAAAACGCATCGAAGCCGCCCAGTTGAAAATCTTTGAACGACTACCGAAACCGGCCAAAAGCGACCAAGCGTAAGAACCGTATTCCGAAGTCTTCAGACCGTTCTCGTCACGACCTTCGATGTCATCATAGCCCAAGAAATCGACTGCGAACGCAAGAGTAAACTTATCCGCAATAGGCAGTCCGTAATAAGCGGAGACGAAATTGTCGGCACCACCTTCACCAAAAATAACTTGGCTGAGTCCGAATTCGGCTTCGTTTGCAACGCTCATCGCAAGCGGATTCCGTGAAACTTCGGAAACTCGCCCCGGATCAGCGACGCCGGCACCCGAAAGAGCAGCCGCACGCGGCGCAACAGGCATCGACAAAAACTTCATCGTCACACCGCCCGGATCCAAATGCCAATACTCCCCGGCAAACGCAAAGGAACCAACAGCAAGAACGAGCGCAATAAACTTTTTAAACATACGAGGTATAAGATACAAAAAATAGAACTTAGAACTTAGAACTTAGAGCTTAGGATATTGTTTTATCCCTAAGTTCTAAACGCACGAAGCGCCACTATCACCTTTCGTCTTTGGACAAGTCCCAAAAGTACGCAAGGTTATGACGCAGCAGAATACTTGTATTCAGATATGGCATAACCGTAGCCCCGAACGCCAACGGCGTTAAATGCCAGGCTCAGTTATAGGTCTGCAAGCAGCCCTGCAACATTCGCCCCACGCATTTGTAGTCTGTAGACTCGCAGAGCCGTTCTTCGTACAAGTACCAAATGCTAGGCCCGGAAATGGTCCTGCAAGCAGTCCCGCTTCACTCGCCTTACGCATTTGTCGTCTAAACGCGCCAGCCTTCCATTATCTTGAGGCAGTCTGCGAGAAGTTCCGCACTGCGTTCCTTGCCTTCGGTTTCCACGTAGCAACGGAATTCCGGAGCGTTACCGCTCGGGCGCAAGTGAATGATGTCGCCGGAATCGAATTCCATGCGGTAGCCATCGACTTCATTCAACGAAACCATCTTGCCCTGGAACGTCTTGTCCTTTGCAAACTTCGATGGCTTTGCAGCGAGAGCGCCGAACAGCTTTTCGCCGAGATTCTTTTCGCGGATTTCAGCGAGCTTCGCCTTCGATTTTTCGGTCGGGAATTCCTTGAGACGGTCGCTCACGGTAAAGCGCTTGGGCAACTTGCGCAACAAATCCACAACGCACATGCGTTCCTTGCGGACCATCACCATCACGGCAATCATCGGGAGGAGTGCGTCACGCGTCGGGAGAGCCTTGAGCGTGCGGCCATCGAGCGTCAAATCCGTTTCGAGCAAGAAGCCGCCATTCGCTTCGTAGCCTGCAACCGTGAGGCTCTTGTCGTTTGCATCCACCAGGCTTTCCATGCCAGCAATCACGTAGGGGCTACCAATGCGCGTGCGACAAATCTTTTCGAAGCTGCCGGACTTTTCAAGCGAAGTGTTGCAGCTCACCGGAGTCGCAATGCGCTTGATGCCCAAAGACTGTGCGGCCAAAATGCCAAGCACGTCGCCACGGAGCCACATGCCCACGTCGTCAGCCAAAAGCGGGCGGTCCGAATCGCCGTCGGTGCTGAACACGGCATCCACGTAATCCTTGTGGGTAAATTCACGGGCAAGTTCTTCGTCTTCCTTGCGGATAGCTTCGGTATCGACCGGCACAAAGACATCGCTACGGCCAAACGGCTTGACCGTCGCACCGAGGCTTTCGAGAACGCGCACGACAATGTCGCGGCCCACAGCGGAATGCTGATAAACTCCTATCGTGAGTCCGTGCAAAGCGTCGCTACCGAAAAATTCCGGGTAACGCTTGCAGTAATTTTCTTCGGCTTCGGCCTCGACTGCCGGGAGTTCAGGCGCCGCCTTCAGCATGCCCTTATCGTCAAAAAGCGCTTCATCAAAATCCACCGACTGCGACACGATTCCCTGTTCGTCGGCCTTCGTGATTTCGCCATTCGGGTGGTTGAACTTGATGCCGTTACGGTCAGCCGGAATGTGGCTACCCGTCACCATGATGGTCGGCAGATGCTTGTCGATGCCGTACATCGCAATCGCCGGGCTCGGGATGCGGCCGCAGTAAATGACCTTCCAGTTCGCATCGGCGCCAGCCTGCACGAGCGACTTCAAGATGCGTTCCGTAC
>Ga0310696_10003249_pt1 | contig 20485 bp, 17 predicted proteins | sample AusTroGonzalo_MG_4_FD_203885 | JGI IMG/M metagenome (GOLD analysis project Ga0310696, IMG submission 203885) | Bovine rumen microbial communities from tropical cattle in Woodstock, Queensland, Australia - Gonzalo_02 (v2) (version 2) | ecosystem: Host-associated > Mammals > Digestive system >... | reverse complement strand
TGCTTACCAACTTCCCCACCATTCGCAAGGCCGTCAAGAAAATGAACACCATCGACAAGATGAAAGAAGATGGCACCTTCGAGAAGCTCGCAAAGCGTGAGCGTCTGCAGGTGGAGCGCCAGCGGGCTAAGCTGGAGAAGAACCTTGGTTCTATCCGCGACATGTCCCGCCTTCCCAGCGCCCTCTTCGTGGTGGACGTACAGAAAGAGGCCAATGCCGTTAAGGAGGCCGTTCGTCTGAACATCCCGGTTATCGCTATGGTTGACACATGTTGCGATCCTACGCCCATTGATTATGTGATTCCCGCGAACGACGACTCCACGAAGTCCATCGAGCTCATCATGGATGTGATGTGCCAGGCTATCAACGAAGGTCTGGAAGAGCGCAAGCTTGAGAAGGAGAAGGAAGTAGAAGCCGCCCCCGAAGCTGCCGAAGCTCAGGAAGCCGCTCCTGCCAAGAAACTCCGTTCACGCCGCGCCCCTAAGGCCGAGGCTGCCGAAGCTCCCGCAGAGGAAGCCCCCAAGGCCGAAGAAGCTCCCAAAGCTACCGAAGAGTAATTAATCATTTAAAAAGCAAGTAATTATGGCTATCTCTTTAGCAGATATCAAAAAGCTCCGCGACATGACCAGCGCCGGTATGATGGACTGCAAAAAGGCACTCGAAGAAGCTGCCGGTGAGTTCAAGCGCGCTGTTGAAATCCTTCGTGAGAAAGGTAAATCCACTCTAGCCAAGCGCGGTGAGAACGAGACCACCCAGGGTGCAGTGCTCAGCCGTATCAACGGCGGCAAGGCCATCCTCGTCTGCCTCGGTTGCGAGACCGACTTCGTGGCCGCCACCCCCGACTTCAAGACTCTTGCCGGCAATATCGCCGACGCCGCCATCGCCGCTTTCCCGGCCGATGCCGAGGCTCTGAAGGCTGTTAAACTTGCAGATGGTTACTCCATCGAAGAAGACATCACCAACCAGGCCGGTAAAACCGGTGAGAAGCACGTTCTGGCTTTCTACGGCGCCCTCGAGGCCCCGTTCGTGAGCGAGTACGTACACTTCAATGGCAAGCTTGGTGCAATCGTGGCCTTCAACAAGCCCGTTGCAGCCGAAATTGCCCGCGGTATCGCTATGCAGGTTGCTTCCATGAATCCCGTGGCTGTAGATCCCGCATCCGTGGCTCCCGAGGTAATTGAGTCCGAAAAGACCGTTGCCCTCCAGAAGACCAAGGACGAGCTCATTCAGAAAGCAGTTGACGTGGCCCTCAAGAAGGCCGGCATCAACCCCGCCCACGTGGACAGCGAAGACCACATCGAGTCCAACACCGCCAAGGGCTGGCTCACTCCGGAGCAGGCACAGCAGGCACGTGAGATCATCGCCAAGGTAGGCGCCGAGAAGGCAGCTTCTCTCCCTGCCCAGATGATTGACAACATTGCCAACGGCCGTATCCAGAAGTTCCTGAAGGAGAACACCCTCATGGAGCAGGAGTATCAGCTTAGCGATGACAAGAAGACCGTGAAGGACGCCCTTGCAGCTGCCGATAAGGAAGCCAAGGTTCTTGCCTTCAAGCGCTTCTCCCTGGCCGACTAATCACAGTCGATATCTATAAAAAAGCACCGCAGAATTTCTGAGGTGCTTTTTTTGTCTTGGTCAAGCGTTTTGACTATTTGAGAGCGCGCTTGAAAACCAGAGTTTCGATAACAACCTCATTGTCGGATTTGAATTCACCAACGGCTGTCTCTTTCTCTTCTTCCCACCATTTGGTGTCGGGAGTAAGGGTGATGGTGCTGCCAGCGAGGGTACCGGCCTTGCCACCGGCGAGGATGAAGACACCAGTGTAGGTAGGGAACTCTCTACCAACAGCTTCGCAGGTCACTTTGAAAGCTGTGGAGCTGGTGAAAGTGAGGGTGTAGGTGAACTCACCAGTGTTGCAAATCCAAGTGGTGTTAATCAGAGACTTGGCGTTGTCAATGTCCTTCTTGCAAGAAGAAGTGAGGGCGATGGCGGTCACAGTGAGGGCGACAGCAATCAGAATGGATAAAAACTTTTTCATAGATATTAATATAAAAAAATGATATCCGATAACAATCGTGCAAAGATACAAAAAAATCTCTATTCCGTTGCGAATTTGAAGAATTCTTCAATTTCGGCCTTTGTTTGAAGCCGCACTATATAGGCGGTATCGCCAAGGTCGTCGGAGAGAGCAAAGGGGACGCGGTTGCACATGCACATGACGGGGCCGTACTTGTCCATAAGCTCCTGGTGGCTGTGTTTGTAGGTGTGAGAGTCGCGTCGGCCGGCATAGCCGATATAGGCGCTTTCACCGACTGGCTTGCGCGCTTCGTCAAAGGCTACCATATCGGCCCAGATCTGGAATACGTCGGTCTGATGGGCAAAGTTCATCATGTCGGGGGTATAGCCTCCCGGAGGGCGCATGTTTACTTCCAGGCCCACATAGTCGCCTTTCTTGCCCAGGCCTTCGCGGTCGCGGTCCAGCTGGAAGAACTCCAGATGCACGCAGCGGCTCTTTATGCCAAAGGCTTTTACCGTGCGGCGGCCTATGGCGGCAAGTTTTGCCGGAACGGTCTTGTTGGTCCAGTAGATGCAGTCCAGGTTGTCGTGAACTATCTGCATTATGGGAATGGGGAACACTGTATTGTTCTCGAAGATGGGCTCGCCCTTTGAGTTATAAACGGCATCGTAACTGACCAGAAGGCCGGTTATGAACTCTTCAATAACATAATAGCCCATGTCTTTTGCGTGATGCTCCAGCCAGGCGTCAAGCTCCTTTGCGTTGCTCATCTTGGTGGTGCCGCCGGCGCCCATGCCGTTGTCCGGCTTGGCAATAATGGGATAGCCGGTCTTCTTTACAAAGGCCTTGATCTTTGCCGCACCCTCGGCCCCTTTTATCTGACGGGCCGTGGGGATGCCGCCAAGAGCGTAGTACTTTTTCATCTCGCTCTTGTTCTTGATTGCGGCAATTTTATCCGTTTTGATACCGGTGTTAACGTTGAAGTCTGTGCGCAGGCGGGCGTCCTGCTCCAGCCACCATTCATTGTTTGACTCTATCCAGTCAATTTTGCCCCACTTGTGGGCGAACCAGGCTACGGCACGGTACATTTGGTCGTAGTCCTCCAGGTTCTGTACCTGATAATAATCGGTGATGCTTTGTTTGAGTTCCCACGACAACTCGTCGTAGGGTCTGTCGGCAATGGCAAGAACGTTTACGCCATTGGCTTTTGCCCCGGCACAGAAATGCCAGTAGGTGTCGGGGAAATGGGGAGATATAAATACCAGATTCATAAAAGAATAAGATTTGTTTTCTTCCGATACGCGGCGCATTGAGCCGCGGGTTATTTCGTATGCTTCGCCGCGAAGTTCGGCGGGGCGGCCTTCCTTCTTAATCACGTATCCTCCGTCCTTGAAGGTGTAAAAGCGGTGGTGCCAGCTGTCCGGGAAGGCAACGTCTTCAAACAGGCGCAGGCCGTCCACCTTGGCGTAGCGCACCTGTTCCATGTGCGGAACAAGCTGGATATCAGTTAGCCCCAGGCCTCTTAGCCAGCGCTTGTAGTTGGGGTCCACGGCCTCTCCGGGCAGTTCCGGATGGGAGTACACCATATCGGCACAGTTCATACTGCCGGCGCTGCAGCCCATCACTACTCCTTTAAAGCCTTGAATCAGCTCTTTAAGGCCGATTTCGTGGATGAACTTGTTCTGGGTTGGCACGTGGCCGCCGCAAAGCACTATCCAGTCGGCTTTTTTTACATATTCGGCCACTTTAGAGGCGTTGTGCCTGTCCAGCATGGTGATGGAGGCGGTTTTTATGCCGGACGAGTGGATGCAGTCACTCATGCCTTTTTTCACCGAGGCGGTAAAACCTTTGTCGTCCGGGGCGGCGCTTATAAGCAGTACGTGGGGATTGCGGTCAGGTCCGGTAACGGCGGCCAGGGATGCCTTGACCTCGGCCAGAAAGCCGTTGTCCTCCGTGAAAGAAGGCTGCCCGAAACGGGTGGGACTGCCGGTGAGAAAAAGGGTCATACGAATTGCAAAGATACTAAAAAGGGCCGAAATTTCAGTAAATGGCAATATTTAGTTATATTTGTATGAAACTATAAGACCATGGCTAAATCGACAGGACATATTGCCCAAGTGGTGGGGCCTGTGGTGGACGTGCACTTTGACGTGTCGGCCAGCAGGAATGCAGAACTTGAACTCCCAAGGATAGACGATGCACTAACAGTCAAGCGCCCGGACGGAAAACGGGTAGTGCTAGAGGTTCAGCAGCATATAGGTGAAGATACCGTGCGCTGCGTGGCCATGGACTCCACAGACGGTCTCAGGCGCGGTCTGGAGGTAGAAAACACCTTCCGCCCCATCTCCATGCCTGTGGGTGCCCAAATCCGCGGCCGAGTGATGAACGTCACCGGAGACTCCATAGACGGCATGCCGGAACTGGACCGCGAAAACTCCCTTCCCATCCACCGCGAACCTCCCAAGTTCGAAGACCTTACCACCAGCCAGGATGTCTTATTCACCGGCATCAAGGTCATCGACCTTCTGGAACCTTACCTTAAAGGCGGTAAAATCGGCCTCTTTGGTGGCGCAGGCGTGGGTAAAACCGTGCTAATCAAAGAGCTCATTAACAACATTGCAAAGGCCCACAACGGCTTTTCCGTGTTCGCAGGCGTGGGAGAGCGCACGCGTGAGGGCAACGACCTCCTGCGTGAAATGATAGAGTCCAACGTAATCCGTTACGGCGAAGCCTTCAACAAAGCCATGGAAGAAGGCCGATGGGACCTTTCGCTGGTAGATAAGGAGCAGCTGGAAAAGAGCCAGGTGTCAATGGTATTCGGCCAGATGAACGAACCTCCGGGAGCCCGTGCCAGCGTTGCGCTTAGCGGCCTTACTTTGGCCGAGAGTTTCCGTGACAGCCATTCAGGCGACGGCCCGCGCGACATCCTCCTTTTCATCGACAATATCTTCCGTTTCACACAGGCAGGTTCGGAGGTATCGGCCCTACTTGGCCGAATGCCGTCGGCCGTAGGTTATCAGCCCACCCTGGCAACGGAAATGGGTAAGATGCAGGAGCGCATCACATCTACCAAAAACGGCTCAATCACCTCTGTACAGGCGGTTTATGTGCCGGCCGATGACCTTACGGACCCCGCCCCTGCAACCACGTTCTCTCATCTGGATGCCACCACGGTGTTAAGCCGTAAGATCACCGCCCTGGGCATTTACCCGGCCGTGGACCCGCTTGAAAGCACCTCCCGCATACTGGATCCCAACATTGTTGGCAAAGAGCATTACGACACCGCCCAAAGGGTAAAACAGATACTTCAGCGCAACCAGGAACTGCAGGACATCATTGCCATCCTTGGCATGGACGAGCTGTCGGAAGAAGATAAAACCACCGTCCTTCGCGCCCGCCGCGTACAGCGCTTCCTGTCGCAGCCCTTCTTTGTGGCCGAACAGTTCACTGGCGTAAAAGGCGTGATGGTTTCAATTGAAGACACCATAAAGGGCTTCAACATGATTCTGGACGGCGAAGTGGATTACCTGCCAGAGCAGGCCTTCCTTAACGTAGGTACAATAGAAGACGCCATAGCCAAAGGCGAGGCGCTGCTGGCAGCGGCAAAATAGATTCTTCGCTTCGCTCAGAATGACAATTGAATAGCTCAGAATGACAATTTCATTGCATATCCTTTCGCCGGAAGGCACGTTGGTTAAGGCCGATGTGTCGCTGGTGTCGCTGCCGGGGCTGTTGTCGCCGTTTACGGTGCTGCCGGGCCATGCCGCCATGGTTACCGCCCTGTCGGAAGGGGATGTGCGCTACGTGGAAGAAGGCGCCGAAAAACGCCTGCACATAAACGAAGGCTTCGCCGAAGTAAAGGACAACACCGTAACTGTATGCGTTGAGGTATGATCCTGACCTTACTCATATTGCTCTTGCTTCAGACGACAGCTGTATTTCAGCCGTCTGAAGAAGACATCGATGTGGCGGAAATCATCTTCGAGCACATTGGGGACGAGTATGAGTGGCATATTACGGAGTGGAAGGGGAAGCCTGTTGCCATTCCGCTGCCGTGCATTGTAATTGACGACGGGGTGCATGTTTTTACGGCGCATCACGCAGAAGAAAACGGATACACGTTCAACGAGAACGGCAAACTGGTTAATGCGTCAACAGGGAAAAGGCCGATAGACATTTCCATCACCAAGAACGTGCTGTCCATAATGATGAGCAGCCTGCTGCTGCTTATCGTTATTCTTTTCACCGCCAGGTGGTACAAGAAGCACGATGTTATGCAAGAGGCACCCACGGGCCTTGCGGCGGCGGTGGAACCGCTTGTGATGATGGTGCACGATATTGCAAAGGAAAATATCGGCCCGGATTACCGGCGTTTCTCGCCTTACCTGTGCATGGCTTTCCTGTGGATACTCCTTAACAATTTCCTGGGAATTGTGCCGTTTTTCCCTGGCGGGGCCAACCTTACCGGCAACATTGCAATTACGCTTGTGCTGGCGCTGTTCACCTTCTTTACGGTGAACCTGCACGGTACAAAGCATTACTATAAAGAGATTTTCAACCCGGACGTACCGGTTTTCCTAAAGCCCATAATGCCTGTTATCGAGGTGTTCAGTGCCTTTATGAAACCGGTGTCGCTAACAATCCGTCTTTTTGCCAACATGCTAGCTGGCCATATCATGATTCTAAGCATGGTGTGCGTCATATTCATCATGGCCAAGTACGGCCCCCTGCTGGGCGGCGGAATGACGGTAGTAAGCGTTCTGTTCGGCGTGTTCCTGGACGCCCTGGAGTGCCTTGTTGCCTTCATCCAGGCCTATGTTTTTACCATGCTAAGCTCGATATATATAGGTTTGGCCAGAGCCCATGAAGAATGAGATGCCCGGTCGTAGCCGGGCATGACGTCATGGCCGACTTGATCGGCCATCGCAAAGAAACAACTTTAAAACAAGATATTATGATTCTTTCAACTATGCTTCTTCAAGCTGCCGCGGGCGCTGCCCTCGGTAAGGCTGGTGCAGCCCTTGGTGCTGCCATTGCCGCCATTGCTGCTGCTATCGGCATCGGCAAAATCGGCAAATCTACCATGGAAGCCATTGCACGTCAGCCGGAAAGTGCCGGTAACCTGCGTACTTCCATGATTATTGCCGCCGGTATGGTGGAAGGCGCTGCCCTGTTCGCCATCATCGTCGCCCTCCTTGCTATCGTAATGAAATAATCGCCCATGAACCTTGTTACGCCCGAATTCGGCCTGCTTTTCTGGATGGTCGTTATCTTCGGCATTGTTTTTTTCCTCCTGGCCAAATTCGGCTTTCCGGTTATTACGGACATGGTGGACAAACGCAGCGCCAAGATAGAGAAGTCCTTAAAGGATGCCGATGAAATAGAGGCGCGTATGGCGGCATGGAAGGTGGAACAGGCCCAGATGCTGGAAAAGGCAAGGCGCGAGCAGTCGGAAATCCTAAGGCAGGCAACGGAGACAAAGGCCAAAATTGTGGCCGATGCCCGCACTCAGGCCCGTGAGGAAGCCGACAAGATTCTTGCCGAAGCCAAACTGCAGATAGAGGCCGAAAAAGAGAGTGCCCTGCGTGACGTAAGGAAGGAAGTTGCCCTTCTGGCCGTCCAGGTGGCCGAAAAAGTGCTCCGCCAGGAGCTGTCCGACGAAGGCGGCCAACGTGCCTTCCTGGATAAACTGGTGGACGAGGCAAGCGAATCCGACAGGCCGCACTCATGAACCGGAGCATCGTCATAACGCGCTACGCTACTGCCCTGGTTAAGTATGCCCGGGAAACCGGGCAGGGGGAGACTGTGTGCTCAGAAGCCGAGACTCTGTGCAAGCTTCTGCACACGCTCCCGGACCTTAGGCAGATGATAACGGCAGCCGACGACGTGGTTTCTCCTTTTGACAAGAAAAAGCTGCTGCAAAGCGCTTTGGGGAACCGTATTTCGCCGGAAATGAGCCGCTTCCTGTCACTGCTTAACCGCAACGGCCGCATGGACCTGGTAGAGGATATCCTTAGGGACTTTGTGGACATGTACCACCTTAGCGTGGGTGTGCGCAAGGCTCACCTTACCACCGCCACGGAACCTTCCGAACGGCTTATGCAGCGCCTAAAAGACCTCGTTAAACAACAGACGGGGGACGATTGCTTAATTGAAGTGGACGTGGATCCGTCCATAATAGGCGGCTTTGTCTTTGACCTTGAAGACCGCCTGCTGGACGCCAGCGTAAAACGGCAGCTGGACCAGATTCGCCAGCAATTTATTGAACGAAACAGACGTATTATCTAATGGCAAACAGTTTAAGACCCAGCGAAGTGAGCGAAATCCTGCTTGGACAGCTCAAGGACATGAAAAACGATCTCCGCTTCGAGGAGATTGGCAAAGCCCTGCAGGTGAGCGACGGTGTGGTGCGCATTTACGGCCTTAACCATGCCGAGGCCGGCGAACTCCTGGACTGCGGCAACGGCGTTATGGCCGTGGTGATGAACCTGGAGGTGGATAATGTGGGCGCGGTTCTCATGGGCCCCACAGACCTTCTAAAGGAGGGTATGGTGGTACGCCGCACCGGCCGCATTGCATCCATCGGCGTAAACGACAAAATGCTGGGTAGGGTAGTGGATCCTCTTGGAAATCCCCTTGACGGTCTTGGGCCGATAGAAGGCGAAAAGGTGGACATGCCGCTGGAGCGCAAGGCTCCCGGCGTCATTTACCGCCAGCCGGTGTCGGAACCTCTCCAGACCGGTATCAAGGCTATCGACGCCATGATTCCTATCGGCCGTGGCCAGCGCGAGCTTATTATCGGCGACCGTCAGACCGGTAAAACGGCCATTGCCATAGATACGATCATCAATCAGAGGAAGGCTTTTGAGGCAGGGGAGCCCGTGTACTGCATTTATGTGGCTGTGGGCCAGAAGGGTTCCACCGTGGCTTCTATCGTGAAGACTCTGCGCGATCACGGGGCCATGGACTACACCACAGTTGTGGCTGCAACAGCCTCCGATCCCGCTGCGCTGCAGTATTACGCTCCTTTCTCCGGCGCTGCTATAGGTGAGTATTTCCGTGACACGGGCCGACATGCGCTGGTAGTTTACGACGACCTTTCAAAGCAGGCTGTGGCATACCGTGAGGTGTCACTTATCCTTCGCCGCCCTTCCGGCCGTGAGGCTTATCCGGGCGATATTTTCTACCTCCACAGCCGCCTTCTGGAGCGTGCAGCCCGCATTATCGACCAGCCGGAGGTTGCCGCCAGGATGAACGACCTTCCGGAAGTGCTGCGCGACAAAGTGCGCGGCGGCGGCTCGCTTACTGCCTTACCTATCATTGAAACCCAGGCGGGTGATGTATCGGCATACATCCCTACCAACGTGATTTCCATCACCGACGGTCAGATTTACCTGGAGCAGTCGCTGTTCAACCAGGGCGTACGTCCCGCCATCAATGTGGGTATCTCGGTGTCCCGCGTGGGTGGCAGTGCCCAGGTGAAGTCCATGAAGAAAGTGGCAGGTACCCTTAAGATAGACCAGGCCCAGTGGGCCGAGCTGGAAGCCTTCTCCAAGTTCTCGTCGGATGTGGACAAGGTTACCGAAATGGCCCTGGATAAAGGCCGAAAGAACAACCAGCTGCTAATTCAGCCGCAGTATTCGCCCATGCCGGTAGGGGAGCAGGTGGCAATACTGTACTGCGGTACCCGCGGGCTGATGAGGGACATTCCCATCGACGCCGTTCGCCACTTCCAGGACGTTTTCCTGGACAGGCTCCGCGCCGCCCACAAGGCCGATGTCCTTGATCCCCTTGGCGCCGGCCAGCTAACCCCGGAAATTGAAAAAATCCTAACCGAAACCGCCGAATCCGTAATACTGGCCCTTAAATAATGCCAACATTAAAGGAAATAAAAGGCCGTATAGCCTCTGTGAAGAATACGCTGAAGATCACTTCGGCCATGAAACTGGTGTCCAGCGCCAAACTTCACAAGGCCCAGCAGGCAATAGAAGCAATGCGCCCGTACGAGCAGCGGCTGCAGGCTATGCTGGAGACGGTGACGGGCTCTTCTAGTGACGGAGGTGTCCCTGTTTTTGGGACACCACCCGCAAAAAAGGCCGATTTTGACGGAGGTGTCCCGGAAAATGGGACACTACCCGCAGTAGTCATTGCCATAGCGTCCAATTCTTCGCTTTGCGGCGGGTTTAATGCCAATGCTATTGCCAAAGTGCGTTCTGTGCGCCGTCCGGGGGACGTTGTGTACTCCATCGGCCGTAAGATGGCCGACGCTATGCGCCGTGATGGCTTCCCGTCTCCGCAGGATTTCAGCAGCTTGTCGGAACACCCGGCCTATGCCCCCTGCGCTGCCCTGGTGGAGCAGCTTTCGGAGGAACTTGCCGCCGGCCGCATCAGCAGTGTAAGCCTTGTGTACAACCACTTTGTCTCCACTGCCAGGCAAACCCCGGTGGTGGAAACCCTGCTGGAGAGAGATTCTTCACCGGCTGCGCTGATTCAGAATGAGAAAGTGGTGTCTTCGGCCTCATCTGTCATTCTGAGCGCCAGCGAAGAATCTAATGATGTCATCATCGAGCCATCTCGCCCTGCGCTCCTTGCTGCGCTTATTCCCAAAACGCGTAAACTGAAGCTTTACGCCGCCCTTTTGGACAGCGCGGCGGCCGAGCATGCGGCCCGTACCGTGGCCATGCAAACGGCCACCGACAATGGCGAGGACCTGCTTGCCGAGCTCACCCTCCAATACAACAAAGGCCGCCAGCAAAAGATCACCTCCGAGATTCTGGACCTTGCCGGAGGGCAGGTACAACAGTAAAAAGAAGTCCCGCAAGCGAATTGTCTCAATTGGCTGCGGGATATGGTAAGGTATCAATATTTATGTCTGATACCCCATATATCTAAATCCGTGCCAAAAACTTTGACACGGAATTTTTTTTACTCTTTTTTAGCTTTTTTGTGTTTTTTCTGATTCCAGTCGCCGTAAATCTCGCTTACGTTGCCGGCGGTAACAAAGCCGTGGATGTCGTTGGTCTTCATGTAGTCCATAAGATTGGCGAACTCGGCCTGCGTTAGAAGGGCCTGGATTTCAATGTTCTGGTGGCCGTTGTAGCCGCCGGTTACATTGTACAGGGAGCAGCCGCGCTGCAGGTCTTCGATAATGTATTTGCGCAGGCGCTCGTGCTGCGAGGATATAATGCAAACGCGTTTGCGGCGGTTAAGGCTGGCGGTAAAATAATCCAGCGCCAGGCCGTTGATCCAGGTGCCAATGAGGCCGATGATAACCAGGCGGAAAGGATTCACAAAGAATGCGGTGCAGCAGATGAGGGCGCCGGCAACCGATACGGAAGTGCCAATGTCGAAGTGCAGGTACTTGTTTACTATCTTTGCCAGTATGTCCAGGCCGCCTGTAGAGGCGTTTATATTGAACAGTATGGTTTGCGAGGCGCTGAGGATAAGCACAAAGCACAGCAGGTCGAACCACGGGTCTCCCATAACGGAAGTGGCACCGGGCTCCATAATGCGCGATACGGGGAAAACCTTGTCCCAGAACTCGATAAAAGGACCAAGGATAAGTGCAGTGTACACGGTTTTGGCGCCGAATTCGTGGCCTATCAGCAGCCAAGCCATAACCAGCAGTATGGCGTTGATGATGGTAACAACCACCGATACTCTCACTGTCATGCCGGCCAGGCCGAAGAGGCTAGAGATAACCATGGACAGACCGGTGATTGAACCGATAACCAGGTTGCTGGGCATAAGGAAGTAATACACGGAAGCTGCGGCAATGAGCATGGCCACAGTCATGATAATCAGTTCCTTCCAGAATTTCCAGCTGCCCAGGGTTTTGAGAAGCTCATTCATTGTTATTAGTTTTAGCAGACCAAAGTTAACACTTTTCAACAAAAAGCGCTAATAATACTTATAAAAACCAACAATGCTCTCCATCCCGGCAAACAGCTGCCGCAGCAGATAACTCTCGTTAGGCGAGTGGATGGTATCTCTCTCAAGGCCGAATCCCATAAGCAGCGGGTCAATTCCAAGGATGCGCTGCATATCGGCCAAAATTGCTATGGAGCCACCGCCACGGGCAGGGACGGGGTCGGTGCCATAGACTTCGGCCATTGCTTTGGAGGCAGCCTGGTAGCCTTTGGAGCTGATGGGAATAAGGAAGCCGTCGCCGCCTTCGCAGGGGGTAACTTCCACCTTAACGTACGGCGGGGCAATGCGCTGCAGGTGCTCCTGGAACAGCTTGGTAATCTTGGCCGATGTCTGGTTGGGCACAAGCCTCATGGATACCTTGGCATGGGCTACTGAAGGCAGTACGGTTTTGGCGCCGGTGCCGGTATAGCCGCCCCAGATGCCGCAAACGTCCAGGCAGGGCCGTATGGCCGTGCGCTCAATGGTGGTATATCCCTTTTCCCCCTTAACCTCCTTGATGTCAAGGAATTCCTTGTATTCGTCCATGTCGAAGGGGGCCTTGTTCAGAAGGGCCCTGTCATCGGCCGATAATTCTACTACGTCGTCGTAGAATCCGGGGATGGTTACTCGGCTATCGGCGTCGTGGAGGGAGGCTATCAGGGCACAAAGCTCGTTGATCGGGTTGGCAACGGCGCCGCCGTAATGGCCGGAGTGAAGGTCTTTGTTGGGGCCGGTGACCGTGACTTCCAGATATGCCAGGCCGCGCATGCCGCAGTTGATGGAGGGTACTTTGTCCGATATCATGGTGGTGTCGGAGACCAGGATAATATCGGCCTTTAACATATCTTTGTTGGCTTTTACCCAGGCCGGGAGCGAGGGGCTGCCAATTTCTTCCTCGCCTTCGAAGATGAATTTTACGTTGTGCTTTAGCTGATTGGTCCTAAGCAGGAATTCGAAGGCTTTTATGTGCATGAAAAGCTGGCCTTTGTCGTCGTTGGCGCCGCGGGCGTAGATGGCTTCTTCGCCCGTTGCAGGGTCCTTGGCGATTACCGGCTCGAATGGATCCGTACGCCATTTTTCCAGCGGCTCCGGGGGCTGGACGTCGTAGTGGCCATAGACCAGGACGGTTTTATCGGCCCCTATGTCTTTGCTGCCAAAGACTACCGGATGGCCTTCGGTGGGAAGGACTTCGGCTTTGTCGGCCCCGGCTTCTTTCAGCAGTTCTGTAAGGCGCGTTGCGCAGCGGTACATGTCGTCTTTGTGTTCCGGCTTGGCGCTTATGGAAGGGATGCGAAGAAGGGAAAAAAGCTCCTGAAAGAAGCGTTCCTTATTCTGTTGGATATAGGTTTTCATGCGTTATGTGGTTTTCACAAAGTTAGCAAATATTTCGCTCTTTTTAGTAACTTTGTCCTTGATATGACTAAAGCGATTGTATTTGACATAGGCGGCGTGCTTATTAAGCTTAACATGGAAGCATGCCTAAAGGCTTTCACGGAGGGACTTGGCTTTTACCGCATTAGGGAACTGCTGGACCCGTCCCATCAGAAAGGCATTTACGGAGAGATGGAGGCCGGAAACATCAGTGCCGATCTTTTCCGCACCCTTATTCTGGCCGAATCCCGTCCCGGCTGCAAGGCCGCCGATGTGGATAATGCCATGTTCGCCCTTCTGGACGGTATGCCGGAGGGTACGGCGCAGTTTATTCTGGAATTATCGGCCCGATATCCTCTTTATCTTCTTTCCAACAACAATCCCATAGCCATGAAGCGGATTCTGGAGGAGTTCCGTGCCAATGGAATTGAGCCTTCCACCGTTTTTAAGGGGCAGTTCATTTCCTGCGATATGAAACTTTCTAAACCGTCGCCGGAGTGTTTTCAGGCAGTGATTGACGGTATCGGCCTGCCTGCTAAGGATATCCTTTTTGTAGATGACAGCATTGTGAACGTAGAGGCTGCGCGTGCTGCTGGCATGGATGCGCGTCTGTATATTCCCGGAACGCCGTTGGCACTGCTTTTAGCCGATTGCTAAGATGTCTTTTTACAGTTACTTCCGCATAAGCAAGCCGTCGGCTTTTAAAGTGCCGGCCGGGGAGGTAGACGCCACTTACAGGCGGCTTCGCTCCAGGACTTTCTGGGGAGTGACCGTTGCGTACACACTGTATTACGTTTGCCGCATGACCCTTGGCGTTGTGAAGCAGCCGCTGATAGATGGGGGAGTGCTTACCGCCGGGCAGCTGGGTATAATTGGATCGGCATTCTATTTTGTATATGCCGTTGGCAAATTCACAAACGGATTCATTGCCGATTATTGCAACATCCGGCGTTTTATGGCGGTGGGAATTGGGATTTCGGCTTTTGTTAATCTGGTGTTGGGCCTTCTGGGGTTGCTGATGGGGCCTCTGGGGATTGGCTCCATGGTGATTATGCTAACTTTTGCGGTGCTGTGGGGCGTTAACGGATGGATGCAAAGTATGGGTTCCCCGCCCGGAACCATCAGCTTGTCACGCTGGTTCCCGCTTTCGCTGCGCGGTACCATGTATAGCGTTTTCAGCTCTACGCCGCAGCTTGGCAAGGCTGTTTCCATGATAATGACGGGCTTTATTGTTGCCGCCGCGGGCTGGGCATGGGGCTTTCTGGCTGCTGCTGTGGCCGGGTTTGTTGGGCTTTTTGTGTGCCTTCTGTTTATTGCCGATACCCCCGAGAGCGCCGGCCTGCCTTCCGTGCAGGAGTTATCCGGAGAGGAAGTGCGTCCTATGGACCAGAAGCCCACCCGGGAGCTGCAGAAATGGGTTTTTAAGCATCCGGGCATTTGGGTGATTGCTATCTCTACTGCGTTTTTGTACATAACCCAGCACGCGGTGAGCGACTGGGGTGTGCTGTTTTTGCAAAAGCAAAAGGCATTTTCCCTGGAGCGCGCCACTTCAATCATTGGTCTGGCCGAGGTGTTTGGCGTAGCCGGCAACCTTGCGGCGGGATGGCTGTCGGATTACGTTTTTAAGGGCAACAGGGTGCGGCCGGTTGTTATTTCCGGAGTGCTGGCTGTTTGCTCTTTATGCGGGTTCCTGTTTTTGGGCGGAGGCTTTGCTTTGAATATGGCCTTTGTGGCAGTTTTTAGCTTTGCTTTTAGCGTTGTGTTCTGCATTGTGGCCGGGCTGATGGCCCTGGACTTTGTGCCCCGCAAGGCCACCGGCGCCGCTTTGGGCATTGTGGGTATTTCCAGCTACGCCGCCGCCGGCCTGCAGTCCGTAGCCAGCGGCTACTTAATTGACGGCTTTGCTTCCGGTGGGGTGTATAACTTCGGCCCCGTCTCCTGGTTCTGGCTAACCGCCTGCCTGTTAGCCTTTGTTCTCCCAGTTATTGGCTGGAAATATCTGCGGCACTGATTTTATCCCACACGGCCGGGCGGTATCGGAGGGTCAGGTACACGGCGCGGATGGCAAGGTGGGCAAAGTAGGCGGCCATAAGAAGGTGCAGGGCACCGGAGGCCGATGGAACGAAGCCGATTCCGATAAACCAGACGGCGAAAAAGCCAACTGCGCATAGCAAGGTGCTGTTGCGAAGATCTTTGGAAGCAGTTGCGCCGATGAATATGCCGTCCCAGATGAAGGCGGGGCAGCCGATTAGCGGCATCAAAAGCAGCCACGGCAGGAAAGCCCGGCCGGCTTCTACCACAGAAGTGTCCGAGGTCATGAGCTTAAGCAACGGCACGCCCCCGACACCGTACAGCAACATGAACAACGCTGCCACTGCGGCACCCCATAGGAACGTACCTCGCACCGTAGAGTGCACTCCATCGGCCGATTTTTCACCGATAAAGCGCCCGGTAAGCGCCTCCCCGGCGTATGCAAAGCCGTCCGAGAAGTAGCTGAACAGCATGAGCAGCTTCATAAGGATAGCGCTCAAGGCCAGCATCAAGTCCCCAAGCCCCGCCGCCAGCACAGTAAAGCCAATATACACCGCAATCATCCCCACCGACCGCAGGAACAAGTCCCGGTTCAGACGGAAAAATGAGCCTGTCGCCGCTGTTGCCGCGCTGGAAGGCTGGCCGTCAAGTTGCTGAGTATCAGCGCTTTGTTGAAAGTAATCGTTCGATTTTTGAACGATTACTTTTAGTAAATCGCTCAGTTTCAGATATTTAGCTGCCAGTATTAGGGCTAGGATGAAGCCGGCGAATTGGGCAATAACGGTGCCGATAGCTACGCCGGAGAAGCCCAGGGCGGGGAGGAAGGCAAAGCCGAAGCCCAGGCCGATAGAGAGGACAATGTTGACGAAATTTACACACAGATCCACCAGCATGGGACGCATGGTGTCCTGCAGGCCGATGAACCAGCCCTTCAAGGCGAACAGCGACAGCGTTGCCGGTGCAGCCCATACGCGGATATAGAAGTACTGGGTTGCCAGCAGCCGCACTTCGGGGGTGCACTGGACCACCAGAAACGCCAGCTGCACCACCACCCACTGCAAAGCGATAAGTCCCAAGCCCGACAGCAGCGCAATTCGCAAAGCCCTGCCCAGAATGGCGTCAATCCCAGGTGCGCTAGAGGCCGAATTTGCACCTAGACCGCCATTTTTTGCCTGCCCGGGTGCACCAGAGGCCGAAATTGCACCTGGACTGCTGGCGGAGGCTATTGCGGCAAGGTGGCGGCCGTAGGCTTGGGCGGTTAGGCCGCCGGTGCCGGCTCGCAAGAAAGCGAAGTTCCAGTACAGCAGGTCAAACAGCATTGCACCCACAGAAATCCCGCCGATGAGTGCCGCCCCGCCAAGGCCGCCGCCAAGGCCGCCACCAAGGCCGCCGGCAGCGCCGCCCGCCGCGGCGAGCCCAGCGCCGGCGCCGCCCAGGTGCCCTACCACAGCCATGTCCACCATTCCCACCAGAGGTACGGTGATATTGGCCAGGATGCTGGGAACGGCCAGCCGCAGGATTTCCTTGTTAAGCTTCATCGGAACTTTTTGTCTTCTTCCAGCATGCCCAGATAGGAGTTATACCGCTCCGGAGCAATGAGTCCGGCATCAACAGCCTCCTTCACGGCACAGCCGGGCTCGTGGGTATGGGTGCAGGGAGTGAATCGGCATCCGGCTGCAGCGCGCAGCATTTCCGGGAAGTACCTGGCAATCTCCTCCTTTTCCACATCTACCAGTCCAAAGCCTCGAATGCCAGGAGAATCAATCACATAACCTCCATCGGCCAAAGGATACATCTCGTACAAAGAAGTTGTGTGCTTGCCCTGCAGGTGCGCAATGGAGATAGAACCGATCTTAGGATTAAGCGAAGGGTCCAGCGCCTTGATAAGCGACGATTTTCCCACACCGGATTCCCCGGAAAACAGGTTCACCTTGCCCTTGCAGGCCTCCCGGATACGGTCCACGCCCTCTCCGGTGTGCACGGAAGTCTCTATCACCGGATACCCGGCCTTCTCATATATTGCCCGGAAATGATCTATGTCTTCCTGCGCCAGCTCCCGGTACATGTCCGTTTTGGAAAGCACTATAGTTGCCGGAATGCCGTACAGTTCGCAAGTTACCAGAATTCGGTCCAAAAAAGGCAGTTTAATCTCTGGAAAGAACAGAGACACAACAATATAGGCCATATCCACATTGGCCGCAATAATGTGCGCCTGCCTGGAAAGGTTGGTAGAACGCCTTATGACATAATTCCGCCTGGGAAGAATTTCGGTAATAACGGCCGATTCCCCCTCCATATCATACTTCACCCTGTCTCCAACAGCTATCGGATTGGTAATTGAACTGCCCTTCAGACGAATTTTACCCCGCAGAACCGCCGGGAAAACCTCCCACCTGGGCAGCTCCGACAACATAAAATGACTACCAGCGTTCTTTACTACAGTAGCTTCCATGAAGTAATTCATTTTTAACGTTACGAAGTAATTCATTTTTAACGTTACCCTCTCCTCCAAACCTCCTCCCCTCGGGGAAGGAGGCTTACTATCGCCCTTTCAGGGCTCAAAGGTCACTTTGAGCACCTTCGAATATCCACTTACAAAAATACACATTTTGTTCATTCGTCGCAATATCTGAACAGTTCGGAAAAAAACACTCCCTAATCTTTGCCCCTTTCCTTTGGAAAAGTTATCTTAGTAGGCAAACCAAGAAAACCAACACAAAACTATATGACCATTAACATTCAGCTTCAGTACCATACCGAGTGGGGACAGAGCGTGCAGCTCAGAATTGGCAAACGCCGTATCCCCATGCAGTACTCTTTCGGCGGCCTTTGGCAAATTATGCTCACCGGCCGGGACCTGAAGAACGGCGATGCCTTCACCTTCGAGGTGGTGTCGGCCGGCAACGTGGTTAAGAAAGAGTGGCGCGCACATCATTTCAAGGCGCCCGTGGCACAGAAAAATATAATCGTGCGTTCAAGCTGGAAGGGCCGTCCGTCAAATTCGGCCTTCTATGCATCGGCCTTTAGCGACGTTATCTTCCGCAGGCCGGACGGTATGTCGTTCAGGCATCCCCAAAGCCCCAACCCGGACCTTGGCAACGTGTGCATGCGCGTGGCAATTCCGGAAGTTAGGACAGGAGAAAGCGTGGCTCTGGTGGCCTCCAGCAAGGAAATGGGCGGCTGGAACAAGGTTCATCCCATGTCTGGCGAAGCCTTCCCCTGGTGGTTCATCACCATGGACATCACAGGGCCCATGGAGTACAAATTTGTGATCATCGACTCCAAAACCAAGGAAATCCGCCTGTGGGAAGAAGGCCCCAACCATTTCTTTGCCGAGGTTCCGCCAAAAGACACCCAGCTTATCATTGCCGATATTCAGCCCCGCTTTGCCACCAAGCCCTGGCGCGGCGCCGGCGTGGCAGTTCCGGTGTTCTCCCTCCGGAGCAAGGACAGCTTTGGCGTAGGTGAATTCAACGACATCAAGCACCTTGTGGACTGGGCGGTAAAAGCCGGTCAGAGCATAATTCAGCTGCTGCCCATCAACGACACCACCATGACCCACACCTGGCAGGATTCCTACCCGTACAACGCGGTAAGTTCCTTCGCCCTGCACCCGCAGTTCATCCATCTGCCCGCTGCCGGAGTACGCCAGGATGCAGCATACAAAGAAAAGAAAGCCCAGCTTGAGGCCCTGCCGGCAATTGACTACGAGGCAGTTAACGGCGCAAAGCTGGAAATCCTTCGCAAGCTGTACAAAGGTGCCAAAGGCAAGGCCGTCATGGAATCGGCCGATTATAAAAAGTTCCAGGCCGATAACGCCGAATGGCTGCTGCCTTACGCCGTTTTCAGCGTCCTCAGGGACATCCACGGCACGCCGGAGTTCGGCAAATGGAAGCAGCTCAGCACCTACAATGCCAAAAAAGTGGAGGCTTTTGCGGCCGAGCATGCCGATGAAGTTGGCTTCTACTGCTACATACAGTTCCTGCTGGACAAGCAGCTTAAAGAGGCTGTGGAGTATGCCCATGTGCATGGCGTGGCCCTCAAGGGCGACCTTCCTATCGGCGTAAGCCGCGCCAGCGTGGATGCATGGCAGCATCCTCAGCTGTTCCACATGGACAGCCAGGCCGGCGCACCGCCGGATGCCTTTGCCGAGGACGGCCAGAACTGGGGCTTCCCCACCTACAACTGGGAAGAAATGGCAAAAGACGGCTACAAATGGTGGAAAGAGCGCATGCGCAAGATGTCGGAATACTTCGACGCCTTCCGCATAGACCATATCCTGGGCTTCTTCCGCATTTGGGAGATTCCCGTTCCGCACAAGAGCGGCCTCATGGGTCACTTCAATCCCGCGCTGCCTTACTCGGAGCAGGAACTTAACAACATGGGCTTCAACCCCCGTGAGGGCGAAGGCACGGATGTTCTGTTTGTCGAAGATCCCCGCCGTCCCGGCTGGTGGCATCCCCGCATCTCAGGCCAGAAGACTTCCCGTTATGCAGCCCTGCCGGACGGTCAGAAATACCGCTACGACCAGCTGTGCACCGACTTCTTCTGGTACAGGCACGACGACTTCTGGCGCCAGCAAGCCATGCAAAAGCTGCCGGCCCTGCTTCGCTCTACAGGCATGCTTTCCTGCGGCGAAGACCTTGGCATGATCCCCGGCTGCGTGGCCTCGGTGATGGACGATCTTAACATCCTCTCCCTGGAAATCCAGCGCATGCCAAAAGATCCCAAGGACACCTTCGGCCATCCGGACCGTTATCCTTACTGGTGCGTTTGCGCCACCGGCACCCACGACACGTCGCCCCTGCGCGCATGGTGGGAAGAGGACCGTGGCCTAACCCAGCGCTACTACAACCAGATTCTGGGCTGCGAAGGCGACGCCCCGTACTTCTGTGAACCTTGGGTGGCCGATCTTATCGTGGCCCAGCACATGCATTCGCCCGCAATGCTGGCCATACTGCCCCTGCAGGACTGGCTGGCAACAGACGGCGAAGTTCGCTACAATGGCAATCCGGCCGATGAGCGCATCAACGTGCCCGCCATCCCGCGCTACTACTGGCGCTACCGTATGCACTGCACGCTGGAAAGCCTGCAGGCCAACGACAAACTGAACGGCCACATCCGCTCACTGGTAGAATCGGCCGAACGTAATATATA
>Ga0310696_10003248_pt1 | contig 20488 bp, 27 predicted proteins | sample AusTroGonzalo_MG_4_FD_203885 | JGI IMG/M metagenome (GOLD analysis project Ga0310696, IMG submission 203885) | Bovine rumen microbial communities from tropical cattle in Woodstock, Queensland, Australia - Gonzalo_02 (v2) (version 2) | ecosystem: Host-associated > Mammals > Digestive system >... | reverse complement strand
ATACTTAACTAAATTCGGATGCGTTCTTTTAACAGTAAACTTGTTAATCCTCGACTTACTAGGAAATGAAATTAAACAACTAGAATCTTGATAAGATGCAATCGGTCCATTTTCACCTGACCTTAACAGAATCCTCATATTAATTCCGAAATTTTCACAAAATGATTGAAATGGGAATTCTACATATAACCAGCTACCTTCGGTAAGTGTTGGAAAAAAATCACCTTCTGGTATATTATCATTTAATGCATTTATCCATGGTTCATATACCAAATAACCGTTCTTAATATCTTCATATTGCTTAATGGTTTTATTAAGTTCAGTATTAACGCATTCCATCATCTCCTTAAACTTTTCACACGCCATACTTAATACAATATAAAAAACCCACTTACTTTCGTAAGCGGGTAAAAGGAAAAAACTTTTTTACAGATACCTTACATCATCCCAGGCATTCCCATAGGCATTGGAGGGAATGCTGGTTTTTCTTCCTTCTTTTCAACGATGACACAATTGGTTGTGAGAATCATCGATGCAATGGAAGAAGCATTCTTCAATGCGTTCTTGGTAACCTTAACTGGGTCAATAATTCCGTTTTCAACGAGATCGTAGAACTTATCAGCGCGGGCATCGTAACCCTGGTTCCCAGAAAGTTCCTTGACCTTACTGAGGATAACTGAAGGTTCCTTACCAGCATTCGCAACAATCTGTCTTAATGGTTCTTCAATGGCGCGGAAAACAATCTTACCACCAGTAAGCTGATCCTCGTTATCAAACTTAACGGAATCCTTAATCATTTCTGCAGCGCGGACCAATGCGGTACCACCACCAGCAACAATACCTTCCTCAACAGCAGCCTTAGTTGCATGGAGAGCATCATCAACGCGGTCCTTCTTTTCATTCATCTCAACTTCAGTTGCCGCGCCAACCTTAATAACACCTACACCACCAGCAAGCTTAGCAATTCTTTCCTGGAGCTTTTCCTTTTCGTATGCGGATTCAGTTTCACTTAATTGATTCTTAAGCTGGAGAACTAATGCTTCAATGTCTTCCTTCTTACCAGCGCCTTCAATAATGGTAGTAGAATCCTTGGTGATCTTAACACTTTTTGCCGTACCCATGCACATCGGATCTGCATCGGAAAGCTTAATACCAAGTTCGTCACTAATCAATTCACCATTAACAACAGTAGCAATGTCCTTAAGGTTATTCGTACGTGAATCACCATAACCCGGTGCCTTAACTGCACAAACCTTAATAGCGCCTTTTAATTTGTTTATTATTAACGTCGCTAATCCTTCTTGATCTACATCTTCAGCAATAATAAGAATTGAACGACCATTTGCATTAGCATATTCAAGATGTGGTAAAATATCACTTATAGTTGATATTTTGTGTGAATAAAGTAAAATCAATGGATTTTCTAATATACATTCCATTTTTTCAGGATTAGTTGAAAAATACGGTGAAAGATAACCATTGTTAAACTGCATACCTTCTACGACATCAAGAGTAGTATCAGCAGTTCTAGATTCCTCAACGGTAATAACACCATCCTGACCAACCTTATCCATTGCGTTAGCGATCATCTCACCAATTTCAGTATCACCATTAGCTGAAATAGTACCTACTTGTGCAATAGAATTAGTTGTTGATATTTTAATAGAAATTTCATCAAGTTTTTCAGTTATTGCATTTACAGTTTTGTCAATACCGGCTTTGATTTCCATCGGATTAGCACCTGCCGCAATATTTTTTAATCCTTCTCTAGTTATACTACGCGCTAAACAAACCGATGTAGTCGTGCCATCACCAGCAATATCATTTGTTTTTGCTGCTACATTAATTGTTGCTTGTACGCCGTGATTAATAAATGGATCTTCTACTGATAAATCACGAGCACAACTAACTCCATCTTTAGTTACTTTAGAATCTGTTAACATAACATTTCTACCGCATGGTCCTAATGTTACACATACAACATCAGCAACTAAATTAACACCTTCCATCAATTTTTCGCGTGCTTTATCATCAAATAATACTTCTTTTGTCATAATATTTTATTCCTTTTATAAAAATTCAATATCAAATATAGTTAATTTTAATAATTATTTTTAAATAATAATTTATTTTCTATAATTTCTTTAATTCTTAATTTTTCATATTCATTATTATTAATCCAATCATATTCTTTAACTCTAACTAATTGAATTCCTAATTTTTCACATAATACATTTTTCTCTATATCTCGTTCCCATATTTCTTTGGCAGTAATTTTTTTATGTTCAATTATATCGGTCTCTTTATAAAACCTAGGATCTGCATGCCAATATGTACCGTCAAATTCAAAACCAAGTTTTAAATTAGGTAAATATATATCTATTTCTTTATTATTTGGTAATATTGTTTTAATATTTTTTATAATAGTACCGTCATAAATTAATTTTATATAATTATATAATTCATTTTCTTTATAACTTATACCTGGTAATTTTGTGCAATAAGGACAAAATGATGTGGGAAATTTTTTTAATAATATATTAATACCAGCAATACTAAAATCAAATTCTTTATTACAGATTAAACATTTTATATAACGTCTATTATTTATTGTTGCTATATATTCCATATTCCGTACTTGTAATTTTTTATTAAAATCATTTAACCAGCGATTATAGTATTCTTCTGATTCTTTATATGTTTTCGCGGAATAACGTTGCAAACATGTATTTTTATGTTGATATTTAGAAATTTCTGTTTTATTATAATTAGTTTCACCATATTTTTCTAAACATGTTTGTTTTATTTTTTCCTTTATTTCATTACTTTTTACAGGATTATCTACACCATATTGTAACAAGCAATAGTTCTTTAATTCATTTTTTACTTTTTCTGTTGATAAATATGACTCAACACCATATTTTTCTAAACATGTTTGTTTTATTTTTTCTTGTATTATTTTAGATTGTGCAGGAAATTCACAATTATATCTTTTAATATTTGTTTCTTTTCTTTTTTGTATAAATGATTCATTTGTATAAACCATTTTTCTAGTACAAGTAGAACAAATAAATGGAATTTTTAATGCACGAAAAGTTTTAATTGATATACAATTACACTTTGAACAAATAAATTTGACTTTTTTATACTTATAATAATTAACTGGTTTTAATTTATTATATTCATTATAATCATTAATATCTTTTATAAATACTATATCGTCAGACATAATAACCTTCCTTTATTGTGTTTGATTGAGTTAAGGTTCCTAACGCCTTAACTCTTTTTATTTATAATAAAAACCGGGTTTTGAGACCCGGTTATCAAATATATAAAGGAACAATTATGGATTAGCGTTTAGCAGCTTCGAGCTTAATCTGCTTCTTAGCAGCTTCAATCTTTTGCCGTAGTTTGGCGTGAATTGCTGTCATAATTCCTTCTTCAAGCAAATCATATCTGGAGTTCCAGAGCTTACCGATGATATAATCGGACTTTTCGCTTAAATATTGACCTTTCTTAGAGAACTTATTGAATGCTTCGGACTTGGTTTCGTCAGCCGGGGCTTCTTCCTCTTCGCTACCCTCAGAAGACTCACCTTCACCACCTTCATTACCACCTTCGGAAGATCCGCCTTCGTTGGATTCGCCACCCTCAGAGGATTCACCTTCACCACCTTCAGAAGATTCACCACCTTCTTCAGAACCAGTATCTTCACCACCAAAGTCATCAGCGCCTTCGTCAGAACCGAAATCATCTTCTCCACCGAAGTCATCAGTAGATTCAGTTTCACCGCCTTCAGAAGATTCACTGGCTTCTTCCTTATCGTTATTGAGGTTATCAACCTTGTCAGTTAAGGTCTGGATAGCAGTGGTAAGTGTTGCAAGGATGTCTTTAAGCTCGGAAGTACCTTCTGGTTCATCCTTAACACCATCCTCTTCTTTCTTTTCGCCATCTTCCTGGAAGTCTTCAGTGTTTTCACCTTCTTTATTGTCTTCATCAGGAAAATCATCATCACCAAATGATTCCTCATCACCATCTTCAGTCGGTTCTTCCGAAATATCAATATCATCAGATGGTGCTTCTATGGAAGCATCGGTTTCTTCTTTGGTTTCTTCTTTTGTTTCTTCCTGACCGGTAGTATCATCAGCTGTTACTGGCTTCTCTTCTTCCCCGTCAAGGAAACCTTCATTAAGCTTGTGGGATTTCTTCCACTTCTTGAATTCAATATCTTCTTTATTCTTCATAATTCTATTTTTCCTTTATATATCTTTATTATTTATAAAAATATTTTTTGAGCTCTTTTTTAGAGTGTATTTTTATAAATTTGATATTCCGGAGAGGTTAAAAGCTCATCAAATTTCTTACTGATGTTGATTGCATTAATGAAATTGGTCTCTTCATTGCATATGATAGACTTAAAATCCGCCATATAGTTATCAAATGTAGCTTTATAGTTCTTGGAAAGCTTAAATACGTCCATAACAGATGCCGGACGGAATGCGCTCTTCAAAACCTTAATGGTCTTGGCATCCAGGTTATCCTTAATGAACTTTTCCGTTACGTTGATGACGTTCTTAATGATCTCATCCTTCTTGATTACATCGATTTCGCCATTAAGTACCTTAGGGATTACTAAAGTATAAATCAATGGATTATTTTCCATAGAACTGAACTCAGAGGACTCATTTACCATGTATTCTTTAAGACTTTGCATGTTTTATTACCTTTTTTTAGAATTTTCTTTATAATTTTTATAATGTACTGCAATTTCGGCGATAGAAACAGCAATTTGTTGTAAAGTACCTTTAATTTCTTTAATATCTTCTTTTATACCATTATTTTCCTGAACTAAGAAATCAATGTCTTTTTGCATAAGCAATTTTTGTTTATTAAGCTCATCAATATCAGTTTTAAGCTTAGAAATCGTATCATCTCGTGTAACTGCTGTATTCCTTCTCTGTAAAAATACAATTAAATATACAATTAAACCTGATAATATGGCTGTTATATTACCGGATTGAAATGCTGTTGTTAAAATCTCTTCCATAAATTCTCCTTTAAATATTTATATTATTATTCTTCTTCCCAATAATAGAAATACATTGGATTTTTACGAGATGCTTCAATAGATACAGCGCTGTGAATCCAATTAGCAGATGAGTCTTTTCCATGTAAATGGTTAAGGATCCATTCAATAAGTTCTCTATTTCCAGAAACTTCATTGGCTGCCTTAACAGCCTGATAATACATTGCGCTAAAATTATTAATTTCTTTTATAAAGGTATCAGTATTTACTAATCCAGTTTGAAAACCATTTGTTGCATCGTCAATTATACCGATAGCCTTTGCTATCTCTTTAGAAACTCTTAATGGTCTTTCATATGTACCATCACCAACAATAGTACCACTAAAATCGCCAAAAATTCCTGCTTCATGTGCCAATTTTAAACTGTCTGTCCATACACGACTAGCAGTTACATCCAGTTTTCCTGATGCCAATGCAGAAAGATTCTCGTAAATATTAGGTACATATCCCGCAGAATTCCACATTCCAGAATTGGCAGAGAGTACATCATAACCATACTTTAAATCATCCCATCCGCTAAATTGCTCAAGTTGTGCACTTATAGAACTATAAGAAGATACTGCTGCGGAAATTGTTGCTGGATCAAACCCAGTTAAACCACTAAGACCGGAATAACTGTTCCATAAGTCAACATCCGCGCTGGTTACACATACGCATGGATTATCATATGGTTCACAACAATCTTGCCACCATGGTTGTACATTAGCTGGTTCACTATCATTCCAACGGTGAAAACGAGTACGCGGCCAATCCGCATACGGAACATTTGGCCAGTCCGGAAAATGCGGTACATGACTTGGATTATCATAATCAGGTGGCATCGGCGGTTTATATTTATCGTTTTTCATATATTATTTATAATAATAAAAAACTCTCAGATTTTGAGAGCTCTTTATCTTAAAAATAACTAAAAATTACAGATATTTAGCTGCCTGGCGTTCAGACCAAGAGTACCCGGCATACGGATCCTCTTCCTTCTGTGGCTGCGGCGCTGGGCTTGGTGGAACGTCTTGTTTTGGTGGGATGTCTTGCTTTGGCGCCGGGGTTGGCGTAGTACGTTGCGGATTAGGATTAGTATCCGGTGGGAGTACCTGGTACCCGGCATCTTTTGCTACTTGCATAGCCATTTCCGTTGGATCCATCTTACGTACATTATATCCATTAGCCTGGGCAATGTTCTTTGCCTGTTCTATACGATCAGTCGGTAAGGTAACGTTATAACCAGCTTCCTTAGCGATGCGTTTGGCCTGTAATATCTCTTCAACACTATATTCACTCATTTTTAAACCTCTTTATATATTTGTTTTAAATCCTTTTATTTATATAATATTTTTATTCATATTTGATAACGCCAGCAGGATTACGTTTCCAATCATTGATGAACTCATATAAAGCCCTACATTCATCGATCACCGGCTGATCCTCTGGATCCTTGCTTGTAGCAATAATCACCGCTGCTTCCGTAACAGAAATAATTTTATCATTCCATAACATGACATCATTATCTGCTGGTAATGACAATAATATATCTTCTTCCTGTGGTGATATAACTTCACTTGTTGGAATATATTTATTAAGCAATAAATAATCACATTTATTTTTAATATAAACATCGCCGTTTAAATCTATATAAGTATCATTTATTAATTCTTTAAACGTTGTTTCACTTGAATCATTAGTTGCATTCTGATAATTTCTCCATGCCGCAATAAAACCGTCTTTGGTTAAATTAAATTTTTTAACCATATGATTATTTTTCCAATTACCAGCACGTATATCAGAAATAGTCATTCCGCCTGGAAAAATATTCTTACTTAAATTATAAGCGGCATTAGCTGTTCTCAACTTATTAGGGTCTATACATTTGGCATATGCGCTATCAATCTCTTCTCTTATATTGATACACTGTTCTCGTACCCCTTCCAGACTACCGTACAACATGTTTTTATACTCATTAGACAAATCGTACCCGTCACCGACCTTTTGTAGTTTCATCTTCGACATGGCATCCTGATAGAAATTAGAAGCTGTCGCAATTTCAGCACAAGATGCACTGTCATCAAATGCACACATTACAAAGCTTAAAAGCTTTTCTAAATAGTCTATTATATCCCAATCTATAACTGTATTAAGATAACTTTCTGCCATTAGCTTTAATCGTCTAATATTACGATCAAGAAAACTGATGTATTCATTTATAGTATTTGAACACCATTCAAAAAGCTTTTTAATATACGATATACCAAATTCTACAGTAAAACCCGCATTACATACAGTCTGCTGGAATACAGTAAAATTATCAATAGACTGCTTGATTAAATCCATTATATTATTAGCACCGCTTTTATCTACACATTTACGGTTCAACCAGCGACGCATCATACCGTTTAACCATGAATTAGAATCTAATAATTCTGAAAATAATGCTACACATTTCCATAATTTCGAACACCAAAAGGTTTTGTCTTCTCCGAATATAGTATTGTACAATATGTCAAACAATTCTTTTTCATATTGTTTTACCAGGTTTATTATAGTACGCATAGTAGAATTAATGACTTGCGTTACCGTAGTCATTAACGTAGTCAATAAACTGTCAATCTTTTTAAGAAGATTTTTCGCGACACGAATATAACTTTCAATCGCTGCTTTTACAGCAGCAAAGGCACCATACAAATATGTACATACTAAACTAGCAAATCCCATATGTTCTATTTATAGCTGAATTTCGGCGAGGTTTTAAAAAAGAGTATAAAATCCCTTTACCTGTTATAAGTCATTTATTTACTGTTTGTACCCTAGTTATCTAAGTTTACTTTAGGGATCTGATAAAAGTCATTATTTAAACACTTAAATTATTTATTTAGATGCACGTTAAAAATACCTGCAGAGACATCAAGCCTATCCAGGAACGAATAGGCTTTGACAAACACATAACCTGCTGTCAACTCTCGGGTCTTACATATAGGCTTATGGATCGGTCATCCTGTATTCCAGCTACATCCTATACTGCCAATGGCGGCTTTTCTAATGAGATCGCTACTCTCATCATCGATAATGGACTTCGGGTATTCGTAATGTCTGCCATCTCCAACATTCCCGGCTGGACCCGTTAGGTGCCTCGGACAATATCCCATATCCTTTAGGAAGACCACTCTGGTTCCAGACTGCTTGCATCGGACATCTTTCAGCCCCAGTTGCTGTCTATACTATATATAAATTTTTGAAATTCTGACTATTTCAACCAAATTTAATATAGAAACAAATATAAAAAATTAAGGTTATGTATCAAATAACCATAAAATTATTCTGTATTTTCTTAAAATAGTCAAAATATTTACAAAAGTTTACACAAACCATATAATTTTCTATATTTACTCTATATATGTTTGTAGAATTCAAAAAGTTGTCATTTTGCAATATCATGTCTTATGGAGCTTCCGGTGCGGAAATAGATTTCCAAACTGGACTCAATACCATCAAGGCTGTTAATGGATCTGGTAAGTCTTCTATCCTAGATGCATTAACCTTTGTTCTTTTCGGTAAACCATATCGTGATATAAAATTATCGGAATTAGTTAATACAACTAACGGTAAAGGTCTTGAGGTAACATGCGAGTTTAAGATCGGTACGGACATGTACATGATTCGCCGTGGATTAAAACCTGCTATCTTCGAGATCTATAAGAACGGAAAGGAAATGGACATGTTGTCCACCAAGAAGCTTAACCAAGATGAAATTGATAAGCTTTTAGGTATTAACTTAAGACTTTTCAAGAACATCGTAGCTGTTGCAGTTACGAACAACAAACCATTCTTAAGCTTACCAATAGGTGATAAACGTGCCTTAATAGAAAACATCTTTAATATTGACGTACTGGGATTAATGTGCAAGGACGTCAAGAAACGGAAAACGGTTAACAATACCGAGCTGGATCTTAAAACAACCGAGCGCCGTGGCATTATCAACTCCATTGAAGATAATGAATCCTATATAGAAAACATGCGACAGTATATAGCATCCTTCAATGAAGTAAAGGACACTAACCTTAAAACAATCCAGGACAATATTGATAAGTACCAAAAGGAAATTGATAAGCGTTCTAAGAACCTGGTCATCGCTGAATCAAAGATCAAGGAGCTTACGGAAGAAATAGGTACCATCCCAGATAGATCCATAGGTGAATCGCTTAACCTGGAAATTGGTAAGGTACAATCCATTATCGATAATATTAATAATACTCTTTCTAAGCTTAAGAAATCCCGTCTATGTCCTGTATGTAATTCACCATTGGATGAAGGTCATGCAAGGAAGCATATCGAAGGGATGCTCGCGGAAAAGAAGACAATGGAAAAGGAAACACTCCCGGGCTTAATGGAACAGTATCATGCATACAGTGATACCGTTAAAGCATACCAGGAAAAACAATCCTTTATACAAACCATACGTGATAAAGCTCGTACCGAAGAAATAACAAGGTCAACACTGGAGACAGAACTTAATAAAGCTAAACAGAACCTGGAAAAGGAATCTAGCAAGGTCTGTCCAGCATCGGTTGATTCATATGTGGAAAAGCTTAATACGTTACGTACACAGTGTGAGGAGCTTAATAAAGATATTGACACCTTAACAGAAAAGATCTTAATCGATACACAGCTTATCAAGATCCTTGGTGACGATGGTATTAAGTCATACTTCTTTAAGAAGCTGGTAAAGGTACTTAATAAGTCCGTTAATGAATACCTTAATAAGTTCGAGTTAAAGAATACAACGATCGAGTTTGATGAGACCATGACGGAAACTATGATGACGAATCTGGTACCGCGTACATACTCCAGTTACTCTTCCGGTGAACGTACTAGAATCGATATGTCTATCCTATTGGCATTCTTCGATATTAGTCGTCAAATCTCTAACTGGTCATGTAATTTGCTATTTATAGATGAACTTTTTGATAGCGGCGTAGATGCTAGTGGAATTGCATGTTTTGTTAATACTTTAAAAGAAATGGCAAAAGATAAAGGACATAAATTATGTATTTATATAATTTCTCATAAAATTGGAGATTTGTATATAGAACTATCTTCATCAATTAATATTAAAAAAGAACATGATTATAGTATATTAACTGTAACTGAATATAAATAAAAAATTATGCATATTTGTAAAATTTGTAATAAAAAATTTAATAGTCATATCCCATCTGCATTTCATTTAACAAAAATGCATAATATGACTATTAAAGATTATTATGATAAATTTTATAAAAAAGAAAATGAAGGTATATGTCCAGTATGTGGAAAATCGACAAAATTCATAAGATTTGTTGAAGGATATAGAGTCTTTTGTTCAAGTAAATGCGCAGCAAACTATTTAGAAACTATAGAAAAACGTAAAGCGACAAATTTTAAAAAAATAGGTGTTTGTTTTCCATTACAAAATGAATTTATTAAAAATAAAACAAAAAACACTATATTAGAAAAATATGGTGTAGAAAATCCTTCGCAAATACAAGATGTTAAAGATAAAAAAATAAAAACAACATTAGAACATTATGGTGTAATAAATCCTTTTAATATAGATTCAGTCAAAGAAAAATGTAGAACAAAAGCAAAAAGAAAAGGTAAACATAAAAAATTTTATTTTAAAAAATATTCATCTCTTTATAAAACCGGGAAAATTATTGATTTTAATAATGGCTTAATAACAATACAATGTAATAATTGTAATAATACCAGTACAATGGATCAACATTTATTTTTTGTAAGATTAAAACGAGGTCATAATCCTTGTTTAAATTGTAATAAATTGACTCATCCTATTTCACATAAAGAAGAAGAATTATATTCTATTATTAAAGAACAATATCATGGAATAATAGAACGCAATAATCGAAAAATTATACCACCGCAAGAATTAGATTTTTATTTACCTGATATAAATTTAGCCATTGAATTTAATGGTATTTATTGGCATGCAGATAAACGTTTTTATAATGCAACAGATAAATTGGTACATGGAACAGCACAATATATTTGGGAACGAGATAAAAATAAACAAATCGAATGCAATAAACGAGGTATAAGATTAATTAGTATTGCAGAATATGATTTTGATGTAGATAAAGAAAATGTAATAAAATTATTATTAAAGGAAATTAAAAATATGGATAATAACTGGCAACAGATTTCATTACTTGAAGCTAAATTCTTTACCCAGTCTGGTAAGTTCCAGGCAATACAGGAAATAGATCCATTTGCAATGGAAGAACAAAAATTCGTCTTAAAGGAAAATAATAATATTCGATTTAAATTCAAAATGGTCATGAGTGATCCAGCAAAATACTATATTTATCCTATTGTAGATGGAAAATCAATAACAGTTAAAGAACTTAAAGAAATAGCGGGTATTACGGAGATTTAATGAAAATAGCTATGATAGCGGATATTCATATGGGGATCAAGAAAGGTGACCCCGTATTTATGGAATCACAGTTAAGATTCTTCAGGGAACAGTTCGTACCCGAGTTGACTGAACAAGGTATTAAAACTATATGGGTTTTAGGTGATGTTTTTGATACAAGGCAACAGATTAATACACTTGTAATTAATAAAGTAATTGAATTATTCCGCGATACCTTAAAGGATTTTGATATCAATATTATCGTCGGTAACCATGATATGTATCTAACAACTGATACAGGAATTAATTCCTTAAAGATATTAGACCTGTTACCAAATGTAACAGTATATGAAAAACAAACAGTTTTAACTATTGATAACAAAACTATTTTGTTACAACCATGGATTATTGATTATGGCACATATATTTTAACAGAGCATTATGATTATGCTTTTATGCATGCGGATATAATTGGATTTGATCAAGGTGGTGGTCGTCTTTCCGAATCAGGTCTTGTCGCAAAGGAGATCCTTAAGCATGTAGATGCTGTATACTCAGGTCATTACCATAACGGAATCCACCGACAGTTCGAAAAGGGTAAGTCCATTACGTACTTGGGTGCACCATACCAGCTTACTAGAATTGACCGTAACGGAATCAGAGGGTACCATATACTGGACATAGCTACTGGAGAACGTACCTTAATTGAAAACCATGTCTCCATGAAGTTCACCCGACACATCTACCCGGACATTAATACATCTATGGTACCAGGTAATGTCGTCGATATAGACATTCCGACGGAATATGCCGATCAGACTAAAAAGATCGCGGATCTGGTTAATAAACTGGAAAAAATGAAGCCGGCATATCCTGTCAATATTAACTATTTACCATCCGAAGACGATACAGCGGAAGTCATCGATACGGAAAACCTTAATATAATTACGCTCTTTAGGAATTACCTGGAGCAAGTAGAAATGGATGTCAAGCATAAAGATATGCTCTATGACAGCTTTATAGAACTATATAATAATTATAAGGAACAGGGAAAATGAATTATGTAGTAATGGGTATCGATCGAATTGGAAAAGATACCTTTATAGAAAATAACTTTCCGAACCATAAGAAGATCCACTTGACAAAGCCTCCTAAAGGCGTAGATCCACTTATATTCTCTAAGACTGAATATTGTGATTATTTCTGTAGTCTCAAAGATAATGATAACCTGGTTTATAACCGTGGTCATATTGATGAATTCGTGTATGCCCCGATTTACCGTAAGTACTCCACGTACTGGCTGACGATTATGGAAGAAGAATTTGCACAGTCTGTGGCAAACACTGTATTCATCCTATTGTACACCGATAACTTCGATATGATGGTTGATGACGGATTATCTCATGATTTTAACCGTAAGGAAGAGGAACAGGAACTATTCCACAAGTACTTTGACCAATCAAAGATGATTAATAAGATTAAAATCAAGGTCAATGACGGTAATAAGTATCGTAATCCAGATGATATCAGAAATGATTTAGGTTTGGCATTACGTGAAACGCCTATCATTAAATGTGATATGGAAATTCCAATAGAAGTTCTAAAGTCAATGTTCAGTGGAAATTAATTACTATATTTGGTATATATGAAGCAATATCTTGATTTATTAAAGAATATTTTAGAAAATGGAACATTAAAACATAATAGAACTGGGATTGATACAATTTCATATCCATGCCAGTTTCTTAGGCATGACATGCGGACCGGGTTCCCATTATTGACCACAAAAAAGATGGGCTTGAAAAATATTTGTGCGGAACTTGAGATGTTTATTCAAGGTGTCGCCTCGAAAAAATTCCTGCATGATAGAGGGTGCCATATATGGGATTCCTGGGCAAATCCAGCAAAAGTACCGTATGGTCATGACGCAGAAACGAAAAAACGTATGTTTGAAGAAGACGATCTAGGGGAATGCTATGGATATACATGGAATAATTGGAATAATACAGGATTTAACCAGCTTAAACATGTAATTGAAACTTTAAAAACAGATCCTACTGATCGCAGAATGATCGTTACCGCATGGAATCCGGAACGACTGAACCATATGGCATTGCCGCCGTGTCATTACTGTTTTCAACTAATTTCCGACGGCGAATATGTAGACCTGATCTGGTCTCAACGTAGCGCGGACACGTTGCTCGGTGTACCATACGATCTTGCATCGTATGCCATGCTGCTTACGCTAATCTGCCACCAGGTAAAGATGAAACCTAGGTTCCTAGCAGGTTCATTCGGTGATGCACATATCTATGTCAATCATCTTGAACAGGTCAAAGAACAACTTTCCAGAGAACCATATAAACTGCCAACTGTAAAGATTCTTAACGCGGAGGATCCAAACTGGACCATATGGGATTGGAAGTATACGGATTTTGAATTGGTTAATTATCAAAGTCATCCGTCGATTAAAGCTCCTGTCGCTGTTTAATATTATTTCTCCATAATAACCTAAAACCGGTTATCCATTAAGGATTTCCGGTTTTTATTATAAATATTATATTGAAAAACAATATTTTAGGAGAATTATTATGAATATTACTACAGATCAAATCCAATGGGCTCGCGAACAGCAAAATGCACTTGATGCATTAGATGATCGTGAATATATCAAGGCTATTTGTAACTTGATGGTCAAGATGCTCGATAATCCGGCAACAAGTAACCTTGACTTTTCTCAAGCTCGTGCTCTATGCAAGGATTTTGCCGAAGCTATCGAAGTCCAGCTTGAAGGTCAGGCATCTAACATCACAGAACCTGAAGCGCCAGCACAGGAATTCGATGATGACAACTTTGGTTTCGAATCCTTCGTTAAGGAAGATCGCAAACCAACCTTGGATGAAGCTAAGGCATATCTCGCTAAGAAAGGTTACGTTCTTAAAGGCTAATATTATATAACTGTATTTACTCAGGATGTCTGGAAAGACATCCTTTTTTATACTATAAATATCATATGATAGAATTAGGTGAATATATAATGAAAGAATTGGGTAACAATGTCTATGACGAATTGGAAATAGATCCTTCCGATTATAACAAGTTACCAGCTTATGAATTCTACGATGAAGTCATTTCCTCTTGTAAGGTAATACATCCCGAGATCATTAAACAATATTACCAGGAAATGGAAAAACATAATAACCCTTCATCAGAAAAAGAATTCAAAGAATATCAGAATGCAAAGATAAAAAGCAATTTCCCATTGGCTTTGCGGATAGCAGTAGACATTATGGTTCACACTGGTAAATACAGGTTATCGAAACCGGATTATGTTAATCTACGTTATTATATCAATACTCTATTGAATTTCATTAAAAATAAAAAACCAGAAGATATTGAACAATATCTACTGAATCATTCCAAAGAAAAGTTACCAAGGTCTAATATTAACTGTAACCAAATGAGACAATTTATTTTCTATTTAGCACAAAGATATAAAGGGCAATATGGAAACTAACCGTACCCCAGGTTACTGATATTACCCCAAGAACCGGAACCAAATTCCGGTTTTTCTTATAATACTAATGTTTCAGCTTCCTTGTCTAGCTTCCGCTGATAGACAATTTCTTGTAAGTTTTCGATAATACTCTTCATTTCGGCAATGGTCTTATCCTGTTCTTCAACACGTTTTTCCATTTCCTTATACTTATCGGTTATTACATCACTAACAGCTAATTCCCATGTAGGTTCTACATTAGATATATCTATTAAGGAACCAGGATCAAATAATACTCCTTCATTCGGTAACGTACCACGAGCACTAGTAATCTCACCTGTTTCAGAATTAAAACTTAAGCGATGTCTATGTTTCTGCATCCATTGATTAAGATCTGGAACTTCAAGCCCCCTTCCCATATATGTTACCGTTCTCGAATCATGTGGTAACCCACCAAAATCTTCAGTTATCGCCGGTGTACTCATATATCCATAAATTCAATCCCGTCATTCGCCAATGTCAAATTTGATTCTTTAAAAAATTCAGATTTAGCCAGATGTTTATAGTCCATCCATTTCGGATCTAACCATTCCAGGAATTCCTTGGCATCTTCCATACTAAATTCTCTCTGTGTCCAAATAGCTTTACGGTATTTATCAGCAATAGGCACAGTACCCCTATTAACGTCCGTAAACTCTCTGATATACATATCAAAGAAAACTGGATTCATAATGCATCCAGCAGAATACTTAAATGCCGGGTGACTATTCAAGTATTCTGCAACTTCTCTAGAGACACATTCATCAGCACAAATCATATTACTAATATAGCAATTTGTAACCTGTTTGTAAACCCCTAAGGTTAAATATGTAAAGGTATCTTCAATATTCCCTTCGGTACCTCAGGTAACTGTAACTTCTGATAATTCTCTTCAACAATTTTTAGGAATTCTTTACAGTAATCTTGATCACCCAGTCGACGTCTTGTGTCTTTTTTATTGCCGAATTTTTCAACGGTGTCCATTACAATCTTTCCATCCAAGGTCATTCCGATAACCTGGTAATCATCGTCATTGAAAAAATGAACGGGAAGATTCCTAATTTGGTAATGATCATAACAATATATAAATTCCTTATCTTTTACCTTATTATATTCTTTGGGAACATCAACCAGACCACCGCCGTCAATCCAGGCGGCTTCAATATAACTATCTCCCACCTTCATTGAATTAAGTGACAAACAACAAGAATGCCAGACTCTTGTATATGAACTGAAAAATAACCATTTAACTAACTGATTCAAATTATTTTCATTAAGACCAGACTCAGCTAACAGATTATTCCACATCTTTACCACAGACATGGTATTATCATACTCGCTACCCTGAAAACCTAGAAATATAATCCAATCTTCCCATTGCTTCTTCATAATAATAACCTTAATTAATTTTATCCGGTATCTTTAATAAACCTTTAGGAACCACTGGTAACGGTTCTTCTTTAGGATCAAAAAATCCAGAACTCTGTACATCATGAAATTCACACCATAGATTTTCAACCTGGTCAAAAAACCAATCACAGTCATCTTCAGTTACATTAGTATAGTTACCAGTGAACCAGATAGCATTATCCATCTTTTCAAGGCGTTCACTATCATCAGCTTCATGTTCTAGACGTTCAACCATGAAGAAATAAAATCGTTCTTCACAAATATCACCTGGTTTAGCTGTCTTAAACATAGGATGCTGATTCAAATAATCTGCAATTTTCTTATTATGTTCGTAATTTATTACATTGCCATCGTCAAACATTACCATAATATAACCACCTTAACAGATATTTGACGGAATACTTAATAAACCCTTCGGAACCACCGGTAACTCGTCAACCCAGTTAACCTCACGGCACTCCTTAATACAATACGACATCCATAATGCCTTAATAGCCTTAATAAACTGTCTGGCATCGTCCAACGTAAACTGCTCATCTAACGGTTTTATTGGAACATCATCCCCACAGTTAAAATACCAATGATAAACACTATTATCCGTACTATTCAAATACTTAGCAAATATATCACATTTGAACTTATCTGGTCCAAAACAATAATCATAGAAATCCTTAATGATGTAACAGTATTTCTCTTCCTTAAACATAGGAAACCGGTTAAGGTAATCTACAGCCGAAGCCGTAAATTCATTCTTAATAATACAATATCCTGGTCTATCTTTCAACATATATCCAAATATAATAAATTATAGGGCTTAATAAAACCCTATACTTAATATAATTTCCTTTCAGGTCACCAGATGCGATTACGGTTATAACGTAACCTTTATTTTACGCAAACTTACCTTAACAAAAAGGTCGGGAGGAAAAATCAGAATTATGTAAAGGTAAGTTTACGCAAAGAATTGGTAACCTAAAAATTTCTGAAAAAATTTTTTTCGAAACCGTCAGAAAAATTGTCAACTCAGATCAGGTTATGGGTTCTGGTAGGTTTTATAGAAATAGAGGTTTTGTGGTTATGTTTATAGAGGTTAAATTAGCTTAATATAACCCTAGGCCCCCCTTAATAGATTGTTAATAATCTGTGTATATATCCCCACATAGACACATATTATTCACTATCTGTTAACGGGTTATTTTATGAAGAAAATATAGAAATTTATATAGAATTTTGGATTTTTTGGTTAGGGAATAGACAGAAGTGATGACCTTAATAGAGTTTATTGACCGGTTATTTCTAGGTAATAGCATTTATATATTCTATTAAGGGACCATGACCTATCTAGTGTTTTCCAGAAGAAAAACAGGAACCTTTTTTGAAATTTATATGAATATAATTCTCTTTTAGTATGGAATAGAAAGAAATCTTTACATTCTGATTGTGGATGTGGAATACATTTAATTCTGTAATTTGGTTCGAGCATTATAGACATATTCATATTGAGATACCTTAATTACTTTTTTTAATGAGTTTATATTTATGTTTATTGAAATTCCATTTCATTTCATATCTGAATCTTGAAATGAACCATTCTGCAATATAGTAAGGTTCTGTTTCGTCGCCTAGGTATAATTCGTTATCTAGGACTTTTATAACTGTTTCTGCTTTGGTGAGAGTATGACGGCAGATATTTTCTATTTCCTTTTTTACTTCCGGGGTATTTGGTGTTATGTTTAGGGATTTATTTATCATGTTATGAATATAGAAAAAGTAGGTTACTTAGTAAATAACCTACTTAATATAATTGTTATTCAGATTACCTTAGATGATTGTAGGAATTTTCAGAATGCCTTTAGGTATTGGTTCATAGAAACCGTCGGAATATGTTTTAATGAGATCTAAAAGTCTTTCTTGGTTATTGTCTTGTGCTCTTGCTTCGGAGAGATCCAGAACATGACCGTCTATCATATAGGCCCAGCTATGGAGACTGCCTAATGATGGGCTAAAGCCAAGTTCTTCGTAGAAACCGTCAAAATAGGCGTTATATTTAGAAATAGCTTTAATTTTTCTTAACGGTCTGTTACCTACCATTGAGTGAATTTCTACCCAGACTGGTTTTTTGAGGAAAATCAGATTTTCTGCTTTTGAATCATTTAGCTTTACATATTCTTTAGCAATAAGAGTTTCCCATGTCGACGTTTGACGTAGACCGTTATAGAAATTTAATTTATGTTGCCAAGCAGAAGTGTAATTCATGTTATATAATATAGAAAAAGTAGGTTAAAGAGTAAATAACCTACTTAATATAATTATTGTTCAGTTGACCTTAGATGATTGTAGGAATTTTCAGAATACCTTTAGGCACTGGTTCGTAGAAACCGTCGGAATATGTTTTAATGAGGTCAATTAGTCTTTCTTGGTTATTTTGATCATCTCTATTGGCACTACTTAAATCGAGAGTATGACCATCTATAGTATAGTCCCAGCCGTTGATACAACCTAGAGAGAGGGAATGAGACATACCCTCATATACTCCGTCAAAATAAACGTTATATTTAGAAACAGCCTTAATTTTTCTAAACGGTTTATTGCCTACCATTGAGTGAATTTCTACCCAGACTGGTTTATTAAGGATAATCAGATTTTCAGCCTTATAATTCTTTGGGTCGTTTAATTTTTGTTCAGTGACTACATACTCCCAGTCATATTTCTGTCTGAGAGAATTATAATAATCGAGTTGTTCTTGCCAAGCTGGTGAGTAATTCATGTGATATAATATAGAAAAAGCAGGTCAAGACGTAAATGACCTACTTTAAGATATTTTTATGCAGATTACTTTCTATTTTGTTTTATATACTCTTTGAGAGCTCTTTTAAGTCTGAACTTTTCAGGTTCTGGGGTTATCTTAATAGTATCTTTATAACCTTGACAAATCGCCAAAAACGCTTTTCTCGCTTCTTTCTTCTTGTTCATATGTTTCTTTCTTTTTGCTTATATAGTTGTAGATTAATAGATACAATATGCCTGTAACGATACCTAAGAGATGACCAACATGAGATGTATTGTCATTATTGAACATTCCGGATATTTCTTGGAAGGCAAAGATAGAGATTAACAGAATACCTGTAATATTAAGTTTACCTATATTGAGAACTATAAGGGCAAATATCCAAGCTGAGATTCCGATAGCATTTACATGGAGTAATCCAGTATGGAAATAATGGACTGTGACTGTGGTTAGAGCAAAAGAGAGGAGATAGTTTACTTTTCCGAGTTTTTCTTCCACTGCAGGGGAGAGCAGGAGGAAGAGCATCATATTGTTTACGAAGTGATCTTTAGATCCATGGATAAATGCAGAAGTTAAGACATTGTGAGGGAGGTAATCTTTGAAGATTACACCTACTGTGCAGAGAACGATGAAAATCAGAGTGATGATTTCTGTTTTAATCTGGATATTTTTCATAATTAAATCTTTATAATTCCTTTAGGGACAGGAGGTAATCTTGGGTCAGGGATATGAGAGTAAGAGTAAATGAAGTTTAGTAATTCTTCTTGTCTATCTATCTTATTATCTTTAGATTGACGATAAAGATCGATAAAATGACCATCGATTTTGAAAATATGACAGAGAGAACCCATGGATATAGTTCCATCTCTATCAGAACCGTCAAAAAAGAGATCATCACAAGATACAGCTTTGATTTTTATAAAATCATAATCACTGCTATAGAATCTGGAAATTTCCATCCAGACACCTTCAGGGAAAATAACTACTTTCTGCTCATCTCTCACATGTGCATTATCAAAATGATAATGTTTGTATACATCACCCCATGACATGCGTCTTTCATAGAATGGAGTTGAACGAATTTTTGCTAACCAATCTTCTGAATATCTCATATTTTTAAAATTCCTTTAGGGACCGGTGGGAGGTTTTCATCAGAGACACCTGTTATTATTTTAATAAAATCAAGTAAACGTTTTTGTGCATCTTTTCTAGGAACGCCATTAAGATCGATAGATCTTTCGTCTATTATAAATTTATTGTTTAATC
>Ga0310696_10003246_pt1 | contig 20500 bp, 17 predicted proteins | sample AusTroGonzalo_MG_4_FD_203885 | JGI IMG/M metagenome (GOLD analysis project Ga0310696, IMG submission 203885) | Bovine rumen microbial communities from tropical cattle in Woodstock, Queensland, Australia - Gonzalo_02 (v2) (version 2) | ecosystem: Host-associated > Mammals > Digestive system >... | reverse complement strand
GACTTCAACTTGATTCGAGGCTCTCAGGTCGAGTACTGGAAGCAACAGCCCGCATCTTTAAAGTGGGAACAACTGTTAGGCGCCATGTTTTATCTCTGCCCTCTATGGAACAAGCTAATTCGAACATCTTGTTTCAAGGAACCGGGTATCCGTTTTATCGAAGGGATCAATGCCGGAGAGGATCATTTGTTCATATTGAAGGTCTTGGCATGTAATCCCAAGATTAACGCCGCCTATGTCGGAGAAGCGTTTTATCAATACGACTTGACGCAGAATACTGGGTCGATTACCAACACCGGAATCACGGCTAAACAGCGTCTGCTTCCACTCGTCTTGTTTCAGAAAGAGTACGACGTTTCGCCCGCGCAAGCCGCTTTTGATAACGCCGTCCTTCATATTGCATACGACTATTTGAAGCGCCCCGATTTAAGTCCAAACTTCAAACAAGATTTCGGTCCGTTTAAGAAGAATATCCTGGCTGCAAAAGGGTTTCCCTTGCATGTCAAAGCTTTGGTTATGCTCAAGCTTTTTGGGGTTTCCATCCCCATTAATAGGTTGAGATGCAACTAATTTGGTTTACCCGTCATTCATTTTTGCGAAACAACTACTTAAATACTTACAACTCTGCGGCCTGTCGACCCGAAAGGATTGATTCATGATGATTCCCCGATGAATCAAATGCAGAAAACACATCACGGCGGCATATTTGCCTATTATTAAAATGATCCCGAAAATTATTCACTATTGCTGGCTCAGCAACGATCCTTATCCCGAGGTGATCCGGCAATGTATCGCCAGTTGGCACAAGTATCTTCCGGATTACAAGATAAAGCTCTGGAATATGGATAGTCTGGACTATAATGCCATCCCCTTCACGCGGGATGCCCTTGCGCACAAGAAATGGGCATTTGTCTCGGATTATGTCCGCCTGTATGCGTTATATCATGAAGGCGGAATCTATCTGGACTCCGATGTCAGGGCTTTCGGCAAACTGGACGCCTTGCTGAAAAACGATTTCTTCTCCGGGCTGGAGATGCGCGATAAAGAGCATACCCAGATTTACATGGAAGCAGCCATCATGGGCGCCGTTCCGGGTCATCCGTTTGTCAAAACCTGCCTGGACCTCTACGACAAGCGGTGCTTCATTCAAGATGACGGCACATTTGACTTAACGCCGATTCCAACAATTCTTTCGGAGGTTCTGGAAAAGCAATACGACTGGAAGCGGGAAGATAAGACGCAACATCTCGCAGACGGCATAACGGTTTATGCGACGGATACGATCGCTAATACAAATTGCAAAAGGACGCGCTCGGTCAAGCTATACCATTTCAATAGCCGTTCCTGGATACCCCAGACACTTCGTGAAAGAATAATCCGGTCTCTCAAAAGAATATACCGGCTTCTCCATTTATAGCGTCCAGGATGAATCGAAATGATACAAATAAGGAACAATAGTAGCTTAAACCCCCGCCAATCTGAGCTCATCAAGACGATGCGCTTTCCCTTGATGATGCTTGTTCTTTACCAGCATTCTGTCCGCAGCTACAGCGCGCCCATGATGCTTTCATTGGATAGTGCCAACGTTTTCCATTTCCTCACGGAAATGTTCTCGCATTTCTTCTGCGCCATAGCCGTAGCTTGGTTCTTCTTTTTCTCTGGCTTCCTGTACTATCACAACCTTCAGGAAGACCAGTTTGGGAAGAATTGGGCGATACAGAAGTTGAATCGCCGCGTCCACTCGGTCCTCATTCCGCATTTATTTTGGAACCTGCTCAATGTCATCATTGTCCTGCTAGTTGCCTGGATTTTTGGGCTGTTCGGGGTTGCGATAAACAGCGATCCGATAATCGCCGTGAAGAAAGGCCCGCTCTATTGGTTTATCTCTGGTCCAATTGATTTCCCGCTTTGGTATCTTCGCGACCTGTTCATCATGTCCATGCTGGCTCCGGCATTCTATTATCCCGTTAAAAAATGGCCTTGGGCATCGCTGGCTGTCATATTGATACTGTATCTAGTGTCCTTCAAGATTGATTTCTTCCTATTCCCGACCTTTTCCCTCTTCGGGATGGGCGCTTGGATGAGTATACGCAAAGACAATATCGTAGCTTTCTGTCGCTTGCTCAGAAATCCCGCTGCGGCCATCGCTTTTTTCTTATTGCCTATTGCAACATTCTTCCATGGAAGTGAATACGATTTTGACAAGTTCTTCCGCTTACTTTTCATCCCTTCGGGTATGATTACCTTCATGAACATCTGCGACATGCTATATGAATTCAAGGGGTATCGGAAACTTATGCTGAGACTGACAGAGACCGTCTTCTTCATATATGCCGCGCACGAAATCTTTATTCTCGGCTGGACAAAAGGGATGTTCCTACGTGTGTTTGGAGCGACGTTAGCAGCCAAGTGGGTTTCATACATATTCGTCCCTATCGTGACGCTGGCAATATGCTTGGCGTTGTTCTATATACTTAAACGAATCATGCCTAAAACCCTGTCATTTGCCTGCGGCTGGCGAACAGTCCATAAAGAAACGTATTCAAAATACGAGCAAAAATACTTATGATTCCTCTCGCCATAGCCTTCACTCCCAATTACTTCGTTCAGGCAGCCACGCTGCTCCGCTCGGTGCTGGATGCCAGTCCGAACGGACGGTTCCGCGTGGTATGCCTGCTTTCGGAAGAGATTCCCGACCGGATGAAAGACAAACTGGCCTGGCTGGACGAGGAGCGGCTTTCACTGGAATATATTCCGCTGAAAGGGCGTTTGCAGGGCATCTATATCGATCCGCGCTACACCGAAGCCGCTTCGCTGCGTCTGCTCTTGCCGGAACTGCTTCCGGAGCTGGACCGCATTATCTACCTTGATTGCGATATCATCGTACGACAAGATCTGGCCAAACTATGGGAGGAGACCGAATTGGGCGACAATTACTTGGCCGCCGTGTATGAAGCCGCCATTGAAGGACAGGCAGAGCGCTTCAGGGCGCTGGGTTGCGACCCGGCGAAGTATTTCAACTCCGGCTTCCTGCTGATGAATCTGGAGCAGATGCGAAAAGAAAAAGTGTCGGAGAAGCTGCTGGAGGCCTGCAGGGTTCCCTACCTGGAGTTCCCGGATCAGGATGCCCTCAACCAGGTCTGCCAGGGGCGCGTGTTCCCGCTCAGCCCGCTATACAACAGTATCCGCACATTCTTCATTCCCAAGTACAAGCCAGACTTTGTTCGCCAGTACGACGAAGAGCTTTGGCACCGCGTCCAGCGCGAAGCAACCATCCACTACACGGGTGGAAAACCTTGGGATCTCTTCACTGTCCAATTCGGCGCCTGGTGGCGCGTGTATGACACGCTGCCCGAGAATATCAAGGCCGAATGGCAACCCGGCAAGATGGACCGCTTCTGGAAGTTCTACCGCACGCCTCTAGGACGAATTGTGAATCTTGTCCGGGGCGCAAAGCAACTATTCGGATGAAACACGCCTACCTCATTCTGGCACACCACGAGTTCGGGTTGCTCCAGACGCTGATTGATTGTCTGGATGACGCGAGGAATGACATCTACGTGCACCTCGACAAGAAGGTGAAAGTCTTGCCGGAGTTGCACATAGAAAAGGCGAACCTGGTGGTAATTAATCAACGTGTAGATATCCGGTGGGCAGATTACTCCATGGTTGAGGCAGAATTTGCCTTATTCAAAGAAGCTCAAAAGAACGGGCCGTACGCCTACTACCACCTGCTCTCCGGTGTGGACCTGCCACTCAAGAGCCAAGACTACATCCATCGCTTCTTCGAAGATAATCAGGGAAAGGAATTCGTCGGCTACACCTTGACAGAGATGACGCCTGAGATTTCCCGCAGGATGCAGCGCTGGCATATTTTCCCGAAGCACTTCAGTCGGAAGCGGAATTTATATAGCGCGTTCCGAAGCGCATTCCTCCGTTGTCAGGAACTGCTGGGCATTAAGCGAAACCGCGAAACCGTGTTCACCAAAGGTTCCCAGTGGGTTAGTATTACTGAAGAGATGGTGAAGTATTTCCTAAGCCAGGAAGCCTGGGCGCAGAAAACATTTACACACACTTTTGTCCCGGACGAATGCGTGATGCAAACCCTTTGCTGGAATTCTCCGTTCCGAGAGAAGTTATTCAGCACGGCCTCTGACGGCGAAGGCTGTATGCGCTGCATCGGTTGGAAGGACGACGAGTTGATTGATTGGTGCGCCGCCGACTACGAAACATTGGCCGCATCCCAGGCCTTGTTTGCCCGGAAGTTCAATAGCTCTGACTTGTCTTTTATTCAGCAGATTGTTGCTTTGGCAAAATGAAGATCAGCCTGATCATACCCGTCTATAACGCTGAAGCCACGCTCCCGGCCACCCTGGAGAGCATCCGCACGCAGCGGTTCCGCGACTTCGAAGTCATCTTCTCCGAAGACGCAGGAACAGATAGCTCAGCTGCTTTGCTTGAAGCGTTCTGTCAGAATAGCGGCTTGCCTTGCAAGCTGTTGCGCGCCGAGAAAAACGGCGGCGCAGCGGCAGCCCGCAACCGGGCGCTGGAGGTTGCCGAAGGTGAGTATCTGGCTTTTGCAGATGCGGATGATTTGCTGGATCCCGGTATGCTGGAATTGGCCGTCAAAGCCGTCGAGGCTTCTGAGCATCCTGTCGATATCGTCGGCTGGGATTGGACCTTGGGCCTCAACCAGGATGGCCGCTACATGCGGCAGGCAGACTATACGACGCCGACGGAAGCGCTTCGCAACCTCACCGGCGGCACCATGCGCTGGAATCTTTGGATGTTTCTGGTGCGACGTGAACTGATTGAACAGAACGGTATCCAATTCATTCCGGGCGCAGACATCGGCGAGGACATGCAGTTCATGTTGCGGGCATTCCTGAATGCCCGGTATGTCGTACAACTTCATGAGTCGCTTTATCGCTACAATGCGGTCAACAGCGCTTCCATCAGCAAGCAGTTCAGCCCGGAGAAACGCGCCCAGGTCGAAACAAATTTCCGTGAGGTGGAGCACGGCTTCGACGGTTCCGATTTCTGCCGGGAGTATCCAAACGCATTGACAGACTTGAAGCTCTTTCTGAAGCGGCCGCTGCTGATCAGTGCTAACAAGCAAGATTATGAAACTTGGTACAGTTGGTTCCCGGAGGTTAATGAACGTGCCAGACAGAAAGGTAGCCTTCCGATGCACACCTATATTCTGCAACGAATGGCCTCCCAGCGCTGCTGGCTGGGTGTTAAACTGTATTATCTACTGATACACAAATTCGTGTACGGCATCCTGTATCGATAGGGCTATGTGGAAGATTATTAAGGTTTTGATCCTGACGGTTGCGGTAAGTTTTTATCTCTTCCCGTTCTCGTTCCCGTTCCTTCCTTATGCGATAAACTCCAAGATCCTAGTTTCGGTATTCGGCATTGCCTCTTATATTTATGACAGCATTCGGAGACAAGGCATGTATCTCTCCGAACCCACCTTGTTTTCCGGGCTATTAGCAGCCATTTTTTCCGTTTGGTGCTTATTATGTATCACAGTAGCCAATACATTCACAACAGTCTATGCAGACTATCTCGTTTCCTTCTTTACCTGGATGTTTGGTGCTTATGGTGTTTATTCCATTCTCAGATTAGCATATGAAGAAGTAGATTTGGAGATTCTTATCCGCTATTTAGCATTAGTGGGCGTCTTCCAATGCATTGCTGCTGTCATGATTGACAACATTTCCTTCGTTCAAGATTTAGTCGACCATATACATGCGGATGCACCTTACTATCGAGAGCATGATCGAATGTATGGTTTAGGGGTAGCTCTCGATCCGGCCGGCGTCCGGTTCTCTGTCATCCTGGTCATGATCGCTCACCAATTCTCCACCTGTCCAAATGTCCGAAACAGTAGTTTGTACCAGACCACAGATTTGGTAGCTTTTGCCATCATCACCATCATTGGCGCGGTTATCTCCCGCACTACCGTCGTAGGTGCCGGTTTGGGAATGTTTTATATTATCATCACTTTGATTCGCATGCGAAGGGGCGGTTTTATTACCACTCGGATGGTCCAGGCCTTCTTCTGGTTCTTCATCGTCATGGCGGGAATCATTGGAGCTGCCGTGTATTTTTACCAACATAGCGTCACCTTTCAGGGGTATCTCCGGTTTGGTTTCGAGGCCTTCTTCAATTGGGCCGAAACCGGGGAATTCAGCACAAACTCGACGGATATTTTGGAGACCATGTGGGTATGGCCGACTGACACCCGCACCTGGATTATCGGGCGGGGTGTATTCGGTGTCTTTGAAACGAATAGTGATATCGGATATTGCAATTTCATCAGTCTTTGCGGTCTGATTGGAATGGTGATCTTCTCTATCTACTTCCTATACTGTCATATTGTACAAAACCGAAAGTTTCGCATGTTCGGAATCGCGTCCATTTTATTGAGTGCCCTGACTTTTATCATCTGGATGAAGGTCGCTACAGATATCTTCTTCATCGACGCACTGCTTTTCTGCATCGTAGGCGATTATGATATGGAGACCGAAGAGGCTGACGCTGCTCCGATTCTCCCCAGCGACATCGGGCTACCCAAGATGTAATAACACCAACTAATTAACCGTATGAAACTGATTTACTGCATGGCCAGCGTCTACAACCCCGGAGGGATGGAGCGCGTGCTCCTCAACAAACTCCGCGGGTGGGTGGAACGCGGCTACGAGACGATGCTCGTGACCACCGACCAGCATGGGCGTCCACCCTTCTACGATTTCCCTCCGGAAGTCAAGATGGTCGATTTAGGGATCAACTACACGGACGATTTGGGGCGGAATCCCATTCTGCAAACCCTGAGTTTTCTGCGCCGGCGCAAGAAGCACCGCGAGGCACTGACGGAACTGCTCATGCGCGAGCGGCCCGACATCGTGGTGTCCCTCTTCCCGTCGGAATCCTCCTTCATTCCGGACATCCAGGACGGCAGCCTGAAGATGCTGGAACTGCACTTCAACAAGCTGTTCCGCCTGCAATACAACCGCAAGGGCCTGCTGGGCCTGGCGGACCGCATCCGCACGAAGCAGGATGAAAAGCTGGTCCGCAGATTCGACAACTTCATCGTGTTGACGCGCCAGGACGCCGAGATGTGGGGCAACCTGCCCAACCTGTCCGTCATGCCCAACGCAGCCGTCACCATGCCGCACCAGGAGCACCAACCCGGCAACCACCGCGTGATCGCCGTCGGCCGCCTGGACTACCAGAAGGGCTTCGACCGCCTGCTGGACGCCTGGGCCTTAATCCCGGCAGAGCTGCGCAAGTTCTGGCACCTGGACATCTTCGGCCAGGGCGAGTGGGAAGAAAAACTGAAGCAGCAGATTGTATCGCTCGGTATCAGCGAATCCGCTGCCGTAAACAAGCCGACCGACAAGATCTTCGACGAATACGCCGCCAGCGACTTTCTGGTGATGACCTCGCACTACGAGGGCTTCCCGATGGTGATGATTGAAGCCATGGCCTGCGGCGTGCCCACCGTCTGCTTCGACTTCCTCTGCGGGCCGCGCGACATCATCGCGAACGGCATCAACGGCATCGTGGTGCCGGAAGGTGACCTGCAGGCGCTGGCCACGGCCATGCAGCAGCTGATGGAACACCCCGAACAACTCGCCCGCCTATCCGAGCAGGCCAAAAGAATCTCCGAGGAGTTCTCCCAAGAAGTCATTATGAGACGCTGGAACCTCTTCATCAACGACCAGCTTCACAAACATTAAAGTGACGCACAGACTGCTGCAAATCAACCCCGTAGTCCGGCTCAACACCTCGACCGGCCGCATCATGAAGGAAATCGGCGAGGTCGCCATGGCCGCCGGCTGGGAGAGCTATATCGCCTACAGCGGCGCCCGGGACGGCGTGCCGCAGCACAGTTCGCACCTGGTTCCGGTCGGGAACAAACTGGACCTCGCGGTCCACGCAGTGGCCACGCGCCTGTTCGACGCCCACGGGCTGGCCTCGCGCCACGCCACGAAGCAGCTGATCCAGCGTATCCGGGAGATCGATCCGGACATCATCCACATCCACAACGTGCACGGCTACTGGCTCAACTATCCCCTGCTATGCCGATATCTGCAGGAGAGCGGCAAGCCTGTGATCTGGACCGTCCACGACTGCTGGCTCTACACGGGCCACTGCTATCATTATGCGGCTGCCCACTGCGAAAAATGGCAGACGGGCTGCGGCCACTGTCCGCAGAAGCGGGCCTTCCCGGCCAGCTGGGTCTTCGACCGATCGGCGCGCAACTGGCGCGACAAACGGCAAAACTTTGGCTCGTTGGAGCACCTTACCATCGTGACTGTGTCAGACTGGATGCGACAGCAGATGCAAGCATCTTTCCTGGCAGACAAGCCGTTCCGAGTCATCCACAACGGCATCGACCTGGACGTATTCAAACCGGAAGCTGCTGCGGGGCAGAATCGTCCCGATGGCACCGTCATCCTCGGCGTCGCCACCCTGTGGCACGAGCAGAAGGGTGTCCGGGATTTCATCGACCTGGCCGGCCGTCTGCACGAAGGCGAGCGCCTCTTGCTCGTGGGCCACATGAGCGAGGAGCAGCGCGCAGCCTTCCCCGCCGGCGTCGAGTTCATCGAGCGCACGGAGAACGCGGCCAAACTCGCCGCGCTGTATGCCCGGGCGACGGCCTTCGTCAACCCGACCTGGCAGGACAATTACCCGACCGTCAACCTCGAGGCCATCGCCTGCGGCACGCCGGTGGTGACCTACCGCACCGGCGGCAGCGTCGAAGCGGTCACGGAAGGGACCGGCTTCGTGGTGGAGCAGGGCGACGTCCAGGGGCTGCTCGACCGGGTGCGCGAACTGGCAGCCGGGGACCGGCAGGCCGTCGCCGAGCGCTGCCGGGCACATGCTTTGCAACATTTCAGCAAACAGGAGCGTTACCAAGACTATATCCGTCTTTATGAAAGTCTTACAACTCGGTAAATTCTACCCCATCCGGGGTGGCGTGGAGAAGGTCATGTGGGATATCACCTTCGGCCTGGCCGAACGCGGTATCCAGTGCGACATGCTCTGCGCCGTATTGCCGGGAGAAAAAGTAGATGAAGAGCACCAGGCCTTCATCACCGAAACGAAGGAAACCCTGGAGCTCAGCCTCGGTCCCTACGGCCGTGTCATCGGGGTCCGCGCCATCACCAAGAAGGCCGGAACGATGATTTCGTTCTCCATGACCCGCTGGATGATCCAGCATGCCCGGGAGTACGACATCATCCACATCCACCACCCCGACCCCATGGCCGCCCTGGCCCTGTGGCACACCCGCTACAAGGGGCGCGTCATCCTGCACTGGCACAGCGACATCCTGCGGCAGAAACTGCTGCTGGCCTTCTACCTGCCGCTGCAGAACTGGCTGATCAACCGCGCCGAGCGCATCATCGGCACCACGCCGGTCTATATCCGCGAGTCCCCGTACCTGCAGAAAGTCCAGGAGAAAGTCACCTATGTGCCGATCGGTATCCAGCCCGTCCTCTACGCCCCCTGGGAAGCGGAGGAAGTCCGGGCCCGCTACCCCGGCCGGAAGATTGTCTTCGCCCTGGGCCGCCTCGTTCCGTACAAGGGATTCAACGTCCTGATCGAAGCCGCCAAGCGCCTCGGACCGGAATACATCGTCCTGATCGGCGGCAAGGGACCGCTGCAGGAAGCGCTGGAGAAGCAGATTGAAGCGCTCGGCGTGCAGGATCGCGTCCGGCTGCTCGGCTACATCTCGCCGGACGAGCTGCCGGCCATGTTCGGCGCCTGCGACGTGTACGTAATGAGTTCCAACCAGAAGACCGAAGCCTTCGGCATCGTGCAGATCGAGGCGATGTCCTGCGGCAAGCCCGTCGTATCCACGCGCATCCCGCACTCGGGCGTGTCGTGGGTCAACAAGGACGGCGAGTCCGGCCTCAACGTCCCGCCGGACGACCCCAAGAACCTCGCGTTCGCCATCAAACGTATCTGCGACAACGAACAGAACTACAAGAAATTCTCCGCGGGAGCGATGAAGCGCTACGAAGAGCTCTTCACGTCCCGGCAAATGATCGATAAAATCATCAATGTATATGAACAAACTGATTAAACTGATGCTGCTGCCAGCTGTCGGAGTACTGCTGGCGGCCTGCTCCACCCCTGCAAAAATCAGCTACCTGCGGGATTTGGAGTACAATGTACCCTTTGACGCCCGCCCGGCACCCGAATTGCGGCTCAAAGTGGACGACCGGATCAGCATCCAGGTCTTCAGCGAGCAAATGGAGCTCGCCGCGCCCTTTAACACCGCCCGGGGGTTGATGGAGGAGGACAACGAGTCCCTGCTGTCCACCACCTACGGCGTGGACGTCCGGGGAAATATCGAATTCCCCATCCTGGGCGAGCTTCATGTCGAAGGCAAGACCCTCAACCAGGTCCAAAAGGAGATCTCCGCCGAAATCACCCGCCGGGGGTATATCAAAGATCCGGTCGTCAAGGCCGAGCTGGAGAACTTCACCATCACGGTGATCGGCCAGCTGGGCCAGAAGATCATTCCGGTCGAAGGCAACAGCCTGAACATGATCCAGTTGCTGGCGCAACTCTCGGGCGACCTAGACAAAGCCAAGATTCCCGACGTGACGGTCATCCGCACCGAGAACGGGACGCGCCAGGCCTACCAGGTAGATTTCCAGACCAAGGAGCTCTACAACTCCCCCGTCTTCTACCTCCAACAGAACGACGTCGTCTATGTCAAGCCCCGCGGCGTCAAGGTCTCTTCCGGCGGCGAAGTCTTCCTCCAGTACCTCACGCCCATCCTTTCCGCCGCGTCTACCTTTACCTACATTCTACTCTGGTCATCCCGTTCCCGTTAGCCTATGAAAACACAAGTCAGAAAAGTCACGCGCAACGAACAGGTCAACCTGATCGACATTCTCTATTACCTGATCGGCAACTGGTACTGGTTTATCATCTGTGTCCTGATCTGTCTGGGCGTCGCGTATTTCCGGTATGCCCGGATCACTTACATGTATACCAGCGGCGTCACGGCCATTATCAAGAATGCAGGAGATGATATCCGGACCGCCCGCCTGGACACTTACGACAAGATGATCAATACGGTCTCCGTGACGACCGAAGAACTGCAGTTGCGCTCCATCACCATCATGACCGAAGTGGTCAAGGCACTGGATGCCGACGTCAACTACGTGGACCGGATTAAATTCAGGGACGTCGAGCTCTACACTTCCATTTCGCCCGTCCGGGTCGCTTTTGACCGGGAGAAGTCCGATCCGGGTACATTCTCCCTCACGGTGATGCCGCTGGACGCCCATAACGTCCGGATTCACACGGATTCCGGCTCGCACACGGTCGCCCTGGGCGACACAGTCTCCCTGGGCTCGGGCCGGGTCGTTTTCCTCCCCACGGTCAATTATGGCCCGGAGACTTACGGCCAGCAGATTCACATCAACAAGATTCCTGTCACCTGGGCGGCCAGCAACTTCATCAGCCGCCTGCACATCTCGCACAACAAGCAGATTCTCAAGCTGTCCATTGACGACTACAACGCGCAACGCGCAGCGGACATCGTCAACATGCTCGTCATCAAGTACAACGAGGCGGCCATCCGGGAGAAAAACCGCGTAGCCGTCAATACGGAGATGTTCATCAACGAGCGCCTGGCCATCATCGAGCAGGAGCTGGGCAGCGTGGAGGGCGGCATGGCGGCCTTCAAGAGCGCCAACCAGCTGATGAGCGTGGAGGAAGCCGCTTCCCGCTATCTGGGAGACAGCCGGGACTACGGCGCCGAACTCGTCCAGTTGGAAACGCGCCTGGCCCTCTCCAACTACCTGAAGGACTACATCGTCAGGTCCACCGACAACTACCAGATGATTCCGTCGAACATGGGTATCGGCGATCCCAATGTGGACCTGGTCATCAGCCAGTACAACGACGAAATCCTGCGGCGCGAGAAACTCGTGTCGGCCAGCAGCACGGAGAGTCCGGCGGTCCGGCAGGCGAACGCCACGCTCAACACCCTGCGCGGCAGCATCCTGGGCCTGATCCAGAACCTGCAGACCAGCCTGGATATCCAGAAGCGCGACCTCAGCGAGCGCGAGCGCGCCGCCGTCCAGAAGTTCTCCTCCATGCCGACCAAGGAGCGCCAGATGCTGGAATTCGAGCGTCAGCAAACCATCAAGCAGGAGCTCTACCTCTACCTGCTGAACAAGCGCGAAGAGAACGCCATCTCCCAGGCCATGGCGGATGACAACCTCCGCGTGATCGACCCGGCCATCGCCAACTTCACGCCAACCTATCCCCAACGCACGAAGATGGCCCTGCTCGCCCTGCTGATCGGCATCATGATCCCGGCCGTCATCCTGATCGCCCGCCTCTTCCTGGACACCAAGATCCGCACCCGCAAGGAGATCGAGGAGAACATCGACGTGCCCTTCCTGGCGGAGATTCCGCTCAACAAAGAGTACAAGCACATCATTTTCAAGACCGGCAAACAAAAGCACGGCGCGAACAAACCGTCGCCTTTCGTGTACGATCCCAACTCGCACAGCATCTTCACCGAGGCCATGCGTATGATGTGCACGAACCTATCGTTCCTGGATCCGGACAGCACGCTGCCGATGGTGATCGCCACGACGTCCTACTCTTCCTCCTCGGGCAAGACCTTCGTCACGGCCAACATGGCGGCCTGCCTCGCGGACGCACAGAAGCGCGTGGTGCTGATCGACACGGACATGCGCAAGCGCTCCATGTCCAGCGCCTTCGAGCTCAAGCACAAGACCCTGGGTCTGTCCAATTATCTCTATGACCTGGACGTCAATCTGGAAGACATCCTCTACAAGGACGCCCGCCCGGGCATCGACTTCATCCCGTCCGGCCCGACGCCGCCCAACCCGACCGAGCTGCTGGCCCGGCCGCGTCTGGAAGAGCTGATCGGCCAGCTCCGCAAGCAATACGACTACATCCTGCTCGACGGCGTGCCGATCCAGATGCTGGCGGATCCGCTCGTGATGAACCGCGTCGTGGACACCAACCTCTTCATCCTGCGCAGCGGCCAGCTTGACCGACGTATCCTCCCGCAGCTCGACGAGCTCAACGAGAAGCGCCACCTGCACAACATGGCCATCGTCTTCAACGGTCCGCAGGTCAAACGCCGCCACGGCTACGGCTTCGGTTCCTACGGCTATGGCTACGGCTATGGTTATGGCGCCGGCTACGGCTACTATGGCGAAGACGAGAAAAAGAAGAAGAAAGGATTCCGTAAACTATTCAGCTAATGACCATTGCAGTAGATTTCGACGGCACTATCGTCGAGCACAAATATCCTGAGATCGGCAAAGAGAAGCCCTTCGCCATTCAGACCCTGCGCACCTTACAGCGCGAGGGCAACAGAATCATTCTCTTTACCTCCCGGGAGGGCGAGCTGCTCGACGACGCGGTCGCCTTCTGCCACGAGCGGGGGCTGGATTTCTTCGCCGTGAACAGCAACCAGCCCGCCGACGCGCTGTTCCCCCGCCAGACCTCCAAGGTGATCGCGGATGTCTATATCGACGACAAGAACCTGGGCGGGCTCCCCGACTGGCCTGACATCTACGAGATGATCAACGGCCAGCGGCTGGAGCGCCGCGCGGCCCGGGAACGGAAGTCCTGCTTGTTCCGGAGGAGATAGATTCCGGCTCTCCGGCCGGAATGACTATGGTTATGTCATTCCGGGCAAAAGAAAGGCTGTCCCTTTGCGGGACGGCCTTTTTTTGCTATATTTGTCTTTTACGACTAAAATTTTATACGCTAAGATATGTTCAAAGGACAACCCAAAGGTCTTTATGCCCTGGCCCTCGCCAACACCGGCGAACGCTTCGGCTACTACACCATGCTCGCCATCTTCCTCCTGTTCCTGCAGGCGAAGTTCGGTTTTACCGCAGCCGCGGCGGGCCAGTTCTACGCCATTTTCCTGGCAGCCGTCTATTTCATGCCGGTCCTCGGCGGATGGCTCGCCGATAAAATCGGTTTCGGCAAGTGCGTGGTCACCGGCGTGTCGGTGATGTTCGCGGGCTACCTCCTGCTCGCCATCCCGACCAACGCTTTTGAGAGCCGCGGCCTCGCCCTCGCCATGATGATCGGCGCACTGCTGCTCATCGCCGTGGGCACGGGCCTCTTCAAGGGCAACCTGCAGGTGATGACGGGCAACCTCTATGACGATCCCGCCTACAGCGCCAAGCGAGACTCCGGCTTCAGCCTCTTCTACATGGCCATCAACGTGGGCGCCATGTTCGCTCCCACCGCAGCCACGGCCCTCACCAACAAGCATCTCTCCGGCGCCGGCCTCATCTACAAGGCCGACATCCCCGCCCTCGCGCACCAGTGCCTGAACGGCACGCTGCAGGATCCTGCAGGTCTGGAGAGCCTCCAGGCCATGATGCCGGGCTCCGACGTGGCCGCCATGTCCCTGAGCGATTTCAGCCAGTACTACATCAACCAGCTCTCGACCGCCTACAACCTCGGCTTCGCCGTGGCTTGCGTGTCCTTGATTTTCTCCATGGCCATCTACTTCGGCTTCCGCTCCTGGTTCAAGCACACGGACGTCAACGCCAAGCAGGCTGCCGCCAGCGACAAGGCCGTCGAGCTCACGCCCAAGCAGACCAAGGACCGTATCGTAGCCCTCTGCTTCGTGTTCGCCGTGGTGATCTTCTTCTGGATGGCTTTCCACCAGAACGGTTCTTCGCTGACCTACTTCGCCCGCGACTACACCCAGGATACCGTGAGCGGTCCGCTCCGCATCGGATTCAACATCTGGCCGCTCTTCCTGATCGCCATTTCGGTCTATACCCTCTTCGCGACCTTCCAGTCCGAAACAACCCGCGCCAAGTGCATCTGCTGCGTCGTGACGCTCCTCCTCTGGGGCGGCGCATACGCGCTCTATTCCGGCATGGACGAGGTCCTGCACATCCTGCCGCAGCAGTTCCAGCAGTTCAACCCGTTCTTCGTCGTCGCCCTGACCCCGGTTTCCATGGCCCTCTTCGGCGCATTGGCCAAGAAGGATAAAGAACCGTCCGCGCCGAAGAAGATCGGCCTCGGCATGTTCGTTGCCGCCGTCGGCTACCTCGTCATGCTCGCCGCCTCCAACGGCCAGCCCGCTCCTTCCGAGCTGAAGGCTGTCGGCGGTGTCTCCCCCGACCCGGTGGTCCCGACCTACCTCATCGGCACCTACCTCATCCTCACCTTCGCCGAGCTGCTCCTCAGCCCGATGGGTATCTCCTTCGTTTCCAAGGTCGCTCCGCCGAAGTACAAAGGCTTGATGATGGGTTGCTGGTTCGCCGCCACGGCCATCGGCAACTACCTCAGCTCCATCCCCTCCATGCTGTGGGACAACGTTCCCCTGTGGGTCAACTGGACGGTGCTCATGGCGCTCTGCGTCATCTCGGGCGTCGTGATGTTCTCCTTCCTCAAACGCCTGGAGGCCGCCACGGCCGAATAAACGATGTTCAGGATCCGGGTCTGGTTGCTGAAGGGGCTGCTCCGCCTGCTGAGCTGGCTGCCGCTGCGCGTCCACTACGCACTGGGACGCTTCGTGGCCTGGCTGGCGGGCGACGTGGTCCGCTATCGCCGCGCAGTGGTGGACGGCAACCTGGCCCTCTGCTTTCCTGAGAAATCCGACGCCGAACGGAAAGCCATCCGCAAGGGTTTCTACCGACATTTCGGCGATCTGGTTGCCGAGACCGTGTGGTTCGGCGGCTGCCGAAATCCCGAGCGCCTGCGCCGGCAACGCCTGGTCGAGATCGAGAACCCCGGCACGGTGGCAGAGCTGCTCCGCACCGCCCCGAGCCTGGTCATCCTGAGCTCGCACTGCGGCAACTGGGAGCTCTTCGGCGGCATCGGGAACTACAACTACACCGACACCCCGACGGGCTTCACCGAGCAGAACTACTGCGTGGTGTATCGCGAACAGTCCAGCAAGGTCTGGAACGAAGTCCTGGGCTGGAACCGCCTGGCACCGGTCCTTGACAAGGAGCACTTCGAAGGATACCTCGAGATGCTGAACTTTGTCCGCTACGCCTTCCGCAACCGCGACCGGAAGAAGGTTTACGATGTCCGCAGCGACCAGCGGCCCTACACCCCGTCCCCGGCCAACATCGAGGTCGAGTTCCTCGGGCAGAAGGTTGACTCCATGACGGGCGCCGCCGCGCTGGCGCGCAAGTTCGGCATGGCGGTAGCCGTCCAGTCGATGCGCTCCGACCGCCGCGGACACTACATCCTGCACTACACCCCCGTCTGCACCGATGCCTCCACGATGAGCGCGGAGGAGATCATGCAGCAGTACTACCGCGTCCTGGAAGCCGACATCCGGCAGCAACCGGAGCTCAACCTCTGGACGCATAAACGTTTCATCAGAATTTGATTATTTATACACATAACAAGCTATGACCATCAAAGATCTGCAACCAGCAGTTGTCTGGAACAATTTCTATGGACTTACCCGCTGTCCGCGTCCCTCCAAGCATGAGGAGATCGTGCGCCAGCACCTGCTCGACTGGGCCAAGGAGCACAAGGTCGAGGCGTTCGCCGACGAGACCGGCAACGTGATTATGCGCATCCCCGCCACCCCCGGTTACGAGAACCGCAAGGGCGTCGTGCTCCAGGGCCACATGGACATGGTGCCGCAGAAGACTGCGGACACCGTCCACGACTTCCTCAAGGACCCGATTCAGACCGTCATCGACGGCGAATGGGTCACTGCCCAGGGCACCACGCTCGGTGCCGACAACGGTATGGGCGTCGCCATGGCGATGTCCGTCGCCGAGGACAAGAGCGTCAAGCATGGCCCCATCGAGGTCCTCGTGACCTACGATGAGGAGACCGGCATGAGCGGCGCCGAAGCCCTGAAGCCGGGCCTCCTGAAGGGTGACATCCTTCTCAATCTCGACTCCGAGGACGAGAACGAGCTCTGCATCGGCTGCGCCGGCGGTCTGGACGCCGAGGCGGACTTCAAGTACAAGAGCCTGCCCGTCCCTGCGGGCTACGTGGGCTACAAAATCGATATCAAGGGTCTGTCCGGCGGCCACTCCGGCATGGACATCTCCCTGTATCGCGCCAATGCCAACAAGCTGATGGTCCGCGCCCTCATTCCGCTCATCGAGCGCTATGGCGCCAAGGTTGCCGACTTCACCGGCGGCAGCCTGCGCAACGCCATCCCGTTTGAGGCCGATGCCGTCGTGGCCATCCCCGCCGAGAAAGCGACGGCGGCCCTGCGCCTTGTGAGCAAGATTTCCAAGTGCCTCAAGGCGAAATATCAGGAAAGCGACCCGGGCTTCCAGTGGACCGTCTCCAAGGTCAGCAAGCCTGCCCGCTGCATCGAGGATGCCGTCATCCTGAACGCCTGCAAGGCCATCGCCGCCTGCCCGTCCAACGTGATCCGCATGAGCCAGTCGATGCCGGGTCTGACCGAGACTTCCATCAACCTGGCCGTCGTGCGCTGCAAGCGCGGCCACCTGACGGTGAACTCGCTCCTGCGGAGTGCGATGAACGACTCCAAGGAAGACCTCGCGCTGCGCGTGAAGTATATCTTCGAGTTTGCCGGCGCCAAGGTCAAGTTCTTCGGCGGCTACCCGGGTTGGACGCCCAAGCCGGACACGCCGATCAACAAGCTGATCAACGACACGCACGTCAAGCTCTACGGCAAGCCGATGAACGTCCTCGCGACCCACGGTGGCCTGGAGTGCGCGCTGCTCGGTGCCAAATATCCCAACTGGGAGATGGTCTCCATCGGCCCCACCGTCCTCTATCCGCACTCCCCGGACGAGCGCGTCAACATCGCCTCCGTCCAGCGGAGCTGGGACCTGCTGAAGGCTGTTCTGGAAAATATTCCTCAGAAATAGGATTTGCCCAAGCTGTATATCATATCAGGCTGCAACGGATCCGGCAAGACAACGGCGTCATACACGCTCTTGCCGGATCTGTTGAATTGCCGGGAGTTCGTGAACTCGGACGAGTTCGCGAAGAGTTTCTCGCCCTTCGACCCGGGGGCGGCGTCGGTGACGGCCAGCCGGTATATGTTGATGAAAATCAACTACCTGCTGGACCGGAAGGCGGACTTTGCCGTCGAGACGACGCTCGCGACCCGCTCGCTGCTGCAAATCGTGCGGCAGGCGCAGCGGCTGGGCTACGAGAGCACGGTCCTGTATTTCTGGCTGAATTCGCCGGAACTCGCCATCGAGCGGGTGCGGGACCGGGTGGTTTCCGGTGGTCACAACATCCCCGACGCCGTGGTCCGGCGCCGCTATGTGATGGGCCTGCAGTATCTCTTCGACGTCTATATCCCGGTCATCGACCGCTGGATCCTGGCGGACAATTCCAAGCCGCCTTTCTCGGTCGTGGCCGAGGGCTCGAAGGATGTGATCTACATCAAGGACAACGAGAAATATCAACTAATCAGACGTATTGCGCATCCCGATGAATCCGTGTGATCGTTTTGGCGTGACCGAAGAGCAACTGCGCACGCTTGTGGCCGAGGGGCTGCGGGCGGGCGGCGACTGGTGTGACTTGTATTTCGAGGACACGTCCTACCACGACCTGCTCCTTCGCGACGGTGTCGTCGGCTCTGGCGGCTACCATGTCGATTACGGCTGCGGCATCCGTGTCCTGAAGGGCGAGAAAACAGGCTACGCCTACGCCGAGACAACGGACTATCCCTCGCTTCTCCAGGCAGCCAAAGCAGCAGGTTCCATTGCCTCTGCCGCTGGCGGCGGTACCCCAGGTCCGCAAAACTTCGCTTCGCTCATCCCCCCCACTGCTTCGCAGCGGGTCCCCCCCGTTCACGAGGCCACGGGCGGCCACGGTTTTGCGGACCTGGGTACCGCCGCCCAGGCAGGTGAACAAGCAACAGGATTGCCGGGAGCGAATTTCTATCCGGAATTGACACCCTGGGAGGAGGCGGAGATCGCGGGATTTGTGCCGTTCCTGCAACGCATTGAAGCGGGGATCCGGGCGCGGGACAACCGCGTGCTGAAAGTCGTCGCCATCCTGTCGTACTCCGTCAGCGACATTCTGATGTACAATTCGCTCGGCGAGCTGACCACGGACCACCGCCCGCTGGGCAGCATCTCCGTCCAAGTCATCTTCCAGCAAGGCAAGCGCACGGAGAACAACACCGTTTCGCGGAGCCTCCGCATGGGCGCGGAATTCATCAATGACGCCGTGCTCGAGGACCTGGTCAGCCGTGCCGTCGAGGGTATGGACGCCCGCTTCGAGGCGCGCCGGCCCAAGGGCGGCCAGATGAGCGTCGTGATGGGCGCCGGCGCCTCCGGCATCCTGCTCCACGAAGCAATGGGCCATGCCTTCGAGGCCGACTTCAACCGCAAGGGGCAGTCCATCTTCAGCGACCGCATGGGAGAGCGCATCTGCCGTCCGGGCATCAACATCCTGGACGACGCCACGGTACCCGCCAGCCGCGGCGCCTGCAACTACGACGACGAGGGCGTGCCCGGCCAGAAGACCTACATGGTCACGGACGGCGTCCTGACCTCCTACCTCCACGACCGCATCAGCGCAGGCTTCTACGGCGTGGCCCCGACGGGCAACGGCCGGCGGGAGTCCTTCCGCTACAACCCGATTCCGCGTATGCGCGCAACCTACATGGAGAGCGGTCCCGACGGGACCCGGGATGACCTGATCACGTCCGTGAAACGCGGCATCTACGTGGACCAGTTCGCGAACGGACAGGTCAAGATCGGCGAGGGGGATTTCACCTTCTTCGTCAAGAGCGGCTTCCTCATCGAGGGCGGCCATCTGACGATGCCCGTCAAGGACATCAACATCATCGGCAACGGGCCGCAGGCCCTCGCCGACATCCAGGCGGTCGCGGGCGATCTGCGGATCGACGAGGGCACCTGGACCTGCGGGAAGGAGCAAAGCGTAGCCGTGTCCTGCGGCATTCCTTCCGTATTGATTGGAAATTTAACGGTCGGAGGAGAGTAAGATGATTACAGACAAGGAGTTGGACTTCGTCCGAAAGGCACTTGACTTGGCCACGCGCGCCGGCGCCCAGCACGCCCGGGCGACACTGTCGCTCAGCGAGGAGGACCTCGTGGCGACGCTCGACGGCGAGGTGGACCGCGTCACGCACTGCGCCGACCGTTCGCTGTCGCTGGGCCTCTTCGTGGACGGGCGCTACGGCAGTTATTCGACCAACAAACTCGACGCGGCCTCGCTCGAGGGCTTCATCGCCCGGGCCGTGGCCGCCACCCGGATGGTCGCGCCGGATCCGCTTCGCGTCCTGCCCGATCCCGCCCGCTGCAGCCACGACGCCCTCACCGGCAACGAGCTCGGTCTCGTCGATCCTGCCCGCGAAAAGGTTTCACCCTCCGACCGGCAGAACAGTGCCTTATCCGCCTCTGTTTTGGCGTCGCGCGGGGGAAGCTCGCCCCGACAAAACTTCGCTTCGCTCATCCCCCCCACTGCAGAGCAGCGGGTCCCCCCCGTTCACGAGGCCACGGGC
>Ga0310696_10003244_pt1 | contig 20502 bp, 15 predicted proteins | sample AusTroGonzalo_MG_4_FD_203885 | JGI IMG/M metagenome (GOLD analysis project Ga0310696, IMG submission 203885) | Bovine rumen microbial communities from tropical cattle in Woodstock, Queensland, Australia - Gonzalo_02 (v2) (version 2) | ecosystem: Host-associated > Mammals > Digestive system >... | reverse complement strand
TCAAAAAAAGGTCATATAAGCGAAAACAAGAAAACAGCCTGCTATATGTAATATGTTGATATATAGTTGTTTTAGTTGTTCTTGTTTGTTTTTGTTTGAGTTATTGAATTTGTGTGGGGTTAATTGCGCTTCGCGCGTTTTGCCTCTTCGAGGCTGCTCAAGGAATGTGTATTCTACATTATTTTACGCGGAGTTTACGGCCGATCTGCAAAATTGTCGTTTCCTTGATCTTGTTCAGCTTGCAGATCTTATCGACTGTGGTATGATATTTCTTGGCGATGGCGTACAACGTGTCGCCCTGCTTGACAGTGTGGTACTTGGCACCGGTGGCGGGCTTGTTTGCAGGCTGCGATTTCTGCTCAGGCTTCTGCACCGTCTGGTTGTTGGCGGGAGCCTCCGGTTTTGCATCCGTCTTGGCCGCATCAGTGGCGGGAACCTCGTCATCATCGTCGTCGGCGCGGCGCATGTCAGTGGTGTCCTGAACTTTCTTGCGGGTGTAGTTCTTCACCGTAATCACGTTGGAGCCACGGGTGATGTCTTTGTAGGCACGGGACATATCCTCTTTCACTATCTTGATCTCCTTGTTGACCTGGCGCGGGTTGTCTGCCTTGGAGTGCGCGAAGAGCCAGTCGTAGGTTTCTTTCAGGTAGAACAAACGAGCCAAATCGCCATGATTGACACCCGGCCATTTGTCGAGACGTAACAGGTCAGTCGGGCCGCACTTCTTCATCGACTCATAAATTTCCGTGGCGCGGGAGACAGGCACGGCCCTGTCTGCCGTACCGTGGATGATCCACAACGGTACTGTATTCAGTTTGCAAAGGTCTTTGCGGATGGTGCCCCCGCACAATTCCATCGAAGCGGCTATCTTTTCCGCATGGTTGGCCAAGAACTCAATCGTGCCGAAACCGCCCAAACTCATGCCTATCAGATAGATACGATTGGTATCGACGGCATATTGGCTGCACACCCAGTTGAGGATGTCGAGCACCTTGTAAGAATTCCACGCGCCGCCGGGATTCTGCGGGGCGATGATGATGGCATTGATGTCGCGCCCCATCGAGATAGCATCTAACGGACCGTATTTGCGGACTCTGTTAAGGTCGGTGCCACGCAGACTTGCCCCGTGCAGGAACAGCACCACGGGCATGTCTCCGGCCTTTTCGTCATACGTATCCGGCACGGAAACCCAGAAGTTGTAGCTGTTTTTCACTACGTTGTGGTGGGTAATAAAGGTATAGTTGGTTTGGGCAGACAAGCAGAGGCTTGCGGCAACAAATAGGGTTATTGTTAGTATTTTTCTCATATCAATCGTATTTTTAGGCTTAAGACGTAAGACCTAAGACTTTTTGAAATATCGATACGTCCTAAGTCTCAAGTCCTAAGTCTCAAGTCTTAAATTATCTCCAGCGCGGCGGCTCTCGCGTCCTGAATCGTATCCTCGATGCACATCGGACGTTTGCAAGAACCGGCGAGGAAGAGGTTCGGCTGGGCGGTGAGGTTGTCCTCGGTGTGTGGCGAGCGACTCTGCGCGAAACGGTAGAGGCCGTCAATGCCGGCGCATTTCGACAAGGTGGCGGTGCCTTCGGAGGCGCACATGCCCACCATCAGCACCAAGAGGTCGGCATTCATCGTCATCGGATTGCCCATGAGGGTATCCTCGGCCTTGATCTGCACACGGTTGTCGAACGTGGAAGCGGCTTCCGAGATTCTGCCGCGCACGAAGTTGACACCGTACTTCTCCTGCGCCTCGCGGTACATCTCCTCGAAGCCCTGCCCCCACATACGCAGATCCATGTAGAAGACATAGACATCCGTCTCAGGATGCTGCTTCTTGATTTCGATGGCCTGTTTCACAGCAGTCACGCAGCAGACTTTCGAGCAGTAGTGGTTGCCCGACTTCTCGTCGCGAGAGCCCACGCACTGCAGGAAGACAATCTGCTTCGGAACCTCGTTCATATTATTGCGAATCCGGTTCTCCCTGATCATCTTCTCCATCTCCAAGGAGGTGATTACGCCCTTGTAGATGCCGTAGCCGAGTTCCTCCTTTTGGTGTGCATCGAAGACCTTGTAGCCAGTAGCTAACAGCACCGCATCAAAGGTGGCAGTGCTGCCGTCGGCAGTGGTCAGCGTCCACCGCTCGCCCGTGCGCTGCATGGAGACGACCGGCGTGGCGGCTTTGAAGGTGATGTTCTCGTGCGACAGTTTGGCTTCCAACTGGTCGGCCAGCTCGTCAGCAGAGCTGAAGTCCGGGAACAGGAAAGCCTTGTCGCGGATGTTGCACAGCGGTCTCTCCTCCTTCTCGAAGAGGGTGACATGGTGTTGCTTGGCCAGCACGGAGGCGGCCTCTATGCCGGCGGGGCCGGCGCCTATGATTGCTATCGTCATAATTAAAGTTTCAAGTTTCAAGTTTCAGGTTTCAGGTTTCAGGTTTCAAGTTTCAAGTCAAAGGTCAAAGGTCAAAGTTTATGTTCTCGTTATAAGATAATCGTTTCTCGCCAGCCAACAGCCAAAAGTTACACCTTCAATACCTCGGGTTTTTCCGGAGCGCGGAGGATTTTGCCGGAGGCGCCGCGGTATTTGTCGTCAGGGTTGTAGGCGACGCCGATCTTGTCGAGGAGGCGTTCGCACTGCACCTGATGAAGCTGCATGCCCATCACCCACGGGTCGTAACCGAGCAGCAGACCGGCTAGTTCCTCGTAGGTAAGCACCGGGATGCCGTAGCCCTCCTTGTCGTAGGTTTTGTGTTCCATTTCGGCGATAGTATATTGCCATTTGTCGAGGAACATGGCACAACCGGGACAATTGGCAACGATGAAGTCGGGCTCGTAGGGCTCCATCGACTCAAACTTCTTCTTGGAGTTGGCGATGGAGTAGCCGCGATTCTCCTGCACGAGGTACTGGCGAAAGCCGAAGCCGCAGCAGTGACGGCGCTCGGGATAATCGACCACCTCGCCGCCCCAAGCCTCAATCATGCCGGCCAGTACGTAGGGAAACTCCGCATTGCCGACCCCGTGCTTCGGGAAAATCTTCGCATAATGGCAACCGATGTGCTCCACCCCGCGCAACGGCTTGCCCGTGAAGCGGTTGATCAACTGGTACTTCATCTTCTCCTTCAGCTCGAAGCGAAATTTGAAGATCAGGTCCGACGGGTGCACGATATTTTCGGGCATCTCGAACGTCCTGCCCGTGGCTTTATACAGATACTCACGAGCCTTCTCCAGAATTTCGGGCTGTTCTTTCCACTTCTCCATCAACTCAGTCATCACCCCGAAAGAGGTGACGCAGGAGGGAACGTAGTTTTTATATCCACGCTCGGTCATCAGCGAGAAGAGCCGCGCCACGATGGTCATGGTCGTCTCGAATGGCACCACGTCGGAGTGGTAGCCGATGCCTGTGCAGGTGTGCTGGTGCGAGGAGTCGTAGATGTCCTTCCCGAGGTCATTGCGCATGATGTTCAGGAAGGTCGCCTCCGACCCGGGGAAGAAGGTCTGCCGGATGCAGCTCCTTTCGTAAAAGAAGTGGTCGTCCGCGATTTCCTTCTGATATTCGTTCCAAAAACGTTTTTCCATATTTTTAGTGATCAGTGAACGGTGATCTGTGATCTGTAATTGGTAATTGTTGGCATATTGTAGAGACGCAATGCATTGCGTCTCCACGGTTAGGGGTCCGTTCTGTTGTAGACGTGGCATGTCCCGTCTCTACGGTCGGGGTTATCGTTTCGTCACGTAGAGACGTTGCGCGCAACGTCTCTACAGCGCCCGTTTCAAAATCTCCACAACGTCCTCCCGCGTCAATTGCATGAACCCGCCGCCGAGGACCGTTGCATCGGCGATAGTATCGATATTGTCGGGGGTGACGCCTAACTCGGAGGCCTTCATCGTCACGCCAATCTCGCGCATCCAAGCCTCCATCGCGGCTAGGCCCTCCAAAGCAACCTGCTCATCGGTTTTGCCTTCGGGACGAACATCCCAGACATTTTTCGCGAAACGCACAAACTGGTGTAAACCACTGTGCATGATGTACTTGTAGTACGGAATGGAGACGGATGCGAGCGTCATGCCGTGGGTGGCATTGGTCACCACGCCGATGGCATGGCCAATCATGTGCACCATCCAGTCCTGACGTTTGCCCTGCTTGAGCAGCGTGTTGAGCGCCCATGTGGCCGTCCACATGATATTGCTGCGCGCCTCGTAGTCCTGCGGGTTCTTCACGGCAATGCGCGAGCTATGGATGAGCGAGCGCATAAGTCCCTCGTTGAGGTAATCGCTGGTGTTGTCGTCCTCGTTGCTGCAATATTGCTCCAGTAGGTGCGACATGATGTCGAAGATGCCGGCCACCATCTGGTACTGCGGCACCGTGAATGTCAACTTCGGATTCAGAATCGTGAACTTGGGCATCAGGCGGCTGTCGAAGACCTTGCCGAGCTTGAGGTTCTGCGTATGGTTGGAAATGACGGAGCCGCCGTTCATCTCGGAGCCGGTACCCACCATCGTCAGCACGCAGCCGACGGGCAGGATGCGCAAGTCAGTAGCAGGATCCTTACCTTCCACATAATAGGTCTGCCACGGGTCGCCGTCGAGCCAGGCGGAAGCGGCCACACCCTTGGCGTAGTCGCACACGGATCCGCCGCCCACCGCGAGGATGAGATCGACGTTATTCTCGCGGGCGAGCTTGCAACCTTCGTAGAGTTTCTCCACCGTCGGGTTCGGCATCACGCCGGAATCCTCCACGACGGTCTTGCCGGCCTCTTTCAAGATGGCCACGACCTGGTCGTAAAGTCCTGTGCGCTTGATGGATCCTCCGCCATACGACAGCATGACGGTCTTGCCGTATTGGGCTAGTTCCTCTTTCAAAAATTCCAGACTGTTCTCGCCGAAATGCAGGCGGGTGGGGTTTTCGTATGTGAAATTTCCTAACATAATTTTGCGATTTTAATCAAAACGGCAAAGATACACTTTTTTTGGTGTCGGCCAATTGTGCAGATTTTGCGAATCATGGACTTTGCATAAACTTAAAAAAGACTTTTACTTAAAACTAAAGGTTTTTATGGAAACTCGAAATATTTTCCCTGTTTTTCCACGTCTATAGTCTTATGTCTTAAGTCTTTTTTGGGCGTTCCGGCACGACAGGAAGATTGCCTCGCAACACTACAACACCCAAACCATCACCCCATTCGCTCAATTAGCTTAATTCGCCGACCCTTTCAGCCGACAACAAAAAAAAGTGTATTTTCGCAGCTGGTTTCGAAAATAGCATGGTTATGAGAAAGATATACCTCACCCTCATCAGTATCGCCCTTTGCGGGCTCACTTTCGCGCAGTCCGTCAGCCGACAGGAGGCCGCCACGGTGGCGCAACGCTTCCTCGAGAGCCAGGGCAAGACCTTAGAAAGCTGCGCCAAAACTTTCGGCGACGCGCAGAACCCCACCCTCTACATCTTCAACGCGGAGAACGGCTTCGTAGTGGTCGCGGGCGACAAGAACGTGCCGCCGGTGCTCTCCTTCTCCGACCAGCAGCGCTACAACGACAGCGACGTGGTGCCGCCCTTCGAGATGTGGATCAACCACTACGCGAACCAAATCGAGCAGATTCGGAGAGAGCAAATCTCTCAACCTCAGTATGTTGAATACTGGAACCGCATCCTCGCCAACGCCCCCGCATTCCGATCGGGCGACGAGGTGGAGCCGCTGATGCTCTCGCAATGGGACCAAGGCGAGTATTACAACTACTACTGTCCCCGCGACCTTGCCGGACAGAACGGCCGTGTCGTCACCGGCTGCGTGGCCACGGCCATGGGACAGCTTCTCTACTACTTCCGTTTCCCCGAAACCGGCATCGGCAGCTACTCCTACACCGACGAGCACTACGGCGTGCAGTCGGCCGACTACGGCAACACAACCTACGACTACAACGCCATGTGCGACAAGCCGACCTGCATTAACACCGAAATCTCGAAGCTGATCTACCACTGCGGCGTGGGTGTTGACATGCACTACGGCCCGGACGGATCCGGCATGACCAACCATAGCGCGGCAAGGGTCCTGCGCACCTACTTCAAATTCTCCCCCGAAACCGAATACCTCTTCCGCGATTCCACCGACCTCAACTGGGACAGCGTGATTGTCAGCCACTTGAGCCGAAAGATTCCGATGTACTATGCCGGTTGGAGCGTTCCAGACATCAACGGACACGGCTTTATCTGCGACGGCTACAAAACGGTCGACAGCAACTATTTCTTCCACTTCAATTTCGGCTGGAGCGGCTACATGGACAACTACTATTACACCAACTCCCTGCTTGTGGGCAACAACAACTTCAATCTCGCACAAGAGCTCATCATCAACGCCTACCCCGACACCACGCAATACACCTACCCCACTCCGCAACCGCTCACCGGCAGCCTGACGCTCACCGCCCGCGAAGGTACCTTCACCGACGGCAGCCAGACCGGTGCGAACTGCCCCGCCGGCATGGACTTCACCTGGAACATCCAGCCTGACTCCTACCGTCTGGAAGACATCAGCTTGGCCATCGACTATAGCCTCACCGAAGGCGACACCCTGTTCGTCTGGTCTTGCACAGGTATGGGCGTTCCCATGGTCATCACCGCCGATACGGGCAATTTCAACATGACATTTGCCTGTCCAAGCCTTACTGTCCAACTTGTCACGCACTCAGCTGCAAGCGAAGGCTTCCGGGCGCACTATACGGCGCACTACCTCGAATTCTGCAGCGGCACGAAAATGTACACCTCCGCCACAGGCAACATCACCGACGGCAGCGACGCACTTGACTACAACGACTTCTCCAACTGCAAGTTCCGGATCATGCTCAACACGCAATATTCGGCCATCGGCTTCCACATCAACTCGCTGGATTTGGAAGAGGGACACGACTATCTCCACTTCTACGATAATGTCGTGGCAGCAGCGAACTACCTAATGTCGCTCACCGGCCATATCAGCGACTCCAGTTTCGTAATAGACACCCGTCGCATGATTTTAGTGCTGGAAACGGATGAGAGCGGGCGTGATGCAGGCTTCGACATCGACTACACGGCCGGACATGTCGGGATTGACGACTACCTGGAAGGAACGTTAAGCATCTTCCCGAACCCCGCCACCGATCATGTCACCGTGGTCAACGACACCCCCGTCCGCCGCGTGGAAATCCTCAACGCGGAAGGCCGCCTTGTCTATGACGAATCCCCGGACTCCGAACAGTTCGACATCGCCACATCAGGATGGTCAGCCGGTGTCTACTTCCTGAAAGCGCACGCAAACGGCAAAATCCTCACACGGAAAATCGTAAAATGGTAACCTTCTACAATGAAAGTCCCAAACACATTACGGGCCGACATCCTTGAATGTCGGCCCGTATTTGTAAAATCGTATTCTATGTCACCTCCTAAAGAAACGGAACGTCCCGAATCTCAGTGAGACGCTGGTAAGTGGCAGTGGGCAAAATTTGATAAATGCGCTTGTCACTTTGGAGATAATAATGGTCTTTATAGTGGATAACATAAACATTGTCAAGTTTCAGACCTTTGATTTTCAGCACATTGTCCTTAAATTGATAGGTCATTTTGTTATGGATGGGGGTACTCCAGAACTGCACCTCCATAACCTTCAAAGCGTTTTCGGGAGCCGTGATGGCGTTCCGGTTCGCATCAAAATAGAGCACCGGTGCCTCCTGACGGGAGATCATGCGCTCAGACGTGACCGTAGCGGTCTCTACCTCCTTATACGGCTGGTCGTCCTCATCTTGCAGCATCAAATCCATAGAACCGTCCTCCACATACAGCGAATCGGTCATCAAGGAGTCGGCAGGCAGTGAGGTTTCGGATTCAGCAGGGCCCGGCTGATACTGGTGTACAATATATTTATATACGGTGTCTTTGCCTCCTTGCGACTCCGGCGCGACCACATTCACAACCGGCGGGGCCTTCGGTTTGATCTTGCTCTCCACAATGAACGCCACCAACACGCCGACCAGCAGCCCGATAATGATACCGAGCAGCAGGATAATCCCCTTTTTGGTGGCTTGGTTGGACTGGTTTTCCATTGTTTCTGCGTTCGAAAATCAACGGCAAAAATACATTTTTTTCAGTTATTAAAAATCGTAACCGAAGCCAAAATAGAATCCCACGCGGTGGAAACGGCTATTCCAATGGAGGTTGGCCATCAGCGGACCGAATTTGGAGTTGTAACCGAACTGCAGGGCAGCGGCATAAACGGGGTGGTTATCCTTCATGCCAGCCAACGTTTCGCCATCGTGCATGACCGCCCCGATGGCCGACAAGTAGATCTTCTTCCAGACTTTGAAACGCAATTCAAGGTCTGCGGTGGTGAGCAACGACTCGCGCCGACTGGCGGAATTATAGCCGATAAACGGAATCTGCTGCTCATAGTACCGACCCGGCATAGTGCCGCCCACATAATTGTCCATGAAAACATTGTCGTTGTCGTGGCCGAAAATGTAACGTCCGTTAGCGGAAGCCACAACTGCGAAAAACTTCGTACACGGAATAACGCCATGGATACCTGCGGCGACGAAATGCGCGCGACGGAAATTGTAGTCGTAGCTGGCCTTCACCCGAAGACCACGGTCAGGAAAATAGCGGGCGTTCTCATTATCATAGACAAAACGAAAATAAGCATACGGATTGAACCTGCGCCAATCCCAGACAGGTTCTTCCTGCACCTCCGGCGAAGGATCCACTTTCAGATAATACGGCATGTATTCGAGACGAATGCCTGCACTCATACTCGTCTGGCTCCATCGTGTGTCCGCAATGTATACTTTGAGCTCATTGCGCCACAACCGTTCTACATATTGAATATTGTACTCGTGATCCTCCGTACCGATCATTGTGCGGTAAAGCGTTTTGAAGGAGGCACCGAACTTGGGTCCTTTCTTCGGGAGGTAGTACCAGTTCACCATCAGGTAGGGCGACATGGAGAACCGCGCCGTAATGTCAAACAATGAACCGAAAATTTTGTTGCGTCCGAAGCCGACGTTGACCTGAGCCGCAATCCATTCTTCCGTATCCATCCGCAACCCAAACCCGAAAGAGTTCGGCGGTCGCTTCTCGCATTTGAAAATCAGCTTGTAACCGTTCAGACTATCACCCTCCAGACGATACGTCACCTGCGAAAAGGCCATCGTACCATAGATAATCGCCTGACAAAGTTCGAACGTGTTCTTGCCATAGTATTCATTTTCTTTGAGGCGGACCTTGCTGTCGATGTATTGTTCCTCATCATTGCTCACGCCTTCGTATTCCACATCCACAATTTTCACTACCGTCTCGCCGGTGTTGATAGCTCGCGTATTGTAGAGCTCGCGCCCGCCGCTCCCTACCAGCTGCACAATGCTGTCAAGCTCATGCTCATGCTTGGCGGCTTCGTCGTAACCGCGCTTTATCAGCGTGCTGATTTCCTCCGTCCCGAAACTCAACATGCCGAAGCCGGAAATGTCGGGGGTGATATAGACCGTGGCGTTGCCCACATTGCGGTTGTGCGCCTCCAAGCCGCCCGAATACTGCGCGGTCTGCATCAGAATGTCGGCCACATTGTTCACTTTCTTGTAATCGCGAGGCATGGTCAACTCCACACCAATGATGATGTCGGCACCGGCCGCCACCGCCACGTCGGTCGGGAAGTTATTCTTCGTACCGCCGTCGGAAAGAATCATCGAATCGACGCGCACAGGCCGGAAATAACCCGGAATGGACATGGTGGAGCGCATGGCGTCGATAATGTTGCCCGAAGTCCAGTGTTTCTCCTTCTGCGTGACGATTTCCGTGGCCACACAGCAGTAGGGTGTCGGCATCTCCATAAAACTCGCATCATGCTGATAGCCAACCGATAGCGCACTCATCATATTGTAAATATTCAGGCCGTACAGCATGCCCGAGGGGAGGTTCTCCTTGAAATGAAACTGGGTAAACGGAATATCCACAATATATGTACCCTTGTACATTTTGCGGGTGTACGTGTAAAAACCCATCGGAATGTTGTCGCTCATCATGACATTCCAATCGATGGAGCGGACGATGGTGTCGATTTCGGTGGCGGAATAGCCCAGCGCATACAGGCCGCCCATGAGACCGCCCATGCTGGTGCCCGCCACAAAGTCAATCGGTATTCCCTTCTCTTCCAAGTATTTGAGCACACCGATGTGGGAGGCACCTTTCGCACCACCACCCGCAAGCACCAACGCCACCGTGGGACGATGCTCCTTCTTGCGAATCTCGGCCATCCGCTTATGCATCTGGCTGAAAAACACCGAATCACCTTTCAGGTCGTAGCTGATGTTGACCAGTTTGTCGGTTTGGGCGAAGGCACTGCCAAGGCCTAAGGCGAAAAATGCGAAGAATATCAGTACTTTTTTTCTCATTCAGGAATATTTATTTCAAATGGCAAAAATACACATTTTTCAGTTATTACAGCCATGTTTCGTTGGCTGAGTGTTTCGCTCCCAGAAAACCCCGTCGGCATAACCTTGGATGTCAGGATTCGCATCGGCCATGAGGAGACGTTTGGCGGCCCAGAGACAGTATTCGCGATTGATTTCGACACCGCAGAAGTGGCGGCCCAGCTTCTTGGCGACGACGGCGGCGGTACCGCTGCCCGCGAAAGGGTCAAGGATACGGTCACCTGGTTTTGAAGAGGCAAGTATCAACTTGGCATACAGTTTCTCGGGTTTCTGCGTGGGATGGTCCGTGTTTTCGGGCATCGACCAAAAGGGGATGCTGATATCGTCCCAGAAGTTCGAGGGGTGCGTCAGGCGGAACTTGCCATCGGCGCTGTCGTCCCAGTCCTTCGGTTTTCCCTCCACCCGATATGGCGCAAGCACCTTCCGCTTCATCATAACAGGCGCTATATCAAAGTAGTAATGCTTTGGATTCTTCACAGCGAACCAAATATCCTCCATGCCGTTCTTCCAATTGGCCTTCGCCCCCCTACCCTTCTCGCGCTGCCAAGTAATCCGGTTCAAAATGGTAAGCCGCTCTTCGATAACCCGTTGCATGGACGACGAGCATTTCCAGTCGCCACACATATACAACGAGCCGGTCGGTTTCAGCTTGTCGCACACTTTGCCGAACCAGCTGCGTAGAAAGTCTTCGTAATCATCTGATTTCATGGACGAAAACTTGCATCCGTGGAAATTCTTGTCAAGGTTGTACGGTGGGTCAAGGATAACCAAATCGAAGTATTCGTTGGGAAGGAGGTCGAGGCAGTCAAACAAGTCAGCATTGACAATCTTGTCATCGCGGAAAGCGGTGCGCAGGTCTTCAGTCGCGCTGATGAGCGGTTCCAGCGTGGAAGCCTCGTCGGCGCTGACGGTCAGCGTGCGGTTCCGTTTTGCTCTTCGTTTGTCCATAGTCGTTTAAACGCGGCAAAAGTACATTTTTTTTCAAATCACAAAAAAATTGTACTTTTGCACCCGTTATTATAGAATGGGTCATTATGCGCAAAGAAGTTGATTTTCTGGTTATCGGCTCGGGCATTGCAGGACTCTGCTTCGCCCTGAAAGCCGCCAATTTCGGAAAGGTATGCATGGTCACGAAAGCGAAGATGGACGACGGTTCCACCCGTTACGCGCAAGGCGGCATCGCCTCGGTGATCTACAAGCCTGACACTTACGAAAAGCATATTCAGGACACGATGATAGCCGGAGACGAGCTCTCCGACCGCCACATTGTGGAGCTGACCATCCGCGAAGCCACCGAACGCGTCATGGAACTGGTGCAATGGGGCGTCGACTTCGACAAGAACCAGGACGGCAGTTTTGCCCTCGGCAAGGAGGGCGGCCACTCCATGAACCGCATCCTCCACCACAAAGATATCACCGGCTATGAGATTGAGCAGAAGCTGATTATGGCCGCGAGGAAAAACCCGAACATTGAGATTTACGAGAACCGGTTGGCGGTGGAGATTATCACCCAGCACCACCTCGGCGTGGAGGTGAACCGCCGCACGCCCGACATCACCTGCTACGGGGCTTACGTCTATAACCCCGAATCCAAGAACATCCACACCATCCTTGCGAAGGTGACGATGATGGCCACCGGCGGTCTCGGCATGGTGTACGAGCACACCACCAACCCGCTGGTAGCCACCGGCGATGGCGTGGCGATGGTCTATCGCGCCAAGGGAGCCGTGCGCGGCATGGAGTTCATTCAGTTCCACCCGACCTCCCTCTACAACCCCAAAGAGTCGCCCTCGTTCCTCATTACCGAGGCCATGCGCGGTGCCGGCGCCATCCTGCGCGACGCCAACGGGGTGGCCTTCATGGAGAAATACGACAAACGCGGCTCGCTCGCACCCCGCGACATCGTGGCCCGCGCCATCGACTCCGAAATGAAACAGCAAGGTGTCGACCATGTGTTCCTCGACACCTCCCCGATTCCCCAAAAGGAGATTTTCGAACACTTCCCCAATATCTACGCCAAATGCTTGAGTATCGGCATTGACATCACCAAGGAGATGATTCCCGTGGTGCCGGTGGAACACTACTCCTGCGGCGGCATCCAAACCGACGAGTGGGGCGCGACCTCCATCCGCAACCTCTACGCCTCCGGTGAGTGCGCCTCCACAGGTCTGCACGGCGCCAACCGCTTGGCTTCCAACTCGTTGTTGGAAGCGTTGGTCTTCTCGCACCGCGCCTGCATCCGCGCCGTCGAGGATTTACCCAGCATCCAGTTCTGCCAAGATGTGCCCGATTGGAACAGCGAAGGCACCGTCCTCAACGAGGAGATGGTGCTCATCACCCAGGAGCGCAAGGAGTTGCAAACCATCATGAGCAGCTACGTCGGCATCGTGCGCTCCGACCTGCGTCTGCAACGCGCCTTCGACCGCCTCGAAATCCTCTACCGCGAGACCGAGGACCTCTACAAGAAGTCCATCCTCAACCCCGAAATCTGCGAGCTCCGCAACCTCATCAACATCGGCTACCTCATCGTCCGCCACGCCATGGCCCGCAAAGAAAGCCGCGGCCTCCACTACTCCCTCGACTACCCCCCACATTCAATGAAGAATGTAGAATGAGAAATGATGAATGATGAATGCAGAATGTAGAATGCTGAATGCTGAATGTAGAATTATGAATTCACCTATTCACTAATCACTAGCATCAATAACCCATAACCCATAACCCAAAAGCTTCAATAACCTATAACCAATAACCTATAACCAATAACCCATAACCATTATATTATGAACCTAGAAGGAAGACGTACAAGTTCAAACGTACAAGACCGCCGCAGAGTGTCCGGCGGCACCATCGCCGGCGTCGGCGTGGGCGGTACCCTCATCGTAGTGCTGCTGTCGCTGTTCCTCGGCCGCAACCCGCAGGATGTGCTGCAACAGATTGGGCAGCAGAATGTCACCACGACCGAGAACCAGCGCGAGTTCACTGCCGAAGAACAGGAACTGGCCGAGTTCGCCAGCAAAATCCTCGCCAGCACCGAGGATGTCTGGACCGAGGTGTTCAAGAAGATGGGGCGCACCTACAAGGCTCCCACCATGGTGCTCTACACCGACGCGGTGTCATCTGGCTGCGGCAACGCCACTTCGGCTGTCGGACCGTTTTACTGCTCCGCCGACGAGTGCCTTTACATCGACCTCAGCTTCTTCAGCACGATGAAGCAGCAGCTCGGCGCTGACGGCGACTTCGCCTACGCCTACGTGATTGCGCACGAGGTGGGCCACCACGTGCAACACCTGTTAGGCACCCTCGACCAGGCGCACGCGCAGATGTCGCGCATGAACTCGACCGATGCCAACAAAATCAGTGTCCGCATCGAACTGCAGGCCGACTTCTACGCCGGCATTTGGGGGTACTACGAAAACCAGACGTTCAAATCGTTGGACGACGGTGATTTGAAGGAGGCCATCGACTGCGCGGCAGTGATCGGCGACGACTACCTCCAGAAGAAGGCCACCGGCGGCTTCAACCCCGAATCGTTCACCCACGGCACCAGCGACCAGCGCATGAAATGGCTCAAACGCGGCCTCACCACTGGCGACATGAGCCTGGGCGACACGTTCTCCATCCCCGAATCGCAATTGTAGAGACGCAATGCATTGCGTCTCTACGGCTCGAACAACCGTTGTAGAGCCGCGGTGCACCACGGCTCTACAGGACGGAAAAACATTCTGTAACGAACAGACCCATGACCGAACCCCTCGACAAAAACAACAATTTCTTCCTCATCGCGGGTCCCTGCGTGGTGGAAGGTGAGGAAATCACCCTCCGCATCGCCCGCGAAATCAAGGCGATATGCGGTGAGCTGAACATTCCATTCTACTTCAAAGCCTCCTACCGGAAGGCCAACCGCTCGTCGTTGCGGTCGTTCACCGGCATCGGCGACGAAGAGGCCTTGGCGGTGCTGCAAAAGGTCAAGGACGAGCTCCACGTGCCCATCGTGACGGACATCCACTCGGACGAGGAGGCAGCATGGGCGGCGCAAACCGCTGACGTGCTGCAGATTCCCGCATTCCTCTGCCGACAGACGACTCTGTTGGTGGCAGCGGCCAAAACGGGCAAGACCGTTAACATCAAGAAGGGACAGTTCATGTCGCCCGAGGCGATGGGCAACGCCGTGGAGAAGGTGCGCGAGGCGGGCAACCCCCACGTGATGCTGACCGAACGCGGCACCACCTTCGGCTACCAAGACTTGGTGGTCGATTTCCGGGGCGTGAAGGCCATGCAGGCATTCGGCTGCCCCGTGGTCCTCGACTGCACCCATTCGCTGCAGCAGCCCAATCAACCCTCCGGAGTCACCGGCGGCCGTCCCGACCTCATCGAAACCATCGCCCGCGCGGGCGTCGCCACCGGCTTCGACGGCCTCTTCATGGAGACCCACCCCGACCCCGCCCACGCCCTCTCCGACGGCGCGAACATGCTACCGCTTCACGAACTCAAGCCACTACTAACCACGCTGATACGAATCCGTAAAGCTATAATATAATTTGTTTCAGGTTTCAGGTTTCAAGTTAACCTGACTACCTGGAACTTGAAACTTGAAACTTGAAACATGAAGAAGATCCATCGCCTCATCATCACCGTCTTAGCGCTTCTGTGCTACAGCAACACCCTCACCCTCCACTACGCCCTCGACGACCGCATGGTCATCATGGAGAGCAAATACACCCTCAAGGGCGGGTGGGAGTCCGTGAAGGCCATCTTCACCGAGGACACCTTCACCGGCTATTTCGGTGCCGAGCACGCCATCGTGGCCGGCGGCCGCTACCGCCCGATGTCGCAACTTACCTTCATGATTGAGACACAGCTCTTCGGCAAGAACATCAAAGAGAAGATCGGCGACCTCGACGACTACTACAACCTCCACAACGCCGCCAACGAGGATTACTTCTACGAGACACCCCTGCCTGTCGTCAACCATCTGATGAACCTGATTTACTTCATCCTGCTGTGCCTGCTGATCTACGAGGTGCTGGCGCGGATTTTCCCGCAGCATGAAGGAAAGAAATGGTTCCAGTCGTTGCCGTTCCTCGCCGTGCTGCTCTTCGCCGTACACCCCATCCACACCGAAGTGGTGGCCAACGTCAAGGGCCGCGATGAGATTTTCGCCATGCTCGGCGCTTTCGCCGCTCTGTGGTGTTCGCTCAAATATGTGGACACCCGCAAATGGTACTGGCTGGTTGTCAGCCTGTTGGCTTTCACTTTCGGCATCTTCTCCAAAGAGAACACCATTACCTTCCTCGCCGTCTTACCGCTTGCGCTGTACTACTATCACAATGAAAACAAGCGCACCGCCGACTACTTTATCACGCTGATACCCTTGGTTATCGGCAGCGTTTTCTTCCTTTGGGCGCGTTACAAAGCCTTAGGCAGCATGATGCAGCCCGACCTGACCGCCAACATCCTCAACAACCCGTATGTACACTCCACGCGGGCGCAACAGATTGCCACCGTGCTGATTACTTGGGGCATCTACCTCAAACTGCTCTTCTTCCCGCACCCGCTCACCCACGACTACTACCCCCACCAAATTGCCATCACCGACTTCAGCAACCCGCTGGTATGGCTCATTTTAGTCGGCTGCATCGCGTTAGTGGGTTACGGCATCTGGAAGCTGAAAAAGAAAAACGTGCCGGCCTTCGGCATCCTCTACTTCATCATCACCTTCTCCATCGTCTCCAACTTGCTGTTCAACGTGGGCACTTTCATGAACGAGCGTTTCGTCTTCATGTCGTCCATCGGGTTCACACTGATTGTCGGCTGGTGGCTCTACCTGCTGGCGACCTCCCCGATCCCCACGCTACAGAAGTCGGCAGTTGGAATCACTGCGGTGGTCAGTTTACTCTTTGGCATCAAAACCTTCACCCGCAACTTCACTTGGAAAGATGATTTCACCCTCTTCCTGACGGATGTGAAGACCTCCGACAACAGCATCAAATGCAACATCTCGGCGGGCGGAAGCTGTTTGCAAATCTGGAAGAAAAGCCAGAAAGAGCGCGACAAACGCGATGCCTACCGCTATTTAGAAAAGGCCCTTAAGCTCGACGACCACGCGCTGAACGCCTACCTGCTGCTCAGCGAGCTGGCCTCCCTTGACGAGAACCCCGAATTGGCGTTTCAGGCGGCTCGAAACGCCACCCTCATCGACCCGGAAAACCCACAAGGGCAGAATTTGCTGCGACAGGCAACCAATATGCAGAAAGCCCACGAGCTCGACCCAGTGAACAAACTTTTGGACGAGGGCAAAGTGGACGACGCCTGGCGCGAGGTGAACGCAATCTTGGAGAAAGATCCGAACAATATCGTCGCCAAAAACGTGAAAGGCAATGTGTTAGGTCGCGGCTACGGCCGCTTGGACGATGCCATCAAGATTTTCGAGGAGATTGTCGCCGAACAACCCGACTTCTCCAGCGCATGGGAGAACATGGGCATCGCCTACGCCATCAAGCGCGACTTCACCAACGCCGAACACTGCCTGCTGCACGCCCTCGAGCTCTCCCCCGACAACGACAATATCCGGTTGAACCTGTACTATATGTACACGGACAAGGGAGACGCTGCCGAAGCGGAAAAGTACAAACCTTGAAAGACTTGAGACTTTTAAAACGACACATCGAGTCTCAAGTCTTAAGTCTTAAGTCTAAAATCTTAAGTCTCAAAAAATCTTATCTTCGCGCTTTCAAAACCAAAATCCCCTATGGCGTTAGAGCAACTTCTCCAAAGAATTGAAAACAAGAAAGTTATTATACTTGGATTCGGCAAGGAGGGTATTTCCACTTACCGATTCATCCGCCGGCATTTCCCGAAAATGAAGTTGGTGGTGGCGGACGGCAACGAGAACCTGAAAATGGACGATTTTGCCGAAGACAAACACCTTAAAATTATCAAAGGGAAAGAGTACGACCGCAACCTCAACCAGTACGACCTCATCTTCAAGAGTCCGGGCATCAGTTTCAACAAGATAGACTACTACATTGAGAGTGAACGCATCACCTCGCAGACCAACCTCTTTTTGGAATATTTCCACCAGCAGGTGGTCGGAATCACCGGCACAAAGGGCAAGAGCACGACAGCCTCGCTCATCTACCACATTCTGAGCCATTCCCGCGAAAATGTCTTCCTCGCAGGCAACATTGGCACGCCCTTCTTCGACATCGTGGAACAACTCACGCCGGAATCCATCGTGGTGGCGGAATTGTCGGCACACCAACTTGAGTTCACGCACCATTCGCCCGACTACGCCGTGCTGCTCAACATCTACCAAGAGCACCTCGACCATTTTAATTCGTTCAACAACTACCAAAACGCCAAAACCAACATTTTTAAGTTCCAGCAGGCTGGCAACTTCCTGGTTTACAACGGCGACGACGAGCATATTCCCGGCTGGGTGAAGGGGAACAACCCCGAGAGCGACACCTGCATCTTCGGCACGCAGATTCACCCGGGGGTGCACGCGCGCTGCCACAACCACCTCGTCCGCTTCTTCAACGACGGCGAAATCATTGACGAATACGACCTCATCGACTACAAAAACCTGCCCGGCACGCACAACTACTTCAACATCATGGCCGCCATCGCCATCTGCCGCCGGCTCGGCCTGACGCACAGCGACATCATGGACGCGCTGCTGACCTTCAAGGGGCTGCCGCACCGCATAGAGTTCGTAGGCGAGTTCAACGGCATCGAGTTCTACAACGACAGCATTTCCACCATCCCCGAATCGGCCATCGCGGCGGTGAAGGCCCTGCGCGGGGTCGACACACTCATCCTCGGCGGCCACGACCGCGGCATCGACTACCAAGTGCTCATCGACTTCTTGAAGGAGAACCCGATTCCGAACATCGCCTTCACGGGTCCCGCCGGCCACCGCATGTTGGAGATGTGCCGCGAACAAAACGCCCTGCCGCAAAACATCATCGAAACCGACGACTGGGAGGCCATCGTCCGCTTCTGCTACGAGAAGACCCCCGCCAACGGCATCGCCCTGCTCTCCCCCGCCGCCGCCAGCTACAACCAGTTCAAAAACTTCGAAGAGAGAGGGGAAACCTTCAAGCAGTTAGTAGTTAATGCATTATAATTCTTCCAAGAGGGCTGCAAGCCCGACACGTGTCAACCCAGGGTGAACGCAGTGAGCCCTGGGACATCCAAAAAGGGCTGTAAGCCCGACCTATGGCAACCCAGGGTGAACACAGTGAGCCCTGGGACATCCAAAAAGGGCTGTAAGCCCGACCTATGGCAACCCAGGGTGAACACAGTGAGCCCTGGGATCATGAACCCAAAACCGTAACAATATGAGAAAGAACATCCTCATCACCCTCCTCGCAGCGGCCCTCTTCTCCGCCTGCGGACAGAAAAACAAAACAGAGCAGTCGGCACAAACCGAAACACAGACGGAGGCCGCCAACGACTACTCTCACCTGAACCCGGCGCAGGGCGACGACACCGCCCAGATGCAGGAAGACCTCTCCGGCAAGGTCATCATGCTGACCGCCGACGAATTTCTCGCCAAGGTCACCGACATCGACCCCGAGAAAGGGCTCCGCTACAAAGGCAAGACCCCGTGCATAGTCGATTTCTATGCCGACTGGTGCAACCCCTGCCGCCAACTTGCCCCTATCGCAGCGCGGCTTGCAGAGAAATACAAAGGCCAGCTCATCATCTATAAGGTGAACGTAGACAAGGCCCAAGACATCTGCGAGGCGCTGAACATCAGCAGCATCCCCACGCTTCTGTTCCTCAAGCCCAACACCCAGCCCGGCATGATGGTCGGTGCCCCGGCTGAGTCGGAACTGGATGAAGCCATCCAGGAATTTTTGAAATAAGGATGTGTATTGAATAAAGGTGTTGTAGAGACGTGATATTTTGCGTCTCTACAAATTGTAAATCACCTATTATCAAGATGAAGCTACGGATTTTCCTTCTCCTCCTGTTATTGCCGACGTTCGTTGAACTCAAGGCGCAGGTGTCGGCCGACTCGCTGCCGTCGCGCTTCCGGGCGTGGGAGGCGCGGATGGACGGGCTGCGCGACGACGACCCCGAAATCGTGTCGCTGCACTACCTTTTCCTTCAAGACATCCTCAAGGAGATGGGCAAAATCGACAAGCAATTGAACTTCACGCTGGCGAGGAGCCCCAAAACGGACTTCTACGCTATGAAATGTGAGTTCTTGCGGCTCTCTCGTAAAGCGCAGCAGCTCAACACACAACTGTCGGAGGCCAAAAAGCTGGTTGACCACACATTCTACCTTCGGGCCGTGGAGGAGCTCTCCTACCGCGACACCGTGAGGGCCATGTACAATCTGGAACGGGCACTGCAGTACAATCCCCGCAATCCCGACGCGATGCTGCTGAAATGCAAAATCCTGCTTGCGCAAGGAGAATTCCAGCCGTGTGTCGATCTCATCCACAAGGTTTATACCGAAACCACCCTCACAGACGAGCAGGAAAATGCCGTCTCCGACTTCACCCTAACGTTGTACGACCGGCTCTACACGCACGGCAGCATGCTGGTGCAAAACGGTCGCGCGGCGGAGGCGTTGGAGGTGTTCCTCGCGTTAGAGCACTTCTGCAACAATATGCCTTCCGGCTACTGCAACGACGACTACTACAAGGGCATTGTGCTTTCTCGCGAAGGCGTTTACGAGTCGTACCTGAGCATCGCCCGCGAAGCTGAAAAGCGCGGCAACCGCGAGATGTCGCGGAAATTTTACCAGTACGCGGAAGAATATCTGAGGAAGAAAGAATGAGTACGTTGTAAAGACGTGGTGTTGTAGAGACGCAATATTTTGCGTCTCTACGTAATTCCTTGGTACAAAATATAAACTTATCAACAACGAGCCATGGTAACGAAAAAAAATGTACATTTGCCCCTCGTAAAAAATTGGATTAAATCAACAAATATTCAAAACAATAACAATCTAAAATATTAGAATTATGGCATTTAAAGGAGCTTTAGTCATTGACACTGAAAAGTGTAAAGGTTGTGCAGTTTGCATAACCGGTTGCCC
>Ga0310696_10003243_pt1 | contig 20509 bp, 25 predicted proteins | sample AusTroGonzalo_MG_4_FD_203885 | JGI IMG/M metagenome (GOLD analysis project Ga0310696, IMG submission 203885) | Bovine rumen microbial communities from tropical cattle in Woodstock, Queensland, Australia - Gonzalo_02 (v2) (version 2) | ecosystem: Host-associated > Mammals > Digestive system >... | reverse complement strand
CTCTCCGCTGCCCTCATGGATCAGGTCGCTGTCCGTGATCGTCCAGATCACGAAGTCCCCGTCCCGCTCGATCACCGCCGGATAGCTTTCGCCCTCCGGCGGGCTGACCGTCAGGGAAGGGGAGGCCGTCGGATATTCTCCGAACATTTCTTTGCAGTCGATCCTGAGCTGTTTGTGTTCGTTCTCTCCGACAAATCCCAGGTTAAAGATTGTGGTCTTAAGGTCTTCCAGCCTCCACGTTGAGGATCTCATAGTCTCACCTCCAGCTTTTTATGCTTTGAATCCTGTTTTGATGTACGCTACGATCAGCTTTGCGGTGATGTCTGTCCGCTGCGTATTGGATGCGTTGAATACATACATGACCGTGTCAGAGAACGGATTGGCAGCAGATAGCACAACGTATTTGTTCCCGGTATATGCTCCGCCAAGAGACAGCACTTCATATCCGGAAGGGATCGTCATTCCGAAGTCCGCTCTCGTGAGTGTCAGCGAGGCTCCGGCTGCTACCGTGATCTTTTTCGTATATGTAACAACCTTCACAAGGCCGTTCAGCATATCTTTGATCACTTTGCCCTGCTTTGCGGTCAGGGCTTTGTCTGAAGCAGATGACGTCAGGTTGTCCACAAGGTCTGCCGACTTTGTGACAACGTCCCGCTCCAGCCGGTTCTTCAGGTCCGCGCCGTAGCTTGTCACCCCGCCGACCGGGACCGTCGCCCCGTCGAACATTTCCAGGCCGTGTCCGTTGACCGTGTAGCTGCCGTTGATCGCCAGCGTGCTGGTCAGCGCGGTCACTGTCGCGCTCGCTTTCGCCAGGTAGATGTTGTCCTCGTCGTACGTATACACACGTCCGGAACTCTCCGCCACCGCCAGGTTCTCCGCGCTGTACTCCAGCACATCGATCCATTTGTAGGCGTACCCGCCAGCGATGTCGATGTAGTCCCGCACGCCCTCAACGCCGCACAGACCGTCCTCGAAGCACGCCGCCATCACCGCCGCCAGGCTGATCGTTGTCTTGTTGTACGCCTGGTAGCTTCCCTGGTATCCGGTTGTCCAGTCGCTCCACGTCGCCCAGATCGCGGTCGTGCTGTCCCCGCCGGTGACCCATACATAGCCGTCACCCGGAACCGTGAACAGTCCGCCGCTCACCGTGATCGCGGTCTGCTCGCCGCTCTCCGTCGCGCTGAAGGCAAGGCTCGTGAACGTCCCGCTGATTCCGTATCCGTAATCGTCGGAATATTTCACCACCCGCGCATATCCCGCGGTCTGGTTGAACAGGTTCCACCCGGTCGCGCTGAATCCGGTCGGCTGCGCGTTTGTGATCGTTCCGCGCACTTCCTTGACCCATACCGCCACGATGCTGTCGCCGTTCTCCGGCGTGCCGACAACCGTGATGCCGTAGTCCGTCGGGTCCGCGCTCCATGCCGTCGTGTAGGAAAGCGTCAGCGTGCCGCTGTCTCCCATCTCTTCGCGGAACGTCGCCATGTTCGTGATGCTCGCGTCGCAGCTGTCACTGTTGACGGAGAAGCCGATGCTCTCCGGCGTGTACCCGGTGCGGACGGAATTGCCCATCACACGCAGGAGGCTCGCCGGGCCGTCACTCAGTGAAGCCGTTCCGCCGCTCGTCCGGACGATATAGTCCCCGCTGCTCTGCTGCCGGATGCTGCTGTCCAGGTTGTCCGCGATCGGGACTTTGTTCAGCGTCACGTTTCCGTTCGCGTCCGGGCTGGTATTGTTCACGCTCTTCACCGTGCCGGCCGCGCTCACTGCTTCTGCCACGGTCGGTGCTCCAAGGGCGGAACTCATCGGGATGTTTGTCGCGTTTTTTCCCTGCAGCGCCTCGATGGCCTCCGCCACGGTGTCGCTGTCTTCCTCGCTCGTCAGCGGGATGTCTCCCGCCGTCTTGCCCTGCTCCGCCTGGATCGCTTCCGTCAGCGTGGTCTCGTCCTCGTCGCTCATCGGAATACCGGTTCCGTCGATGTAGATCTGCCCCTGGTTGTCCGCGCTCTCGTCGTTTACCTTGATGGTATTGATCTCGCTCCGGTCCGCTTTTTCTGCCAGCGCGTCGCCGACCGCCTTCGCGTCCGCCGCTTCGCCGCTGTTGCTCAGCGTTGCGTCGATCGGGACCGTGATCACGTCGGCGTCGTCCATTTCTTCTTCAAAGACTTCATCCAGGTCTTCGTTGTTGTTGATCTCGCTCATTTCTTAAATCCTCCCCTGCACTCCGTCGATTCTCAGCGTTCCCTGGAACACCGTCCGCACCGGCACGCCATCAATCATCTGCGCGGCTCCCGTCGCCAGCGCGTTCACGCACCGCGCTTCACTCGGCGTTCCGTTCCAGATCGGTGCCACGTTGTACCGGCGTTCCGTGTAATAGGTTCCGATCGGCCAGTCGTCCGTATCGTCGTTGTGGAACTCGATCAGTACCACCCCGTCTCCCAGATCCCACTGATCGTCGAGGCGGTAGATCCGCTGCAGCACGATCTCCCCGTTCGCGTTCCGGATCGTGTAGAGCATCCGCGCCGTGTCCGGCCAGGTGTCCCCGCTTTTCCGGCCGCAGTGCACCTTGAACGACCCCGTGTCGCCCTGGTTCATCTCGATGTTCCCGTTCGTGTTGTCATGGTAGAACCCCGTCGCTTTAGCCATCATCTTCCACCGCCTTTTCTTCCGGTTTGCTGTCCCGCACCTCGATCAGCGTCTGGTAGACCCCCAGCATTTTGTTGCAGTTATCGAAGGTTGCGGGAATCATGACTTCCTGCAGCGTGTTTATCGCTGCCTGGATCTTTTCCTTGTCGTTCATGGCGGCCTCCTTATACGTTCACGTTGATCTTGTATGTCTTTGTCACGCCCAGCACGGTCACGCTGATTACATACCATCCGTTCATCGTGATCGCTGCCAGCGTCACGTCCGCGCCCGGTTCTCCTGCATACCGTCCGCTCCGGTTGGTCACGATGTCGCTTTTTTCAGGTCCAGGATATGTCGCCACAACAGAACGCCCGGTGTTGACTTCCAGCATCGGGTTCGCGCTGTTTACCGCCAGGATCGGGATGGATACGTCTTTTCCGTTCCATGACGGCTGTCCCTGGTAGATATTTGAAGAGCATGTCTGGCCCTGGGGATTTGCCTGCACCGTCAGGTTGCCATTACTCCACCCCATGACCCAAGAGGAGATGGCTTTACTAAAATTTACGATGTCCCCGTTGAACCTTGTCAGCTTCAGCGTATTCCCGCTGACCTCCGCGTCCTTGATGGCCTTCGCCATTGTCGTCGCGTTCAGCGTGATCGGTGCGCTTCCCGCCAGGTTGATGTTGTAGCAGTTGATCTTTCCCTTGCTGTTTACCGTCAGGTCGCTGCTGCAGATCAGCGGTTTCGTCACGCCGACCGCGCTCCCGATGATCGTCAGGATGTTGCTCAGCTGCGCTGTTCCCAGCGTGATGTGGTCCGCGCTGATTCTCGCCTGGCTTCCGCTCTTCTCGATTGCCAGGCAGATGCTCGCCGCTGTGACCTCTCCGTTTGCGCCGACCGCGCTCACGATCTGCGTGATCTTCCCGGCCTCGACCCGGATCAGCCCTGTCAGCGTTTCCTCTTCGCCCAGTTCGTTGATCCCGGTTTTCTCCGCGACCATCGCCACGTATTCGTCCGTATCCTCGAACCAGGCGTGATCCTCTTTCTGCTGTCTCGCTCCTCCGCGTCCTCCGCGGGCCGTCTCCTTGATGGCCTCCGCGATGATCCGCGTGATGTCGTTCCGGTTGTTGCACATCGTCACCCGGACGACCTCCGGCTGGTGGATCTTGTCCGGATAGTTCAGCTCCGTGATCCGCTCGTTGATCTCCGTGTCGTATTCCGTCAGCGGAATGCAGCACAGCCTTCCGAGCGTCAGCCTGTCGAGGCTCTCTCCGGTCTTGTCCGCCAGTTCCATCGCGTCCGCCGTGATGGTCACCGTCGGCTCGCAGTGCCTGTTCAGGTTGCTGCTGGCCCATGCCCGGAGCTCCGCTTCCGTCTCCAGGCTCGTATCCGTCCCGACCTTGCAGATGATCCCGTACTTTTCAGAGTTTTTCCCTACAAAGTCCCCGCTGATGTGCAGGTCGTCCTTCCCGATCGGGTAGAACCTCGTGTACATCCCGTTCTTGTCTACTGTTTTTGTGATCGCCGTCAGGTTCCGCCCCGGCAGCAGCTTGCACACCGTTCCGTCCGGACGCGGGTTGATGTTCAGCACGAACGGGTATTTTGTTGTGTCGTAGCTCCACCACGGATCATCCAGGCTGTTCGATACTGTCTCCAGCGCGTCGTACAGCGTATCGCCGTTGAATTTGTACGGGTTGCTGTCAGAGTATCCGAATGAACCAAGCACCCAGTCATCCTGGAACCGCAGGATGTACTGGATCGCCTGTTTCGCCGTGCACCGTGTCGCCCCTGGTGTGCCGGTGATCTCCGCCGCCGTGTGTTCCCCGAACATCACCCGGTTTTTCAGCTTGTTGATCACATGCTCCAGGGTGATTGACGGCGTGTTCGTCGCGTAGTCCGTCTGGATGCTTTGCACCTGCCACACGATCCCTTTTCCCGGGTTCGTATCGTCCATGAACCAGCTTTCCGTGCTGATCCCGCTCATGGACACCGGCGTGATCGTGGCAGTGCTGTCCCGTTCACGCAGCTGAAGGCTCATCGCCTCCAGAGGGACCTTCCGCTTCGGCGTCAGGCTGCCTTTGTCCAGCAGGATCATCAGACATACCTCCCTGTCGCCTCAATCGTCACCTTCAGCGCACGTTTCGATTCGATCGTCACTGTGTTGGTTCCCGGGTCCGCGTACAGGTCCTCGCCGCCTGTGATTTTGTTGTAAACCGATGTGTCGCCGACCTTCGCCCGCAGCAGTCCGTCGTGTCCGTGGCTGATTGTCAGCGTCGCGGATCCTCCCAGGTTGATCCCGGCAAACTTCAGCGTGTTCTTGCCGACCTTGATGGAGATGTCGCTGATCGTCTGGCCGCTCACGTTCTGCAGCGTGGCGTTCAGCACCGTCTGTACCTGTCCCGGGACGTCGATGCTGATGGTTCCGTTCGACACCTGCTTGGTCACTGTCTCCGGGCTCGTATCCGTCCAGAACGGCACATTGTACGCCCTGAACGTAATCGTGTATTCGTTTGTCCAGTTGAACAGGTCCCCGCTTCCCGGGACGATCACCTTGTCCACGTACAGCCTGCGGTTTTTGATGTAGTTTACCTTCAGCCAGCCGCCCTTCAGCGCCCAGCTGTTCACCGCGTCGAAGATCTCTTTCCGTGTTTTCATGTCTTTCTTCGGCACGTCGATCGCGTAGGTTACGATCACGTCCAGGCTGTTCCAGTGCTGGCTCGTCAGCCTCTGTCCGACGCCGCCCATCCGGTCCGTTGTGCCAAGTGTTTCATTCGGCACCCCCGGGTTTACGCTCCGGATCACGATCCGTTCGTCCAGTTCGTCCAGCTGCTGGCCGCCCAGCGAAACCCTTCTCGAAAGGATCATCTAATCACCTCGTCATTTCGTCAGCGCCAGCACCTGGTTCGCCATATTTCCACTTACCCGTGTCCCGATTGCGTCTACCGCGCCGGCGCCGATCACGATCGTTACCGTCCTCATCCCGGCCTGCACTGCCTGGGCCACTGCTGCCGGCAGCCCCGTCAGCGTCTGGATGTCAGCGCTCGTCACGCTGTTCTGCGCGATTCGCTGCGTGTTCGCGCTCGTTTCCGCTGCCTCGCTCGCCATCCGCTCCAGGCTCGCGCTGTAATCGTCAAACGTGCTGACGCCGCGTCCATGCGCTCCGGTCTGCACGGTCTCACTCCCGCGCCCCGGGCCGCCGTAGTAACTCTGGTCCTTCATATAGCTCGGCCGCCAGTCCGGATTGTCAACTTTGCGGCGTGCCAGCCCCTGCTGCTGGATTTTCTGGTATATGTCGTAGGTCCCTTCGCCTCCGACCAGGTCCATCAATTCCTTGTCCGGCCCGACTTTGTATCCTTCCTCCGCGATCTTTTTGACCGTGGGGTACAGAAGCATTCCTCCGATGGCCGTCATCCCTGCTCCGGATGTCGTCAGCCCCGCGATGCTCGACGCGAGACCTCCGCTTTCCGCGGAACCTGCCGCCGCTGCTGCCGCAGAGCCTCCCGCCGCGGCTTTCGCTCCTCCGAACAGTCCGAGCGCTCCGAGGCCGTCCTTGACCTTCATCAGGTTCGCGGCAAACTCCGCCAGTTTCATCGCTCCGAACGCCCCGCCGATGGCCGTCAGCGCACTGACAACCAGGTCCTTGTTATCAACGACCCACTCTAGGACCTCGACGATCTTGTCCGCGTTGTCCGCCCAGAACTGATTCTTCATCAGCTCGATCTGGTTCTTGATGTTTTGCAGCGCGTCATCCGCGGCTCCGAGAGCCTTCACGTTTTCGTTACTCATGACGTTCTGTGACGCCATCAGCGCTTCGTATTCTTCACGTCCGGCCGTGAACAGCGGGAGCAGTTCGCGCCAGCTCCGCCCGAAGATCTTCTGTGCGTATTCCGCCTGGTCGTATCCGTCGCCAAGGTGCAGGATAGCGTCTCCGACTTCCCAGAACAGGTCCTCATTGCTGACGCCGTCCGTTTCAATCCCGAGCAGTTCCGTCACGTTGTCTCGGTTTTTCGCCAGCTTGTCCTTTGCGGATACGATGGTTTCAACGCTCGTGTCGATAAATTCAGACACGTTTTCCATCCGCTGAAGTGTTTCCGCGTCAACTCCGTACTCAAGAGAGCGTTCCAGAATGTCATCCGCCCACGCGGTGGAATCCATCGCGCTCTGTGCAATCCGTTTTCCGAGCCTGATGGCCGCACGCCCGGCGCTTTCCAGCTTGTCGTTAATCTTTCCGATGCCTTCAGCGACGTTGTCCCACGCGACACCCTTGCCGATCTTCTCCAGTTCCGTGCTGGTCGTCCCGGCCTGCTTGCCGACGTTCGCCAGCTCAGCCTTCATCGTGACCAGCTTTTCCTGTGCCTGGTAGGCTTTCTGCTGCATGGTCTGGAAAGACGCGCTCGTCTTGTCCACACCGTTGTTCTTCATAGCCGTCAGCGCTGCATTCGCCTGCTGTACGACCTGTTTCTGCTTCTCGATCTGTTCCGTCAGCAGCTGGGTCTTGTTCTGCATGTACAGTTCCTTATCGCCCGTTGCCTGGAACTGTGCCTCATTCAGTTTCAGCGCCGCATTCAGGGTTTTGACGGCGGATTCGGACTCCCTCATGCCCTGTTTGAACTGGGCCACGCCGCTGACGCCCATCTTGACGTTTACGCCTGCCATCTGCTCACTCCCTTACGATCCCGTGCTGCGCGTCGTCATACGTGCGACGGTATAAATACAGGTCCATGACCCTGCCGGGTTTCATCCGGTGGATTTCGTCCAGCCGGAGCCCGGCAATCAGCCCCCAGCTGACCACCATCAGGTATGTCAGCCGGCCGCTTCTTTTTTTCTCTCTATTTCCTCAAGGACAACGTCCACCGGGCCTTCCTTCTTTTCATCCGGGATTTCGCTCTCCATCCCTTCGCTCATCGCAGCCACGCAGGCGTTGATGGCGTCCGTCAGATCCATCGGCTTCAGCGACCGGAGAATCTTTTTGTCCGTCAGGTCCGCTTCCTTTTCGGCTTCTTCCAGGCCCGCGTTGCCCAGGATGCGGATCAGCTTCGCCAGCGCGTTCAGGTGCTCCGGCCCGGCATATTTGCTCCGGTCGTTCTCATCGTCCTTGTTCCGTCCGAACATGATGTACTGCAGTTCATTCAGGGGACAGATCTCCTCCTGAACCTGCTTCATTTCCCATACCGTGTACAGGAGCGGGATCTCCCGCCCTTTCAGCGTGATACTCGCCATCTTCAGCACTCCTTTTCAATACGCAAAAAGCCGGAGCGGGGAATTGCTCCCCGCCCCGTTGTTTATCAGGTGATCCCGGCCTTGCCCTTCACATAGGCGACCGCGTCGGACTTGCTCGCGAAGGTCTTGTGCACGGCGAACTTCGTCACCATGCCGCTGTCGAGCTGCACTCCCTCGCCGACGCCCGTCAGTGTCGGGATACGCCACTCGATGTTCTGTTCCTTCGTCCTGGTCTGCTCGCTGGTCACTCCGAACTTCAGCCGGTGGTACCACCAGCCCTCGTAGCTTTCGGTCACTACGCCGCTGGTGTTGGAAGTACGCATCACGCGCACATAGCCGAAGCCAACGTCCGGGCTGGCGGCTTCCGTAATGCTGTACTCATTGGACTGCACGGTCTCGCCGAGGATGTACCCGCGGACCTCGTCCGTCAGGCCGCTCGGCTCGAACTCGATCTGGTAGCCCGTCACGCCGTTGTCGGTGTCCAGAAGGACATCGTCGCCGTAGAACTTGCCGTCAGACCGGTTCCAGCTGATGCTGGCGCTGACCGCTTCGGCAACCTTTTTGCCGGTGTTGTACGTAATGCCGGTGCCGGCGGTGTAGGTTGCGACTGTCGCGACCACCGGGCAAAGCATACCCACATTTGCGTTCATGTTTTTCCCTCCAGTTATTCTTTGGTTATGGCCGCGACGGCTTCCTCAATCTTCGCCTTCATGGCCTCAATGGATTTGGCTGCGCCGCTGGATGCGGCCCTCCGGATAAACGGCTGTTTCCGCATGAAGCTGGTACCTGAGTTGATGGCGTTGACGATCACCGGAATCGGCTTGCGCCTGCCCGCCAGGAACGCGTATCCGCTCGCCTTGTAGCCGACGGAGGTGTTCACTTCCGACCCGTTCTTGTCGAACTTCGCGATACCAGCGCTGGCATTCATCACGATGGCCTTTTCTTCCGGGGAAGGAAGGCGCGTGTTGTTTCCGGAAGCGTACACAAAAGGCGCGGTCGTGATTTGGTCCGCGCTCTTCTGGATTTCCTCCGACATGATTCCCGCGCCGTCATACAGCGCGAGCGCCGCGATCTTCTCCGCCCCTTCCTGGAATTCGCTCAGCTGCTGGCTGATCTGCTCCATTCCGTCAACCTTCATCGTGTACGGCATCAGGCATCCCCGCTTTCCGCGGGCGCCGTGATCGTTCCGGTCACCCTGAACACCCACTCAATATGGAACAGCCCGGTGTCCGTTTCGTTCTGGATGCTGTTCAGCTCCCAGCTGTCTCCGCAGGCCGCCGTCAGGGCGGTCTCTACCGTTGCGGCCAGGGTCGCCCGGTCGCTCAGTTTCCGGAAATACACGTCCACGCTTCCTTCAAACGCCCGATCCTGTTTCGTGCCGTCACCATACATGCTTCCGGCTTCAAATTCCAGGCTCACGACGCCGAAGTTCGCGTCCGGCCGTGTTTCCCATCCGTATTCCTTAAAAGGAATGGACGTGTTCTTCAGGGCTTCCACCAGTGCCGTGTACTCACTCGGCATTCGGTGTCACCCCCGTTCCCCATGCGTTCCCTGCCACCCGCTGCAGTGTCAGTTCAATCCCGTCCTTCTCCGTGATGTACGTTCGGATGATCTTGAACCTCTGCCCGAGCACCTCCGCGTAAGGTTCGCCGCTGTACTCGAAATCGTGCGCCAGGATCACCTTCAGCTCAGGCGCCAGTCCGACGCCCATCGCCTGATAGGCTTCCTGCATTCCGATAGACTTCAGCGTGCAGTACACGGTCCTCTTCAGCTCCGCCGGTTCCTCGCCGACACCGTGCGCTTCAGGACTCAGTCCGACCAGTGTGACTACTGTGCTCTTCAGCATTCGTCTTCACCGCCCTCGTAGTCGGTGTAGCCGCTCGCGTGCATCAGCTGGCACTTCTGCAGGTCGTAGGATTCCTTCAGCTGCTCGTAGTTCGGCGGATTCCCGAACATCATCGCCGCATAGGTGAAGATTGCCCGCTTCACGAGCGGATCGTTCAGGCTCGACTGGTCCACGACCGCCCCGCTGCTCACCGTCCAGGCGATCCTGCCGGGCACGTTCACCCCCGCGATCCTCAGATCCGCGGCGCCGGCCTGCAGCAGGCTCATGATCTCACCGTCAAAGTTGGGTACCGTCACCCGCAGCGCCGTTTTCGCCTCGCTCAGCATCTTTCTCACCTCTTATCTTCTTAACCGGGACAGGCGAGTGCTGATCTCCTGCCCCGTCCCGTATGGCCATCAGGCCGTGCGGTCACTCCCGCGCTGCCCCGAGCACACTGTCGCGGAACATTTCGTCCACGTGGATCCGCATGATGTGTCCGATCTTCAGCCGGCTGTCACAGTGAAACTTCATGTCGAGTTTCTTTGCCCTCCAGCAGAAGGTCAGGTCCTCTCCGAGTCCGCCGACCGGGAAGAACGGCACGCCGTAAATCCCCATCGCTTCCAGCATCTCCATCCGCATCAGCAGGCAGGCAAACCCGCACGCCTCAATCTCGAACTGCTGGTCTCTCGGATAGTCGTACCAGTTCTCACACACCGGCAGCACCATTTGGCCGTTCGTCTGTACATCCAGCTTGCTGTAAATGCACGGTTTGAACGGGGGCCGTCTGCCGAAGCACAGCCCCGTCACTGCCTGTTTTCGGACTCCGTCTTCCGTCCCTTCGATGTCAGCGATAAGCTTTTCCATCAGGTCCGGTTCAAAGGTCATGTCCGAATCCAGCCATAGGATGTAGTCGAATCCGCCCTTATCCAGCGCGTACCGTGTAATCTGGTTTCTCGCGTCATAGACCAGCGTTGCCTTCAGGAACTTGACTTCCACCTCGCCGACGTGGCGGAGGTTCGTCAGGCACTCGACAAAGTCTGCCTCAATGACGTCCATACATGGGATCGCAATCAGTGTTTTCATCAGGTCAGCACTCCTTTTGAAAAGTCAGAGGCCCGGAGATTTCTCCCCGGGCCCCGCAGGTATTCAGTTCAGCTTAGGTCGTGGCCACGTAGCGCACGATGGCGTTCGCATCGGCCAGCTTGCCGTCAGCCAGGGTCATGGCGCGGTACACGCTGGAGCCCTTCCGGAACTCTGCTTCTTCACTCTTTTTCACTTCGATGCCCTTCGCCAGGTTCAGCTTGTAGGCCTTGAAGTCACCGAAGAGGATGTCTTCAGCGCCGCAGTTCGCATCGACGATGACCGGGTAGCCCAGGATGTTGAACTTCCGGGCCGCCTGGGGCTCGTTCACCACGATCCGCTGTCCGGCGGTGTCTACCATGCCCAGCACCTTGCCGAAGAACAGAGCCGGGTTCATGCAGAAGCTGGCGTTCGGATGGTACTGTCCGGGCAGAGCGCCCATGATGGTGCAGATGTCGCCCCACTTGATGCCGGCGCGCTTGAAGGTGCCGTCAGCGGAGCTCTTGGTTGTCACGATACCGGTGGCCTGCGTGGTGCCGGTGCCCTTCAGGATGCCAGCGTCCAGAGCCTTTTCGATCTTGTTGATCAGGCGGGCAACCAGCCAGGCTTCGAAGGCGTCAACGCTCATCGCGCCGACATCGGCGGTAATTTCCACAGTCTTGATCAGCTTATAGGCGCCCAGGGTCACGGGAGTGAGCGCGTCAGTGCTGTCAGTGCTTCCGACTTCCATGTCCAGCCAGGACGCCTCGTTGGCGACGCTCTCGGCCGGGTAGGTCACAAAGCCGGGGATGTTGGTCATGTCGACCGCGCCGATCATGGGGTTCAGCTCCAGCTTGTGAACGATCTCGTTCATGGTCTGTGTGGGGATGGCGGCGGTGCCGACAACGGCGGTGCGCTCTTCAGCGGTCAGGTCCTTGCCCTGCAGGTTCTTCAGGAACGCCTCGCGGTATTCGGGGCTGTTCACAGCAAAACGATTTTCCATTTTCTTTTCCTCCGTAAAATTTTTGATTACGGCATCGTTGCCCTGGGCAACTTTCTGCCGTTCTTCTTCCGCCTTCGCGGCGGCAACAGCGCGGGCTTCCAGTTCAGCCTTGATGGCTTCCAGTTCGTTCGCCCGTGCTTCCAGATCTTCCGTGGAAACGCCTTCAGTATCCATGCCGGCCAGTTCGGTCTGCCTGGCTTCCAGCTGCTCCACGTTCATTTCGTCAAACTTCATTCGGTTTGACCTCCTCCGTGAGTTTTTTCAGCCGTTCCAGGACCGCCGTCCGGCGTTCTGCTTCGGCCTGTGCGGCACGTTCCGCCTCCTGCTGCTCCCTTGCGCTCTCCAGCGAGGCTTTGACGCTCTCCAGCGCATCGCCTTCGGAAGCCGCCTGGATGGATGTGCCTTCGTATGCCGGGAATGCGACCGCGGACACTTCAAATACCCGGTTGATGCTGCGGATATGCCGCAGCGGGCTGTCTGTGTCCACTCCGTCCCAGCTTTCTTTATCCACCGTGAACGCGAACGACATTCCGGAAATGTCGCCGCGCCGGATGGCGGAATAAAGCTCTTTCGCCCGCGGGTTGTTCTCCGTGTCCAGGTTGACCCGGATACTCATGCCCGCTTCGTTCACCATCAGCTGCATGGTGCTGTTCTCGTTGTTGTTCCGGCTCCGGGCCAGCGGGACCATGCTGAAGTCATGCCCCACCAGGAACCGCACATCGCGCAGGTCCGTTGTGTCCAGAGCACCGACGTCAATGGTTTCCCGGCAGAAGCCGAGGTCGGTTTCCTGGTTGAACACGATCGGCTGCCCGGTAATCACCGAGCCTTTTTCCTCCGTCTGCTCCGCCCGGATCTCGAACTCGAGATACCGTCTCTCTTTATTCATTGTCCTTGCCCTCCTCGTTCTTCTTCCCCTCGTCGACCATGTAGTATTCGCCCCGGATCGGCGCGTGCTGGCCGGCGCCGTCAGGAAGAGGTTCATAGTCGAACAGCTCGCGGATCTCGTCGATCATCAGGACGCCCCGGTCTCCGAGTTCCTTCGCCATGCTGACCTTCTGTGTCACGCTCATGTACTGCAGGCGGTTCGCCGTGAACGTGATCTGGTTTCCGCTGTTCCTCTCGCGCTCCGAGAACACCATCCTGCTCAGTTCCTCGGACAGTTTGATGCTCAGAGGCTCGATTGCTCCGTTGAAGAAGCTGGACATCACATCCGGCGTCGCGGAGTTGTCAATCACCGACATCGGAACGCCGAAGTAGTTGCACACGTTCTCCCGGATCAGTTTCTGCTGATCTGCGTCGACCTTGTACGCTTCCTGCTTCAGCTGCTGTACGTTCGTGAACTGGTTGCCGAACAGGAGCAGGCCGCCGCCGCCAGTCTGGAAGTTGTTTTTATCGAACCGTTCCCGCTCTTTCCGGACATCCTCGTCAAAGGCTTTGCTGTTCAGCTGTGCCATGAAGCGGTAGGTCGCGCCGTTCTTCACGCCTTCCTGGATTCCCTGGTTGACCATGTTGGCCAGCTTCATCGTGGAATCCAGCGCCGTGTTCTTCTCGCCGAAGAAATCGTCCTTCAGCTGGTGCTTCGTGATCACCGCGCACCGGTCCAGTTCCATGCTCCGCTTCTGTCCGTTCATGAACGTGTAGCGGAGGTACGGTTTCCCGGCGTGCTCCACAACCTCGCAGGTCGACGGGATCACCGGGAAGAATCCGGTCGTTTCTCCGAACTTGTCCAGCACCGGTACGATGAACAGGTTGTTCTCGATGTCGTAGATGTTGCTGCACCGTTCCAGGAACTTTGACCAGGTGTACCACGGGTTCGGGGCTGTCCGTGTCGCCGTCAGCAGTTTCGCTCCTGCCGTTCCCTTCATGCCGTACTTCAGCTTCGCAACGTGCCGCGCTTTTGCGTCCACCGCTGCCCGGACCAGTTCGCTCTCATAGATCTGCCCGCCCCAGCTGGTGAACACCGGAGAATACGCCGTCAGCGTCTCGAACCGGCTGTCTCCGACCATTGAGGCCTTCGGTTTCCCGAACAGCCGATCAATCAGTCCCATTCCATTCACCTCTCATTACTCAGCTGTGCGGCCAGCTCTTCATAGTAGTTATGCCGCATACAGATCGCGTCACTCAGTGCCGCCATCCCGTCGATGTGAGCCCGCGGATTCATCTTGATCAGTCTCCGCCGGTTCGTTCCTTCTTCAAACTTCAGTGCCGCATCCAGCATGTGAACCTTCATCAGGTCGTTGTCGTTGATGCACCGGAGCCGGCCGTCCTTGATCATGCCCTCCATGTCGATCAGGATGCCCGTCAGGTTGCTGCCCTGGCTGACGGATTCCATGCTGTACCCGTCTGCCTCCATGTCCTGCACAAGATACGCTGCACTGTACCGGTCATAACCAACCTTCAGCGGAAGGATCTCATAGTCTCGCTCTAATTTCCGGAACCAGTCGTGGACCGCATGATAGTCCACAGTGTTTTCCCCGCAGACCGTCAGCAGACCGCGCTGCTGGTAGATCCGGTAGGGCAACCCATCCCGGGCCGTCGCCTCGTCGACTTTGTTCTCCGGCATAAAGAACATCGTGTCGAACCAGCTGACGCCGTCCTTCTCGATCACGATCACCGCGGCCGTAAGGTCGACCGCCAGCGACAGGTCGATGCCGCCCAGCGCGTAGCTGTGCCGGAAGTCCTCCAGCGTCAGGTTGTTGCCGAAGCACTTCTTCACGTCCTGGGCCGTCAACCAAGCCTGGCTGCTGTTCTGCTTGATGTTGCAGTACTTTGTCAGGAACTCGACCTTTTTGCTCAGGCTCTCCCGCGCCGTGGCGATTTCCTTCAGGATGAACTTGACGCTTACGCTCTCGCCGAGTCCCGGCAGGCTCTTCCGGAGTTCATTCAGGTCATCCCACTTTTCAACATCATCTATGGTGTACAGGATCGGCAGGAAGTGTTCTTCGCTGCTGTTTCCCATCAAAAAAGCCGTCCCTCTTCGGAACAGCTCGTCATAGATGCCATCGTTTTCATACCCGGCGGAACTGATCATCAGCCCGAACGGTTCCACCCGGGCGCCGGTACCGGAAACCATAACCTCCCACTGTTTGAGGCCCCTGTCTCCGACCCAGCTGCTGCCTTCGTCGCCGACCCAGCTCATAGGTCCGTAACCATCACTTTTCTTGTCGGCGAACGGAAGTTTCTGAATTGTTGTGTTTGATTCCTTGATGTACAGTCCGCGGGTCCGTGTGCTCTTCGTCTTTTTCTGCAGTGTCGGCTCATGGTTCACATTGAACTCAAGCGCTGAAAAAGCGAGATCTGCCTGCGCCAGCTTGGGCGCAAGGAAATAGATTTCAGAACCGAATTCCCCTGCAGCGTACCCGAAGTACGTTTCGATGCCGGCAGCGATCAGCGTCTTGCCGCACTTCCGTCCGACCACCAGGATGCACTCTGTGAACTGCCTGATCCCGTCAGCGTCGACGATGCCGAACATCAGGCTCAGTGCCGCCTTCTGCCACAGGCTCAGCTTGATCCGTCCGGGTGCGAGCTGCCCTTTGTAATGGTGGCAGTACTTCTCAATAAAACTGATTGCGGCGTTTGCCCTGCGCTGGTCGAAGAACCACCGCTTGCTCTCAAGGCCGTCTATGATCGTTTCATACAGCATCTGGATCCACTTGCCGACAGTAATGCTGCCGTCCTGGATCTTCTGGTAGTATGAAAGAATCGCGTTTTCTTCACTCATGGCCTGAACTCACTCAGATCATCAGCGTCACTGTCTTCCTCTGCCGGGATCATGTCGTTCAGCTGCTTAATGATGCTCTGATAGCTTTTATCCGTCGCAGTGAACGTTCTGGACGCCGGGCGCTCCCTTTCGTAAGGTTCTGTCTTTTCAGACTGTGTGAACCACTCGGTTTCACCCTTTTCCTCCAGCTCGGCCCACAGTTTATCGAGCCGGACCCGGAGCCGGGCAGCCTGGATGATCAATCCCTGAGCCAGTGCGAACTGTTTCGGAGGCAAACCTTTGTAAATTTCCGTCAATCTTTCAACTTCAAGTTGTTCCGGATTCTTTTTCATTGTAAATCTGCCTCCTTTCTTCTAAGTTCGGACAATTCCGGTTGAGGTAGGGGGTCACGTGATACCCCGGAGCTTTTTTCGTAACTTCACCCCCGCCCTGCCGGCCGCCGGCCGTTTTCCGGAGACTAAGGGGGCCTTCAGCGGGTCACAGTTGGACCCGTCCGAGCTCGTCACACCGCCAGCGCTTCGTTCTGTGCTGCGCCTGGTGGCATTCTTCACACAGCGCCATCAGGTTGTCAAAGCTCAGTGTGATCCGCGGATCATCCAAGTTCTCTGATGTGATCGGAACCTTGTGGTGAACGTGCACCGCTGGCTCGATCAGTCCATTACTTAGGCAGATCTCGCATAGTCCGTCCCGCTCTTCGAGGAACTTCTTCCTGCGTTTTCTCCACTCTCGTGATGTGTAGAACGCCTCAATCGCAGGTTCCTTGTTCATATCCATCTCCTATCTGCCAATGTTCACCGGCTCCCACCTCGGCCACCAACAATGATCAAAGGGTGAACTGCCCGCCATCAGGGAAGGAGAAGACCCCGACGGCCCCCGCTAAACTGGCACGCATAAGAAAACACCCAGGTTATGTCCTCCCTGGGTGCTCCTATACACGGTATCATTGTTTCATACATATAGTGCTAATTCAACCTATTCATGCCAACGAATTGAAATATTCAGATCGAATCTTCTGCACTAACTGCCTGGACAGTTCCATTGACTCCGCGATCCGTTCGTCTGTCCACCCGAGAGCGTAGTAATTCCGGACGATGATGAACAGCCGGCGGTCCTTAATGCGGTTCACGATCTCTTCAAACTCGATCATCATATCCCGCAGGTCCTTGCTCAGTTCCTCGATATGATGAATCGGGTCATCGTCCTTCTGCTGGATCATGGCGGCCGTCGGGTCGTTTGTCCCTCTCGGCATACCCGTCAGCTGAACAGCGCGGATTGGCTGCGGTCCGCCGATGTACTTATTCAGGAACTTCGACTGCCGCTCCAGCGTTTCGATTTCCATTACGATCAGCCGGTAATCCGTCAGGATCTCCTGCTCTCTTGTCATCCTTCTCCTCCTCTCGCGTGTTCTTCTGTCTGGCTGCCCTTCCTCATGTAGTTGTAGTAGTACATGAGCTTCCTCATCGGGTACGCCACCGGATGCTTTTCACAGATCGCATCCATGAACGGCTTGTCGCTGGTGAACTGGATCCCCGGGAATCTGGTATCTCCGATCAGGTCCCGCCGGAACGCTTTCGACCACACTGCGATGTTCACGTTGTTTAGGTCCTGCACATAGTACTTTTCTTTATGCGGAGGAGCATCCTTCCAGATAAAGTCGAACAGGACCAGCTGCACAGGGACAATGCTGTAGATTGTATTGAATACTTCCTCCAGCACGTACTCATGGATCCACCAGTCATCATCGTCCAGGAACATCAGCCATTTTCCCTTCGCCGCATCAATGCCCGCATTCCTGGCCAGACCGTCCATGCCGTGGTTTGTGATGATCACATGATTGTTATCCGTGTAGAACTTTGCAACGCTGGCTGTATGATCCGTGCAGGCATCGCATACGACAATCAGTTCGTAATCTTTGAACGTCTGCATCTTCACGGATTCCAGGCAGCAGGAGAGATACGCCTCACTGTTGTGTGCCGGCACGATCACCGAGAAGAACGGTTCGCTCATCGGATCACCTCCAGCGGCATCTCGTACACCGTCAGGTCCTGATTCTGCAGCCACACAGTCCACATCGCTTCGCAGAAGTATCCGCAGACCCGCTTCTCATAGAATCCGCACCAGGAAACATCGACACCGTCAACGACATCCAGCAGGAACGAAAACAGCCACTTGCAGTAAGCGTTCAGGATCTTCCGGCTCGTCACGAACATCCCGCAGTAGTACATGAAGTTTCCGGCCATCACCCGGTCGAATGCGTCCACATAGTCCGGCTGTTTCTCGGCAATCTCTTCCCGAAACCTCTCATGTGCCTGGGCTGCCAGTGCGGCTCCGGATGCCATCTCAATGTTGTGGAAGATGGACCACCCGAGCTGGATCGGCGCCAGGATCATGTCGTTGCTCTTCAGGATCTCATCCGCCTTCGCCTTTGTCAGCCTCTCGCCGTCGTTGAAGTACCGCCGATAGTGACTCAGTCCGACCTGTTTCTCTTTCGTGTTCTTCCAGATCCAGTACAGACCGGTCGTCTCATTGATCCGGTCGTTATACTGCTCGATGTTGCTTCCGTCAGCAGCTGACAGCCATCCTTCTTTCCGGAAACCGCCAACGCAGAGCGCCTTGTAGAAATCGTCCTGGATGATCTGTGCGTTCCGGTGCATGATCACGTAGTCAGCCATCTTCCCACCTCCTGTCAAATTCTTTCAGTTTCAGCACATCATTTGAAATAAGATACTTATATCCGGCAGCGAGTTTTTCAATCGGCCAGTCCCACCACTTCAGCTTGCCGGCCTCCGCTGCAGCCCACCGTGTGCTGATCTTCCGCCCGGGGTTCCCGGCGAAAATCTCGTAGCTGTACACATCCTTCGTTACGACGGTACCGGCCCCGATCACAGCCCCGTCCTGGATGGTTACGCCACTCAGGATGATTGCGTTGTTCCCGATCCATACGCCGTTTCCGATTTTGACGTCGCCTTTGCTCTTCGCCACACCTTCATCCAGGAATACGTCAAGCGGATACGTTGTCAGCCATTCCGTGTGATGCTCGCCTCCGAGCAGGATCTGGACGTTTCCGCCAATCGAGCAGAACTTTCCGACCGTCAGCCTGGTGGTGCTGTCCCACTGGTGGACGATAGGCCTGCCGTAAGTGAACTCTCCGCATTCAACCTGCGGATTCGTCCACATGGCCTGCTGCATGGCGGACCAGTCACGGAGCTGTTTCAGTTTCTCGATCAACCGTTGTTTCCTCCTTCCTGATACATCCCCAGCTGCAATAATAGATCTTGGTATACTTGGTATTTGTTCTCCGTCTCTTTTTGAAGTACAGCCAACTTCCCGGCTGGTCGACCCGGAACTCCTTCCCGCAGACCGGGCATTTATTCCATCCGCCCTGGAACGGCTCCCTCATCTGATCACCTCATTTCAGTTCATAATTCCGGCCAATAAACTTCAGTAGTACCACATACAAACTCTCCGCTTTGCACAATGCTCAAACATCCGTTTCCATTGGTCGAGCATATTGCAAGTGTTTCTGTCAAAATCCCATCCTTCCATATCAATGCTGATAGGTTTCAACGCTTTCAGAATCGTTCTGCACTCTTTCGGAGTGAAATGTCCGTCACAATCAGAATGAAGCAGGAACAGATCAAGGTCATCGGAACAAACGCTATCCCAACATTTTGCTTCTTCCATGATCTCCTGCTGTGTCATGTTCCTTCGCTCAAACGGATTTCTGGTGAACATTTCATAGCACTTCTCTCCATATACCGCCTTTACGATTTCTGCTCGGAATCTCATATATGTGCTATACGAAAGTTTGTAGTCTGGCATCCCTTTCGCCACTACATCCAAACCCATGCTCTCACCTTCTTTTCAGCAGTAAAGTGTAGGTGGACTTCCAACATGACGGAATGTCACCTTAACCAACGGCAAAGCAGTTCCTTTATTAGTGAAAACCCGTCTGTAAAAGAATAGGTTTCCACCTTTGCAATTCCATTTTCCAAAGCAGATAATGTACATTTCTTCACTTCCTAACTCGCACTTATTTCGTCATTTTCGTCAGTTCGCTTTTTGTTTCAATTCCTTACGCAAATTTCCGATAACTTGCCTTGACGGTCTCCCTGTCAAGGATCACGTACTGCATTGTCGTGTCCAGTTTGTCGTGTCCGAGGATGTTCGCTACCTCCTGGATCGGCATCCCGTGCCGTGTCATCTCCGTGGCCAGCGTTCTCCTGAACTTGTGCGGATGGATTACGTTCTCGACTCCGGCGAGCTTTGCCAGTTCCTTCAGCATCACCCGGACTCCGTTCGTTCCGAGCCGTTTTCCCTCGTTTCCGACAAACAGCGCCTCGCCGTCATCCTTCCGCTTTGCAAAATACTGCTGGAGTGCCATCCCTGTCACAGAATCCAGATACACGACTCTCTCTTTGTTACCCTTGCCGCGCACCAGGCATTCCAGATTCTTCAGATCCACGGCGTCCCGGTTGAGGCCCGTCATCTCGCTCACGCGGCATCCGGTGGAAGCAAGGAACAGCAGGATCGCGCGATTACGGTATTTGAGGATCCCCTTCAGCTTGTCGCAAGCCTGTTTCAGTTTCTCCATCTCAATATCCGTAATGATCTTCTTCTGCTTCTTGGCCACCTTGATCGGGCCAACATTCGCCATCGGGTTGCGCTCAATCAGCGTCTCCCGGAACAGCCACCCGAAGTAACTGCTCAGGACCATCCGTTCAGCGTCCAGGGAAGAGTCCTGAATACCTCTCTCCTTCTCCTTGGCCAGCCAGCTGCGGATGTGATACACATTGATCCGCCTGGTCGTCACGTTCACTTCCTTCAGGAACCGGCCCAGCATCTGCTCATACCGGTAAATCGTCTTTTCGCTCCGTCCCTGGATCTTCAGCGTGGAGATGTACGATTCCAGCAGGTCGTCCCTCTGGTTGTCCTCCCACATCTGGCACTCCCGCAGGTCGAATCCTTCCAGCACGTCGCTCAGGATCCGCAGCGTCTTTTCCAGATCTGTCTTGGTCAGTGTGTCAGCGCATTTCCGCTCCACCTGCCCGAGAAAAC
>Ga0310696_10003242_pt1 | contig 20512 bp, 22 predicted proteins | sample AusTroGonzalo_MG_4_FD_203885 | JGI IMG/M metagenome (GOLD analysis project Ga0310696, IMG submission 203885) | Bovine rumen microbial communities from tropical cattle in Woodstock, Queensland, Australia - Gonzalo_02 (v2) (version 2) | ecosystem: Host-associated > Mammals > Digestive system >... | reverse complement strand
TGAGCAATAAATCATTGAAGGTGGATATCCAAAAGAAACTTAAAGAATTTGACTTGGATGTTAGTTTTGAATTGAAAAGCAAGCGTTTGGGTATTCTTGGTCCTTCCGGTTGTGGTAAAAGTATGACCTTGAAGTCTATTGCAGGCATTGTAGATCCTGATAAAGGTGTTATAAGTTTAAATACGGATGAAGAAACTGTTTACTTTGATTCTGATAAAAAAATTAATCTAAAACCTCAAAAAAGAAATGTAGGCTACTTGTTTCAAAATTATGCATTGTTTCCTAATATGACTGTTGAGGAAAATGTTGCTTGCGGTTTGCCTAAAGGCAGTGATAAAACAATCGTGTCTCAGATGATTAGGCGTTTTCATTTGGAAGGGTTGGAGAAAAGGTATCCTCGTCAATTGTCTGGAGGTCAGCAGCAAAGGGTGGCTTTGGCTCGTATATTGGCTTATGGTCCTGATGTTATTTTGTTGGATGAACCGTTCAGTGCTATGGATACTTTCTTGAAGGAGCAGTTGCGTATTGAACTTCTTAATTCACTTAGGGATTTTGATGGATTTTCCATTATGGTTACTCATGATCGTGATGAGGCATTCCAGTTTTGTGATGAGCTTATAGTTTTGGATGAAGGAAAAGTTATAGCTAAAGGGGATACTTATGACATTTTTGAGAATCCGAAAAAAGTTCAGGTTGCAAGGCTTACTGGATGTAAAAATATTTCTGAAATTGAAGTCATCGACGATTATCATCTCAAATCTTTAGAGTGGGATGTTGATTTTCAGGTATCAGAGAGGATTTCACCGAATATTACTCATATCGGAATACGTGCACATAATTTTGCTCCCGCCAAAAAAGATGATGTAAATGCAATGGATACTGCAAATTCAACAAAATTGGAAATGCCTTTTGAATGGGAAATAACCTTGGCGAATGGTTTATGGTGGAAGCAGGATAAATCTATTCATGAGCATGATTTTGTCATTCCGGAGTATTTGAAAGTGGACCCTAAAAACATAATCCTTTTGGAAGGGTAGTTTAATTATATTTAGCTTCGTTTATTCTTATGGTTGTAATGTTTCTTTTGATTTAATAAGTTATTTTTCACATTAACATTGATGTTTGTGTTTTTCATTTGTATTTTTTAGTGATGATATATATTCACATCCACATTGATGGCGAAAATCATTATTTGTGGGAGGTAATGTTAAAATTTAAAGCAGTTTTCCTGATGATTGTCAATTATTCCGATGGCTTCAAGATATGAATAGATTATTGTAGGGCCTACAAATTTCATTCCACGTTTTTTCAAATCTTTTGAAATGGTTTTTGACAACTCCGATTCGGTTAAATATTCTGCTTTAATCACGTTGCCATCAGTAAAACTCCAGATGTATTCATCAAAGCTTCCGAACTCATTTTGAATTTCAATGAATATCTGCGCATTATTGATGGCTGAAGCTATTTTGCCTTTGTGTCGGATAATTCCCTCATTTTCCCTTAGCTCATCAACTTTAACATCATCATAACTGGCAACTTTAACAACATCAAAATCATCAAATGCCTTTTTGAAGTTTTCACGCTTTTTTAAAATAGTAATCCATGATAGGCCGGCCTGAAAGGATTCCAATACCAGAAATTCGAATAGCTCTCTGTCATCATGGGTTGGAACTCCCCATTCTTCATCATGGTATTTTATATAGACTTCATCAGCAGTTACCCAACTGCATCGATTTTTATTCATGGGAATAATTATTTGCTCATCTTGTTTAAATATATTTTTAACTTTATCCTCAGGAATGCTCAGAAGCAGGGGAGGTTTAAAAAAATAATAATTTATTAAGTATTATAGATAGAAATAATAATATTGTTGATACTCTAAACATTTAAAGATAAAAAACATTTCATGAAATTGTGTCATGTTAAAAGAGTATATTTAAAAGGAAAAGCTATTATGAGGGATTTGGAATGAAGAATTTAGGTATGGGAATGATGAGGCTCCCCCTTTTGGATGAAAATGACTTTGCAAGTGTTGACTATGAACAAGTCAATCAGATGGTTGATGCATATATGGATGCGGGATTTAATCACTTTGATACTGCATACATTTACCATGAAGGAGTAAGTGAAGACGCATTTAAAAAATGTGTCGTTGAAAGATATCCTCGTGAATCATTTAAAATTGCTACTAAACTGCCGTTATTTGTAATTACAGAGGAGTCACAATTGGAACCGATATTTGCTGATCAGCTAAAAAAATGCGGTGTGGATTACTTTGACTATTACATGCTTCATAACGTAAGCGGATTTACTGAAGCTGCATGGAAAAATGTTGATTTATACTCTTTTATTCAAAAGAAAAAAGAGGAAGGTTTTATTAAACACATAGGCATATCCACTCATGGAAATGCAGAATTTTTAGAAGAGATTTTATTTGAACACCCTGAGTTGGAATTTGTTCTGCTTCAAATAAATTATCTTGACTGGGAAGATGATGGAATCCAATCAAAAAAGTGTTTGGAAATTGCAAAAAAATATGATAAGCAAGTAATGATTATGGAACCTTATAAAGGAGGATTTTTAGCAGATGTGCCTAAAGAAGCAGAAAAGCTAATGAAAGATTATAATCCAGACAGGTCTGTTGTTTCCTGGGCAATGAGGTTTGTAGCTAATCTGGATGCCTGTGTTGTTTTGACAGGTGCAAGTAGCTTGGAGCAGCTTGAAAACAATATATGGGAAATTAAAAATGCAGATCCGTTGAATGATGAGGAATTGAAGATCATCGAAGAGGTTTCAGAGATTATTAACAGTAATATTACCGTAGACTGTACAAAATGCCGATATTGTGTTGATTCATGTTCTGAAGATATTGACATTGCAAAAATCTTTGATTTGTATAATAAGGAAAAGATTCTGGACGATAAAACTGGATGGACTCAGTATGGAAATGCTTATTTGAATTATTCAAAACTTCCTGATGTCGGAATAGCTTCTGACTGTATTGAATGCGAGCTATGTATTGAGGAATGCCCTCAGCAAATTAACATTCCTGAAGTATTAAAGGATGTTGCTGAGATTTTTGAAACTGAAGGTTACGGATTTAAAAACTAAATCTATTATTATTTTTTTTGTTCAGTTAAAGCAATGTTTAATAATTATTAATTATATATTTATAAATAGTTAATTTATTGAAGGTTTTAGATATGATACCTGGTATGAATAAAAAACAAATGAAACAGATGGAAAGGCAAATGAAAAAGATGGGTATGAAAATGGAAGACCTGGATGGTGCTCGCCAAGTGATTATCCGTTTTGATGATAAAGAATTAATCATTGATGATCCTAGTGTAAGCTTAATGAATGTGATGGGTCAGGAAACCTACCAGATTGAAGGTAAGGCCCGTGAAGTAGAGCTTGAGTATGAAGTTGAAATTCCTGATGAGGATGTTGAAATGGTAGCAAACAGTGCCAATGTAAGCCAAGATGAAGCAAGAGCAGCTCTTGAAGAATGCAAAGGAGATCTGGCAGAAGCTATCATGAAATTAAATCAATAGATAAAATGACTGTTATTGCACACATTTCCGATTTGCATATATCCAAATCAGATTTCGATGAAGACATTTTCATGCAGGCTGTAAATGAAATCAATGAATTGCGCCCGGACATGATTATTTTAACAGGAGATTTGACTGATAACGGATACTATGTGGAGTTTGAACAGGCCACCAGATACCTGTCTCTTTTTGAAGCACCGTTATTTGCGGTTCCCGGAAACCATGATTCCCGCAACCTCGGTTATCAAAGTTTCGAAGAATTGATTGGTGAGAGAAGCTGGAAATTGACTTTAGGTGAAAAATTTACAGTCATCGGTCTTGACAGCAGTTCTCCGGATGAGGATAGGGGGCATATTGGAAATCCTCAGCACTTGTGGCTGGAACATCAGTTGGATGAATGTGTGATTAATGAAAACTTTTCCATTGTGGCTTTGCATCATCATATAGTTTCCATTCCTCAGACAGGCCGTGAACGCAACGTATTGTCCGATGCGGGAGATATATTAAAGACATTGACAACACATGAGGTCGATTTGATTTTGTCCGGACACAAGCATGTCCCAAATATCTGGAGAATAAACGACACAATCATTGTTAATGCAGGTTCATTATGTTCCACCAAGCTTAGGGGAAAAAATAAAAATTCTTACAATGTTTATATCATTTCTGATAATGAAATTGAGATTTTCCTAAATACTGTTGGCGGCGAAAAATTTTTATTTGGAAAATACCCAAGAAATAGATTATAGATTTAAATATAAAATTAGATAAATATAATAAACTGAATTAATTTTTAGGTGATATTATGAAAGTTGTCGTAGATGCTTCTAATGTAGCTTATCATGTGAAAAACGAAAACGGCCAACCAAAATTGGCCAACATTCTTGCTGCTGTTAAAGCATTAGAAGAAAGTGAAGATGAATTTGTAATTATTGCTGATGCATCACTCCGTCATGATATTGATGATAAGGAAAAGTTCTTGAAATTGCTGGAAAGTGAAAATGTAGAGGAGGTTCCAGCCGGAAATGATGCAGATCATTTTATTCTTGACATTGCTACAAAAGAAAAAGCAAGAGTATTATCCAATGATAAATTCAGAGATTATGCTGCTGAATTCAGAAACATTTCCTCAATGAGAATTCCATTCGTAATCGATAATGGAAGATTGACATTCGGAAAACCAAAAAAACCTAAAAAGGATAAGAATATCCTTCAAAATATCTGTGATGATATTATAAAAGAATTGAACTTCAAAAAATGGGAAATATACACAAGTAAAGAAGGATTGGAAATCTCTCCTTTGAACATTGCCAAACAGGCTATTATTCGTATTGACAATGAAAACAATACCGAATCCAAACTTGAAAACATTTTCTCAAAAATTCCAATGTTCAATAAGATTGTGGAAATGGTTGACGATGTTGAAATTGCAGCCCCTTACGTTATTTTCGTATTGGTTCATCCTAAAGATTACAAGCTTGCGGTTAAAAATGCGGGCAATATCTCAGTGACAATTGCAGACAGGTTAGGCCTTGAGAAAAAGCCTTTGATTGCTGTGCGTAATGACCTGTTTACTAAACCTGGCAATTTTGAATTGAATATATTACTTGCAGACGAGGTAACCGAAAATGCACCTTACAATATTCTAGTCCGTGTAAGCGCTCACGATGAGGTATTCATTAAAAGGAACTCAAGAAATATTGCAAGTACTATAGCTGGCAGATTAGGTTCTTGGAAGTTTCCTTTCGTATCCGTCAAACCCGACATGCTTTTAGAAAAACCAGGTGACTTTGAAATCGAGCTGGAAAAGGGAGGAGCTTTTGATGACTAGTTTTTTAACTAAGTCCATCATCAAGCTGACCACTCGGCTTGATCCCATTTCTGTTGGAACAAAGTTCTTTCCAACAAATAATCTCGAAACTGAATATGTGGAGTTGTTCAATTATACTCAAACTATCCTTTTTGAGCTTGAAAAAGCAGAGATTACATCAGATACTATTCTGCAGAACCTTATTAGGGACGTTGGTGCTGAAAATATCCCTACCGAGTATACATTTCATGAACTGAGTCCTGCGGAAAACAGAATAGAAGAGTATGCGTTGGTAAGTAACATCATTATGGGAAGTGACCGTTACTTTTACATTGAACTGCAGCATCCTTCAAACTTAATCAATATTTTCGTTAAAATCATTCAAAATGAGAAAGGAGAAATTGTCGAAAAGACAGCAACCGAACTTGTTGCAAAAATGTTAAGTAAAAACGATGCAATTCGTGTTGCAATCGAACTTATCGGAATTGGCCTGTCTGAAGGTATCCAAATTATTTCCGCTGTAGGAATGACAGGTGCCGCTTCAATTGAAAGGGCAATTCATTATACTCAAAGTGTCGGAAGTTTTCCGGGCATTGCATTTACGAAACTGGGCGGAGAATATGCTCTTGTTTTTGATGAGCCTTTTTTGCTCAGGGAATCCCGGCCTGTTGATTTGGAAAATTATTTATTCATTGATTTAATAGATTCCACCAAATTCATCGATAAAAACGGAAGGACCCAGCTGGTTGAACTAATGACCGGGATAAAGAATTTCATCGAAAAGGAATGTGACGGTGAACTTGAAGGATATAGGGAAGGCGGTGATGATTTCATTGCAAGATTCCCATCTAAGGATTTGGCTATCAGGGCAGGTCTTGATGCAGCCTGGTTTGCACTTGACAACGGTGCAAAGATTAGGGCAGGTGTTGGCCGAAGCAGACGTGAAGCTGGAGAGAGAGCCCAACTTGTAGATAGTCTGGATTCAACTTCTCCATTGTCATTGGTTGTATTCGAATTGGCTAATGGTTTGTATGCTTATAATATTCCGTCTGAATTTATAAGGACTTTAATCAATTTAATCGAAAACGAAAAATCCAAGTTAATTGGTGTGTTCATATTCGTATTTGTATTTGTATATGTTATGTCAATTTTAGGTCTTGGAATATTCGGTTTTGTTGGAATTATATTGGCATTACTTTATGCATTTTTTGCATAGAAAATTGAAAGAGAATTTAGTATGAGGCGAAAAAAAGACGATAAACGGGTATTGAGAGCAGGTAATGGTAGAAATGCTCGTAATAGTCGAAAAAATAATAAACGGTCATTTGGATTTTCAAACAACAGGCCTCAAGCTCCTCACTCAAGGCCGCAAAAGCAAAAGAAGAGGAGTGGCAAAACGGTTTTCATAATGATTTTGATATTGTTGGCCTTTGTCATCGGTGCCGGAGCTGGGGTTATGCTCAGCTTTGATGACGGTAGTGGTGATGTGGAAAACGAAACCCATATTGAAAATGTTACTGTAGAAATGACTACCAACTTAAATCAAACTCCTGAAATAACATTTGATGAAGCCGATGCTGTGGATTATAATGGAAATCAGACTAGTTTGATATTGGGGAGAGAAAATAATAATGCTAATCCTCCCTCTGAAGATATTCAACATTAACTAATTTTTTGTGATTTTTATGAATTGTATTAGAAATCTTGATGGAGGGTTTTCAGTAATTGAAAACCTTAAAGTGTCAGGAGCTCGTGAAGGCAAATTTGGAGTTAGTATTATTCTTTGTCCGAACAGTACTGTTTCAGGAGTATTCACTTCAAATAAGGTTGTTGCGGCTCCTGTTAAGTATACTAAGAATGTAATTAAAAATGGAATTGTTTCAGCCGTTTTTGTAAACAGCGGAAATGCTAATTGTTTTACAGGTGAACAGGGGTTTAAAGATTGTGAAACTTTAGTTGAATTGGTTTCAAAAGATTTAAAAATCCCTGCTGATGAAATAGCCATTTCCTCAACAGGTGTCATCGGTCGGGAAATGCCGATTGACATAATTTCCAAAGTGGCCTATGAATCACTTTCCAAATTGGGTAGCAATGCAGAAAATTCCCTTGCGGCTGCAAAAGCCATTATGACTACCGATACTTTCCCTAAAGAATGTGCCGTTGAAGTTACATTGCAGACAGGTGAAACAGTTAAAATTGCAGGAATTACAAAGGGAAGCGGTATGATTGCTCCTAATATGGGAACAATGCTTTCATTCATTGTAACTGATGCGATTGTTCCATCCGATGAGATTAAAAAAGCGTTAAAGCAGGCCGCAGATGTCAGCTTCAACATGATTGTCGTTGACGGTGATGAAAGTACCAATGATACCTGTCTGATGATGGCAAACGGTGCATCCGGTGTTGAAGTTGTAAAAGACGGCAAATTAGATTCCAATTTCCAAAAAGCCTTGAATTATCTTTGCATTGATCTGGCTAAAAAGATGGCTCGCGATGGTGAAGGCGCTACCAAGTTCATTGAAGCTAATGTCTTTGGAGCAAAGGATAGAAATGACGCAAGGCTTGCCGCCAAGTCAATCATATCTTCAAGCCTTTTCAAATCAGCAGTATTTGGGGGAGATCCGAATTGGGGAAGAATCGTGTCTGCTATCGGATATTCAGGCTGTGATTTGAATCCTGATATCGTGACAATATCCATTGCTGATGATGAGGATGATGTTGATTTGGTAAAGCATGGCGAAATTCTTGCATTCGAAGATACTCCATACCTTGAAAGAGCCGAAAAGATAATGCAATCCAAAAACGTCATTGTAAATATTGACATGGATCTCGGTGATGGGGAGGCAACCGCCTGGGGTTGTGATTTAACTTATGATTATGTCAAAATCAATGCAGAATATACCACTTAAAGAAAAGCTTTAAATATATTGAAAACATATATTTTTATGTTATACAATAATTCTAATATTATTATTATCAATTTGAAGGAGGGGAAAATATGGCAAAAGTTAAAGGAACTAACAAAAGAACCAGACAAAAAAGAAGTTATACTAAACCTGGTAGTAAAAGAGGAAGAGGAGTTAAACAAACCTGGAAAAAATAATCCTCTTATAACTTTCTTTTATTATTTTAACTATTTTTTTAATGTTATTAACATACTATCATATTGACAATTATTAAATACTATTTTTTACATACATTTCATTTAGGTGAAATTTATGAATGGTCACAGAGCACATGGATTTTCAAGTGCATTATTTTTGGATTCAGATGAAATTTTAGGTGAATTGAATCTTAAAGGCGATGAAGTCTTTATGGATGCAGGTTGTGGTGATGGCCACAACGCAATTAAGGTTGTTGAAGAATATCTTCCTAATGGAACTGTTTATGCAGTTGACATATATGATGCGTCTATTGAAGATATGGAAACCTATAAAAAAGAAAATAATGTTATAAATCTCATCAACATTGAAGCGGATATCACTGAGGGAATTCCCGGTGTTGAAGATGAGTCCATTGATGTTGTATTGATGGTCAATGTCTTCCATGGATTCAAGGCATCAAGAAAAATAGATGAGGCAATTAGTGAATTTGCAAGAATTATCAAACAGGATGGTAAGATTGCAATCATGGATTACAAAGCATGGGATGTTCCTAAAGGACCTCCAACACCAGTAAGAAGCTCTCCGGAAGAAATGGAAGAGTACTTTGCAAAACATGGGCTTAAAAAGATTTACTTGAATGAAGAAATTGGTGAAGACATTCCTGAAGGTAAATCACACTATTTGATAATGTTTCAAAAAGAATAAAGTTAAATGGGATTAAATCCCACTTATTTTTTTAATTTAAATAAAAAAAAGAAAAGGTTTCGATATTTAGTCGTCTGCTAAATTATCGAAGTATCCTTGGATAAATACGACTGGAGTTCCTTTGTCTCCGGAACCGCTTGTTAAATCACAAAGAGAACCGATTAAATCAGTCAGTCTTCTTGGTGTGGTTCCTTCTGTAATCATTTGTCCAGTCAAATCAGCATCTTTTTCACGGATTTCCTGTTTGATTGCTTCTTTTAACTCATCACCTTTCAAGTCGGCGAATTTGTTGTCTGAAACGTATTTGAGTTTGATTTCGTTTGGAGTTCCAATCAGCCCATCGGTGTGTGCCGGTGATACAACTGGATCTGCCAGTTCCCAGATTTTTCCAACAGGGTCTTTGAATGCTCCGTCACCGTAAACCATTACTTCTATTTGTTTGCCGGTTAAATCGATTAATCTTTTTTGGACTTCTCTGACTACTGTGTCTCCAGTTTTTGGGAATAGTTTTAGTTTTTCTTCTGTTGCTTTGTTGGAACCGAGTAATCCGTATTCAGGGTTAAATCCGGAATCTCCAATTGGTTCTGTTAAGATTTGGTGCAGGCCGTATACATTTGCACCTAATTCTTTTAGTAATTTTGTGGTTTTTTCTCTTGTGTGGATGTCACATGTTAAAACGTCTGTAGTGTAGTCGAGAATTGTTTTCACATCATTTGAAAAGACGAATTCTGCTTCACAGTCTTCACTTTCGATGATTTCCCTGTAAAAGGCAATCATATTGATTCCGGTAAATGGGTGTATCCAGGAACCGAAAGTTTCTTTGTATTCCTCTTCGGTGATGACACTTGCGAGGTTATATTCGCTTTTGTCTAGTAACTCTTCGTCTAAAATTCCGTTTCCTACTTCATCTGCAGGGAATGATGTTAAAAGAGTAATTTTATCCATTCCTCTTGCAATACCTTTTAGAACTATGGAAAATCTGTTTCTGCTTAAAATAGGGTTTGTCACTCCAATCTTTTTGGAAGGGAATTTATTTTGAACGTCTTGTGCAATATCATCAACTGTCACATAATTTCCTTCTGAAATTCCAACAACTGCTTCTGTAATTGCAACAACATCCTTGTCCCTGAATTCAAATCCTTCAGCTTCCTTTGCGGCCATCAATGAATCCACAACGATTGTGGCCAAATCGTCATCCTGCTTAATAATTGGTGTTCTAATCCCACGTACTACGGTACCAACACATCTCATTTTTATACCTCTATATCCATAATGTCGTTGGAATAAAATTTCCAATGACCCATATATTTTATATTTTTTTAATTATTTATAGGTTAAGATTCTATTTGGAAATATGCGAATTAAATTAATTAGATTGGTTTTTTTGTTGAAAATTATTAAATAGTATCTTTTTAATATTATTATCTATGGTAACACATAATGAGCATAAACATCATGGCAAATCAAGTGCAAATTTTTTGGATGCTGACGAAATTATTAAAGAATTAAAACTTAAATCAAATGATGTTTTTATGGATGCAGGTTGTGGTGATGGCTACATTTCCATTAAAACAATCGAAGAGTATCTTCATAATGGTGTTGTTTATGCAGTGGATATTTATGATTTAGCTATTAATGAATTGGAAGAGTATAAGAAAGAAAATAATATTGAAAATTTAAACTGCATTGTAGGTGATTTCACAAAAGGAATTCACGAAGTTAATGATGGTGAAATCGATGTTATTTTAATGTTAAATGTATTCCATGGATTTAAAGACAGTGAAACTAGAGATAATGTAATAAATGAATTATTCAGATTAATTAATGATGAAGGTAGAATTGCAATAATGGAATTCAATCCAATTGATTGGTCATTTGGCCCTCCAACAGAAATAAAATGCAGTCCTGATGAGTTGGAAGAAATTTTCTCTAAACATGGTCTTAAAAAAGTTTATTTAAATCAGAATATGGGTCAAAAGAGTCCTGAAGGCAATTCACATTACATGATAATATTTGAAAAGGAGTAAATTCACATGATTTTTGCAGCAATTTTGGCAGGGGGAATCGGTTCCAGAATGGGGGGTACTGACACTCCAAAGCAGTTCCTGCCCCTTGGAGACAGGCCTGTCATTGTTCACACAATTGAAAAATTTGTAATAAATAATAATATTGACAGGATAATTGTTTTAACACCTCAAAATTTCATAACTCATACAAATCACTTAATTGAAGAGTATATTGGCGATAGTCAAAAAATCGTCGTGATTGAAGGTGGAAAAACCAGAAACGATACAATAATGAACAGTATCAGTTATATTGATGAGAATTTTGGAATAGATGATGACTCAATTATCATTACCCATGATTCCGTAAGGCCATTTGTAACATATAGGATAATTGAGGACAACATTGAAGCTGCAAAAAGATATGGGGCCTGCGACACTGTTGTTCCGGCTACCGATACCATTGTGGAAAGCATCAATGGAACAACTATTGAAAGCATCCCCGTGAGGGATTATTATTATCAGGGCCAAACTCCTCAGAGCTTCAATATAAAGAAACTTTTTAACCTGATAAATAGTTTAACTCAGGAGGAAAGTGAAATTTTAACAGATGCATGTAAAATATTCACTCTTAAGGACGAGGATGTATATCTGGTAGATGGAGAAGTGACAAATATCAAAATCACATACCCTTACGATTTAAAATTAGCAAACACAATACTTGAGGATAATCATGATTAACATTGTCTACAGACTTAAGGCTCCGAAATTTTTTGAAGAGTCAATCGATGAGATTGAACTGGAAGGGGTAGTCGTAAGACCGACCTACCTGTCAATCTGTCAGGCGGACCAAAGATACTATCAGGGGTCAAGGCCTGCCGAGATTTTGGATAGGAAATTGCCGATGGCATTGATTCACGAGGGAATCGGTGAAGTCGTCTTTGACAGCCAGGGCAATTTCAAATCAGGAGATAAGGTAGTGATGATTCCAAACACTCCAACTGATGATGACGTCTGCAGACTCAACTACTCTTACAAATCAAAGTTTAGGGGAAGCGGATTTGATGGATTTACATCTGATCTGATTAAACTTGAATCCGATAGGGTTGTAAAGATTCCGGACGATTTTAATCTTCATGTTTCCGCTTTCATTGAGTTGATTACTGTTGCCTATCAAGGCATTAGCAAATTTGAAGAAATTTGCACAACTCCAAAGGACAGTTTAGGTGTTTGGGGTGATGGAAACTTGGGATTCATCACAACACTTCTTTTAAAAGAAAAGTATCCTCAATCAAAGATAATTGTCTTTGGTAAACATCAGAACAATCTGGATTTGTTTTCTTTTGCAGATGAAATCTACAGGATTCACGATGTTCCGGATGATTTGGTAATTGACCATGGATTTGAATGTGTAGGCTCAAGTGCTTCCCAATCCGCCGTTGACCAAATTATAAATTTGATAAATCCTCAGGGAACAATCAATCTGTTCGGTGTAAGTGAATATCCTATTCCAATAAATACAAGACTTGTCCTGGAAAAGGGATTGACCATACAGGGAAACAGCAGATCTGAAAGGGAGGATTTTGTTGGTGTGGTTGACATGCTTTTCGAAAATCCTCGGCTGTTTGATTATTTGGAAAAATTAATTACCAATGTCTGTGAAATCAATTCTTTGAATGACTTGAAGGAAGCATTTGATATCGATTATATTTCCAAATTCGGTAAAACCATTTTGAAATGGAACAAATAATCAATAGAGAAATCTATTTTTTATTTTAAACACTTCAAGTCTGTAGTAATGTTTTTTTTCTTTTTCACAGATTGCAGGTAACATTTCAAGGGCATTTAGGTCATCTTCATCAAGCATTTCCCTGTTCATGATTTTGCGCTTTATCATGTTTAGGATAATTTCTGCCGTATTTTCTTCAATTTTCGCCAGTTTGATTGTAAAATCTGCATCGGATTTAATGTCAAATTCCCTGACGTAAACGTCAATGTTGTCTGGACAGATTACATAGACTGAAACCTTTTTGTGGTGTTTTTCGTATATGTCTTCTGCAAGTTCAACATATCTTAGGAGTTCATCTTCATCGAAATCTTTTTTCTGAAGTTCCAAGTCGATGAATTCTCCGTCTTCGGTCATGAAAATGTCTCCATCATGAGTTATATTCTCATCAAGATTTAATTCTTCTGCACTGACTGGACGTTCGATTTTGCTGGTGTCGTGAAATGTTTCTCTGATAACTTTTGCTCTTATTTTGTTATTTTTTCCATTCATAGTATAACCTCTGAAATTTAATTTGTATTTGTTATATATGAATTGGAAGTTAATAAATTGTCCAGTAGTTTTTTAAAGCAATTTAATAAGGCAAAATCAATTTTAGACGGTGATGACAATATTGTTGTAAAAAAATAAGGTAAAGAGTAAAAAAACTCTTCAGTTTCCGAATTTGGCACGGGTCCTTTTGATTTCATATCTTGCAAATAGGTAGTTTAGAACACTTGCAATTGCCCTTCCGATACATAATCCGAGCCAGATTCCGACAAGACCAAAATTAAATACGAATACTAGGATATAAATCAAAGGAACTACAAATATGATTTCCCTTAAAATCGTAAACATCAAGCTGTAGAAGCCCTTTCCAATTCCCTGGTAAAAAAAGCTTGACGGAATTCCGATACCTGTTAGAATCAAACATGGACAAACGATTTGGAGATATTCTGCAATTCCAGGTACCAAACTGGCAGTCTCGGGAGTATATGCAAATATTGTAGCCAGTGGAGTAGCAAATATAACTAAAACCAAGGTTATGGCAGTTCCCAAAGCCAAACCAAATTTAGCACCGTATTTATGGGTTCTTGACAGGTAATCTCCATTTTGAGCACCAAATGCGCTTCCGGACACTGCAATAACCGCAGAACCGATTGCTGTTAGTGGCATAATTGCAAATAAGTATAATCTCTGACCTGATGTAAATGTGGCGATTCCATAATCTCCTCCAATCATGGCGATTACAATTAAATAGATTGACATTGCAATTGCCATTATGAGCATGTCCAGTGCAGAGGGGATTCCAACTTTAAGAATGTCCTTTGATAATTTTGAGTCGAATTTAAAGTTTTTAAGAGTGACGTCAATATAGGTGTCCTTTTTAATTAGAATCCAGTATAAGATTATTATTGCCGCAATGGCGGAACTGGCGACTGTTGCAAGTGATGCGCCGGCTGAACCCAAGCCGAATGTGTAAATGAATATCGGATCCAGTGATGCATTCAGGATGACTGTGGCAACGACAACATACATTGCACGTTTCATGTCACCTTCACCACGAAGGATTCCGCTGCAGCCGTTTCCAAACATCAAACCAATCAAACCTAAAAACAATGGTGTAGCATATGCTATTGCTTCATTCAAGGTTTGACCTGTTGCACCATAGCTTCTAAGCAACGGTTCCTGAATTATTATAAATATGATTGTTAAAATTATTGATGCTACCAGAAATATAAACAGTGATTGTGTTGCCGATTTTGTGGCCATTTCTTTATTTTTAGCTCCAATAAATCTTGAAATGCTGCTTGTTGCTCCGTTTCCAAGTCCTACGCTTGCTCCATTCAACACCATAAATATGGGTGTTACAAATCCTATTCCTGCAATGGCTGTCGGTCCAAGGCCGGCTACCCAGATTCCGTCAACGATATTGTAAAGAGCGGTCAATATCATTGAAATCATGATTGGGATGGCCAGTTTCTTGACGGCCTTTTCAGGTTCTCCCCTCATTAACTCCACATTTTTGTTTGCCATAGTTTTAATATTTGATAAAAGTAATATTTAATTGGTAGGTGGTATTGTGGATTATGAAACTATCATCCAGGAAAAGTTTCCAAATTGTGATGTTGAGGTAATCACTCCTGACATTTTTGAAATCGAGCAGTTAACGGAATACATTACTGATGACATTGTCGTGTATAAACCGTTTTCTATTATGGTTTACCATCACTTAATCAGATTTCTGATGAATGTGGGCCATAGGGGCAAAATCTATTACCTGGAAGGATTTGGCGATGAAGATTTGGAGACGATTTATGCGGGGCTTTTGAAATTCACCTGGAGAAGCGATGTAAAAATCAATCTGTTTAAAAATGCCGATCCGGACAAGGATATTTTAGAGTTATAATTGGAAGAATTCATCGCAGTATTCGCAATAATAATTGTATGTGCTTTTGCAGCAATTTCCAATTATCACTTCATTTTCAAATGATTCAATGGCCAGTTCGTCTGTTGGCTCACCATGAAATACTTTTTTTAATTTTCTCCTGCATTTCGGACATTTTGTCATTATATTCAATTATATTAACCATGAATTTTAAATATTATTGTAGGTGTTAAGATGCTTATTAATGTCGGTGCTGAATTTGGTACACATTTGGAATCCAGTGATGATGCGGTAGAACTGATTGCTATTTTAAATAAAATCCCTGAAGATAATTTCATAATCGATTTTAAGGATGTTACATTTCTGACAATGAATTATGCTCAGGCATACTATACTGCAAAGCTCGATTCCTCCAAAAACATTTCTGAAATTAATCTGTCAGATGAAATTCGTGTTGTTATGGGTGCGGCTGACGAGGCATGCAATCCATAATTTTTCTATTTTTTTTATAATAAATGAAATTAATTTGCATTTTGATGCAAAACCGATGATGAAACGATTTAAATGGAATTGATGGATTAATCGTTCTTTATTCTATTTTTTAAAAAAAAGTTGTCTGAGTCTGTAAAATTGTTCTCACTTGGAAGAATTGTAGCGCTTCTGTAATATTGTTCTCACTTAAAACTTCTTATTTTAAATATTAATAAGTTCATATTATCTTATTGAGAATTTTAAACTTATTTGTCAAAGTATTGTTGAAATAAGTTGATTTTTCTTTTAATTTCAAAGAGGTTTTTATATGAAAGAAAAATTCTGTGAGAAATATTTTGAAAATAATGTTAAGCCAAAACATTTGAGGGAGTTTTGCCAAAAGACTCCCGATGGAAATGTAATTAAAGGTTATATCTGCCGAAAAGCTAACAAGCACCTTGGCTCTCTTGTAATCACTCACGTTACAGAGAAAAATGGAAAAAGCTATGACACCGAACAGTTTGTCCAGTCATTTCCCAAAATTCATTACTGGGATGACAGGCACAGGCTCAAGGAAGATGGTGAAAGTGTGGTCTATTACTGTCAGGAAAAGCTGGACGGGACCTGTTTAATAATCTATGCTTTAAATGATGAGTTTGGGGATTTGCTTGAAATAGTTCCAAAAACAAGAGGCCAGGCGGTTGCAGATGAACATATTTTGGACATGTACAAACTGGTCGATAAAAAGGCCATCGAAGAGTTTTTTGAAGGCAATTTCCATTGCAATGATACATTGATGTTTGAACTGTATGGGATTCTAAACAGGCATGAGATAGCCCATATGGACACATACATTGACATCAGATTGATTGGAGCATATATCGACGAAGCATTCTTAAACTATCTCTCCATTAAATGCTGTTCTGATTTGGATAGCTTTCAGACTCCGAATGCAATTTTCACCATTGAAAAGTATCCTTTTGAAAATTCATTTTTAGTCAGATGGTTTTCAAACAACCCTAAACTAACTAATTATGAAGTAAGCAGTGAGGATAGCTTTCCAACATTATATGATGCAGTCAGTGAAGTAAAAGAGCTTCTAAAGCAAATCAATGAGAAATACTTTGAGCATAATGGCCGAAGGGTCATTGAGGGTGTTGTCATCAACGGTGAGCATTTTAAAAATGGCCAGATGTATCTGAAAATAAAGCCCTCAGACATTGAGGCTGAAGCAAGACAACCCGATTCAGTTCCAAGGAGATTTGTTTTAAAGGAAGTTCAGAAGTATTTTGATGAGTATGGATCAAAAGTTAAGGAAATTTATGGGGATGATGAAAATCATCATGTGAATTATATAAAAAGTCATTTGAGGGAAGAGTTCAGCTATGAGCAGATTGAAGATCCCAGAACGACCCGCAGAATAAAAAATATATTCATGGACGTTTGGGATTCAAAGATTCCTCCCCAAAGCCTTCAGAATATTTGCGATGATTTGATAAGGCAAAATCCTGATGCAAGTCTGCCTGAACTCATGAAAATATTTGCAAACACTTATCCGAGCAAAAAAAGGCAGTCCAGACATGTCTATAACATATTGTCTTCCATCATGAAAAGAAATGGGGTATAATCATGTTTTCATTTATCCAGATTGTCAATTTTATTCTAATAGTAATTTTGGCAATATTGCTGATTAAAAATAAGCATATTAAGCATCAGCAGGTTTATCGGGCATTGTTTGTAGTGATTCTGTGCTTTTTCATCTATTCTCTAATGATAGTATAATGTTGTCAAACCCAACATTTTAAAAACAATTTTAAACAAATTATTATTTATAAAATTGTTTGGTTAATAATATGGATGTCAAGGTAAAACCTGTTGAACTGATAGAACTCTTCTATGATTTGATTTTTGTATATGCAATATCAAAGCTGACAGCTTTGGTTTCAGAGCCTATTGGGGGAATAATTCCTCCATATAACTTTTTTGCTTATCTGATTACTTCTTTTGTAATTCTGCAGGCCTGGCTTTACTTTACAAACTATGTCAACAGATACGGCAAGTGGAAATGGTATGACTACGCTCTTGCCTGCGTTAACATGATTTCAGTAATATATATGGCCAATACGATTTCTCATGATTGGGCTTCAATGGCATTTCCATTCGATTTGGCAATGCTCATCTTGCTTTTAACGGTTGTGGCATTGTATTCGATTCAGGCCAAAAAAGAACACTCGATGCAGGGAGCAGCGGGCAATTCAATTACTATTCTATTGGTGGTCTGTACAATTTATGTTGTTGCTATCTTGTGCACTATTTTTAATTTGACAGGTTATGTAATTTGGATTAATGTCGTTGCGGTCTTGACCGGGGCGTTTCTGCCTTTCTTTATTCGAGGCAAATTCGATAAAAGCATCATCAGCTTCCCTCATCTTGTTGAAAGGTTTGAGCTTTTGACAATCATCACATTCGGTGAGGCCATTGTCGGACTTACACATTTCTTTGACACTTCAAATTTCACTCTGATACCAATTCTTGTGTTTTTCATTGTCCTGACGATGTTCGGCTCGTATGTAATCCAGATTCATCGATTGATGGAGCATCACAGGGTCGAGAGGTCATTGAGGCTGATGTTCAGCCATTATTTCATTGTAATAAGCATTAACCTTGTTACGGTTGCACTGGAACTGATTCACTCCGGTGAGGTTAATCACCTATTTGCAAGCGGCCTGATGATAGTTTCACTGATTATTTTCTACTTGTCGATTATGGCAAACAAGGAATACTATAGGCAAAACATTAAATTAACCAAAAAAGATATAATGTTAATGTGCATAGTTACGCTTGTTGGTGTAGCTGTCATTTTGATATTCATTTCAAATTTATACGCTTTCCTCGTTGGAAGCTTGATTATAACATTCGGCAATTTTGAAATATTGCTGATGAAATATAAAGGGTGTTTAAGTGAGTGAACAAAAATTAGAAGTATTCAACGTTTTGAACTTTTTAGACAACGGTTATGAACTGGAAGATATCTTAAACGAAGGTCAATTCGGAACCTTTGAATCTGCTGAAGAATGCATTAATTATTTGGTCGATGAAGGATATCTTGAAGGTGACGTTCAGGTTACAACAGACATTGAAATAACCGCTGAGGCAATATCCAAAAAATATGTCGTTTCTGAGCTAAAGGACATTTTAAGGGAAAACGGTTTGAAAGTTTCCGGAAAAAAACATGAATTGGTTGAAAGAGTCTTACCTGTGTTGAAGGAAGCTAGGGATGCAAGAAATTTAAATGTGGCTGTTGACAAGGAAAAATCTTATGATAATTTGGAATTGACTGATAAGGCACATGAATTCATTAAGGAAAATGACTGGATAGATCTGTACATGTTTGCGCTTGTCGCTTTCCGCTTTGAGGATTATGAAACCTATGTGAAAGGATCTAACGCAGATAAGATTGAAACAGGATTGAATTTCTGTGATGAAATCCTCTCAAGGTCATTGGTTGCAAATCAGTTTTTAGTGTTTTTGGATGCACTGACCGCAAAGGCTCATGTCTATGCCTATGATAAGGATTACAATTCATTTTTGGACTATGATTTGCAAAGATTCATTTTGGGATTGAATCCGATTTCATTGGACTCCCAAAGTTACGCTACATACAATGTCGTTGACGAAGCAAATGTCGTCAATTTAAAGAATGTGGTGGAAACATTAAAAATCACAGGTTTGAAGAAAAGATTTGACAAAATATGGGTCAAATCCAACATCAAGCATACTACTGTGCCTAAAAAGACATGTTATAAAATATTGCAGAAAGCTATTTCAGGCGCAGACATTGAAGAGCTCAACTTCGATTTGAAGGAAAAATACTTCAATAAAAAATTCGGAATCTAAAAATGAAAGCTAAAGTTGCAGGAATTGCTTTAATAGTTGGCAGTTTATATTATGCCATTGCTGAAGCCGTCTGTGCAACTTTTTTCAACGCTTCTATTTTTAATACTTATATTTTTCATACTATTTCCGAGCTGGGCATTCCAAACGGAAATTCTCCGTTGTCTTGGCTTATGAACTCAGCATTCATCTTGATTGGTCTAGCACTTCTTTTCGGCTATTTTTACAAATTCAAAGACCGCATTGTTAAACGCAAAGTTGCATGTTCTGTTTTTGCTGTGATAACTGCTTTGGGTGTCATTATTGTCGGTTTGATTCATGGGGGCAATCCCTTGACTTCAGGTTATCATACACTAGGAGCAGTGATGGCAATTCTTGGAGGAAACGTATTGCTGGTCATTATTTCAAAATCCATGGCTGAATTTGATGGCTATCAGAAGGCCACATTAACGTTGGGCGTTTTCGGGCTGATTGTGTTTTGGATAATGTTTTTCAATATCGAAAGTGTTTACATGCCTGTCTTTGAGAGGCTGTCAGTATATACTATGATTGTCTGGAGTTTTCTAACCGGCGTTTACTTGCTTCGAAAGTAATTTATTTTATTGTTTCTATCGATAAATGATGATTTGATTAAAGCTATTTTTAAAATTATTAAGTTTACTTTATCAAGGTAACTTTTTGGTCACTGTCATATAGATTTAAATATTAGATTAGCTAATTATCTTTAAAGGTGATATTATGACAAACCTTGACAAATCAGTTGAAGAAGAGATTTTAGCAATTGTTGAAAAATACCAGAAAGAAAACACAAAACTTC
>Ga0310696_10003241_pt1 | contig 20514 bp, 45 predicted proteins | sample AusTroGonzalo_MG_4_FD_203885 | JGI IMG/M metagenome (GOLD analysis project Ga0310696, IMG submission 203885) | Bovine rumen microbial communities from tropical cattle in Woodstock, Queensland, Australia - Gonzalo_02 (v2) (version 2) | ecosystem: Host-associated > Mammals > Digestive system >... | reverse complement strand
GATAAGTATATTAGATACCACGAATGGCTGTAAAAAGAATAGGCTATTAGAGTATCAAAAGGGACGAGTATTAGAAAGATGGGGAAAGCGGAAAACTGGGAAAAATGCTCAAAATGGGAAAAATGCGGAATGTGCCTGGCCCCGTTCGGTTATACATTTTACAAGTTTATAATCGAAACTGTCATCGTTATTATATATATAATAAAAAACCCCTCGGGCGCAGCCCGAGGAGCTTTATAACTAACTTATCTAACCCACTCATTTAGAAACTTTTCTAGCGGATCGTCGGTTTTATTATTCTTTTTATACTTATTATAATCATTATAACTGTCACCGCTCGGGGTCTTCTCATTGAGTGCACTTAGAGCATCACCTAGCTCCTGGATTTGCGGCCAGGCTTTATCTAACTCCTTAACGAGCTCCTCTGCGTCGGCTGTGATAATAGGGTCTAGAATGACATCACTTGCGCCATATACCGACAAAAGGCCATATAAGTCCGCAATTAGCTGGTGCATCCAACTAACCTTATCTTCCTTAAGAAGCTGCGCCTTCCGTTCTGCTTCCTTCTTCTCCTGGACATATGCTTCGTTTGCGGCGTTAATATCCTTAGTTACCTGAGCGGCAATGTCTTCAATACTCTCACCCTTCTGGAGGCGTGCGAGCATATCTTCCATATAATTAAAACTCATAGTTAAAAACTTCCTTTCTTATTATCTATATTTATTATACAAAAAATTTTAATGAAAATCAACGATTGGCTCAATTTGCCTAGTCAAAAATATACGCGTGGAGAAAATGTCGTGAGAGGTATTATCGAAGGTCGAGAAGCCTCAATTTTATATGTTTTTGCCTAATAAAATTGGAAAGCCAGAGATGGTTTTTTGCGCCTATGCCCGTTCGGACGTCCGTGCGGGGTTTTTGCGCGAGTGGCGTTTTATATGAGCCTTTTTTTTATATAATACCATAAATTTTTTTAAAAGTCAAGGCCGCCGCAAAAAGTCTTTTTTTAATATAATAACATATATTTTTTTAAAAGTCAAGTGCGGCGCCCGATTTATTTAGTTCACTAATGTCTTCACTCCTGGCCATATGCAGCCTTGCGAGAGCCCCGCTCGGGGGCCGGGCGCATTTTCCAGTTGTGTGTAGTGGCATGTGTGAGCGGTGTTTGTCGTCTCCGATTCCGCTGTAGTGTTGCATATGAGGGAGCGCCGGCCGGTGGTCCGTTCGGGGGAAGATAAAAATATTAATAACAAACACCGGGCGGGGGCTGCTCCAACAACCGAGCGGGGGTGGGTGTTTTCGGGAATTGAGCGGAATCGGGCCATATGGGCTCGTGTGAGGAAAAAATTTGCATATGGGGTGTGCGGTGCGAAGTTCGGCCCAGCTGGCTCGCCAGCGGGCCGGCGATACTTCACTTTGTTAAAGTACCCGGGCAAACAAAAACTTAGGGGGCTAATCATTTAGCCCCCTAATCCTCGTCGTTAAAATCGCAGACAGGGCAAATAAAGTCCTTCAAGTCTTTCTCGCTCCAGTCATCCTCATAGATAGGCTCGCCGCACTCAGGACACAGATAGTATCTTGCTTCCCAGTCGACATAGCCTCCAAAGGCATCAACGATGTAATTAGCATTTTCTTCCCACATTTTTATCAATCCTTTCCAAAATAATCAAACTGGTTTAAACACTCTTCATTTCCATCCAGCGCATACAAAAGAATGTCGTGCGCGGACTGATAGGCACCTGCGCGAGTTAGGTCGCCAAATTCTTCCCAATAACGCGCCCGCTTGTGGAGCATTTTCAACGCTTTCCAAATTAACTTTTCATTTTTCATTTTTATTATCTCCTTTCCACAGTTATAATTATACTCTTGTAGACTTCATTTGTCAAGGGTTTTTTGAAAAAAATTTTTGGCGCCCGGGCCCAAGGGCCCCCGAAGGGGCCCCCAGAGAAAGGAAAACAAAAAATGAAAACCAACGTGGAGCAAGGGGCGGGACTTGAACCCGCGACAAGACCGACGCGGCCCGCTCTACCATCTGAGCTACCCTTGCATCTTAGGGGGCATAGCCCCCAAAAGGGGGAGGGGGATTACTCCCCCTCGACCTCGGCGTAGAAGCCGATGGGGGCGAAGTAGGTGCGCCGCTTGACAGTGCCCTTGCTAACCTCGCCAGCGAGAACAGCCTGACGCAGGATTGCGCTCACGTACTGATTGGACTTGCCCTCGACCACAGGGCAGGACTTCACGAGGTCAGCGCAGGTGAAGCCGTCACCAGTCATGTTCTCGTTGATGAACTCGACCAGAGCGATGCGCACAGCCTCGTTCTCGGTCTGCTTGGCGGTGGGCTTGCGCTCGGCGCCAGCCTTCTTGTCCAGAGCGGCGATCATGGCGTTGAACTTCTCCGCAACCTCGGCAGGCAGTTCGCAGTGGTTGATGGCATACTCCAGAGCCTTACGATTGGTCATCTTGTTGGTGTTAGTCATGGTATCAAACCCTTTCTTGCGGTAGGTCGCAACCCATTTTTTATTTCTGTAAGAGGTCGTTCCTCATTACATTCACATTATACCAGAAAAACAGGAGGTTGTCAAGGGGTTTTTTGAGATTTCTCAAAAAATTTTTTCGGCTGATTTCTTGCGCTGTATCGCTTGTTGCCTATTGGCCTACGGCTGGCGGTTCATCTCCACCGCCCCTTGACACCTTTATTATATCACACTTTCGTGTGGTTGTCAAGGGGTTTTTACATTTTTTTTTGAGTTGACCGCAGACGCTTTCAGTCATGGACTTACTTGCCGTTACTGTTATCTCTCCCCTTGACACTTACTATTATAGCAGGTTTTGCGCAAATTGCAAGATGGCAAATTGCACAAATGATTTGATTTTTCTCTCTTGGATTTGTGCAATTTGACGGGCGCCCGGGCGAAAGAGGACTATTCCTCTTCAACGCCCTCATTTTCAAAGTAGGGAGACTGGACGACAACTCCATTCCAATCCGCAAGAGTTTTATCCTGCATGTCTCCAACCCATTCCCAAAAAAGGTTTTTTGCCTCTTCATCGGTTTTTGCTTTGATCCGAACGCATCCTGAAAAGTCAATAGCATAGACTCTTTTTTCTCTCATTTTTTTTATAAGAGCCATGCAAGCCTTTTCTTCTTCTTTTGTTAAAAGGTATCCTTGAATTTCTGACATTTTCCTGTTCTCCCTTTTAATTTTTTCGCGTGCGCACGCTACTTTCTCGGTTACCGTTTACCCATGAACCTGCGGTCAGCTAACCGTCTCTTTTAAAGCGGGAGGGGTGAGTTTTACGTCCCTTTCCCCTTGGGACGATTATAGTATAACACAAAGAACAGCTGTTGTCAATACTTTTTCAAAAAAAAAATTTTTTCAGCGCCCGGGCGGAGGGGCTAACCCTTGTTATTAAGGGTTAGCCTCCATCTCGTTCCAACGGGCGCGACCAGGTTCAAAAACCTCAACACCTTCGGGAGCCAAGTCCCAAACCTTCTGGAAAACTTTTTCCAGCGGGGGCACAACCTTATCGTTGATAATGTGGTAGCCGTCCTCTAGGGCTTCCACGATTTCCCTTGCGCGGTCTTCATTGTATTCTTCAACAATCTGCGGAATGTCAAAGAAACTGCGCGAAGCCATGTAGTCAGCCAGATGCACCACGCGGTCAATGTTCGTAAAGGGTCTGTCCTCGCGGTGTTCCGTCCACTGCCCCATGTGCGACTTGATAGCCAGCGTGAGAAATTCGGGGCAACGGTCACCGCCAGTAAAGAAGTCATGCCACGCGCGGTAAACATCGTCAGCCGCAATCGCGCCGTGCTCCTTGTAGCAGTCCTTGTCTTCCTCGTCACCGCGCCCATACTTGCGCGTATCGTGAAGCAGGCAAGCCACGCGCGCATAGTCCTTGTATTCGGACTTCATGTAGGCGTAGGTGCTCATGCGGAGAAGTTCCTCACACACCATAGCCACGGCGCGAGTGTGGCGCACCAGACCGCCCTCACCCTGCGCGAACTTGGGGTGATACTTCCCAGAAGCGGAAGCCCCGCTCTCCCAGAACCACGCACCCACGCGCTCATTGAAGAAGAAGCGCACAAAGTCGCGCAGGTCTTCGCTCTCAATCAGCAGGATTTCACGCTCAAAAAATTCGGACTTGTTCATAATAATTCTCCTTTGGTGTTCGGTCACCGCCCTCAATGTGATTATAGTATAACACACTTTTGGAGGGCTGTCAAGGGGGTAAATAAAAATTTTTGCGGCCGCCCGGGCGAAAGGGCGAGATTTACTCGTCCTCTCCGCGCAGGTGCTTAATGATTGACTGTTCGCATGAATACTTTCTAGTTGCGCCGCCCTTGTAAGGGCAGTCAATCTTGGAATACTTCACAGGACAGACGGCGCAATCAATGTCGGCAAGAAAGACAAAATCTTCCAGACGATCCAAATTAACAGTGGTTTCCATTTTTAGACCCCCTCCAAACTGTCCATGAACTCCCTAAACTTTTTTAGGAAGTCCTCATCCTCCATGTAAAAGGGGTCATACCCCAGCCAAGAGATGAAGTTAACCATCAACTGCGCGAAGCGCCAGTCGGGGCACCGATACTGCCAATGCGCGGCAAGTTCCATGCACAGCGCGAAAATTCTGTCGGGGTTTCTCATTGTTATCACTCCTTAGCAATCATCAGTATAGCACCCCAGATAGGGGTCAAATCCCATGTCCTCATTATAACCCCAATCGGGGTCATCGTCCTCGCGGTTTGCGGCGTTCCACACGACTTCGCCAGTTTCAATGTTGATGATAGCGAGGTCATCGGCACCAGAAACATCGAGCCACAGGGTCAGCGCCATACCAATGATTTCATCTTCGGGGAGCGCATCGGAGAACAGCGCGAGGCTAGTCCATTCACGGGTCTCCGCATCAAGAATGTCCATAGAATACTTAGTCATTTTGGGTATCTCCTTTCGTTTTCTGAACTCATTATACCATCCTTTTGGAGTGTTGTCAATAGGTTTTTGAAAAAAATTTGCGCGGCGCCCGGGCAAAAATAGGAAAAAGCGGCATTTTTTGCCGCTTATTCCTTGGGTTTTCTGTGCTGAGTGAGGGTCAAACTGAACTTTTCACCCTTCAAAGTGAAGTCAATCTGCCGTTCGGGGTTAGAAATGTCTCCACTTTTCGCAATTTCTAGCCAATTTTCGCACAAAAAACCGAAAATTTCATCAATAATTTCTCTTTTCAGTTCGTTCGGCTTGCGCTCACGCTGGGTGAATTTGTAAGCGGTCTGCTTACGGTCAGCCTGCCGATACTTGCGAGTTTCCTTTTCCTGTTCGGGGGTCAAGTCAAAGTCCATCTTCTTGCCTCGGTCAATGTCCTTGTCGGCGGCAATCAGAGCCTCGGCTTCCTCGGCGGTGATTTGAAGGATTCGCATCATTTTTTCCTTTTGGGTTTCTGCCATGGGGAACACTCCTTTCTTGATTACAGTATAACATACCTTTTGGATTTTGTCAAGCGAAAAATAAAAAAATTTTTTTGGGGGCCCCGGGCGCTTCACCGCATTAAAGCGGTGAAGTCCTCTGGGAAAAAGTGGGGAGGGCATCAGCCCTCCACCACGCGGAAGTAAGTCCTCCGCTTCTCGGTGAACTTCTCCACCACACCAGTCGCAACCAGAGCGCGCATCAGAGCGGAAACGTGCTGATTGCTGTCACCCTCGCAGGCAGGAACCATCTTGAGCAGGTCGCTCACAGTGTAGCCAGTGCCAGCGTTCTCGGTAAGGAAGTCGAGAATCTCGCCCTTGAGAACCTCGTTCTTCTCCTGCTGAGCGGTCAGCTTCTTCGGGGAAGCATTCTTCTTCTCAAGCTGAGCCACCATGTTCTGGAGCTTCGCGGTCACTTCGGGGTTCGCATCACCAATCGCATCAATAGCGAACAGCAGAGCGGTCTTGTTGGTCATCTTCGGGTTAGTCATAGTTATCACTCACTTTCTCCGTTTGTGGGGTTCGGCTCCCCTTGTTTACGGTCTTATTATAGCACACCTTTGGTGGCTTGTCAAGACCTTTTTTTGATTTCCCGAAAAATTTTTTTCGGGGTTCCTTGGGTTCTCACCCCCTCGGAACAATAACAGTATAACCGATTTTTGCGGAAAAAGCAAGATGGCAAAATGCACAAAGAAAAAGTTTGAGAGAGGAGTTTTTTGTGCATTTTGCCAGCCGCCCGGGCGATACTTCACCACAGTAAAGTGATGAAGTAGATGTTAAGAACAATTGTCGCCACGTATGACACAAGGCAGTTAATGTGCCTATTGCCAGTCAATTCTTTTACGATGCCGAAGAGGGAGATTGCCAAACCGAACCAAGAACCAGCCACGCCGAAAATGATAATCAGCAGGACATTGATAACGGTCAGCACAGTGCGCAGGTCGTTCCACTCAAATTTGTAAGAGTGTTCAATGTTAAAAAATTTCTTAACAGCAGTCATTTCAGCACACCCCCACCAGATGCAGGAAGCCGAACATCAGCCCCACATCAATTACCACATCGGCAAGATGAAGCCGATAATTCTTCGGGTCATCGGACAGCTTGATAATGTCGCTAAGGAACATTACCAAAAAGAAAATACTAATCATTACTTTCCAAAAAAGATTCATTGTTGTTTTCTCCTTTCTTTTTCTATCATTATAATAACAAAAAAAATAAAAAAAATCAAGTTGGAAAATTGCACAAAAACAATGGAGGATTTTTGGCTAGTTTGCACATGCGCCCGGGCGAAACCGAGGTCGTTTTAAACGACCTCGTAAGCGTATTCATACTTCTTGCCCTTGATAGAGGAGAGCATGGCGAAACCCTCTGTCACATAATCAAAAAACTTGCGTTCTGCTCCCTTAATAGTATTACTATTGGCGCAGGTAAAATAATCGTTGCCATGGTGAATCATGTTGCGATTTATGCTATACCGAGAGCGGACATAGGATTCTACAAACATTCGTTCCTCTTTTGTCCCCATGAACTTAACACGCAACACAATGTCAATCTTGTCATAGTAATGAAGATTGTGAGACCGAGTAGCATAGGAAGCAGTTTCCCCAATCTTGACTTCTCTCTTATCTCTAATCAAGCTATCTACTTCGTCCTCGGAGAGACCAAGATTGAGCCACATTGTTCTCCAATAGGCAAAAGTGTGTTCAGAAAATCGCTTTGCAAAATAAATGTAACTTTCCTCAATAACTTCGCGCTTCATTGTTTTTATCTCCTTTGTTTTACTTTCTGAATTTATTATAACTCACATCTGCGCCGTTGTCAATACCTTTTTTCGCTTTTTGAAAAATTTTTTTCCGGGCTTGCCGCTGGTAATTTTTACCAGCGACCAAACCCCACAGGCTTTACGTTTTCTGTTCCTGCGCGCTGTTCCAGATGGACGAGCGCATAACTATTGTCGGGCTTCTTTTCAAAAACCTTGACGGAGCAATCCTTTTCGCTATCCTCGCTCAATGCGCAGAAAGCATTGAGCCACTTGGTAACTTCTTCCTTTTTGTTGGTGGTGTTAATGATTGCGGTATCGTCAACCTCAATGATAACCTGAAACTTCTTCATCTTGCGCAATCTCCTTTCGTTTTCTAGGTCTATTATACCGCGCCTTTTGGTTCTTGTCAAGGGGGTATTTAAATTTTTTTTTGGGGCGCCCGGGCGGTTAGCCGCCTCTAACTGGGGGGATAGGAATAAAGCGTGGGTCACCCCACGCTTTACCCAGAAAGAAACAGAAACAAGAAAGGAGATTTATGAAAACCGCTTGCGCGGTAGTTGTTTAGTGACCCCTTGGGAGCAGGGAAGGTCTTCGCTCTTGCGTCACTTCGGTGCGCTCACTACTAAGCTATCCCTAAACCCATAGGGGGGAAAGTTTTCCACCCCATAACAGGAAAACTTTACCAAAAAATCATTTCTTCTCAGTTTACTTCAAGAGAAACTGGAAAAATCTTCCGCTGCTCCTAGGTAACCATCTTCCTGTTGAAGATACTCTCCTCCGCGTAGCGAGCTACACCGTCTAGAAGTCACCAACACACATTCTTTGGTACTCGCAGGGCTGATGTTGGCTTCCCTCCACAGTTCCGCGGTCAATGGCCACTCCCTTGGAACAATTAAAGTATACCACGCCACGTGCAGATTGTCAAGCCTTTTTGAAAAATTTTTTTCTGGAAATTTTTAACAGGGCCGGGCGCTTTAGCGCACTAAATAATGAAAGTGCCCCTACTTTCTAGGGGCACTCAATACGATGCGGTAGCGCACGCCATTGTAGACAAATTCAACTTGTCTTTCTGGATTGGTCACTTCAAAGCTGGAAACATCTGGATTGTAGCCAATCGCAATTTCCAGAAGATGGATTAAGTGACGCTTGTCCTCGTTTGCTTTGCGCTCTCTTGGCTGGAACTTGTAGACGGTTTCCTTGCGGTCTGCCTGTCTGTATTTCCGCGTCGCCTTTTCCTGCTCCGCAGTCAGGTCAAAATCCATTTTTTCACCGCGGTCAATGCGCTTGTCATCTTCAATGACTTGCTTCGCTTCGGCTTCTGTCATGCCGAGTTTCATCAGTTTTTCAAGCTGGGTCATCGTTCCCACTCCTTTCTTGACTATAGTATACCACAGGGCAAACCAAAAGTCAATACTGATTTATAAAAAATTTGCGCCCGGGGGCCGTTAGCATACTAACTATTTGGGCAAAAGGAAAAGGGGGCGTAGCCCCCTAGTCCTCACGCAACCTTGAAATAGGTTCTGCGCTTCTCGGTGTACTTCTCAACCGTGCCAGCCAGCACGAGCGCACGCATCAGGGCAGACACATGCTGATTGGAATCGCCTTCCAGTTCGGGCATCTCCTTCAGCATGTCGCTGACGGTGTAGCCCTTGGGGGCGTTGTCAGTCAGGAAACCGATGATGGCGTCCTTCAGGACTTCATTCTTCTCCTGCTGGGCAGTCAGCTTCTTGGGGCTTGCGCTCTTCTTTTCCAGCTGGGCAATCATGTTCGCCCACTTCTCACGCACATCGGCGGGAGCATCAGGCAGATTGTCAATGGCATACTGGATAGCGTTCTTGTTGGTCATCTTGGAAGTGGTGTTCATAGTATCACTCTCTTTCTCCGTTTTTAGGAGTTCGGCTCTCCTTGATTACATACTCATTATACTACCGATTTCCGATTCTGTCAAGGGGGTTTTCAAGAATTTTTTTCAAGAACTTTTGTCCTCGCTGAACTCTTCAGTCCCTCTCAACAATGATAGTATACCACACCCCCACCCAAAGCGCAATAGGTAACTTGCACAAAGAAAAAATTTAAAATGAAAAGTTTTTGTGCAAAATGCCGAGCGCCCGGGCGAAAAGGCTGGGCACCTTAATAAGTGTCCAGCCCAAGGGCTTCGCCCTCTTCCACGGAAATTTTCTTGACGAACCTCAGTTCGTCGGGGTCAAAATCCCATACATCATACATAGTGCGAAAAGCGGCCTGTTCGCTTTCCGCTTCGCACAGCACCTGTTCGCCTTCCCATTCGCCGTCAATAAACTCAAAAACAAAACCCCACATCTTTTTACGCCTCCTCACAAATTTTGAAAAATGCACCCTTGGGAATCTTGAAAGTCATGTAGTCAAACGCATCGGTTCCGCGCCAGCCGAAAAACAGGTTCCAGAAGTAAGAGCGGGTTTCGCAATACTCAATGCACTTCTGCTGAAGTTCGGGGTCATTTGTGTAAATGTTAGTCATTTTGGTTATCTCCTTTCTTTTTGTATCTTCATTCTACCACACTTCTGGAGCAATGTCAATACCCATTTGAAAAAATTTTTTGGGCCGGGCGCAGAGGGCACTCTGGAAATTACTTCCAAAGTGCCCCATCAATGTCTGGATGCTTTTCAATGCAATAGGAAAGAATTTCCTTTTCAATCAGCACATCTTCCAGACCAGTATGTTTTTCCTCAAAATCATTGTTACCGCTAATGTAACGGAAAATGATTTCAGCGGTAAACCTTTTGCAGAGCCGAGAAGTCAAGTAATCATTGTTATAGCAAAACTCACTATAACAATCATCGTTTTTTAGAACTTCTCTTGACATCTTCAAGGTATCCCAAATTTTCAATCCAAAAGGAAAGAAGAAGCGATACTTGGAAGAAGTCAGGTATCTTTGCGTCAGGTTCAGCGAACGATAATCAAATCTTGCGTTGTGGGCGCAGACGATTTTCACATCAAATTTTTTGCAGGATTCAGCGAAAATCTTGCGGATGGTGGAAAACCTTGCCAGCTTGCGCTTGCCAGCCTTGATTTCTTCCCAATACTGGGGAACTTTGTCAATGAAATAAGCGGAACTCATCAGACTTTCATCCAGAAAAATATCCGCAACGACAAACGAATACTTTTCAAAAACCGTTCCAAACTTGTCAACAACAGCCCAGCCCACATCGTAGCAAATGGGGTCATCAATGCTGTTCGTGGTTTCAGTATCTACCACGATAAATCTCTCCGAAACTTCAATCATAAATCATCAATTCCTTTCTTTAACTTACAAGTAGATTATAGCAAACCTCAAACGAAAAATCAATGGGTAATGTTGCACAAAAATGCGGCCAGTTTTTTGTGCGTTTTGACTAGAGCGCCCGGGCGAAAAAACGAGCTGCCCAGGGGGCAGCCCAATTCTCATTTGGAAAACGCTTTGATAATGTCAAGGATTAAACCTTGGTCAACAGGGCAAGGATTATACTCATTCAAAAATTCATAGTAAGGGCAATCCCTACAATCAGACGAGCGGCCGCAGGCCTCGGTCAGGGCATCCGCAAAATTGAAAAGGATTTCCTTTTCGCATTCATTCATTTTGATTTTGATAGTGGTCTGGACTTCCATTTTAACTACTCCTTTTTTGATTTGGAAATGTCGCGGCGGACCTGTCCGCATTTGAAAATAAAATCCATGGTCAATGCAGTTTCTTTGCACACTTGGTGCAGTTTCTCAAAGCAGGGATTGCAGACCAGAAATTCCTCATACCCCACGGAGGTATCCCAGTCAGTCTTCCTCTGACAGATTTGGCATTTCATCCTACGCCACCTCTTTCTTGAACTTTTTGCGGTCATAACTTCCTTTGCCCTTTTTGGCAGAGGTCTTTCCGCCCCGCTTGCGGAAATGGAGATACATCTGCAACTCCTCGGCAGACATTTTTTGACGATAGAATTTCAAATCTTCCTTAGTCATTTTTGTTCCCTCACTTTCTAATAAGATTATACTACAGTTTTTTATATTTGTCAAGCCCTATTTTCAAAAAATCGCCCGGCCTTCCTGCGGTCATTTGACAGACCGCAGGAAAGTCATAATGTTTTCGGGGGGAAGTGCCTGACCGCCATTTCCTTCCCATTCTGCAAGGTTGCGTTCCTCGTCATCAAAAAGCACATCATTGGGGCGAATGTTCGTTGCTTCGCTTTTGGGCGTGCCATAAGGGACGATTTGCAGATAATCCCATTTAACGCTTGGCAGGTGCTTCGCCAGCCATGCCAGTTTTGCGGTGGTCACTTTGTTGCCATATACTGGATTGGGGTCTTTGCTAAGCCAGCTAACAATCCCGATTTCCACGCCCTCACGCTGAAGCCGATTCAGTTCCCTTGCCAGAGCGGACAGCCGAAGCATCGGCTTCGCTTCCATATAGGGGCTGGGGTCGTAGTTCCGCAGTTTCGTGAGCCAGTCCTCAACCGCATACAGGTCAGCAATCGTTCCGTCCATGTCAAACCAGATTCTCATTTTTTTTACTCCTCTCTGTTCTCTGGATTCATTATAGCACACTCTTGGAGCGGTGTCAAGGGGTCTGCGCATATTTTTTTTCGGGGGCCCGGGTGTTCAAGTGGTGGCCTTATCGGCCAGCCACTTGAGCATCTTGCCGCTTTCCTTGCGGAGCCGGATTTTCAGCGCGCCGCCGTTCTTTTCGCTCTCGCGTTCCAGCTTGCCGAACGCATATACGAAAGTTTTGAACTCGCGGATGTTCATCTCATAGACGGTGAAGTCCTCGGTGACATATGCGAACGTGTCGCTGTGGACGCGGCCCTCGTAGAGGTTCCATATGCCGTCGAACGTGTCGCGGCCCTCGCACAGGTTGCCGCTCATAAGGGTGAACGCGCTCGCCTTTATGCTGATATGCTTGCCGGCGGCGTCAAGGTCGCTTGCCTTGTCATAGGCGGCGCTGTCGTGTGCGGTGCGCTCGACCATATAGTGGTGGCAAAGCGCCCACTCGCGGGCGATGCCTGCGTTCTTATGGGAAATTCTGTCAATCCGATACGTTGTCATTGTCAACAACTCCTTTTCCAGTTTCTGGAGGACTTCACCGCCCCCCGACAATGATAGTATAGCACCGACCGGACGAAAACGCAATAGGCAGACTGCACAAAGAATAACGGATTTTTTGCGGGGTTTTTGTGCATAATGACTGTCCACCAGTCGCGGACACTTTAGAACTGTCCACCGGTGGTGGACACTGTTAACAGAAATTTAACATTTTAAAAAACCGCAAATTCCGAACCTTTTTAACACTTCCTTAACAATTTGCCCCAGTTGTTAATTTTGGGAAAAATTTTGTTAACAAAAATTTAACAACTTTTTTAGTTGAAAATTGCAACCATTAGCATACTAACGAAATTCCGGGCGCCCTGGCCGCGGGCGCCCGGACAAAAAATGCCCCCGGCTCAGTTGAGCCAGGGGTCATCGTAGGGGTTCATGGCCATGTCGGCCTCGAAGTCTTCCCACTCGCGAATCTCATCCATCGCGTCGCCGAGAATTTCAAAGCAATCAGCGTTCCAAATCTCCATTGTAGTATCTCCTTTCAAATTGGGGGGTGTCCCTCTCACTGTCTACATTATAGCACCCGGGCGCCGAGTTGTCAAGCATTTTCACGAAAAAAATAAAAAAAAATTTTCGCCTCTTTTCAGAGGCGAAAGGGTTTGGCTCTGCTCCGTCCATCCGAGGCGGTTCGCGCTCCCCGCGCTGAACTGTGCCATCCTCGGCATCTTTGGTCTACTTATTTATAACGCGGGTGCCCGACTTACCGACTACCGTGTGTCTCACGCTTTCGAACTAGGTGCGCTTTGCGGGTCTGCGGAGAGTGACCTAATCACCCCGCGAGTTTAGGGGTTTTGTCCCCCTCACTGTCATCATTATAACACGCCGACTTTGATTTGTCAAGCGGTTTTTTCATTTTCTAAAAATTTTTTCTTGGACTATCTCGCCCAGAAGAATCGCAGGAATTGCGGGGAGCATCATCAAAAGCGTGTCCCACTTGTGGTCCCAGATACTCCAGCCGCCTGCGCCCTCGCGCAGATAGAAGAACAGGCCGAGCGCAAACCATGCGCAGATAAAACCGATAGCAAACATCAACATTTTAAAAATCCCCTTTCATTTTCTACTTGTATTATACCATACTCCTCTTGGATTGTCAAGCACTTTTTTTTGCCGCCCGGGTTAAAGAGGACTTACGCCCTCTTTAGTTCGTTTCGATTTCATGGAGAGTGTATTCATTGAAGCAGTAACCATTGGCGGTCATACCGAAGAAAGTGATTTTCTTCATGCGGATTTTACCGTTCATGGCGGCCTTGATCTCCGCACCGTAGAGCCATTGCGGTTCTTCTCCAATAGTCATAGCAGGAATGCACGCGGCGACAGGTTCATGCCCGATTTTTTCATTCATGAAGGCGATGCACTTTTTGCGGTTGGTGAAAAACAAGGTTTTCTTGCCGATTGTCATAGCATAAATTTTCATTTTTTATCTCCCTTTCGTTTCTTTCTGTCTACATTATACCATGTGTTTCCCGGCTTGTCAAGGGGTTTTGCAAAAAAAAATTTTTTAGTTTCGGGAAAGAAAAAACCGCGCCTTGCGGCGCGGCTTTTGAGAAAATAAACTGCTAAATAGTTAGTCTGCTAAAAATTCGGCCGCAGAGCGGTCGGCGTCGGTCACCATTCAAGTGGCAACTTTCCGCAAAAAGCCCTGAGTGCGCATTTGTCGCACCCGGTTGTTGAACCGGCGCAGAATTTCGCAATCAGCAAAAGAGCCTTTACTAACTCAATAGACAAGTTTATTTCCTCCTCTCTCACTTTTTCTATAATTATTATACTAAAAAATTTTTAAGAAGTCAAATCATTCGTCTGGTCAATCAATCGCGCAAACTCTGTTAGAAAATCCTCCGACAATTCAATGTCGTTATCTTCGGCCCAATCTTGCAGGCGGTCTTTGACATCCAAGAGGGCGAGCGCAAAGTCTGGGCGGTATTTCTCTAAAACAATAGTATTATCTTGTAATGACAACTCTATTTCATCGCCGCCCATCCACTAGAGTTTTCTTCTCCATTCTTTTGGAATTGCGATACGACCTAAATCATCAATCTTTTTAATCATTGGTATCCCAACCTTTTTTTGTTTTATTATAACATTTTTTTTCAACAAAGGCAAGTTTTAGGATTCCTGTGCGCGTGCGCCCGCGCGTAGTTTTTGACGGCAAAATTGGCAACCTGTGGCTTTGTGGAAAATGCCGGGCGCCCCAGCCGTCGGCGCGCGGCCGAATGAATAACCTTGAATACTTATTCATTTTTTGAATAGAAAATAGAGGTTGAAAAATCAACCTCTAAATGCACAGGGTCTGGAATTTCTGATTCTGTTCGATTCGTCTCCACTGATTTTTTGTTAAATACTTTCCGGAGAGGGACTGCAGAACAGTTGCCTTGCCGGGGTTGCACAAAAACATTGTGATAACTGTGCCGTTCTTACCCTTGGCAATCAGCACACCGTTGGAAGTTAATTCCTGAAAAGCGTTGTGCTTTTCATCCCATACGCTGATAACGGTTTCTCCCAAATCGCCCTTGAATAAATCAACGATTGCGCTGATTCTGTCAAATCTATCAACGCGGGCGTGCTTGCTTAACTTAGCGGCCATTTTTCTCTCTCCTTTCAGTCAATGTATTCTCTGTGGATAACTGTCCATTCTTCGGGGTTCAGATTCGGGCACCGCCTGAACGCGTCGCGCACATTGTAGCCGAAAATCGTTCGGGTTTCGTTTGCCTTGTTGATGATTTCAAATTCGTACATTTTTTATCTTCCTTTCTCTTGGAGGGTTTCTCCCTCTCTCTGATTGTATTGTATCACAAGCCGGGTTATTTGTCAAGCCCTTTTATAAATTTTTTCAATCTTTTTTTCGCGGAGGTTTTCAACCGTTACACATTCATAATCTTTGTTTCTGATAATGGTGATTGCTACGAGATGCGCGGTCTGTGCGTCCTGATACCACTTGTAAGCCGTGGGCTGATTTTTGCTCTCCATCTTAATACGATACATTTTTTTGTTCTCCTCTCGTTTCTTTCTATCTGTATTATAGCACCGATTGCCCGGGCTGTCAAGCCCTTTTTTTCAATTTCGCAAAAATTTTTTTTGGAGAACTTGGAGCTTTTAAGCTCCAAGTTCTGCCAGCATTTCGGCGTTTCTGATGATTTCGTCCTTTAGCTTCTGAATCTTGGCGGCCTTTGCTTCAGCGGCCATCTGCTCGCGGTAAGCGTCACGCTCTAGCTCGCTGTCAAACCATGTCTTTTCGCCATACTGCCAGCCCAAACGATACTTCTTGGAGCCGATTTCATCATAAATGCGGAATGGCTTGTTGTCGCAGATTCTATAACGAATCGCATAGCACTCGCCAGCCTTGGCGGTCTGTAGTCTCTTTGCTCGATTAGCAAATTCAACAGCCTGCGCGCTGTAAATGCGATTGCTACCGACAACCTTGTAAAGCTCATTAATGGAATGCTTCATTTTTATTATCTCCTTTGTTTTTTTCTGTCTTAATTATACAACTTGATTTTCTCTAACCTGTCACTTATTTGGCACACATTCCGCCCGGGAAGAAAGAAATTAGCAATAAGCTAATTTCATGTTCTTCCAGCAGAGGACGGAAATCTGATGGCATTTTCTACCAATTTCCATCGCTTCGCGCTTCGTGTCAACCCTGTGGCTTTTGTCAATGTAATAAATCCCATCGGCAAACCAGACGCCGCAGTTTCCATTGTAGGCCTTGACTGCTTCGATTGCTTCGCGTGCGGTCTTGCATTCAACGCCTTCTGTGGCAACCTGCCAACCGGTTTTGTAGGTGATAGCCTTACCATTCTTAAGGGTCAGGCCGTCATTGTTTGCGAGCTTCTTAATCGTGCGAATGTTAATCATTGTGGGTGCTCCCTTCGTTTCTTTCTGACTTGATTATACCACCCGGAACACCGCTTGTCTATTGGCAGATTGCACAAAGATTTTCGGGAAAATTGTATACGTTGCACAATTCCGAACTTTTTGGCCCATTTTTAGCGATTTAGTGTGTTAAAGTGAAAAACCGCGCGCCTGGGCCGTGGGCGCGCGGCGCAAAAAATGGGGGTGTGGTTCTCACCACACCCACTCGACTCCGCAAATCCATTCGCAAAGGGTCTCGGAGTAGTACCAGACTTCGATCTCGTCCTTGGCTCTGTACCATTCCATGGCCTGTGCGTGGTTCTCGGTGCGCTCGCCCGTGCGCTTGTTCTTGTAATACTGCTCTCTTTTCATTGTTTTTATCTCCTTTCACTTTCTGATTGTATTATAGCACGCCGCCCGGAGTTTGTCAAGCACTTTTTGAAAAAAAAAAAAAAAAGAGGGGATTTTTTATCCCCTCTTTTTCACGCCGCGAAGTCCTTCCAGTATCTGGTAGCAACCTTCTGGTTGTCGTATCTGGTCCAGTATTCGCCGTCTACGTAGATTTCGTAGCACAGGGGCTTGTCATTGGACACCAGTCGCACCTCACGAAGTTCCACACCGTTCTTGCTCTTAATCACGTTAACCTTGGTAGCCATTTTTGTTTTCTCCTTTTCTGTTTTGATTTTGTTTTCTTGTCTCTTTCTGTCTTAATTATAACATCCGGTTGGCGTTTTGTCAAGCACTTTTTTTATTTTTTTTCAAGTTTTTTTGCGGCTTCCGCAAGCACTTCATAGACACATTCCTCAGCGTCTTTTTCATAGAACGGACAAGTTTCACGCGCTTCGCAGTTATTACACATTTTGTTGGCCCCCTTTATCTCTCTCTTTCTGACTTAAGTATAACACGGCCCGGGCGATTTGTCAAGCACTTTTTTTTATTTTTTTGGGATTTTTTTTATTTAATCTTCTTCACACCTTTTTCACAATTTATTACTTTAGCACTTTAATGCGTTGAAGTATGGGCCGTTGGCGGTGGCTGGGTAGCAGGTTGCCGTAATTAAATAGTAGTTAGTTCTAACTAACTCTTGCACAAATAATAAAAGAGTGAAGCTTTGCGCTTCACTCTTCTTCTTTGAGCTCTCGCTCCAGCGTGTGCTGTTCAGCGGCCAGCCTTGCGTCTGTCGCATAGTCCTTAGCGTCCCAGCGGTCTTTCATGTGCAGGAAGAATCTCTGCTTTTTAATCTGTTCGATCCGGTTTGCTCTTTCAGTGTTAGTCATTTTTGTTACTCCCTTTCTTTGTTTGTTTGTTGTGTGTTTCTCTCTCTTTCTGTCTACATTGTATCACCATTTACCCGGCTTGTCAACTGTCAGATTGCACAAATGTTGTTGCTTTGTTTTGTGCATGTTGTATAGTAAGCACGCAAGCCTTTGCCCTCTGTGTGTACAGCACAGCAAGCGCCTCTCGCCTGCTGTGCTGTCTGTCTCTGTGTTTGCTTACTTGCTAAGTGTCCAACCGCTGTATCGTGCGTGCGTGATTGTGTCATCGTGCACGCTCTCTGTCCCCCTGTTATCCATTAACAGGCTTGCGCAATCATTTATTTCCCAATCTTCACATCCAAAAAATTCCCAGAGATTTCCATTATAATCCTCACAGGTTACAATGTCGCGCTCTCTGTCAATCTCCACAACCTTGGCGGTTAGTGCGTAGGTGTTGCGCTCGCAGGTCGCAGGCTGTTCAGTGTTGGCATTCATGGCAGTGCAGAGCATGCATGCCACAATAGCTACGATGATGGTGATGATAACGGTGATGGTTGTCTTCATTGTTGTTACTTCCTTTCTCTCTTTCTCTTGGCTCCCCCGCGCATTGTGTGGGATACTTTGCTTCTTTCTACAATAGTATTGTACCACACTACGCGCACATTGTCCATTGTTAAGTTGCACAAACTTCTAGGGTCCAGACTGGACAGGTTGCACAATACTGATAGTTAACAAAGATTTAACAATTACAATGAATCATTTCAACTGTTTTATCATTTTACAAAAATTTAACAATTTGCTCGCTGTCCCCTCCCTCTGCTGGTTGGTTGTTAGCATCAACCAATGACCGGCCGCAGGTTTGGGGACTTAATACATTGTTAACAATTGATTAATACAAATTTAACAATTAATGAATAGGTTTTGTGATTTTTTTTATTAAATTTTTATTAACAGTGTGCCGGTAAAAAAATAGTAAGGCAACCTTATTATTAAAAACAACGGTCGCACACAACCATGCGCGACCGTGCGAAAGACTATTTTATTGGACAAGCAAAGCAGCTACAAGCACACAAGCATAGACCTTTAGTGTGTGTGCTAGTCCTTGCTTGCCTTGCATGCTTGTAGCTGTGTGTCTCTTTGTTGTTGGGGTTTGCTTAATCAGTTGGGGTCTTTTGCTAGGGCTGTTGATTGGGGGTAGCCCTTATTTTTCTCGCGAGCCAGCAATACTTTTAGTAGATTAGGGGTGGGGGTGTATTTCGGGAAAAAAATTTTTTTAAATTCTGAAAAACTTTTTGCCTGACCCATACAATCCCGAAACCCATTTTCATTTTCGGATTACGGTCACTTGCTTCTTACCCACCGAAACCGTATTACCGTTACTCCATCCTTCTCAACCAGCTCATTCCACATGGAGACTGGCCGCACCCAAAGCCCTTGGTCGTTCCCATAAACATGTTTGTATACAACCATTTCTTCTAGCGTCTCACTGTGTAGCGCAGTTCCAATCACTTCATACAATCCGCCTTTGTAATGCTCATAGATTCCAGGCTTAATCAATTTCCCATCTCCCATCAAGTCCACTTATGGGACTTTTTAGCTCTTCTTTTGCTCTCGGGCATTCTTTTCCAAAATACTGGCACGTGAGCGCACATTGCCGTTCGGCGCAGTCACACGGATAATAATCTATTTCACTACCATACTCTTTCAAAAATGGTTCAAATTCGTCCCAGGTCATCCAGAAGTGGTAGTCCCATAGGTCGAATTTATGCTCCAGCCGCAGATAATCTTTTTTCCATTCTTTAATAAAAGCCATTAACTGCTCTTCTTCTTCGGTGAAGTCTCTTACTTGAAGAACCTTCCACCCGCTTTCATCTTTGTATGAACAACGCGCTTTAAATAATTCTTGCTCTCTTTGAAATGGGCTATCAATTCCCATCGCTTCACAAAAATCATTCCAACGCTCTTGAGTATCTAATATCATTTTACCTCCTGGAAGAACACATGCCAGACAAATCCGCATGCATCCTGTACTGTTTTAAAATATTCACCTTTCACATCATCGGTATAGGGCCATCCGGTTCCAATAGCAGTAAATACATACTTGCGCATTTCCTCGGGGTGAAGTTCCCAGAGACGCATGTCTTTCAACTCAATCCAAACCACCGCTCTATCACCTTGAAATTGAATATCCAATGGTTTAATAAACGGCCCTTCTAATTCAGTTCTGCCGTTTTGGTTAATTTCATATTTGTAAATAATCTTTTTCATTTACTTTCTGGCCTCCATACCCATCTTCCATCTTTTAGTTGATAAACTGTACAATGCGGAATGAGTGGTCTTATGATTAATCCACTTTCTTGACGCATTCGTTCCTCTTGGCTAATTAATGCCTCAGCTTGCTGCATGAGGTCTTCAATGACTTCTTCATCTGCGGCAACACCATACTGCTCCTGGATGCGCCTTATGAGTGAATCTCGTACTGCGTCTCCTCTTGTCATTTTGATGAGGTCGTCAAAGGTTTGCTTTTGGACAAAGTAGATTAATCCTATTACATTATTTTTTTCATAATTTGAAATATCGAAGATTTTTGTCATATCGGCATAATCTGGTCTAAATTCTACTCTATAAAGCAGTGTTACATCTAAAAATTTTCGTTGTATTTTATTATTTGGAAAATCTGATTTTCCTTCTAAAAAAGATATTTCTTCATTTGTTTTTCTTATAATACTAATATTTTTAAAAAATCTTCTTAGTTTAAGTGAAAATTGAAAAACCTGAAAACCAAGAAGAATTGCTAACATTCCAGAAAGTATACAAAGTAATAGTTCTAATACCATTTTATCACCTTTCTTTTATTTCTATATATATTATATTAAAATTTTTTTAAATTGTCAATTTAAAGAAATTTGACTGGAAAAAATTTTTTTGGTAGAATGTCAATAGAGACTGGAGGTAAGATATTTGTTAAAACTCGATTATACTATAAGTTCTCCAGAAGAAAGAAATGAGTTAGTAAAAAAGATACTTGAAGAAACCCCAGAACCTAGTGAAAAGTATTTAGAAATATTAACTGATTATCTTATCTTTG
>Ga0310696_10003239_pt1 | contig 20515 bp, 18 predicted proteins | sample AusTroGonzalo_MG_4_FD_203885 | JGI IMG/M metagenome (GOLD analysis project Ga0310696, IMG submission 203885) | Bovine rumen microbial communities from tropical cattle in Woodstock, Queensland, Australia - Gonzalo_02 (v2) (version 2) | ecosystem: Host-associated > Mammals > Digestive system >... | reverse complement strand
AGATGGTTGCCGTCGTAAAAGAACTTCGCAAGGCAAAGAATTTAACGCAGGAAGAAGTCAGTGCAATGACCGGTATCAACCGCCAGATGATCGGACGGCTTGAGAACAAAGAATATATTCCGTCCATTGCGCAGTTGGAGAAGCTGGCTGAACTGCTTGGATTTGATATCACCGATCTTTTTGAGGAGAGAACTCCGCTGATGTTTACAGCTTTTCGCAGTTCCGGCATGTCTGAGGAGGAGCAGAAAGGTGTAAACAGAATGTTTGAAATGATGCTCGCGTCAAAGCAGCAGCTGCTTTTAAGAAAGGCAATGACAAAATGAAAAAGAAAGATACTGTCAGGCTGAGCGAGAGGCAGATTGCTGAGATAAAAGCATTGGCGGCAGAGACAAGGAGCTTATTCGGTGTGTCACCCTGCGTGCCGGTCGGAAATGACATTCACATGGTTTTGGAGAAAAAAGGCATCTTTCTTTGCGAGTACCCCTTCTCCGAATCAGAAGACACGCATACGCAAGCAAGTATTGTTATCTTTAAGGCAGGAGAGGAAACAATCACCTTTATCGGACTCAATACAGCTTGTTACTATGACGAGCAGATTTTTGCTCTTGCACACGAGATTTATCACTACACAACGAAAACAGGCGCAGTTTATTCATCCGATGCAGGCAAAGAGGATGAGGAGACAGAGAAAAAGGCGGACAGGTTTGCGGCAGAGTTTCTGCTGCCGGCAGACAGTCTTAAAACCCTGATAGGACAGACGTTTAACGCTTCTAATCTCGCGGACGTGCCTGAAACAAGGCTGCTCAGATTTATCGCCAAGCTTCAGTGCGACTGGTGGCTTCCTTACCATGCTGTCATAAACAGGCTCTTTGAAGAACAATACATATCCGGGGAACAGTACGAAAGCCTTTTTGAGAAAGACTGCAGGTCGGAAGAAAGCGTTTACCGCAGAATACTGAGCAGTACGGACAATAAAATAGCAGACCTTTTAAACACCAAAACAAGAACAGTCGGGGTATCTCCAAAGATAATTGACGTTGTCATCAACAACTATGAAGACGGTTACATAGATGACGATGAGTTTGTCAGGGTGCTTGAACTGCTCGGAAAACATCCTGATGATTACGGTATTCAATTGTTTGCAGATTCGAATCAGGATTTTATGGAAGCTGCCGAAAGTGAGGGCAATGGATGCGAGTAGACGCTGATAAGATCAATTACTCATTTGTCAGCCTCATAGAAGAACCTAATCAGACAGTATTCCTGGATGCAAACTTCTTTATCCCGCCGGACAGAAGCTGTTTGACAAGCAACAAGATTATTAAACCATACGAATTTTCATACTATAAGGAGAACTGGCTGGAGCCTCTCTGGGCAGAGTTCTCAGGCATATCTATTCACGAATCGGTATACGATGAACTTGTTGACGCACATGTCAAAGCCTTTGCAGACAGCAAAGCCAAAGCCAATCCGCCTGAACTTATAATTTATTACGATTCAAGCCTGACAGAAATCGAAAAAAACGTGATGCGTGCAAAAGTTGACGTGCTTGCAACACACTCTCAATATGATCCTGACATGGACAATTCAAAAGACAGGGGTGAAATACTGTCACTTTCATATATGTCTGTAAAAGGATTTCTGTATTTTGCGGCTAAAGATGAACTGCCAATCCGTTTGATAACGCATGCGGACAAACTCGGCACCGGTCTGGATGAAATGGGGATTATTCAGATGTTTGAGCTGCTGTACTACCTTCGCAAAACCCAAAAGTACGATGACAAATCACTCCGAAACCTCTACAAATATAACTACTGTCTGACGTCCCGTGAAAAACAAAACAACCCCGACTGGGAAACTCTGATATCCAAGATGGACAATCTGTATTTGCCTACAATATTGAAAAATAATAACCGGTAATTAAGACCGCCAATGCAAAAGAACCGGCGCCCGCAGGAACAATCGAAAAGTTCCTGCGGGCGCCGCCTTTTTTCAATTCATTTTTACCCGTTTATGCAGAAGTGTATGAACCGCAGCACGTCAAGGTAATTTGTCGACTTAAACCTAATCTTCTTGGGCGCGACCTGGATGACGCCGGGGTAGAAGCTGTTGCGGTATGCCTCGACCCTGCTCTCGTAGCTGACGCCAATTTCAAACGACTCAGGCATCTTCACGTTGCAATTTTTGTAGTAGCCGTCCTTGACGGATTTCTCGCTGTTCTCGAGGATGAGGCTGACCGCCTCGGAGGGGCTGATTGAGACGGTGGCACCGCCAAAGCCTTCCTGGACCGGCACAGTGATGATTCCGGGGATGAGCTCGGAAGCCATGTCGCAGATGCCCTTGTCGCCGCTTATGAAGCTTATCGGAATGTCGAAGTAGCCTGCCGTGTAGGCGTTGAGGGCAAACTCGCCTGCGATTTCGCCGTTGATCTTGAGAGTCTCGATGTGGCGGACCGCGTTGTGGGCAAGAGGATTGGCGTCGTCCTTGGCGGGTGAATGGTAGCCGGTCATCATGACAGCGTCGAACCTGCGGACGTTGATGCCGGACATCATGGCGTAGATGTCATTGGCGTTGCCGCGCATGAGGCTGATCTTGGGCGGGAGCATGTCGGGGATGAGCCCGCGGCCTGTGTAGTTGGTGTCCTTGACGAAAATGTCGTCGGCGCCGCCCTTCTGAGCTCCGAGCACCGCTGCCGCGACCTCTCTTGTCATCTGTTCTCTGAAGTACCTGCTGCACGGATTGTCGGGATCAGTCTCGGCAAAACCGCAAAGGCCGCACGTACCTTCTATGTCACTGCTAATGTAAACTCTCATGTTTTACCTCCGTCTTGCCTGCCGCCCGCCGCCTCCGCGGTACCCGAATACAGGTGTGTCATTGTATATGTCAGTCTGTCGCATCGGCGAACAGTCTCTTGGTTTTTAGCGAATTTTTAGGCACAATCAGCTTCAGCTTCCTGTCTGCCACGGTAATGTCGAGGGGCATGTTGCCGGCATACTCGCCGTCGTAATCGAGCATGAAGCCGGTGTCCGTGTCGATGAGCTCCGCGTGGATCGCGTCGGTCTGCACGTAGCGGACGTACCTGCTGTCAATGTGCTTGCCGGACTGCAGCAGGCTGTAGAGCGGGAGCACGTCGTTCTTTTTGATGTCCTTGAAGATTACGACCTCGAGCAGTCCGTCGTCGAGCTTTGCCCCGGGAGCGACCTTGCCGAAACCGCCTGTCTGGCAGCTGTTGGCAACTATCATAATGAAAACGCCCTCTTCAAAAGTCTCCCCGTTGATTGTAAACCGAATCCGAGTGTTCCGGTAATTTTTGTCATCGCCAAGCTCTTTCAGCCCCGTAAAATAGTACGCGAGGATTCCGAAACGCGCCTTCTGGCTCGCGGGAATGGTATGGGCAATGTTTGAAATCACGCCGCCCGCCGCAACGTTCAGGAAAGGATGTCCGTTGAGCACGCCGACGTCAACGTCCCTCACGCAGAAATCCTTCACAAGCCTCTCGAGCGTCATGGGGTCCTTGCCGATGCCGACAGCCGTCGCAAAATCATTGGTGGTACCCGCGCCGAGGATCAGAAGCGGTATTTTGCAGTCAGAGGTTACAAGGCCGCTCACGACCTCGTTGATGGTGCCGTCGCCGCCTGCCGCAAGCAGAAAATCATACTCGCCGGGCTTCAGCTTTGAAGTGATCTCAAAAGCATCCCCGCCCTTTTGCGTGTAAATGATGTTGCAGCTGAAAAGAAGGTGCTTCTGAAGCAGCCTCTTGGCAAGATTCAGCGCGTTTGCCTGAAAAGTCCTCTGTCCCGCGTTCGGGTTTATCAAAAATAGCGCTCTTTTCAAAGGTTTATACCTCCGATGGATTCAGAGAGAGTATACTACATTGTTAACCGGTTTAAAATATCCAATATTCTCAACCGGCAGCTTTTGAGCTCACTTTGAAGACCGTCTCAGCCGTTCCGTCCTCCTTCACAATCACCAGCTCGTTGTAGGCGTTCGTTTTCTCGCCCGTCGAGTAGTAAAGAAGAATCGTCCCGTCCGAAACGTAAATGTCCGAAAGCGTCGGCGGGAACACGTCAAAAGGAACGACAACGGTCGGCAGTTTCTCGCTCTCAAGATCCGCCAATGTGATCTTAAAAATGCCGTGAGAACTGTCATTTCCGACCCCGTAGAAGTAAATCGCGTCGCCGTCAACGCAAAACGCGCCCGAAAGAAGCACCGCTTTCAGCATCGGCAGCATCTTTCCGCTTTCAAGGTCGATCACGTAAAGCGAGCCCTCCCCGTCGTCAAAAGCAATCTTCTTCCCGGCAACGCCGAAGTCATATATCACCGTACCGCCAAGGGTATCCTCTTTAAAGTAATCGCCAAGGTCGTTCGGCGTCAGGCTGTGGAAGCCGTCCGACGGGCCCGACGAGAAGTACACGGTACCGCCAATGACCGTCAGGCAGCAGCGCAGGCACGAACCTGTGTTGTCGACAAAAATGTCTGTCACCTTGCCGTCAGAAAGCTTTGAAACGCCCGTCTTTGACGAGTAGAAAAGCTCGCCGTTGTAGATGAAGGGCAGCGCGCCGTAGACATTGGCGGTGTAGGTTGAAGGCTCGCCCTCCTCGGCGGAGTCGTAGGCGTATTCGCCCTGAATTGCCTTGGCCTCAAAAGTATCGGCGTTCAGCGACCAGATTTCGCCTGCGGAAGAGTTCCTGAAGTAGCAGGTATTGCCGTCAAAATTCGAAAAATCCTTCGGAACCGCGTCCGAAAGCTTCCTTGAGGAGCTCGTCGACATCGAATAGACGTAAAGGGCGCCGTTGTCGGCATAATTTGAGTAGAAAATACTGTCGCCGTAGATGACACACTCGACCTGAGTTCTGTACTGAGGCTCTTTGACCTCTGCGGGGTCATCGCCCTTATTGCCGCCCGATTTTCCGAGAAAAACGACCAGAAGCGTCACGGCAAGAGCTACCGCGAGCACGCCGGTGACAGCCGCCGCGATGATAACCTTGCGCCTCTTTGCTTTGACGGTCTTTTCCGCCATGCGTTTCTGCCGCTCCTCCTGTGACTCGCCCGGCAGCGCCTTTTCGCTCTCACCGGCAAGCAGCATCGTGCAGTTTATGTTCGAAAAAGCAGTGTTCCTGCCGCCCTTGGCGAGTTCGAGAAAGTCAGGCACGCACTCATTGAAGTCGTGCTCGATCATATCCTCAATCTCGCGGAAAGACTTTTTGTCCTCGCCCTTGTCAAAGCCGCAGATTGCCGCAGCCTCCCTGATGCCGCGCGTGTACTCGCCCGAGCATGAAACGGGGTTGTACCAAAGAAGCCTCGCGGTCTCGGATTTGGTTAGCCCGGCGCATTTTCTGACGCCAATGATAGTCCCGCGGTCCTCAGAAGTCTCAAAAAGCGCCGCGGTAAGAATCCTCGAAAGGTTCTCGCGCCTCTTCGCCTCAGCCTGCCTCGAAATCTCGCCATCGGCCATGCCGTTTAAGCAAAGGTTCCTCAGCATCTCAAGGTGCCACATCCTCGCGGACATAGTCGTGTCAAAGTGTTTGGCCTCCGATACGACACGCCTGTAGCTTTCCGCCGCAGCTTCGCGCGCAAGTATCCTGTCGCCTGTCAGCACAAGCGCATAGGCAAAGGCGCTGCGGCGCGTCTCATTGTAAAAATTGTCAAAATCTTCTTTGTTTCCGCGTGCTATGCCGACGACAAGAAATTCAAGATTCATAGTTAATCCTCAAGTTGTAAAAATGTTTCAGAGCTCGCAGATGAATGCAGGCTCCATCCTCAGAAAATCAGCCGCCGTCAGGTAGTACGAGACCCCGTTCAGGCGGAAGACAGGCAAAAGGCCGTCCTCCGGACTTCCCTTCGGCGATACGCCGTGCACGTGTCCGAAGTAGCAGTTTGTGATGCCGTTTTTCTCGATAATATCCGTAAAATCCGTACTGTCGCGCTTGGTGAAGACAAACGGCGGATAGTGCATGAATGCAAGAGTCGTATAGTCCCTCGCGGAGTCATCCGCCAAGGGTTCCTCATCGCCGCCTAATTTTATCATTTCGTGCGGGTCAAAGTACACTCTTAAGCCTTCTTTAAGGTCAAAATACCTGCCGGCAAGCTCGCGCCCGTGCTTCAGCGACATCTCAAAGCGCATGAGCTCGCGGCGGAGCACCTTGGCGTCACTGTCGCCGAAGTCATCGTCCCCCGGAAGCAGCCAGCCGCGCGTTCCGCAGACCATGATTCTTTTGTCGGCAAAAAAGTATGCGTTGTTGTAAAGTGGCAGAATCGTCTTGAGATTGTTCTCTTTGAGAACGCCCTGCAGCTTTGCGAGCGAAGTCCACCAGAGCTCGTGGTTGCCCTTCATTATGAGTTTTGTGCCCGGAAGCGAGTCAAGAAGCACAAGGTCCGGAGCCGCCTCGTCAAGCCCGAGGCCCCACGAAATGTCGCCGTTCACGACAACGTAGTCTTCGTCCGAAACGACTCTCCTCCAGTTTGCGCAGAGCCGCTCGGTGTGGTTCTCCCACGCCTTGCCGAATATGTCCATCGGCTTGTCGACGCCCTGCGAAAAGTGAAGGTCGCCTATAACGAACAGCTTAGCCATTGGCGTCACCTCCTCCGGGCTTCTTTTTTGCGGCATCGGCAAGATAATCCTTAATCTCAGCGGCAAGCTTCAGTGAAATGCCTGACGTTCCCGCAATCTCCTCAGGGGTCGCCTCGCGGATACCCTTCACGGAGCCGAATTTACGCAAAAGTGCGACTTTTCTCTTATCGCCAATGCCTTTAATTCCGTCGAGCGGCGACTTTTTGTACCGCTTCTCGGTGAGCTTTCTGTTGTACTCAATCGCGAACCTGTGCGTCTCGTTCTGAACGTCGGTCACAAAGCGCCAGATATCGGGGTCGTCCTCAAGCCTGAACTCCTCCCCGCGCGGCGACATGAGACCGCGGCTTCTGTGTTTGTCATCCTTGACCATTCCGAAGACCGGTATCGAAAGCCCCAGCTCCGAAAGTACGCGTATCGCCTCGTTGATCTGAGTGATTCCGCCGTCCATGAGTATCAGGTCGGGCGCCGCGCCGAAACCCGTCTCGCCCTCAGCAATCTTTCTGTAGCGCCGTAAGAGCATCTCATTCATCGCCCCGACGTCGCTTCTCTTCTCAAGAGTTTTGATCTTAAACCGCCTGTAGTCGCTCTTTTTGGGCCTCCCGCCCTCGAAAACGACCATGCTGCCGTCAATTTCGGAATCGCCAAGGTTCGAAATATCGAACGACTCTATCCTGAAAGGCAGGCTTTCCGTGCCGCAAATCCGCCTCAGCTTTTCGAGCACGCCAATGTTCCCCGCGCGCTCAGCCCTCTTGGTCGTCTCGTAATTGCCAAGCGTTATGCGCGCGTTCTTCACAGCCATATCGCAAATCTCGCGCTTCTTGCCCTTCTTAGGCACATTCACGATGACCTTTCTCCCCGCGCGCTCCGAAAACATGCCCGCGAGCAGCCCAAGCTGGTCGTCCGGCAGGCTCTCCGCCACAAGTATATTCCCCGGAAACGCGATTGAGTCGTAGTAGTACTGCGTCACAAAGCTCATGTAAAGCTCCTGCGGCTCCGAGCCTCCGACCGCTTCCAGCACGAAGGAGTCGCGCCCCGCCACCTTGCCGCCGGCAACGTGAAAAACCTGGGCGACGGCGTCGGTCTCATTGGCGGCAATAGCAACCGCATCCATCGTATCGTTGCCCGTAAGCATTATATTCTGCTTCTCGCTTACCGTTTCAAGCCCCTTTATCCTGTCGCGGAGCTCCGCGGCCCTCTCAAAGTCAAGCGCGTCGCTCGCTTCCTTCATCTCGCCCTGCAGTCTCCTGATGATGTCGGCGTTGCGTCCTGAGAGGAAGTCGCAGACGGCCTCGATGTTCTTGGCGTATTCGGCTTCGGTGACATAACCTGCGCAGCAGCCGGGGCAGAGGCCGATGTGATAGTTGAGGCAGACCCTTGACGGCTTTCCCGGGACGATCTTTTTGGTGCAGCGCCTTGTCGGGAAGACCCTTGAGAGCGTGTCGAGCGTCGATTTTACGGTGTAGCTCAAATAATAAGGACCGAAATACCTGGCGCCGTCATTTTGCTTCTTGTGGGCAAAAAGCACCCGCGGGAAGGTCTCGTTAAGAGTCACCTTGACGTACGGGTAGTTGCGGTCGTCCTTCAGCAGGACGTTGTATTTCGGTCTGTGTTTCTTTATTAAATTGCATTCAAGCAGCAGTGCCTCGTACTCCGAGCCTGTCACTATGAATTCAAAACGGTTTATGCGGGCGATCATCTGGGTGATGCGCTCGTTGTGCGGGGTGCTGTTGAAGTAGGAGCGGAGCCTGTTTCTCAGAATGACAGCTTTTCCGACGTAGATGATTCTGTCATCCGCGTCGTGCATCAGGTATACACCCGGAAGCTCGGGCACCTTTTTCAGCTCTTCCTTAAAATCTGTCATCAACCGCAACCCGATAATATCTTTAAAATTTTACGGCGGCCCGCCTTGTTTTACGGCTTATTTCTTCTTGAAAAGATTCCCGAAAAATGAAGGTCTCGAGCCTGAGTTCTTTGTCAAACCAGCGCATTTTACCGCAAATTCGTTCTTTGGCGGTTTCAGCTCGTCAATCGCTGCCGAAAGCTTTTTCTTCTCCTGGTTTTTACCCACGCCAATGTAACTGTTGAACGATCCCAGAAGGAACGAACTGTCCGCGTAGAGCGCCTGCTTCATGTCGTCGCCGCACATGCTGTTTACGAGGTTTCCGAAGTGAAGCACCATCTTGATCGCCTCAAGCGCGTAGTCCTGAGCGGGTTCCTTCTTCTTGCCCTTAACAGGCTGAGCTGTCTCCGGCTCGTCGCCCTCGAGACACTCCCTTGCCTTGTCGTAGAGCGCCGCAAAGTCGTAGCTTCCGGTTCTCAGGTAATTGATTACTGCGACCATGCTCGCGGAAATGAGAGGCGTCGCGCCGTTCAGCTTTTCATTGAGGTTCTTCTTCATGAACTCGCCAACCTGCTTGCGCCTGATCATATCCTTCGGCATGAGGTTTACGCTGTTCAGGATCTTCTCGAGGCTGTTATTGGCGATACCGAGTTCAACGTTCTTGTAGCAGAGCATGAGCTTGTAGGCGTCGGTGGCCTTGACGGTGTCGTACTTCTCGGTGATGATGAAGGTCTCGTCAAGGATCTGCGGCTGCATCAGGTATCTGAACACGTCCGGAATGGCGTCCTTGAGTGCCGGCGCGATGATCTGCTCTGAAAAGTCCTGCCAGAACATGACCGCGAAAGGCTCTTCCTCCTCCTCGTAGCACTCGGCAATGATCTTGTCGGCAGCCAGGACGGAAGGCAGGTCGAACTTCTTCTGTTCGCTCTCAAGGTATGTTTCAATGGACGTAAACAGCCTCTCGTTTGATTCCTCGTCAATGTCCGGGAGCAGAGGCATCGCCTGCTTCAGCGATAGGGCAAGGTTTTTGAGGCCGCCCGCGCAGAAGCTCGAGAGCACGTCGTTGTAGGCTTTTTTGCCCAGTTCTTCGTTAAAAACTCTGGTGAGTACAAGCTCCGAGCAGAAGCCCTGTTTGGCTGCGAGGAGCTTTAACATCGGGTGGTTTCGCTTGCGCTGTTCGGCCTTGGCGGCAGAGATGAGCTTCAGCTCAAACCAGGTTTTCTCCTCCTCAGGCTCGCCCGGCATGTTCGCGTCGATGAGGTCGACAAGCCTTGACGCCAATGCATCGCCCTCCTGAATGTGCTCGACAGCGGCAATATAAACGTTGTGCCTGATTTCGGGCGTGAACCCTCTCATGTGGCTCTCAAGGAAGCTCAGGATCTGATCCTTGACGTCGTTGTTGCGGATCGAGAGCAGGAGCTTGTCCATGATCTCAAGCTGCGACTCAGGTGACTCGTCGAGGAATATCTGCTCGAAAAACGCCAATATCTGGTTCTGCAGGAATCCGCCGTAAAATACGCGGCTGATGTTCTTGATGATCTCGTCCTTTTCCTCGCGCGACTGAGACGCGTAGTTTGCCTTGACGAACTGGAAAAGCTTGTCGCGCATGATGTCCATGTGGATGAGCTCGAGCACGACCTGCATGATAATGAACTTCACGGCGGGCATGTCCGTCGGATAGATTTTGGCTATTTTTGCGAAAAGTTTAGGCGGTATGACACGGTGGTTCTCAGGGTAGCGGCGGAGGCTCTTGGCGGCAGTCGTACGGAAGTCGTTGCTGAGGGCCGCTCTGTACTTTTCGTAAATCGTGAAGTACTCGATGAGCCTGTCATCGGTTGAAAGAACAGCTTTCTCGTCGAAGAAGCCGCTGCAGCACCTGAATATGAACACCAGGTTGTTGAGCATCTTGATTGAGGGCTGCGCAAGCGCCGGAACCTCTTTCACAGCCTGTGCCGCAAACAGCAGGAACTCGTCCCTTATAGTCTCGTTTTCGAGCATCGCGTAAAAGAACTCGACAACCTGGCTGACCGCCTTGACGTCGTCGTCCTTCATGCCCGTGTACTGATTTGTTTTGAAGTTGAGCATCGCGCCCTTGGAAGGCAGCACGTTGAAGAGGTCTGCCATCACTTTGACCTTGAAATTGGCGTATCTTGCGGTGTCAAACACCCTTGACGCGAAGGAAAGCTGCGGTCTTAAGTGGTAGGGAATGATGCTGTAGAGCGTGTTATAGAATTTGAGTGTGTATTCGTTGTCCCTGCTCGGGAGAAGAATGTAGAGGCCTTTCAGGTTGCCGCAGACGGCCGAGACGAGGCAGTAGAGCAGTCTCTGGACCATCGCATTGTCAAGTTCCTGCGTGAGCCACTTGGGATCGTCCGAGCTGACGTACTTGTATTCAAGCTCCGGATATTTGTTCTGAGGTTTGGCGGTTAAAGCAGTGATGTCAAAGTGTCCGATGTCGTGGTCGAACATCTCCTCGTTGAAGAGCGCCCTTGTCGGCGAGTAGAACACCGAAGCGGTCTCCATGGGGTCGAAAAGGATGTTGTGGACCATGTACGTGCTTCTCTCTCCCGTGTAGTCGAGAGGCATGAACGTTGTGCAGCTCTGAACCAGTGTGCCGTCCTTGGCGGTGTATGAGCAGTAAACAGGAGAAAGCTCGCCCTTTCTGATGAGCACGGACTCTTCCGCGGTAGGTTTGGTGTCGCAAACCACGCCAAGCTCCTTGTCTATAAACTCTCTCTCCACACCTTCCGAACACGCGAATGTATCATAGCCGTCGGCCCTGTTGAACATACTTGCCCTGAATGGGACGCGAGAGTAAAAATGCTGTTTAGCCATATTTCCTCCGGGTTAAGGGTAGTGGCGCCAATCTTGAACGCCCTGTTTTTTAGTCTGTTTTTCAAGCACTTACCGGAGCATAAAGCCCCGGCAGTAAAGTAAAATTTGTGTAAAAATAGGGTAATCTAACCCGCCAATGGATCATTCCGAGTTCAGGTACATAAGCTCCTGTGTGCTCGTGACCCCCGCAAGAACGAATTCCCGGCAGGAATCCCACAGCGAGACCATGCCGTTCTGAATGGCCATCGCCTTCAGCGCTTCAAGGCTCTTGCTCCTCGTAACCTCGTTCTTCATGTGCTCGTTCATGAGCATAACCTCGTGGATACCGACACGTCCTTTGTAGCCTGTGTTGTTGCAGAACTGGCAGCCCTGAGGTCTGAAAATGCTGACGGGTTCGTCAAGTCCCAGAATCTCCATCTCCTTGGCGTTAGTCTTACCGCGCTTCTTGCATGCGGGGCAGAGCCTCTTTACAAGACGCTGGGCGATAACACCCGCCAATGCGTCAGCGATGAGATAGTCCGGAACACCCATGTCTTCAAGACGCGTGATTGCGCCCGGTGCGTCGTTGGTGTGCAGCGTGCTGAAAACCAAGTGGCCCGTGATAGCGGCTCTTACTGCGATTTCAGCGGTTTCCTCGTCACGGATCTCACCAATCATGATTATATCAGGGTCCTGACGGAGGATGGAACGCAGCGCCGCGGCGAAAGTCATGTTTGCCTTGGTGTTAACCTGCGTCTGGTTGATACCTACCATCGTGTACTCGACAGGGTCCTCAACCGTTATGATGTTAACCGTCGGGTTGTTAACCTCTTTAAGGAACGCGTAAAGCGTCGTGGACTTACCGGAACCCGTAGGTCCTGTAAGAAGAATGATTCCGTGAGGTCTCATGAGCATCTTGTCGATGTAGGAGTTCTCGCGGTCCGTGAAGCCAAGGTCAAACCTCGTGAAGTGGAAGGACGTCTTGTCCAGGATACGGATAACGAACTTTTCGCCGTAAATCGTAGGGATTGCGGATACACGGAAGTCGTATTCCTTGCCGCCGACACGCATGTTGATACGGCCGTCCTGAGGGATTCTTCTCTCGGCGATGTTCATGCCTGAGAGGATCTTGATTCTCGCAGAAATAGCGGAATATGCTTCGATCGGAAAGTCCGCCCTCTCCTGCAGGTCGCCGTCAATACGGTAGCGCACCCTGACGCGTTTTTCGAAAGGCTCGATGTGGATATCGGATGCCCTGTAAGGGATTGCCTCCTTGATAATGGAGTCAACCAGTCTTACGGCGGGGTTGTTGACAACGCCTGACTCGTCGCTCTTGAATACCGCATTTACTTCCTCGTCCCTGTCTGCAAAGAGCTCTTTGTCCTTCTCTGCGTTGAGGTCGCTGAGAGCCGTTGACGTCGTGATGACGGCCGCGATCGAGTCGACGTATCTGTCAATCTGCGTCGGCGATGTCAGAACGTAGTCGCACGGATTGTCAAAGCAGACCGATATTGCGGACATCGTCGCAGAGTCAAGAATCCTTCCGATTGCAACGAGGAGCACGCCGTTCTTGTCGATTGAGACCGGAACAACCTTGTTCTTTTTCATGAACTCGAACGAGAACTGATCGAAAAGCTCCTTGTCGATGTCGAGCATGTCGAGCTCCACGCACGGGATGTTGTAGTACTCCGAGAGCGCGTCAAGTTCGCCCGCCTCGGTGATGTACTCCTTCGTCAGCATGTACTCGCGGACAGGGATGTTAAGTCTCTGGCACTCCGTGAGTATCGTCTCGGACTCTTTTTTCTTGACGATCTTTTTGCTTACGTAATATTGAAGAATCTCAAAATCTATGTTCATTGTTTTACCCGTTTCGCCGCAAAAATCCGGAAATCCGGAGCCTTGGCGGCAGATACTTAAATTATGCGATGGTTGTCATGATGGAGATCATCGGCGAGTAGATCGCAATGAAGAGCGTTCCGACGATAAGACCCATCAGCATGAGCATTATAGGCTGGATTTTCGACGTTACCGATGTCAGTGTAGTCTCAACTCTGTCGTCGAAGAACGCGCATGACCTTGTGAGAACCTCGTCGAGCGAAGCTGTCTTCTCACCAACGGCAACCATCTGAATCATCATGTCAGGGAACAGTTTGTATTTCTGGAGAGCTCCGGCAAGGCTCGCACCCTGCAGAACGTCGTCCGTGGCCTTTTTGAACCTTCTTGCAACGTCCCTGTTTCCGAGAACGACCTGGATGGACACCATCGCGTCCGAAATATCCATGCCGCTCGAGAGAAGCAAACTGAATCCTCTTGCAAATCTTGCGGTGATGAGGTCCGTGGTGACCTTGCCGATGAGGGGCGCCCTGATTTTGAACACATCAAAGGCGTATTTGCCGCGCTTCGTCTTAAGGAACACGAACAGCAGGAACGCTGCACCGAGAATCACAAGGAGAATCGTCTGGTAGTTGTTGAGCACGAAGTCCGACAGGTCATAAACGATTTTTGTTATGCCTTCGGCCTTGATATCGAGTGACGCCAATGACTTTCTGAACGTCGGAACGATGAACGAGAGCATCGCCACAAGGATGCCCAGAGTCATCACGGCCAGCATCGTAGGATAAGCCATTGCGCTCTTTGTTTTCTTTTTAATCTTGGCGTCGGTCTCGTAGTAGTCCGCAAGGGCCGAGAACACCAGGTCCAGCTTTCCGCTGACCTCGCCAACGTATACCATGCTTCTGAAAAAGTCGGGGAAGGCCTTGTCGTGTTTGTTGAAGGCCTCGGACAGCATCATGCCGCCCTTCACGTCCTCGGCCACCACTTCCAGAATCGATTTCAGGAAAGCGTTGTACGGCTGGGTCTTCAGGATATCGAGAGCCGACATCAGGGACATACCGGAGTTGACCATGATGGCATACTGGCGGCAGAAGGTCGTGATATCCTGAGTCTTCAGCTTTCCGGTGCCGAGCGTGAAGAAGGACGACGGCGAACCGCCCTTGTAGATCTTAAACGAGATGAGGTACAGATTTTGCTTTGAGAGCTGCACCGCAAGATCGTGTTCGTCTTTGGCAATGAATATTCCGCTGAATTTTTCCTTGGCGAGATTCACTGCCGTGTACTTGTACTTTTGCATTTGTTGCTCCTTGAATTGCCGTATTTATGCGGCAAAATTAAGCTTTGCCGGGACTCACATCCAGCCGGTCATCAGGTTCATGTAACCGTCTATCAGGAACTTCCCGAAGAACATCATAATCACAATTCCCAGCACCATGAAAGGCACGAAAGGATATTGCGTATGTTTTTCACTCTTTTTTGTCTTGCGCACGATGAGAAGTACAACGCTTCCCACGATGGTGGCAATGAGCATCGCGCCGAGCATCCTCTCCCATCCGAGAAGCATGCCGGCAACCGTTGCAAGCTTAATGTCTCCGCCGCCCATCGACTCAACGCCCGCTTTTTTCTCGAAAATTACCGAGATAACGAGGAACGCAAAACCGAACACCGCGGCGCCTATTGCCCTTGAATACCAGGTCACGGTCGTGTCAACCTTCGTGGCCGAAAGAACCAGTGTCGCAATCGCGAGCACGCCAAGGGCTATCTGAAGCGAATCCGGCACCATCAGGTACTCAAGATCCGTGCAAGTCATTGTAAGAAGAATCGAAAGCGCGACCGCGTTGATGCAGGCCATCGGTATGCTCTGATTCCAGAACATTGCAACGCTCGCGACCCAGAGAAGCGCATTGCCGATCTCGACGATTGTGTACCTGATCGGTATCCTTGTACGGCAGCTCCTGCATTTTCCGCCTAAAATAAGGTAAGAAACGACAGGAATGTTGTCGTACCACCTGAGCGTATATTTGCATTTCGGGCAATGCGACCTCGGAAGCGCGATGTTTATACCGTTAGGCAGCCGATACACCAGCACGTTCAGAAAACTGCCGACGCAAAGGCCGAGGAGTGCCGCGAAAAAGTAAACTAGTCCAATCATCTCTAATCCGATCTCCGATTCAGAAATTGTTAAGCGAGCCGAACTGGTCAGCGCAAAGTCCGCCGTAGAGCTCAAGGTGCTCTCTGATGACAGGCTTTTCTTTCTTGATGCCAAGGTCTTCAAACTTGATTTTGTTCTCCTCGGCCTCTTCATTGACCATAGGAAGAATGAATCCGAATTCCTCAGGCATATTTACGTAAACACTCGCAGGCTCTTTGATGGCCGTGAGCCTGTTGTTTGCGCGGATGAATTCAAGAACGTATTTCACGAAAATCCTGAAATTCTCGTACGAAACGCCCTCCTGGCTGTCCGGAACGGGCCTCTGCATCCATTTAGGAAGTACCCTCGGCGTCTTTCTCGGCAGCGTCTTAACAGGCTGCGCAATCGTCCTCTCGGGAACCGCCGGGCCTCCGTCGGTAAGAAGTCCGCCGTCGCTGTCGCTCGAAGAATCCTGGTTTTCGGCGTTTTCGCCGCCGCCCATCATAGTGAGCTGCTTCGCCTTGGCTTTTTCCTTGGCGTTAATGACGGCAAGCTCAGCCACGTCGTGTGAGAAAAGCATGTTCTCGGCAACCATTTTCGGCTGGTTCAGAATGCTCCAGCCAAAGGGAAGATCGAGCACGCCAAGGACAACGCCCTTCGAGAGGTACGTGATTGACGACTCCACCTCTTTGATATCAAGAAGAATGCACGTGTCGCCCGCAACTTTTGTATTGAGAGCCGCAGCGCCGCAACCGCACGCCGAACCTTCAAAAGTCAGTATTTTTGCGAACATATTGCAGCCTGAGCAGGACGCGTAAATCTTCTGGAGCAGCTGGTTTCTCACGAGCGAAACGCAGAAAGTCGCGTACTGCTTGTTCTGCTTCACAATCGTCTTGTTTACGCGCAGCTCCTTCAGGTTGAGATAGTTGCTCTCAAGCGCCACGTTGAAAAGGTCCATCGTGTTCTTTCTGTTGATTCCGGGGATGTTAAAACTTGTGGTTGAAATCAACGAGTTGGGCACAAGGACCGTAACGAAAGCCGATTTTCCGGCGTAAGACGGGTTCGAATTCGCATATTCCGACAGGCAGCGCATGAATTCCTGATAGAATTCCTCGTCAAAGTTCTTCGACTTATACGGCTTAACGTCGTACTTAATCGTGTTCTTGTCGTGTCCGACGCCAGAATAAAATGCGATTTGCTTGTCTCTCGGCTTTATCGCTATTACGGTTGAAAATCCGTTTCTTGCCATTGTTCTTTAAGCTCCTTAAAGGATTTTGGTTTCTTCTGTTACTTCAAAATGTTTTCCGGGCAGGCTGTTCTGCCCTGTTTTCACGCCAATGTCATCTGGCGTTCAGCGCCTCTTCCCCGTAGAATTTTTTGAGGTTGCCTGACGTATCGAACACAAGCTTCATCACGCGGTCACCTGATTCACTGTCAGAAATGGTATAGGTGATATCCTCCGCAAAACCATCCTTGTTAAAAATGAATCGGTCTTCATATTTAAGCTCAATCGCTTCGACACGTTTATCAATGTCATCACCGGATTCAAGCCCTCTGAGTGCGAGTATCAGATCATCTGCGGCCTGCGAAAGTTCTGCCCGTTCGGAAGCCTTTGTCGCAATCCTCTTGTTGGTGTAGACGCTCAGTTCCGCGACTGTGAGAAGTATCGAGCAAAGCGCGAAGATAACGAGCAGCGTAACTATGGCAAGCTCTATCGCGACGCCTTTTTTATTAAGCTTTTTCTTAAGCTTGTCTCTCATCACGTCCTGCCCTCCGTCACGGCGCTGCCGCTATAGTAATAGCCTTCTTGTACTCGTCGATTTCAAACACTTTTCGGTTTTTGGTGTCTCTCACGACAGCAGAAAAAGAAGCGGTCTGTTCCTCAGAATTATATTTAAGATCGATCTGCACCGTGCAGCCCGGAATCTCGTAGTTCTCCACTACAAGAGACGGGTAGTCCTCATAATCAGAAACCCCGCTCGGAGTGTAATTTAAAAAGCGCAATCTGAGACCCCTGTAACTGCTATACGTATCGGTGCCCTTGAACACCTCGAGCGCATTCTCGCAAAGGATGACCGCCTCGTTTTTACCGTTCATACTCGCGGAAGTTTTCGAAAAAGCCTCTATGCACGCGATTGCGGCCGCACTTACAGCGATAATAACCGCCATTGCGACGACAGCCTCGGCAATCGTGACGCCTCTCTTATTCAGTTTAGCTCTCACATGCTTTTTCATACCGCCAATGCAATCAATCGCCCGAAAGCAAATCTCCGCCCTGTCCCGGGGCCTCGGCATGCGCGTCCGAAGACCTCAAAGACGCAACCATGTCGTATGACTTGTGCTGCTCCTGTACTTTCTTTCCGGGCGTAGCATAAGTGTAATCTACTGTCGCGTAGACCATATCAGGAGTCGGATTTCCGAACAGTCCGAACCTCACAGAGTCGATGGCGTCAATCACGTACGTCACGAACTCATTGTCAACACTGAAAGTCAGTTCTTTCGTTTCAATGCTGAAAACCATCCGGTTTACTGTTTCACTGTTCTTATTCACAAGAAGCTCATTGGGATTCGCAGGATCGACGTAAAACACGGTGTCTGAGCTGTCATTGGCGGCAACAAAGTCGCGAAAAACCCTCGAAAGCGTTTCCGAATCCTGCACAGTCTGGTATCTTTTTGCCCCGATGGTAACCCAGCTGTTGCAAATGAGCGTAAAAGAAACAACCATTATGGACATTATCTCCACAACAGCCATAACGATTACGAGTTCTGTAAGAGTTGAGCCTCTTTTGCTACGCAACAGAAAAGTCCTCCCTAAATAGCCAATGTCCCGTTCGGGCACGCCTCTCCCGAGGGCATAAAGATACTTTTATATCTTACCACTTTTTTTGTCAACTCGCAACAGGTGTTATTTATCCGCTTATTTTAAATATAATTAAAAAATCTTTGAAAACGGGCGCAATTTCTTAAAAACTCTTAAGCATATTGTCGAAACACATTTGTTGTTATATACTGTGCGCTATCCCGCGCCGCGAGGCGCACAAGGGTCAGGGTGTAGTGAACAGGTTCTTTAGGCATTGGCGTGTCAGAGTCAAGGCATTTTGAAGTTAAGACAATAAAAAGACTTTTGACGCTTTTGACGTTGCCCGTAAGCGCCCTCTTCCGGCCCCAAAAAAAAATTGTTCATTTTTACTAAGGAGAAAAAGATATGAAGCTTATTGAATTTCTTGATGATTGGATCGAACATTTTCACAAAGTTCTTGTGAAACATCAGACTTATGTTCGCTACAAGAGCAACATCAACAACTATATCAGACCGAGCGCAATCGCGCGCATGGAGCTTGGCGATGTCACGCGTAAAGACGTCCAGGCATTCGTCAACAGCATGAAATCCATCACGAGCAAACGCACGGGCCGGCCCCTGTCCGCAGGCACCATCAACAACACCTACATCGTTCTCCAGTGCGCCTACAACCACGCCGAAGAGTACGAAATGATCACGCGCAACCCCTGCAAGAAGATCCGCCGCGTCCCCGTCCAGCAGACCGACACTGACGCCAAGTGCTTTACCATTGCCGAGCAGCGCCGCATCGAGCAGTACATCGAATCGACGGGCGACCTTGGGCTCTACTGCTACATTCTGGACCTGTACACCGGCCTTCGCATTGGCGAGCTCTGCGCTCTCCGCTGGGAGGACATCGATTTTGACGCCAAGACGCTCTACGTGAACAGCGCCTGCTACTCAAGTACCGACAGCACCGGCCACTGGGCTCTCATCACCGACACGCCGAAGAGCCGCACCTCAATCCGCGACATTCCCCTCCCCCAGCACATCGTCAAGATGCTCGTCAAACTCTGGCGCCGCTCAAAAAGCGAATACGTCTGCTCCAAAGCCGACGGCACCCGCATCACGCCCTGGACCTGCCGCAACACCTACGAGCGCATGCTCAAAACCCTCGGCATCCGCCACCTCAACTTCCACTGCCTGCGCCACACATTCGCGACAAGGGCAATCGAAAACGGCATGGATTTCAAAACACTATCCGTCATCCTCGGCCACGCCTCCCCGGCCATCACCATGAACATCTACACGCACTCCACGCAGGAGCACAAGAGAGGCATGATGAACCTGATGAAGCGCGTCCGCTGATCTTGTGGGCTCAAAACGTCTGCCGCCAATGCAATCCGTTTGACTGATTAAGCAAACACAATCCAAAATCTGCGTTGACAATATAACGGCAAGCCGTTATAATACTGCTGAGGCAGGTGAAATCCATGAACATCAACGAAATAATGCAGCAAAAGCATTTATCCAAATATCGTGTAGCAAAAAACAGCGGTATCCCTTATATGACTCTGAATGATATTTGCAACGGCAAAACAAGGCTCGACAAATGCAGTGCCGATACGGTTTACAAGCTTGCGAAGGAACTTGACGTAACGATGGAAGAGCTATTAGATCCGGTCATGATTCCGCGCCCTGCATTTGAATTGTTCAAGAGCAATGTCTGTCACCGCCTGAAAGAACTTGGCGATATCGACTTTTTAATCGATACCATCGAAAGTGACAAAATCACTGATTATTACCGGATGTCCTGGTATCCCGAAAGTCTGTACCTGCTCGCCATGGTAGATTATATCAGCCGCATCAACAACGTTCCGCTCTGCACTTCATACGACAATATTCGTAAGACAAAGCTCAGGAACGTTATTTATCCATCCGGTGTTGTCACCGCGGCAGCAGTCTCCGGAGACAACAGAATCAAGGAAGAGGCAATAAAATCATCTATTCCGGAATTTATGCGGTTTAACATCGTGGAAAGCGAGGTAAGAAATGTCAACTGAAAACTCAAACGTATTCAAAATAGGCAGTTTAATAGACTTCGATGAGAAATACCCCGGGGCACTGAAAGCCGATAACGTTGACAACGTTCTTCAAAGCTTCCGTGCAAAAAAGCTTCTTCAGGACGATTCCCTGAAGTAAACAATCAACTCCAATGGCCAAGCCGATGAACCGAACTGATTCACCGGCTTTTTTCATGTCGATTCATTTCAGGATGTTCCGCATTTTTAATTTTCAAAACCCTTTCCGGACTCTCGAAGCCCCGAAGAAACCCCATTTTTTCACAAACCGTTTCACAAAACATCATTAATTCTCAAATCTCATGTTTTCCCTGCCGAACCCGCCAATGCAATTGTGCCCTTCCCTCACATCTTTCCTCTCCCGTCAACTACATGTTGTAAATTCCCGGTCAATTCTTGTAAAACCCCTGGTTTAATTATCTCCAACATCATTAAAAAATCGAGTTTGAGCGCCGACAAACAGGCG
>Ga0310696_10003237_pt1 | contig 20517 bp, 20 predicted proteins | sample AusTroGonzalo_MG_4_FD_203885 | JGI IMG/M metagenome (GOLD analysis project Ga0310696, IMG submission 203885) | Bovine rumen microbial communities from tropical cattle in Woodstock, Queensland, Australia - Gonzalo_02 (v2) (version 2) | ecosystem: Host-associated > Mammals > Digestive system >... | reverse complement strand
TTGAGGGCGGGGATGTTATCCTCGAACTCGCGGGCCATCTCTCCCAGCGGGCAGTCCTTGATACCGGCTTCCAGGTCCATATCCAGCAGGCCGTCCTTCTGCCTGAAGATACGTCCCTGGCCCTTCAGATTCAGGGCCGACAAGCTCAGGTTCAAGCTTTTAATCAGGGCCTCCAGCTCTCCCTCCTTGCACTTGGGCAGGGAAACGTCGGTATCCAGGTGGATGGGGACGCGGATGCGGCCGTAGGAGTTGGTGAACAGGCTGGCCTGGGCGTCGGCGTCCAGGGTGATGTTCCGCTCCCGGATGCCGGCACGCAGCCGCTGCAGACGGAAGGCCACGGTGTCGGCCGCCAGGCGTCCCGAAATCATAAGCGAATCAATGCCCAGCCGGGTCTTGGACCGGAACAGGCGGGCGGTTTCCAGCTTGCCGTCCAGCGTCATATTGCGCATGGAGAACATCCCCATGATGGTATCGGCGGGGCTGGTATAGATAATGAGCGGACGCTCGGTGAGCGCGATTTTATTGAGGACGATGTCCGGCAACGACTTGCTCTCCTTGACGGTAGTAGTGTCCTTGGGCTCGTCCGAGCCCAGGGGCAGGATGTCCCAGTTGGCGGCGGTGCTGTCATAGGCGTGGGCGAAGATGCGCGGACGCGAAAGCTCCAGCTTGCGCACGTAAATGGTCTTGCGGTTTATCAGGGCCATATAGTCCAGCGACACGCTCAGTTGCCGGAACGAGGCCAGGGTGTCGATGTCTCCATCCCGCTGGTTCCCCGCCTTAAGCAGGTTGAAGCGGCGCCGGGTATTCTCGGTATACACGCTGTCGAAGCGCGCATAGCGCTGGTGCGGATAGGTAATGGAGAAGTCCTCGATGTCTACGTTCAGGAAAGGAAAACTCTTGATGGCGTGGGCCTTGACCTGCCGGAAATTGACGCTGCCGTCTACGTATTCGGCCGCCAGGGAATTCACGATGCCCGTGAGCACTTTGGGCCGAAGCAGGATCTGGATGGCCACCATCAGCACCAGCACCAGGCCGAAGATGCCGATGAGCACGTTCCGTATGACCTTTCCCGCCTTCATGGGCTAGAAAACGTAGTCCTTGACGTCCTGGGCCGTGACGGGGTTGCCGCCCAGGATGAGCAGACGTTCCACCACGTTGCGCAGTTCGCGGATGTTGCCGGGCCAGGAACGCTCCTGCAACTGCTGCATGGCCTCCGGGGAGAAGGTGGTGACCGGTTTGCCGCTTTCGCTGCAGATTCTCTGGGCGAAGTAGTCTACCAGCTGGGGAATGTCTTCCTTGCGGTCGTCCAGGGCCGGAACTTTGAGCACGATTACGCTAAGCCGATGGTACAGGTCCTCGCGGAAATTGCCTTTCTGGATCTCTTCCTGCAGGTTCTTGTTGGTGGCGGCAATCACGCGCACGTCCACCGTAATCTCCTTGTCGCCGCCCACGGGGGTGAGCTTGCGCTCCTGCAGCACGCGCAGCACCTTGGCCTGGGCCGGCAGGGACATATCTCCAATCTCGTCCAGGAAGATGGTGCCTCCATCGGCCTGCTCGAACTTGCCCTTGTGGTCCCGGATGGCCGATGTGAAGGATCCCTTCTTATGGCCGAAGAGTTCGCTGTCGATGAGTTCCGAGGGGATGGCGGCGCAGTTTACTTCCACGAACGGCATCATGGAGCGGCCGCTCATCTGATAGATGCCCTGGGCCACCAGTTCCTTACCCGAGCCGTTGGGGCCGGTGATGAGGACGCTGGCCTGGGTGGGCGCCACTTTCTCGATCATATCCTTGAGGTGGGAGATGGGCTCCGAGGAACCAATCATCTCGTTTCCGTAGATCTTCTTCTTGAGGATCTTGGTTTCCTTGACCAGGGTGGCCTTGTCAGTGGCGTTCTTGAGGGTGATGAGGATGCGGTTCAGGTCCAGCGGCTTCTCGATGAAGTCGAAGGCGCCCTTCTTGATGCAGTCCACGGCCGTGGTGATATCGGCGTGGCCCGAAACCATGATGACGGGGGTCTCGATGCCTTCCTCGATAACCTTGGCCAGCATCTCGGTTCCGTCCATCTCGGGCATCTTGATGTCGCAGAAGATGGCGTCGAACTTTTCCTTCTGGGCTTTCTGCAGGCCCTCCTGGCCGTTTTCGGCCGTATCTACCTGGTAATTCTCCATCTCCAGGATCTCCTTGAGGGAATAGCGGATGGCGCGCTCATCGTCTACAATCAGAACTTTCATTATCGTAACATCTTTATCATGCAAATATACTAAAAAAGGAGAATAGTTGGGCAGCTGCCGTTCACTTGTCAAGATACAAATTAATGACTATATTTGTATGTTTAACAAAACCTTTCTATGAGCATTCCGGACATCATTATAGCCGTCGACGGTTTTTCCTCTACCGGAAAGAGCACTTTTGCCAAACTGGTAGCGGCCGAATTCGCTTTTCTGTACCTGGACAGCGGTGCCATGTACCGCGGCGTCACCCTGGCGGGCCTGGAGGCTGGCGTCATCGCCAACGGCCAGATTGACGAGGCCGCCCTGCTGCCCGTGATGGCTCCGCTGGACCTGCACTTCCGTCGCGAGGACGGTGCCACCAAGCTGTTCCTGGGAGAGCGCTGCATAGAGAAGGAAATCCGCGGCTGGGAGGTCTCCCAGTACGTGAGCCCTGTAAGCGCCATCCCGCAGGTGCGCAATTGGGTGGACGAGAGGCTGCACGCCTTCGCTGCCGGCGGCCGCGTCATCATGGACGGACGGGATATCGGCACTACCGTCTTCCCCAACGCCCAGCTCAAGATTTTCATGACGGCCGATGAAAAGGTCCGCGCCCTGCGCCGCTACGAGGAACTGATGCTCAAGGGAGAGAAGACCACCCTGGAAGAAGTCGAGGCCAATCTGAGGGACCGCGACTACCGGGATTCCCATCGGCCCACCTCGCCGCTGCGCCAGGCGCCCGATGCCTATGTCCTGGACAATACGCACATGACCCTGCACGAGGAAGTCGTCTGGATGCTGGGCCTGCTGCAGGGTAAGTTCGGCCTTCTGGAAAGCCCCGGCCTGTCATGCTAAAAGTCGAGACAGATCCCGGATCCGGTTTCTGCGGCGGTGTTATCCGCGCCATCACGCGGGCCGAGGAATACCTGGCCCGGAGCGGCCGGCTGTATTCGCTGGGCGCCATCGTCCATAACGAGGCCGAGCTGTCGCGCCTGCAGGATCAGGGACTCATCACCGTCCAAAGTCTGTCCGAGGTTCCCGAAGGGGAAACCGTTCTCATCCGCGCCCACGGGGAACCGCCGTCCACCTATGCCGAAGCCAGCGAGCGCCGTCTCCAGCTCATCGACTGCTCCTGTCCGGTGGTGCTGCAGCTGCAGCTGCGCATCCGCGAGGCCTACGCCCGCCTGCACCAGGATGGTCGGGAAGGGCAGGTGATTATCTTCGGCCGGGTAGGTCATGCCGAAGTCCTGGGTCTGCTGGGGCAGGTGGGGGGAGACGCCCTGGTGGTGGAAAATGCCGCCATGCTCGAAGAGGCCCTGTCGGCCGGAAAAGTGCGGCTGTCCCAGCCGCTGGAAATCTTCTCCCAGACTACCAAAAGCCCCGACGAATACGCCCATATCTGCCAGATGCTCCGAGACCGGGGTGCCCGGCTCACCGTGCACGATACCATCTGCGCGCAGGTCGCCTCCCGCCACCAGCGTCTGGCCGCCTTCGCCGCCTCTAACGACGTCATCCTCTTCGTCTCTGGCAAACAGTCGTCCAACGGAAAGGTCCTGAGCAACCTGTGCCGTCAGGTCAACGAGCGCACCTATCTGGTGGGCGGAGCCGGGGATCTGGATGCGTCCTGGTTCCGGGACGGGCAAAGCGTAGGAGTCTGCGGCGCCACCTCCACGCCCAAATGGCTGTTGGAAAAAGTGGCCGAATCTGTAAGAAATTTAATCATATAACAATCATAATATGGCAGAATTCAAATATGCGCCGATGTTCCAACTTGGCGCCGACACCACAGAGTATTACAAGATTCCCGGTTCCGAGAAACTCGTTTCTACCGGTGATTTCGAGGGTCACAAGATCCTGAAAGTGAGCCCCGAGGCTCTTACGCTGGTGGCCCAGCAGTCTTTCCACGACTGCCAGTTCATGCTGCGCCGTGCACACAACCTGCAGGTTGCCCAGATTCTCAAGGACCCTGAGGCTTCCGACAACGACAAGTATGTTGCCCTGCAGTTCCTGCGCAACGCCGAGACTTCCGTCAAGGGCGTGTTGCCCTTCTGCCAGGATACCGGTACCGCCATCATCCACGGAGAGAAAGGCCAGCAGGTCTGGACCAACTTCGAGGACGAAGAAGCCCTTTCGAAGGGTGTGTTCAACTGCTACACCCAGGAGAATCTCCGTTACAGCCAGAACGCCCCGCTGGATATGTACAACGAGGTTAACACCAAGTGCAACCTCCCGGCCCAGATTGACATCGAGGCCACCGGTGGCAATGAATATCATTTCATCATGGTGGCAAAGGGTGGCGGCAGCGCCAACAAGACTTACTTCTATCCCATGACCAAGGCTACCATCCAGAACGAGGGCACCCTCATTCCTTTCCTGGTAGAGAAGATGCGTTCCCTGGGAACGGCAGCCTGCCCTCCCTATCACATCGCCTTTGTCATCGGCGGCACATCGGCCGAAAAGAACCTGCTCACCGTGAAGCTGGCCAGCATCAAGTTCTACGACAACCTGCCCACCACCGGTGACGAGACCGGCCGTGCCTTCCGTGACATCGACCTGGAGGAAAAGCTCCTGAAAGAGGCTCAGAAGATTGGCCTGGGCGCCCAGTTCGGCGGCAAATACCTGGCCCACGACATCCGCGTGGTCCGTCTGCCCCGCCACGGTGCCAGCTGCCCCATCGGCATGGGCGTAAGCTGCAGCGCAGACCGCAATATCAAGAGTAAGATCAACGCCGACGGTGTGTGGATCGAGAAGATGGATTCCAACCCGTCCGAGCTGATTCCGGAAGAGTTCCGTCGTCCCGGCGAAGGCCCGAAGGGCATTGAAATCGATCTGGACAAGGGTATCGACGCCGTAAGGGCCGAACTCACCAAGTATGAAGTGGGTACCCGCGTGAACCTGAAGGGCACCATCATCGTGGCCCGTGACATCGCCCACGCCAAGCTGAAGGCCCGTCTGGATGCCGGCGAGGAAATGCCCGACTACTTCAAGAACCATCCCATCCTCTACGCCGGACCGGCCAAGACGCCCGCTGGCATGCCTTGCGGCTCCATGGGCCCCACCACGGCCAACCGCATGGACCCGTACGTGGATGAATTCCAGGATCACGGCGCTTCCCTGGTCATGATTGCCAAGGGTAACCGTTCCAAGGTGGTCACCGACGCCTGCCAGAAGCACGGCGGCTTCTATCTGGGTACCATCGGTGGCGTAGCTGCCGTGCTTTCCCAGAGCAGCATCCGCAGCATCGAGTGCGTTGAATATCCCGAACTGGGTATGGAAGCTATCTGGAAGATTACCGTGGAGGACTTCCCGGCCTTCATCCTGGTAGATGACAAGGGCAACGACTTCTTCAAGTCCATCGGCCTGTAATAAATGAAAAGGCTACCTAATCCAGGTAGCCTTTTACGATTTTCCATTTGCCGGCCTCAAGGTCGGCATTTTTGTATTTGAATCGGAGTTTTGTATTGTCGGGGAACTGCAGGCCGGCGGTGCCGGAGGCAATTTCCAACAGGGTGAAGCTGTCCTCGTCGGAAGGAAGCAGCATCTTGGTGCAGTCCTCGTTGTCCGGACAGGCCTCGAAGGTCATTTTGAGGGCGGGCTGGGTGAGCGGCTGGTCTTCGTCGTCTACCAGCTGGGCGGCGCGGAAGGTCTCGAAATTGATGGCCTTGGTATATTTGACCACTACCTGCTTCTTCTCCCAGGGACCGGTGCCGTTGTGCCAGGGGCTGTCAAAGCCCAGGTATTCGTCCAGGCCGGCGAAGATGTAGAACATGCCCTGGTGCGGCAGCTTTCTTTCGGGGTCGAAGGGCGCGATGTCCTCGCAGTCTATCTGGCAGATGAAGGTGAGGGGATAGTCGAAACTACCGTCTTCGTCTTCGGCAGGGGCGGTGGGATATTCCATATCGGCCGGCAGGTCGGGGTCTCCCCACCATTTGGAGGAACAGAACAGTTCGGTCTCGGTTTCTTGCAACTTGATCTTGATAGCCATGGCTAATAATTTTGCTCAAAGGTAGCAAGAATTCACTACAAATCCAGGAAGTCGGGGTCCAAATGGAAGACATCGGCCGAGACGGCGCCCAGGAAGAAGGTGACACCCAGGACTACCAGGATGATGAGCCAGAGCACGAAGATGACCAGGCCGGGGCGCCAGGAAGGCGACTTGAAGCCGAAGATCATCATGATGCCTCCGTACAGGATGCCGATGAGCGGCAGCAGGACGGCCAGGGCCAGCACTACGTGCATCCAGGGCTGGGCGAGCCACTGGGCCAGCCAGGGGAATGCAGAGGCAACCTGGTCTATCCACCCCTGCCAGGTGAGTCCAAAGACGGGTAAATTGTTCAGGCTGATGATGGAGACGGACGCCAGGCCCGAAGTGCCCATGACCAGCATCGCGATGCCCACTACCAGCAGAATCGCCTTGCCGAAGCGCTGGAAGAAATCGGACCGTCCCACTTCGCGGGCGGCGTCTCCCATCTCGCGCAGGCCGGCCTGTACGTTGCGGCGGATGTCATCGGCCGTGGCGCCGTCTCCCTTCATGGCCCAGCGGTCCTGCGCCGTGCGGGCTGCCGGCATGGCAATCCACAGCAGACAGTACAGCACAGGTACGCCCAGGCTGAAGATTCCTTCGCCGAAGCCCGCCACGATGCCCAGGATGGCCAGGACGGTGAAGCCGATGCGAATCCAGTTCACCTCAATCTGGAAGAAGGCGGCCAGACCGGCACAGACGCCGCCCAGGCGCTTGTTCTCCAGGTCGCGGTAAAGCCGGCGGGGGTTCTTCTCCTTCTGCGGCTGGGGGTCCGGACCGGGGTCATCGGCCTCGATTCTTTCCGGCCGGCCGATGATGTTGATCACCGCCTGAACGTGGTTCAGGGTGACGATGCCCGTACGGCCGCACTTGTCCAGAAGAAGCTCGGCTACGCGCTCCTCGATGCCCTCCATAATCTCCTTGCCGCCTTCCTGGGGCATATAGTGCTTCTCCAGGGCACCGATATATTCCTGCAGCGCATCGGCTGCATCTTTCTCGATGGTAAAGGCGTATCCGCCAATACTCAACTGTTCTGTTACTTTCATTTCTTTAAGGTATCAATACTGTTAACTAATTCCTGCCATGCGGCGTCCATCTCGGACAGTTGGGCGCGGCCTTTTTCGGTAATGACGTAGTATTTGCGGGGCGGACCCTGGGTGGACTCTTCCCATCGGTAACTTAACAGACCCTGGTTCTTCTGGCGGATGAGCAGGGGATACAGGGTGCCTTCTACCACCAGCATGTTGGCGGCCTTCAGATCTTCCAGGATGCTGGAAGCATAGGCTTCCTTTCGGCTCAGGATGCACAGGATGCAGTATTCCAGCACCCCTTTTCGCATCTGGGAGCGTACGTTTTCACTGTTGCTTTCCATGGCTTATCGGGTATAGGTGGTAAAACGGGACATATTCTCCGGGGTAGGGGGGATTCCCCGCAGTTCGCACTTCTTGGCGGGAGTGTCGGCCATCGGCACCACGATCCACAGAATGATGTAAACCCAGAATCCGGCCGAGCCGAAGATGAGCGCGGCCAGCATAAGCACGCGCACCAACGTTACGTCTACGTCCAGGTTCAGGGCCAGACCGGAGCATACTCCGGCAATCCTTTTGTCGTCGGGGTCGCGGTACAGCCTCTTGGAGGCGGTGGTGGGGCCGGTGCTGGTGGTATCGGCCTTTTCGTCATTGCCGTCCGGCATGCCAAGGGCCTTGGCCACTTTCTCTACCAATTCCAGGGAGACTACCCGGTTGTCGCCGGTCTCCTGCCAGAAGAGTTCGGCCACGCGGCCTTCCATCTCTTCCATTACTTCGTCCTTCTGGCTTTCCGTTACCGTAAGGCGGCCCCGGTAGTGCTCCAGATAGCTTGTGAGCCTTTTGTAGGCATCTTCCTCCAGGGTGAAACTGCGCCCGGCAAGGGAAACATTGATCACTTTTTTCATCTTGCAAAGTATTTTTCGATGCAAAGATATAAATTATTTTTGGTACTTTGCAATACAAAGTAGTAAAATTTGCAAAAAAGTTACTCGTTTTCGCGTAAGTTGCTGACTATTAGCGTAATAAATTTTTCTCTTTAGGCTATTCGGCCTAAAGAGAAAAACATAAACGATTGTTTATTAGTGATTTACGCTCGAGCGAGGGCTACTTCAGCAGCTCGTGGCTGCTGGTCATGGCCTTGGGATCCAGGGCTTCGTCCAGCTTTTCCTTGGTCATGAGGCCGTGCTCCAGGACCAGGTCGTAGACGCTGCGGCCGGTCTCCAGGGCCTCTTTGGCCACCTTGGTAGAGGCTTTGTAGCCGATGTAGGGGTTCAGAGCAGTGACTATGCCGATGGAATTCTTCACCATCTCGAAGCAATGATCGGCGTTCACGGTGATGCCGTCGATGCAGAGGGTGCGCAGGGTGTTCATCACGTTGATGAGCCAGGTCTGGCTTTCCAGGATGCACTGCACGATCACGGGTTCCATCACGTTGAGCTGCAGCTGGCCGGCTTCGGCGGCGAAGCAAACGGCGGTATCGTTGCCGATAACCTTGAAGCACACCTGGTTGGTGACTTCGGGAATCACGGGATTCACCTTGCCGGGCATGATGGAGGAACCGGGTGCCATGGCCGGGAGATTGATCTCGTGCAGGCCGCAGCGGGGACCGGAAGCCATCAGGCGAAGGTCGTTGCAGGTTTTGGAGAGTTTCACGGCCAGACGTTTGAGGGCGGCCGAGTAGCTGACGTACGCACCGGTGTCGGGGGTAGCCTCCACCAGGTCGGGGGCTTTCTCGAAGGTGTCGCCGGTGAATTCGGTCAGTCGCTGGGTGCAGAGTTCGGCGAAACCGGGGACGGCGTTGAGGCCCGTGCCGATGGCAGTGCCGCCCATGTTGATCTCCTTGAGGAGGACGGCATTGCGGTTCAGGTTGGCGATTTCCTCTTCCAGGTTGTTGGCAAAGGCGTTGAATTCCTGACCGGAGGTCATAGGAACGGCATCCTGCAACTGGGTACGGCCCATCTTGATGATGTCCTTGAATTCCTCACCCTTGGCACGGAGCGAAGCGATGAGGTCCTGCAGTGCTTTCTCCACGTGCTTGTTCATACGGAAGAAAGTGTAGCGGAAGGCACTGGGATAGGCGTCGTTGGTACTCTGGGCGCAGTTCACGTGGTCGTTGGGGGAGCAGAACTGGTACTCGCCTTTCTTATGACCCATGAGCTCCAGGGCCCGGTTGGCGATGACCTCGTTGGCATTCATATTCACCGAGGTACCGGCGCCGCCCTGCATCATGTCCACGGGGAACTGGTCCCACAGCTTACCGCCCACAATCTCCTTGCAGGCCTCGATGATGGCATCGGCAATCTTTTGGTCCAGCACGCCAAGCTCGGCATTGGCACTGGCAGCCGCCATCTTCACGTAAGCAATCGCAATGATGTACTCCGGATAGTCGTACATATGCGTAGTGGAAATCTTGTAATTGTTGATAGCCCGCTGGGTCTGTACACCATAGTAAGCATCAATGGGAACCTGAAGTTCGCCGATAAGGTCGCTCTCGACCCTGAATTTGGTTTCGGCCATAGTTTTGTATCGAATTATTGGTTTTTCTTTCAATCATACAAAGATACAGATAATTCTCCAACAAATAAAGGCCATTCCGCGTTGACACGCCGAACGCGTATAATAAAACATTGCCGCGTCGACGGCTGGAACGCACAGAATGGCGATTTTGTGTCAACGCGGCAACAACATCGCTTCAAGGAAAAGCTGCCCTTTTCCGTAGGCCCCCCGAGGGGGTAGCGCCGAAGGCGCGGGGGGTAACGTAGATGGCAAGGCGCGCAGCGCCTTGTTCAACAGAAAAAGGACCCACGAAGGGTCCTTTTTCTGTTGAACTGCAGCGATTCGAACGCTGACTGAGGGAACCAAAATCCCTAGTGCTACCATTACACCACAGTTCAATACCGGGCTGCAAAGATACAACTTTTTCCTTAATTAGAATAAGGTAGGATGATTTTCTTCCAGTTCCGACAGAATCTTGCTCATGATGGCCTCGCGGAAGAGAACACCTTTGGCGTGTACCTTGAAGCGGGTGCAGTACTCGTCAATGGCGGCCATTTCACTGTCGTTGAAATACAGCACCTGGCGGTTCTTGCGCAGGAGCATGGCTTTCTGCTTTTCCAGATAGGCGGGATCTACGCCGGAGATTTTCTTTTTGCGGGCCATGGCTTTACAGTTTAATGTAACGGTGCTGTACGATGCCCTTCTTGTCCAACTGAATGGTATAGGGCATACCGGAGAGGTCGAAGGTGTCCAGGAGTTGCCGGGCTTCCTCGGGATAATCAGTAAGTAAACCGTCCATGTCCACGATCAGTACCTTGACGCGGGCGTTGCCGGCCACCAGGGCTTCGGCGGCGTCCAGGGCCTGCTGGCAGTAATTGCATCCGCCGGAATAGAAGAGGATGTAGGCCGGATTACCCTTGAGCGAACGCAGGGAGAAGACGCCCTCCTTGGTTCCTTTCCGGAACAGGCAGGGCTTGCGGCGCAGGGTGCCGTGTACCTTGAGGTCCGGGATCAGGGAACCTACCGGCGTACGGGTGGTGAGTTCTACCAGCATCTCTCCCAGGGAAACCACCTGCGCCTTGTCATCGGCCGTATTCCATACGTCGGGCAGGGCGGTGATGTATTTCTCCACGAAGGGCTTGCAGGCATCGCGGTATACCTCATCTTTATTCTGGGACAGGAAGTACAGGAGGTCTCCGGCAATCTGCTTGAAGGAACTGGTTTCGCCGTCTCCCAGGGTGCGGGCGGCCAGGTAATCGGCCACTTCCAGCACGTGGGCGGTAGAGAGGGTGTCTCCGTAGGCGCTGAACAGCTGCTTGTAGCGTTCCATCTGCCCGGGCTCGCCATAGACGTACTGTCCGGCCGAGAACTGCTGGTTCATCAGGATGCGCAGGGCGGGGGTATCCAGTCCCCGGCCCAAAATCTTGCCTTCGGGGGAGACCAGGAACAGTTTCGGGGTCTGGAGCACGCCGTACTTCATTTGCCAGTCGGACTTGATGGACGGGTCCCAGAGGTGGATGACGCCGCCAAAATCTTCCTGATAGGCCTTCCAGGCCTCGTGATCCCGGCCGATGTAAACGGCATACACGTCCAGGTCATATTCCTTCGATTCTACCAGCCGCTTGAGCCGGGCGGTCTCCAGCTTGCAGGTGCTGCAGCCGATGTCATAGAAATAGAGGGCGCAGTAGCGGCCCGGCGAAGGGAAATCCGTGGGAGTTTCGTCGGGTGCATAAAGGGTGAGCGTGGGGGCATCGGCCCCGATGAGGGAAGACTGGTTGAAGCGCACGAAAATCTTGGCGTTGAGGAGGTCATCCTCGGTCTTCATGGCCACGTCCCCGGAGAGGAACCATTTCTGGGCCACGTGCACGGCCACGGCGTCGTCTCCCATGATGTGGGAACGCAGGTAGTGGTCGTAGATTTTGAGTGCAACGTACTGACGCACCAGGGAATCCTGGCAGGATTCAATGAGGAAGTCGCATTCGGCGTTCTGGACCGCGGCGCTTTCCCCGGCCAGGGCCGTGAAGTATTCTTCCAGCTTGGTCCCCAGTTCCGGATACGGTTCCTGGGCGCGCAGACCCAGCGAAAAAGCGCAAAGGAGCGCTGTCAAAACCCATTTTCTCATAGTACGACGCCCTCCGGGATAAATGCCGAGTAGTCTCCTCCGTGCTTCAGGATGTCCCGCACGGCCGACGACGAGATGTGCGCGAACTCCTGTGCCGTAGGGATGATGATGGTCTCGATTTCCGGGGCCAGGCGACGGTTTGCATCGGCGATGGAACGCTCGGTTTCGAAGTCTATCATGTTGCGCACGCCGCGCACGATGTGGCGGATGCCCAGCTTGCGGCACACGTCCATGGTGAGGCAATCGTACTGGATTACTGAAACCCCTTCCATGCCTTCGGTGGCCTGGCGGATGATGCTCAGACGCTTTTCCATGTCAAAGAAACCGCGTTTGTCCTGGTTGATACCCACGGCGATCACCACTTCGTCGAACATGGTGAGGGCGCGTTTGAGGATATTCAGATGGCCGGCTGTAAAAGGGTCGAAAGAGCCGGGGAAGAGCGCTTTACGTTTCATATTTGCCAGTTTATAGGGGTTTTACCCTCGGAAACGAGGATTTGGTTGGTCTGTGAAAAATGCCGGCAGCCGAAGAAGGCCCCGCCGGCCAGCGGCGAAGGGTGGGCAGCCGTTAATACATGATGCCGGCTGGTGTCGATGAGCGCGGCCTTGGCCTTGGCGAAGTTGCCCCAGAGCAGGAAGACGATGCCGTTGCCGTGGGCCGATAAATACTTGATTACGGCGTCGGTGAATTCCTGCCAGCCGATGTCCCGGTGCGAGGCGGCTTTCCCGGCCTCCACCGTGAGGAAGCTGTTGAGCAGGAGCACTCCCTGCCGGGCCCAGCTTTCCAGGTTGGGGCGTCCGCTCATCCGGAGGCCCAGGTCGGTCTCGATTTCCCGGTAGATGTTGCGCAGCGACGGGGGCATGCGCACGCCATCCGGCACCGAGAAGGACAGTCCCATGGCTTCTCCGGGATTATGGTAGGGGTCCTGGCCCAGGATGACCACTTTCACCTGGTCTACGGGCGTAAGGTCGAAAGCGCGGAAAATAAGACTGCCGGGCGGGTAAATAACCTTTCCGGCGGCCTTCTCCTGATGCAGAAAGCGCACCAGCGATGCGAAATACGGTTTCTCGAATTCGCCCGCGAGTGCGTCTTTCCAGCTCTGTTCTATTCTTACATCCATGCTATGCAAAGATGAAGTCAATGACATCATCTATCTTTTTTACATAGACAAAGATAAGACCTTTTATGTAAATATCCTTGATATCCTCTACATCTTTTCGGTTTTCCTCCGAAATGACGATGGTGTTCACACCGGCGCGTTTGGCCGCCAGGATCTTCTCCTTGATGCCGCCCACCGGCAGCACACGGCCGCGCAGGGTCATTTCTCCCGTCATGGCGATGCCGGTTTTGGGGGCCTGGCCGCGCAGGGCGCTCACCATGGAGCTGACCATGGTAATACCGGCCGAAGGACCGTCCTTGGGGGTTGCTCCCTCGGGCACGTGCAGGTGGATGTCCTTCTTCATGAAGGTTTCGGTATCCATGCCGGCCAGCTGGGGGTGGGCCTTGATGTATTGCCAGGCAATCTGGGCGCTTTCCTTCATCACGTCTCCCAGGTTGCCGGTCATGGACAGGTTGCCCTTGCCTTCGCTCACCTGGCTTTCCACGAAGAGGACTTCGCCGCCCATCTCGGTCCAGGCCAGGCCGGTGACCACGCCAACGCCCTCGTTGCCGGCCACATCGTCGTGGAAGGCGGTGGGCAGGCCCAGGTATTCGCGCAGGTGTTCCGGGCCGATGGTGCGGGGGAACTCCTGCTCCAGCGCCATTTTCTTGGCGGTGACACGCGCCACCTTGGCAATCTGCTTCTCCAGGGTGCGCACGCCGCTCTCGTGGGTGTATTCGTCCACGATGTGCTGCAGGGCTTCGTCGGTGAGGGAAAGTTCGTCGGCCTTGAGCCCGTGCTCGGTGAGCTGCTTGGGTACCAGATACTTATGCGCGATCTGGAGCTTCTCTTCGGCCAGATAACCGCTCACGTTGATCATCTCCATGCGGTCCTTCAGCGCCGGCTGGATGGTGCCGATACCGTTGGCCGTGGTGATGAACAGAACGTTGGAAAGGTCGTAGTCCACGTCCAGATAATTGTCGTGGAAGGTATTGTTCTGCTCCGGATCCAGGGCTTCCAGCAGGGCGCTGGAAGGGTCTCCCTTGAAGTCGCTGGCCAGCTTGTCAATCTCGTCCAGCACGATGACCGGGTTGGAGGTGCCGGCCCGCTGGATGCCGCTCAGGATACGGCCCGGGAGGGCGCCCACGTAGGTTTTGCGGTGGCCGCGAATCTCGGCTTCGTCGTGCATGCCGCCCAGGGAAATGCGGATGTATTTGCGGCCCAGGGCGCGGGCGATGGACTTGCCCAGCGAGGTCTTACCCACACCGGGAGGGCCCCACAGGCACAGGATGGGCGATTTCATATTGCCCTTGAGCTTGAGCACGGCCAGGTACTCGATGATGCGTTCCTTTACCTGGTCCAGGCCAAAGTGGTCTTCGTCCAGGACCTCCTGGGCGTGTGCCAGGTCCAGATTGTCGTCGGACATCTCGCCCCACGGCAGGTCCAGCATGAACTGCAGGTAGGCGAACTGGATGCTGTAGTCCGGGGAAGTGGGATTGTACTTCTCCAGGCGGGCCATTTCCTTGTCGAAGATAGCACGCACTTCCTTGGACCACTTCTTTTCATCGGCCCGGCGGCGCATCTTCTCGAATTCCTCGCCTTCGTCCATGCCCAGCTCTTCCTGGATGGTACGCAGCTGGTTGTTCAGGTAGTATTCGCGCTGCTGCTGGTCGATGTCGGTCTTGACCTTCTGGTTAATTTCCTGCTTGATTTGCAGCAGCTGGGTCTGGGTATCCAGCACCTTGAGCAGGGCCAGGCCGCGCTCGTGGATGTCGGTGATACTCAGCAGCTGGGTGCGCTCCTGGAAATTCTCCACCTCGATGGTGGTGGCGATGAAGTTCACCAGGAAGTGGAAGTTGTCGATGCTCTTGAGCGCGCCGATGGCTTCCTTCGGGGCGAAGGACGAGGACTTCACGATGAGGGCGGCCTTCTCCTTGAGGGAGTCACCCAGCACGCGCAGCTCGCGTTCATCGGCATTGGGGTCCAGCGTCTCTTCCAGGAAATCGGCGTGGGCGGTGATGTAGGGCTCGTAGCTTACCACGCTGCCCAGCCGGGCCAGGGCCGATCCCTGCAGGATGGCGGTGACGGTGCCGTCGGGCATCTCCAGCGTCTTGATCAGCTTGCACACGGTGCCGAAGGGGCAAAGGTCGGCCTCTCCGGGGTCTTCCACCGAAATGTCCATCTGCGGCACTGCCAGCAGCCAGCCGCTGCCATCCTCCACTTCATTCACCAGCCGGATGGACTTTTCGCGGCCCACCGTCACCGGGAACACGGTGCCGGGGAAAAGCACGGCGTTGCGAAGGGTCAGGACGGGCAGTACCGGAGGCAGCTGCGAGGTGTCCACCTTCAGGGAAGAGGCTTCGCCAATAACAGGCATTATATTTACTTCTACGCCCGCGGGGGCGGAAAAATCTAAGGGTTGCTTCATACTTACTGACATTTTGTCATATTATAGGTGTATAATACACCAATGGCCTATATGGTCAATCTCTGTGCCAAGTTTTAAAATTGCCATTTTTTCATCCTAACATTTTGAAATCTCAAAAATTAAGTCTAATTTTGCCCAGTTTTTCACGTGTAAAAAAACTAAACATAAAACTATAAAAACATGACAAAGGCAGAAATCGTTAACGAAGTAGCCAAGACTACTGGCATTGAAAAGACCCAGGTTCTGGCAGTTATTGAAGAATTTACCAACGTGGTAAAGGGTTCCCTCGTAGCTGGTGAGCCTGTTTATATGCGTGGCTTCGGCAGCTTCATCATCAAGCACCGCGCCCAGAAGGCCGCCCGCAACATCACCCGCAAGACCACCATGGTTATCCCGGCCCACGACATCCCGGCTTTCAAGCCCGCCAAGACCTTCGTTAACGCCGTCAAGGAGAAATAACATTTTAAACCATTATTACTATGTGCCCTAGCGGTAAAAAGAGAAAGAGACATAAGATGGCGACGCACAAGCGCAAAAAGCGCTTGCGCAAGAACCGCCACAAGAAGAAGTAATTCTTCTCAGCGAAAAGGGCTTGCGGAGGGATTCGCGAGCCCTTCCTTTTATCCAAACCATTCAATTTCCACATGGAGTCTGAGAAACCGGACAAGGATCTGATTGTCGACGTAACGTCGACGGAAGTACATATCGCCCTGATGGAAAATCACCGGCTGATAGAGTACAACACGGAGTCCAGCACTGGGAACAAATTCACGGTAGGAGACGTTCACCTGGGAAAGGTGAAGAAGATTCTCCCCAATCTCAATGCTGCCTTTGTGGACATCGGCGACAAGAAGGAAGCCTTTATCCATTACCTGGACCTGGGACTCTACTTCCCCGCTTTCGACCAGTTCGTGCGGGAGTCCAACGGAAACGTCAATCTCAAGGACCTGTATTCCAGAATCAAGATTGGCAACGCCCTTCCCAAGGAGGGCCGGATCGAAGAGTTCCTGCGTCCCGGACAAATGATAGTGGCTCAGATTGTCAAAGAGCCCATCTCCACCAAGGGATCGCGACTGACTGCGGAAATTTCATTGGCAGGACGTAACATCGTACTTCTCCCCTTTGCCGAGAAAGTGTCCATCTCCCAGAAGATTGGCTCAAAGGAAGAGAAACGTAGACTCGAGACACTGGTCAGGAGCATCCTCCCCAAGAATTACGGGGCCATCATCCGCACCGCTGCAGAAGGCAAGAACGCCGCTACGCTGGTTGCCGAGACCGAAGCCCTCATCGAAAAATGGGAAAGCTCCTGGAAAAAGATTGCCGGAAACAAGAATGTCCAGCTGCTCTTCACGGAATACAGCAAAACTACTACCGTCCTGAGGGACCTCCTCAACGACTCGTTCTCCAACATCTGGATCAACGACGAGCACGTGGCCGAAGAAGCCCGGAAGTATGTTTCCCTGATATCTCCGGAACAGGAAAAGATCGTTCACCTGTACGAAGGAAAACAGCCCATCTACGACCACTTCGAAGTGACGCGTCAGATCAAGGGTTCCTTTGGAAAGGTGGTACCCATGCGGCAGGGCGCCTATCTGGTAATCGAGACCACCGAAGCGCTGAACGTGATTGACGTTAACAGCGGCATCCGCACCAAGACCTCGGACCAGGAAGAGAATTCCTTCGAGGTAAACAAGATCGCCGCAGAAGAAATTGCACGGCAGCTCCGGCTCCGGGACATGGGAGGCATCGTCATCGTGGACTTCATCGATATGGAGACCAACGAGCACAAGAATGCCCTTCACAAGTACATGCAGGAGCTTATGGAGGCCGACAGGGCCAAGCACAACGTGCTGCCGCTCACCAAGTTCGGGCTTATGCAGATTACCCGTCAGCGCATCCGGCCCGTTACGGAAATCAACACCTCGGAGCAGTGTCCCGTGTGCCACGGCACCGGAAAGATTCATTCCAGCGCCGTTATCGATGAAGAGATCGAACGCAAGATCGCCTTCTACTCCATCGAAAAGGGTATCCGTTCCATCACGCTGAAGACCAGCCCTATCCTGGGCGCCTATCTCAAGCGGGGACTGTTCAATTCCTATCTGTCCAAGTGGCGCAAACGCTACAAGATCAGGATAGAATTGGTAGAAGTTACGGATTACACCGTACTGCAAAATGAAATGTACAACGAGAAAGGGGACAAGCTGGAATAAGGCTTGTCCTTTTTTTGTATCTTTGCCATATGAAAGGTGTACATTTATTTTTGGCTGACGGCTTCGAAGATATGGAAGCCCTGGCAACCCGGGACGTGCTGCTGCGCGGCGGCGTACCGGTGATCACAGTATCCATTTCCGAAGATTATCTGGTAGAGAGTTCCCACGGGCTGCAGGTGACGGCCGACACTTCCTGGGCCGACCTTGAAGTGATGGAGCCCGGCACCGGAGCCGAAGATGTGATGATCTTCCCCGGGGGCATGCCCGGCAGCAAGAATCTGGCGGCTCACTCCGAACTCATCGAAATCCTGCAGGACCACTGGTCCCGCGGCGGCACCGTGGCGGCCATCTGCGCCGCTCCCGGCCTGGTGGTCTCCCAACTGCCCGGCCTCGCGGGAAAGCGTTTCACCTGCTTCGACGGTTTTGAAGAGGCGCTCATCGGCCAGGGAGCCATTTATACGCCCGAAGGAACCGTGACCGACGGCAATCTCATCACCGGCCGCGGCGCCGGCTGGGCCGTGGACTTCGGCCTGGCCATTCTATCGGCCCTGAAAGGCCCCGAAGCCGCCGCCAAGGTCCGCTCCGGCCTCATGCTCTAATCCTCGCTAGCGGATTACCAGCCGATGGATGCGGCGGGGCACGGAAACCATGATTTCATAGGGGATGGTGCCCAGGATGCCGGCGAGTTCGCTCACGGTGGGGTCCTCGCCGAAGATGGTGACGGTGTCGCCCACGGAGCAGGGGATGTCGGTGACATCCAGCATGCACATATCCATACAGATATTGCCGATGGTGGGCGCGCGATGGCCGTTAACGCTGAAGGAGGCGGCGCCGCGGCCCAGGTGGCGGTCGATGCCGTCGGCATACCCTACGGGGATGGTGGCGATGACGGTGCCTTCCTTGGCCTGGCCCCATCGGCCATAACCTACGGTTTCACCGGCTGTCAACTTTTTGATTTGCAGAATCTTGCACTTGAGCGAAGCGACGGGTGCCAGGCGCTTTCCCGGCAGGGCGCTGATGCCATAGATGCCGATGCCCAGGCGCACCATGTCGAACTGATACTGCGGGAAACGCTCGATGCCGGCGCTGTTCAGGATGTGACGCATGGGCATGTAGCCGATGCCGTCGGCGATGAAGTTGGCGTTGTCGCGGAACTGATGGATCTGGGCCAGGGTAAAGGCGTCTTCGGAAGGGTCCTCGGCCACGCATAGGTGGGAGAAAACGGCCTTGACCTTTACCTCGGGAGTTTCTTTCAGATAATCGATGAGGTCCGGCAACTCACTGGTTGTGAAGCCCAGACGGTGCATGCCGGTGTCCAGCTTGATGTGCACGGGATAGTCCCGGAGGCCTTTCTCCTTGAGAACTTCGACCAGCTTTTTCAGGGAATACAGGTTAGGGATGCTGGGCTCCATGCGGGTTTCGATGATTTCCGGGAAGAAATCCGTGCCTGCGGTGAGCACCAGGATGGGCAGGGAGATACCGTTGCGGCGCAGTTCCAGGCCTTCGACCGGATAGGCCACCGCCAGGTAATCGGCCCCGGCACGCTGCATCATGGATGCGAATTCCACGGCCCCATGCCCATAGGCATTGGCCTTGACCAGCACTAACAACTTGGTTTTGGGATCCAGCAGCGTGCGGAAATAACGGAAATTCTCCACTGCGGACTTTAAGTTCAGTTCCAGACGGGAGAAATCCTCTTCTATGCTGCGCGTGTATTCCATGATTCGAACTGCAAAATTAATATTTCCTGCTGACATTTCGTCATAAAAAGACTATTTTTGCGATACGGGTCCGTTATTTGATGCATGTTTGCCGGCACGGACCTCCTGGGGGCATTTGCCCGTACAGGGTCGCGAAGCGACAGCCCCCTGGGGTCCGTACCGGCAAACAGAAATTTAAATCTAATGGATATGAACAGTTCAATGATATGGATTCTGATGATTGCGGTGATGGTTGCCAGCATGGTGATTCAAAGCATGCTGCAGCGCCGCTTCGAGAAATATTCCGAGGTTCCGCTGGGCCTCACGGGGGCCGAGGTGGCTTCCCGGATGCTTAACGCCCACGGAATCCGGGACGTGAAGATCGTTTCCATCCCCGGCAAGCTCACAGACCATTACGATCCCACCACCCGCACGGTGAACCTGAGCGAGAACGTCTATTACGGTCGTTCCGTAGCGGCGGCCGCCGTGGCTGCCCACGAGTGCGGCCACGTGGTGCAGCACGCCACCGGCTACGCCTGGCTGCGTATGAGGTCGGCCCTGGTCCCGGTGGTGTCCTTCTCCAGCAACATCGTGTCCTGGGTCCTGCTGGCGGGGGTACTTCTCATCAACATCTTCCCGTCGCTGCTTTGGATTGGCATCGGCCTGTTTGCCCTTACCACCCTCTTCAGCTTCATTACCCTGCCGGTAGAGATTAACGCCAGCGCCCGCGCCGTGCAATGGCTGGAAGGCGCCGGCATCGTGAGCTACGAGACCAAGCCCATGGCCGTGGACGCCCTCAAGTGGGCTGCCTATACCTACGTGATCTCTGCCATCGGCTCGCTGGCTACCCTTCTCTATTATATCTCCATCGCTCGCGGCAGACGCAACTAATTCTCGCTCGAGCGAGCGTGCTAGCGTTTGGAGCGGAAAAAGTCCAGCATGAGGGCGGCGCATTCTTCCTGGAGGACGCCGCCGGTGGTTTCCGTGCGGGGGTGAAGCAGGGAGGGGGAGAAGAGGGAGAAGCCGCGGCGCTGGTCCGGAGCCCCGTAGACGATGCGGCCGATCTGGGACCAGGCCAGGGCGCCGGCGCACATGGGGCAGGGTTCTACCGTAACGTACAACGTACAGTCGTTCAGATATTTGCCGCCCATGGTTTCGGTGGCCGATGTGATGGCGATCATCTCGGCGTGGGCGGTGGTGTCGTGC
>Ga0310696_10003235_pt1 | contig 20521 bp, 16 predicted proteins | sample AusTroGonzalo_MG_4_FD_203885 | JGI IMG/M metagenome (GOLD analysis project Ga0310696, IMG submission 203885) | Bovine rumen microbial communities from tropical cattle in Woodstock, Queensland, Australia - Gonzalo_02 (v2) (version 2) | ecosystem: Host-associated > Mammals > Digestive system >... | reverse complement strand
GCGGGACGTCCTTATTGAAGTGGTGATAAGCGCCCTCTTCCTTGGATTCGGGAACTTCGATACCGGACTGCATGGCGTTGCTGCCGAAGTAGGCGCCGGTCTTCTGGTCGGAGACGACGTTGCCGTCAACGCGGAAGGAGTAGTAGTGGAAGCCGACCACGAGCGGATCAGTCTTGACTTCCCACACGCCGTTGCTGCCTTCAACCTTCTTCAGGTGATAGAGCTTGTCGCCGCTGCCGTCGCGGAGACCCTGGGAGATGGTCACATCCTGTGCGCCGGGGGCAGTGAGTCTGTAGATGACTTCGCCGGTCTCGGGATTGACTGCGGGATAGGATTCGCAGAAGATGGTGGTTTCAGAGGGGACGAAGCCTTCGGGGAGACGGTTGTTGCCGCCGCCGCCGAACATGCCCATCATACCGCCGGACTGGGTCGCGCCGAAGGCGTTGCCGCCGCCGGGGCCGCCGCCCATGCCGCCGCCACGACGACCACCTTGGCCGCCTGCACCGGGAGCACCGCCGGGTGCGCCGCCGCCGAAGCCGCCCATAGCGGGCATACCGCCGCCCATGCCGCCGCCGAAGCCGCCCATGGCCGGCATACCGCCGCCCATGCCGCCGCCGAAGCCGCCCATGGCCGGAGCACCGCCGGGAGCACCGCCGGGAGCTGCGCCGCCGGGAGCCGCGCCGCCGGGAGCGCCGCCGCCGAAGCCGCCGAAGCCGCCCATGCCGCCGCCCATGCCGCCGCCGAAGCCGCCCATGGCCGGCATACCGCCGCCCATGCCGCCGCCGAAGCCGCCGAAGCCGCCCATGGCGGGAGCGCCGCCGTTACCAGCACCTGCGCCGGCCGGGGCCGGGGCCTGTGCGAAGACCGTGATCGCGAGAGCGAGAGCCGCTGCGCAACCGAGGAAATGACCGAGTTTCATAATGAACTCCTTGTGATTTGTTGGTGCGAGCCTGAATTCCTACGCCACCGGGCGAGGGAATGTGAGCTCACATGTTAGTTGTTTGGGGACTTTCTGCGTTAATATACAGTCGGAAAAATGATTTGTCAATAGTATTTTATATGGAAAATATGATAAAAGCATGTAGTTTTTGTTGAGAAGTGTAAAAACCTAAAATGCCATATTTCATGTAAAATCTAAACTGCTTTCCGCTCAGAACGTTTTTTTTTCTATTGATTTTTTATTGGTCCCCGTAACTTTTTTTAACGTTCCGGGGCGGATGTTCCGTTCATCAGCCGCGGCGCAAACAATTTCCTGGCCCGGCATCCGTCGCCCGGACACGTGCGGCCTGTTCAATTCGAGCTTGGGGCGAGGCGATATTTCCCGCCGTGCGAAAGGAATCCGCCCGGAATGCGGTGTCTTTTTTCCTCCTCATTTTTCACCCGGGGCCGGGCAAAAAGAAACCCGCCTGCCATTGAGATGGCGGGCGGGTCCCGGCAGGTCGTTTTCCTGACTGTGTTCAGAGCTGCATGGAGCCTTCTTCGCCGTCGTCGAGCGTCCTGTTGATGATGTTCATGGCCCGCGTGATTACGGCCAGTTCCTCCTTCGTGCGTGTGCGGAGATAGCCGTTGATGAAGTCGTTGAACCTGTCGACGACCTCGTCGATGAACTTCGCGCCCTTGTCCGAAAGTGAGATCCGGACGTTTCTGCGGTCGTTCGGGTCGTCGGCGCGGAGCAGATAGCCGTTCTGGACGAGCTTGTCGACGAAGAGCGAGGCTCCCGCGGACGTGAGTCCCGTGACGGCCATGATCCTGCCGAGGTTGCAGGGCATCGCGAAGCGGACGGTCATGAGCTGGTTGAACTGACTGCGCTGGATTTCGTAGGCATGTTCCTTCCAGTCCTTCTCAAGGAACTCGCGGTGCTTCCTTTCGAGGAGACGCACCATTTTCTTGAAGGACTCGAGGTCCGGCGAAGTGTCGGGGAGAGGCGCCTCTTTGCAGAGGCGCGTTCCCTTTTTGCCGGTCTTCCTGTCCATCACTTCATCTCCTCGTAGTCGTCGTTGATGAATTCGCCGACCTTGTCAAGACGGTCGTTGCGGTCGGTGCGGTCCTCATCGAGGCCGTACTGCTGGAAGAACATGTTGCCGACGCGGCTGGTCATGCCCTTGTTGACGCTGTTGACGATCTTGCCGAGGTCCTTGGTGATCTGCTCGCCCGCGAAGTCGTCGGGATTGGAGTACTCGACCTTCGCGATCACGACGAGCTGGGACTGCTTGATGGACTCGGATTCGGTGGAGACGGCGCGGCCGATGACCGGGATGTCCTTCAGGAAGGGCAGGCCGGCGGTGCTGCGGACGGATTCGGACTTCTTGATGCCGCCGATCACGAATTCCTCGGCCTCGGTGCCGATCTGGAACGTGGTCCCGGTCTGGGACTTGCTCATGCGGGCGGAGCCGTCGGCGTTCCAGCCGAGCAGGGAGATGCTGTCGAGGTCGAAGCGGATCTTGGCGGCCTGGGAGGTGACGACCGGGGTCACGCGGAGGTCGAACTTGAAGCCGTCGGTGACCATCGGGTACTGGAGCCAGCCGTGGATGACGCCGGGGGCGGCGTTTGCGTTGTCCCAGTTGGTATTGTAGTACGCGCCGTTGACGACGGTGCCGTCCGCCTTGACGTAGCCGGAGAGGAACTTCGCCAGCGGGCTGGTCCTGTTGTCGTTGTCGTAGACGACCGCGGAGACGTCGCCGTAGGTGTTCGTGCCGGTCTGGGTGTTCATGGTGCGGAGCGTGTATCCGTCGGGCCGCATGATGGCGGAGGAACCGGCGTCCTTGTAGAGCTCCTTGATCTTGGAGAACGGCTGGATCTTCGTGAGGGCTTCGCGGAGGATGGTGTCCGGGTTCGGGTCGGTGTAGGCGAACTCGCCCGTGCCCTCGGCGATGGTCTTCGCGCCGGCGGTGTAGAACGTGCGGTCATAGAAGAAGCCGGAGGCGACCTGAACGGTGGAGACGGAGCGGTTCTGCGCCACGATCTCGCCGCGGGCGAGGATTTTTGCCTTGCCGATGGAGGTCATGAAGTCGAGGTAACGCGTGTTCCACTTCGGGTTGAAGTTCCAGTAGGAGACCTTGTTGAAGCCGGTGTTCTGGACGCTGCTGGTGAAGAACGTGCCCCAGTTGCGGCTCATCATGCCGGCGGAGAAGAGGTCAACGCCCTCGTTGTTCTTCCAGCTCTGGAAGTCGACGCCGATGCGGTCGTCGTTTTCGGCGTAGATCTCGATCACGCGGTAGGTGATCTTGATCTCGGGGATCGGGCGGTCGTAGCTGACGAGGAGCTTGCGCATGTCTTCCCAGGACCATTCCGGGGCGCAGATCACGAGCGCGTTGAGCTCGCCGTCGACCAGGATCGTGCTGGGGGAGATCTCGAACTGCGGGTCGAGCTCGGAGGAGCCGACCTTCAGCAGCATGTCGCGGAGGTTCGCAGCCTTGCTGGAGCGGGGGAAGTAGATGCGGGTTCCGGCGTCGCCGGAGTAGGTCAGGCCCTTGCGGTCGAGCGCGGCCACGATGCCGTCGATGCCGCGTCCGTCTTCGTTGTCGCTGAAGCGGTATTCTTCGGCGGAGACGAGGACCACGCCGGTGCCGTCCTCGAACTTGACGGCGGTGGCCTGGGCGGGGCTGGCGCTGACGCTGCGAGCGCCGACGGCGGCTTCAAGATAGCTGCGGACCGCGTACGGGTCGGCGTTCCTGATCGTGTAGGGCTTCGTGATGACGAAGGGGTCGGTGTTGTCGCGGATGACCTTGACTTCCTTCGTGCCGTCCTTCACGTCGATGTTCAGTTTCGCCTGGACGCTGGACGGGGCATAGCCGCCGCTCGGGGCGCTGGCTTCGCTCTTCGGCGTGCCGGGGATGGCCTGCGGAGTGAGCGTGATCTGCGAGGGCACCTGAGCGCCTTCGAGGATGGAAACGTTCGGCGGGGGCTGCGGGATCTGGTCGGAGTTGCAGGAGGCCGCGATGAGTCCGGCGGCGAACGTCAGGATGATGTTTTTATAGAGTTGAGTTTTCATGGATCAGTCCTCGCTTTCTTCTTCGGCATTCTGTTCCGCAGCGGGTACTGCCCTGGGGGCGTTGTCTTCACTGGCGCGGAAGGGATTTTCGATGCGGCGCTTCACGTCCTTGTTCGCGCTGGTGGTCTCCGGGATGGCCTTCTTCTCATCGGGATGGAGCAGGACGGCTTCGGCGGTCACGATCACGTAGGTGCGCTCCTTGATGCTGGTGACGGTGCTGAAGAGGTATTTGATGACGGGGATGCGGCAGAGGATCGGGAGGCCGATGGTCTGCTCGACGTCGTTTTCCTTTTCGTACACGGTCAGGACTTTTTCCTTGCCGAGGCCGAGGGTGGCCGCGCCCGCGCAGAGCACGTTGTTGCTGAGCTCGGCGCCGGTGTTGCCGCGTTCGACGACGTCCTTGAAGTACAGGGAGTAGTCGAACATCACGCAGCCGTCGGTCTTGAGCATCTGGCTGTTGAGGTCGGAAGCGGCGTCGTTGACTTTATAAAAGGGGGCGTCGACTCCGCCGGAGGCGTTTGCCTGCGGGAGGCAGATGAAGGGGTTGATGATCTGGACGTCGAGCGCCGGGGGATCGGCGTACTTGTTGCCGTCCTCATCTTCGTAGTAGCTCTTGCCGACGAAGGTGCGGCCGAGCACGTTCTTGGCGATGTTCTGGTATTCCGGATACATCGAGGCGCGGTAGATGAAGGGCGCCTTGTCGGGGCTGCTTTCCTGCGCGCTGCGGAGCATGGCGTACTCCTCAAGCGAATGCACGGGCGTGTTTACCATGGTGAGGGACACGTTCGCGGCGGCGGAGGCGTTGCCGGACTGCTGAAGGCAGCGGATGAAGCTCATGTCGAACTGCGGCGCGGTGAAGAACCCGCCGTATCCCCAGGTGGAGGTGGCGACGAACTGGATGTCGTCGAGCACCTGGTCGACGGCGAGGCGGCCAGCGTTGTAGCTGAGGTTGAGCAGGTTCACGCCCGGGCCGTTCTTCCACGCGAGGTAGTCGAAGCCCCAGTCCTTGAGGTCGCTGTCGCGGAGTTCATAGTAGTTCAGACGGAGCGCGACCTGGGGCAGGGGGCGGTCAAGCTCGTCCTTGAGGAATTCGAGCGTGCCCTGCGCGGAGTCGGTCTGGTCGCGCCAGAAGATCGTATTGGTCTCCTCGTTCACGTACGCCTTGCCGACGGAGGAGCCGAGCGTCTTGTCGATCAGTTCGGAGAATTCCTGGGCGGCGCGGTATTTCGGGGTGTATGCGATGCGGGCCACGCCGGTGCCCTGGATGGGATGATCGAGGGCGGCTACGATCTCGTCGACGTAGGGCAGAAAATCCTTGCCCGTGGAGACGAGGACCGCGTCCTTGGCATCGGGGCCGATGGCCACGACGCGGCGGATGGTCGAATTCCGGTGGTAGCGCTGGATGGCGGAGTTCACGAACGGCAGGATGGATTCGGCGGACACGTTCTTGAGCTCGTAAACGCGGCTGTCGAAGCGGACCTGCGCATCGTCCTGCTTCAGGTGGATGGTTCTGACGGAGGCATCGTCCTGAGACGTCTGCCCGTCTGCGGCGAACATGCCGAGACAGAATGTCCCGGCTGCCAGGGCGAGAATGATTCTTGCGGTCTGGTTCATGTGGTTCCTGTGTTTGTTGGGGTGGGGAGTATGTGTGAGGGAAAAAACAATACGAAAATGCCCCGGGCGTCCGGAACGGCCCGGGGTGGAGATATCGGATTCGATCAGAGGAAATTGAAGCCGACGACGATCACATTGCCTTCCTTGTCGTGGCCGGCGAGGACGCGGAACAGCGATTCGCTGTAGAATTCCTTGTCCTCTTTGTTTTTGCGCACGAAACGCACTTTCCAGATGTACGGCGTGATCGCGACGTGTTCCAGCGCGGTGACGTAGCTGAACGAAACGGGTTCGCCGAGTTCTTCCTTGATGACCTTGCGCGAGAGCGCGAACTTGTCCTTGCCGAACTCCTCCCTCATTTCGGGCGAGAGGAGGGCGATGAACCCGGATGCGTCATCCTTCAGGAACGCTTCGAGCAGTTTGCGGGAGTAGTCGCGTTCCGCGGCTGCTTCGGCGCTGAGCTCGGCGTCCGGTTCGACAGTCGGGAGCTCCCTGATGGTGGTGCATGCAGTGACGGAAGCGGCGAGGAGGACGGCGGCGAGAGCGGAGAAGCGGGAGAGGATGGTCATTTTTTTTGTCGCTTTCTGGAAAAGAATCTTTGGTTAAAAATAGTTTTGTTTGAAAGATAATATACATGAAAGATATTAAAAATGCAAGTAAAAAAACGCGAAAACACGAAAAAAAGACCGAAAAAGCGAGGATAAGCCGTCAGGTGAAACACTGTCCGGCTCCACCCGGACACACAACGGCGCCGAAGGCGCGCCTGACGTGCGGAAGTACGAAGACCGGGGAAATACGAGAGGATGTTGAGGATGGAATCAGGCTTCCGCGCCGTCGTCCGGCTTGTCGGAAGAGTCGCAGTCGGAGGCGCGTTCCGCCGCGTCGCGGGCGTCGATGACGAGCACGCATTCGCCTTTCCAGTTGACCTTCTTCGCCTGTTCGGCGAGCTGCGCTGCCGGGCCGCGGAGGATCTGCTCGTGGATTTTCGTGGCTTCGCGGACGAGGGCGAGCGGAGTGTCCGGGCCGACGATCTCCGCGACTTCGGCGAGGAGCTTGGCGATGCGGAACGGAGATTCGAAGACGACGGCTGTGCGTTTGTCCGCGGCGATCCGTTCGAGTTCGGCGCGGCGGCGTCCGCTTTTGACGGGGACGAAACCGTGGAATGTGAAGTGGTCGGAGGGGAGGGCGCTGGCGGAAATCGCGAAAGTCAGCGCGGAGACGCCGGGGATGATGACGGGTTCGATACCGGCCTCGACGGCGGCGCGGATGAGCATGAATCCGGGGTCGGCGATGCACGGAGTGCCGGCGTCGCTCACAAGCGCGGCGTTCAGGCCGTCCTGAATACGTCGGATGAGCGCGGGGGTGCGCGCGTGTTCGTTGAAGATGTGGTAGGATTCCAGCGGCTTCCTGATGTCGAAATGCTGAAGCAGGATAGCCGTGCGGCGGGTGTCTTCCGCGAGGATGAGGTCAGCTTCCTTCAGGACGCGGAGCGCACGAAGCGTGATGTCCTCAAGATTGCCGATTGGCGTGGCTACGATGTACAGCGTGCCGGACGCGGGGCGGACGGGAGTGTCGCTCATAGCCGTTGCGCGGGCGGCCGCAGGTCAGCGGTGCTCGAGGAATTCGGATTTTTTCTGTTCGAGGAGGAGACCGACGCGGTCGAGGTCGATAGGCGTATAGCCGTTTTCCTCAAGGAAGGCGCAGAATTCGAGCCAGTCCGTGTGATTCCATTCGCCATTATGACGGGTGACGAAATCTTGTGCGAGGCTGGTCTTAGCGAGCCTTGCCAAATTTTTTTCAGCGATGGATGAAGACGACATTGGGCTTTACCTCTTGGTTTTTCAAAAACGGATTATTTAATATACACCGGAAGTCAAAAAAAGCAAGAAAAGACTTGATATTATTGAGAAAAAAGTTTTTGTCCGACAAACGTTTCCCGAAATAAACCTTATTTAAGATATAAAAAAGTGGATTCCAGACCGGAGAACATAATGCAGGCATGCGATGGCGAAAACAGGATGTATTCCGAGGGAGAGGCTCACGCCCATTTTTCAGCGGACGGGGACGTTCAGACGGGCGAGGACGTCTCCGCAGAGATGCAGCGAGCCGCAGAGGACTGTCGGCCGCGCGGGATCAAGCGAGGCGAGCGCGGCATCGAGCGCGGCGTCGGACGCAGGGATCCCGGGGGCAATGCGTGCGAGTTCGGATTCCAGTTCGGCGGCGGACTTGCTCGGACGGGCGGATTCGGGGCGGACGAAAACGAATTCCGTGGCGGACGGGGCGAGAACGCGGAGACTTTCGAGCGTGTTTTTATCGGAAAACGCCCCGAAGATGAAGCGGAATTTCCGCCCGGGGAAGACTTCGCGAAGGGTTTCCGCGAGCACGCCGACTCCCTCGGGATTATGCGCGCCGTCCAGCACGAGCCCGAACTCGGGATAAAGGTCGAAACGCCCTTGCCAGACCGTTCGGCAGAGCCCGTCAATCGCTGCCGCGAAATCGAATCCGCCGAGGTCGGCGAGATACCGCAGGACGGAGAATGCGAGGGCGGCGTTTCTGCGCTGATGCGGTCCGGCGAGCCTGAGCGAGAGCGGGACGTCGTCGAATGTGAAATGCTGTTCCACGACATGGCCGCCATTGAGCAGGCGGACGGAATCGGGAGCGGAAGGTTCCGGGGGGATGCGGAACGGCGCACCGAGTTCGGCGGCGCGGAATCCGATCACGTTGCGGGCGGGGATTGGCGTACCGGAGGAGCAGTAGACGGGGATGCCTTTCTTGATGATCCCGGCCTTTTCGCCCGCGATCTTCCCGAGAGTGTCTCCGAGGTACTGCGCGTGCTCCATGGAGATGCCGGTGACAACGGAAACGAGCGGCGTGACGATGTTTGTCGCGTCCAGTCTGCCGCCCATTCCGACCTCCCAGACCGCGTAATCGCATTTCGCACGTGCGAAAAGCAGCGCGGCGATGAGCGTGGTGACCTCGAAATAAGTCGCCTTCATGCCGTTGCGCTTCAGTTCGGCGACGGCGGACAGGACGGTGTCCTGAACGGAGCAGAGTTCATCTTCCGTGACCGGGCGCCCGCCGATGCGGAAGCGTTCGCAGGGGGAGACGAGGTGCGGCGAGGAGTAGAACCCCGTGCGGAACCCGGCGGCACGGAGTCCGGATTCGATCATGGCGCAGACGGAGCCCTTGCCGTTGCTTCCGGCGACGTGGATGAACTTCAAGCCGCGTTCGGGCGAGCCCGCGGTCGTGAAAAGAGCGCGGGTCTGGTCGAGGCCGAGCTTGATGCCGAAAAACTCAAGCGAGGCCAGCCAGTCAAGGAAAGCCTGATTCGTCATGATCGCGGAAATGAGGGAAAAACGGGTGCGTCCCCGCTCATTTTTTCAGGATGGGCGACCAGTTGGACTGCCCGATCTTCCCGTTGCCGGAAACGAGCCTGCGCTTATCTCCGAGCCATGTGTCGATCACGTAGATGCCGTCATCCATGGTCAGAGTGACATGGCGGTTGTCGGGCGCCCAGGACGGGTCTTCGCCCCGGAACGTGTTTTTTCCCTCAACGCCGATCTCCTCCATGACGCCGGACTTGCCATCGGCGCTGAGCTTCGCGACGCGCAGCTCGTAATTGCGGTTGATTTTCGCGCAGTAGGCGAGCTTGTTGTCGGTGGACCAGGATGGCGAGAGGCGTTCGCTGCCGACGAGGCCGGAAATCTCAACTGCCTTGCCGCCCGCGAAGGGGTCGATCATGTAGAGGATTGGGCGACCGGACTTCATGTCGGAGACGAAGCAGAGCTTTTTTCCGTCAGGACTCCAGCGGGGACTGGCCTCGGCGGCCTTGCCGGAGGTGAGCTTCACGAGCTTGCTTGTGCCGCTCTCGGTCGGGCGAGTGAAGAGGTTGACCTCTTTGTCGCGATTGAGGATCATGGCGAGATTCCTGCCGTCCGGCGACAGGGAACCGCTGCCGTCCACGCCGCCGTCCCTGGTGAGCCGGCGGGCGCCGAGTTCCAGATTGTGCTGCACGAGATTCGTCGAGTGGTTTTCGTAGAAGCTGTAGAGGACGCTTTTTCCGTCCGGGGCCCAGACCGGGTGGACGCAGAGCGTGTTGTACTTCGTGAGCGCCTTGATGTTCGATCCGTCGAAGTCGCAGATGTAGATTTCGCGGGTTTTCGAGCCCGTAGCGGCGGAGAACACGATCTTCGAGCGGCAGATGCCGGGGATGCCGAAGAGTCTGTTCAGGATCGTGTCGACCGCCGTGTGGGCGGCTGCGTCCACGTCCTTGCTGTCCGTGATGCGGAACGGCTGGATCATTGCGACTCCCGCGCTGTTCGTGACCGAGACGGAGAAGTCCTGAAGGCTGCCCTTTGCCGATACCTGATATGTGGCATTGCCGGATTTTAGCACGGTGAACCAGCCGCAATTCTGGAAATCGGAGAGGAGCTTCGCCGAAAGCGCCTGATCGGAGAGGCCGCCGGTGAAGACCAGGGTCGGATTGGCGTTCTTGGCGTTCGCGGTGACCACGATGCCGCCTGCGGTCGAGGCGTTCTGTGCGAAAACGGGGAACGCTGCGGCGAGGAGGACCGCCGCAGTCAGGAGGAATTGGAGTCTTTTCATAAAACGGGAATTCTCCTGTCGTTAGGGGGTATCGGTTGCAGCGGGAGCTGTTTTTTCCTGCGTGTTTTCATCGGATGCGGATGCCGCAGGATTCGCCTGGTTTGCGCCGGCGGGATTCGCACCGGACCTGCTGCCCGTTCCGGGGCCGGGGATCGTACCGGGCACGATTCCGGGGCCCATAGGCCCCATAGGCCCGGGTCCCATGCCGCCGCCCATGCCGGGCATGCCGGGTCCCATAGCGCCGCCCATACCGGGCATGCCGGGTCCCATAGCGCCGCCCATGCCGGGCATGCCGGGTCCCATAGCGCCGCCCATGCCGGGCATACCGGGCATGCCGGGTCCCATGCCGCCGCCCATACCGGGCATGCCGGGTCCCATGCCGCCGCCCATGGGGATTCCCATGCCGGGGAACCAGCCGCGGCGCGGGATCGAGGGGCGAATGACCGGGAATCCGGTCGTCCGGTTGCGGTCGGAAGCGGTTTCTTCCGCGGGCTTGGTCTCGGTCGCGGAAACGGCGCCGTCCTCGGGCTCGATGAATCTCGGGATGTACTTCAGCAGGGTGCTGTACTTTGCTGCGAAGTTCGCATTTGCTGCGAAGACGTCGGCGATGCCGTTGCGGTTGATTTTCTCAAGCTCTCGGATCGCGGGTTCGTAACCGTTTGCCGCGGCCTCATGAAGCATAATCAGCGCCACGATCTCGTCCTTTTCGACCTTGTAGTCGCTGTTTCCGTCCATGAAGATCCTGGACAGGGCCATTGCGGCGAGCGGGCTGGTCTGGACCGAGCGGAACGCGGGGTCGAGGCTGGTCGGGTCGTATTCGACGTCATCGGTTTTTTCGCCCTTTTCGAGTTCTTCGAGGTAGGCGTTGAAATAGCTCGGATATTTGAGCTTGTAATCGTGCTGGACGAGCAGGTCGGTGTATTTCTGGGCGAGTTCGGGCACGGGATCCGGCACGCCGTAGCGTGCGCCGCCGCGGGTGTAGAGCTTGACCAGGAGGTCCATGGAGGTCACATGGCCCTTGTCGGCGGCTTTGATCATGTAGTCGAGGGACTTTTTGAAGTCGCGGCTCTTGTTGTCGGTGCCGCCGGAACGGTAGCAGACGGAGATGGTGTAGAGCCAATCCGGGTCTTCCGGGTGCGGGTCGAGTTCGAGCGCCCAGATCATGCGGGCGTATTCGCGGCTGCCTGCTTCGCGGAAATAGTCCTCGACGGCGAGGAAGTACCCGGCGTTGGACGCCATGTGAAGCCGTTCGAAGTATTCGGTCTGGGCCTGTTTGTTGTACTGCTTGGCGCGGACCTTGCTGTCCTTGAATTCCTTCGCTTTCAGGTAGATGTCCTGAGCGGACCAGTTCATCCCCGCATTTCTGCTGATGACGCGGCGTGCTCCGCGCAGGTCGTTCGAGAGGATGAGGTACTGGACGAGCTTGTACGGGTCGTTCTGCTTCTCGATATAGGGGATCATGCGCTTCGCAGCGGTTTCGCGCGTGTCCTTGGAGCCGAGGGCGAGGTCGTAGTAGGCATTGCCCTTTTTCTCGTCGACGGGGACGAATCCGCGTCCGGAAGTGTAGATGTCGCCGAGGTCGATGGCTGCCTTGAGGTCGCCGTATTGGACCGCGAGCTGGTACATTTCAAGGGACTTCTGAACTTCCTTGGGGAAGATGGTGCCGGAGAAGGTGTTCGCGGCGAGGAAGTATGCGGCGACGGGATCGCCCGCGCGCGCCTTGCGCTCCAGAAACTTCGAGAAGTCGTTGACCTTGCCTGCGCTGCGGAGCATGCCGATGATCTCGGGAATGCGCTTTTCATTTTTCGTGAAGACGTCGAAGAACTCGAACATCGCGGCGTCGGGGTTGGCCTTGAGACCGATGGAGTCGATCCCCTTCATGAAAATGCGGGCGAGGGCGAGGCGTGCCTTTTCGTTCTGGACGGAGGCGAAGAGGTAGTAGCGGAACGCCAGGTCGAGATTGGGCTGCACGCCCTTGCCGTTTTCATAGCATTCGCCGAGGAGCGAGTGCACCTCGAAATACTGTTCGGCCGTGAAGTTGGCGGAAGGCTGGAGTTTTGCGAGTTCAAGCAGATACTCGAACGCGGTCTTTTGCCCGGCCCGGAGAGAACCCTGCCCGGAGAGGCGGGAAATCGCGAACTGGTACCGTGCGGCGACGCTGCCGAGTTCGGCGGCGCGGCTGAGGTAGCGCTGAACGTCGCGGTCGTTTTCCTCTTTGCGGAGATGGAGTTGGCCCTGACGGGCGAGTTCGTACAGACGATATGCCGCATCGGCGTTGCCTCTGGCTTCCTGCGCCAGGAGGGCGGCGTGTTCGGGGCGCTGGGCGTAGAGAGCCGGAGCGATCAATGCGGCGCAGCAGATGGCGGAGATAGTTTTTTTCATGGTCACACCTCGCGAAGTTATGCGTTTACCTGGAGACCTTTGGACTTGAGGTAGGCTTTGAGCTCGCCGATGTCGATCATGTGGAAATGAAAGACGGAAGCGGCGAGGAGGATGGAGGCGCCCGCCTCGGCAGCCTCGAAGAAATGCTCCATCGTCCCGGCGCCGCCGGAAGCCACGATCGCGGCCCGGCAGTTTCGGGCGAGGGTGCGGATGAGCGGGAGATCGTAACCGGTACGCGCTCCGTCGCCGGCCTTGCTGGTCGGGAGGATCACGTTCACTCCGGTGTCGTCGACGAACTTGGCGAATTCGAGCGCATCGGTGCCCGTGGCGGTGCGTCCGCCGTTGATGTAGACTTCGTAGCCGGACGGCATGGCCGTGTTTGCGTCGACGTCGATCGCGGCTGTGATGCGGTCGGCCCCGAATTCCTTCACGAGGCTGGCGAGCAGCTTGCGGTTCTTGTACGCGGCGGAGCTGATGGAGATGCAGTCCGCGCCGGCGGAAAGGACGGCTTCCGCGCTCTTCTCGTCGCTGATGCCGCCGCCGACGGTGAACGGGACGGTCGCGGCAGCCGCGACGGACTTGACGACATCGAGGAGCGTGCCGCGGTTTTCGACCGTGGCATTGATGTCGAGGAGCGCGAGCTGGTCGGCGCCTGCCGCGCAGTACGCTTCTGCGCAGGCGACGGGGTCGCCCGCATCGGCGATATCGATGAAATGAACGCCCTTGACGACGCGTCCGTTCTGCATGTCCAGACAAGGCATGATTTGAACTTTGTTCATGGGAACTCCTGCGGAAAAAAGTTTGGGTTTTGCGTTTTTCATCTATATAATAAACCATATTGAGCTTAATTCAAGCGGAAAAAGCCAAAAACAGGCGATTTTTTCCGAAAAAAACATCGTCGGTTCAGAAAATAAAGCTGTTTGAGTCAAAAAATACCCGCAAAAACGGGAGAAAGCATTTTTGCGGGTACAAAGAAAGGGCTGTACGGTTCCGATGAGGTTCAGCGCCTCACGGTGGAGGATTTCTGGTTGGCCGACGGGCGGCTCGCGACAGTGGATCCGGAGCGTTTCGCGGCTTCCTTCGCCTGCTCGGCTTTGAGCTGGCGGTCGCGTTCCTCGCGCCTCGCCTGGACGATCGCGTCCTCGCGGACTTTGCGTTCGTGAAGGGCCTTCTGCGCGGCTGCACGTTCCGCGAGCCACTCCTCCTTGGAAAGCTGCGGCTGGACGTGCATGTATTTGAGCGTGCGTTCGGCAATGGCTTTGAAAGCGGGGCCGGAAGCGGAGCCGCCGTAACGGCTGCCGACGGTCGGGTCGTCGCAGGTGACGAGCAGTACGAACTTCGGGTCTTCCGCGGGGACGAAGCCGACGAACGAGGCGTAGTAGCGGTTGGAGTAGGCGCCGTCGATGACCTTCTGTGCGGTGCCGGTCTTGCCCGCGACATGGAAGCCTTCGATGGCCGCCTCGGTGCAGGTGCCGCCCGCTTCCGTCACGCCGATCATCATGTCGGTGATCATCTTTTTCGTCGTCGGGTTCGCGAAGATGCTGGTCTCTTCCCGGATGATAGGCATGACGCGGACGTCGTCACCGCGTTCGATGCGGTCGACGATGCGGAGATTGACCTTGTAGCCGCCGTTTGCGATCATGCAGTAGGCGCGAACGAGCTGAAGCGGCGAAACGGCGATGCCCTGTCCGATGCAGAAACGCGAGACGGAGAGGGAGTCCCATTTTTCGAGAGGACGGAAGATGCCGGAAGTCTCGGGCTTGAGCTGGATTCCGGTCTTCTGGCCGAACCCGAAGGAACGCAGCGCGGTGTCGAGGTTTTTCTGGCCCATCATGACCGAGACTTTCGCCGTGCCGATATTGCTGGACTGCTTGATGATCTCCGTCACGGGCACCTTGCCGACGTTGTGCGTGTCGTGCAGGAGGCGGCCCGCATACTTCCAGACGCCCTGTTCGCAGTCCACGATGGTGCCCGGCGTCACGAATCCCTTGTCGAGCGCGTAGGAGATCACGAAGGGCTTCATGATGGAGCCGGGTTCCAGCGCGAGTTCGGAAAGCCGGTTGGCGGAAGATTCCGGGGTCATGGTGCTGCGGTCGTTCGGGTTGAAGGTGGGGCGCTGGGCGGCGGCGAGCACGTCGCCGGTCGTCGGGTCGACGAGGATCGCCCAGGCGGCATGCGGTTTCACGCGTTCGCACATGATGTCGAGTTCTTCCTCGACGATGGCCTGGAGCGGTTCGCGGATGGTGAGGTAGATGTCGTATCCGTCGAGCGTAGGTTCGCTTTTGCTGTTTGCGAATGTCACGGAACGTCCGTTTCTGGCCCGTTCGTAGACCTTGGAGCCCGAGGTGGCGGTCATGGCGTCATTGAGGGAGCGTTCGATTCCCTGAACAGGGACGAACTTGTCGTAGGAGACGTTTGTCAGGCCGAGGATGTTGGCGAGCATCGTGTCCTTCGGGTATTTTCTGCGATAGGAGTTGGTGAACGCGATGCCGCGGATGGAGAGCTCCTCGACTTTCTGCTTCAGCTTTTTCGCCGTTTCGTACTCGACGCCGGTCGCGATGACTACGTAGTGGCAGTCCTGCTTCCTGACGGTCCCGTCCGGGTTCGTGACCGTGACGGTGCGGCGCATCAGGCGGTTGAAAATCTCTTCCGAATCGGCGTTCTCGCAGTTCTGCCCGAAGAAATCGGCGATCCTGCGGCATTCCGCCTTCGTCTTTTCCTCGTCTTTTTTGTTCAGGATATAAATGTTTGCCGGGTCGCCGACGATATCCATCGTGGGCATGTTTCCGACGAGGAGGGATCCTTCGCAATCGAAGATCTCGCCGCGTCTGCCGTGTGTTTCGATGCGGGTTGTGTAGGTGCTCTGCGCCTTGCCGAGGAGTTCCTCGTGCCGCAGGATCTGCACGCCGTAGAGCGTATGCGCGACGAACCCGAAACCGCAAATGAGCAGGATGTAAACGAGAGCCATGCGGATGGTCATGGAGCGGAACAATGTCATGCCGGGCGTCCTTTCCTGTGCGGGGTTTCGGGTTCTGTTCAGTGAATTCTTTCGGCGGGCTGCTGCTGAGCTCCTGCGGCGTCGGCGACACGTGTGTCGCTTCCGAAGTGGGTGGGCATCTCGAATTCGGTCTGCCCGGTGTAACGCTTCACGTAGAACACCTGGTTCGGATTGGCAGCGTGGAGTGCGAGTTTGTACTGGCGGATCTTCGCGTTGATGTTATCCCAGCGCTGAAGGTTGGCGATCTGAATGTTGAGGGCCTGGATCTCCGTGTTTTTCTCCTCGATCTGGGCGCTGATGCGGGATTTCTCACGGGCGAGTTGTTCCGTTTTGTCGTTCAGGTGCACCCGGGCGAAGAATGCGGCGAAGATGATGAACATGATCAGCCCCATTTTGAAGATCAGCCCCGCGACCCAGGGCGACTCTTTCCGTCCGGTTCCGGCTCCGTCTTTCGACGGCTTTGTTTTTTTTGTGAATTGGTTCATGTGTGTGTCCCGCTCTCGTTATGGTTAAAGTTTTTCGGCAGCGCGTAATTTGGCACAGGCGGACCTCGGGTTGGCGGCGAGCTCGCGCTCGTCGGCCTCCACGGGCTTTTTCGTCAGGGGTTTCAGCACGGCACGCCAGGAACAGATGCAGACGGGGGTGCCGGGCGGACATTTGCAGTTCATGGCCATTTCCCGGATGAAGTTTTTGACGATCCTGTCTTCGAGGGAGTGGAAGCTGATGACCGCCATGCGGCCGCCGGGGGCCAGGAGGTCGACGGCATGCTGAAGTCCTTCGCGAAGTTCGTCGAGTTCGCCGTTGACGGCAATCCGGAGTGCCTGGAAAGCGAGCGTGGGCGCGGGCGGACCTTTGCGGCCGCCTTTGCGCCGGAATGCGCCGAGGATCTCGTCGCAGACTTCGGCGAGGTCCCCGCAGGTGCGGAACGGTTTTTCGGTGCGGAGTTCGGCGATGCGGCGGGCGAGGCGGTGGGCCTCTCGGATCTCGCCGTAGTCGCGGAAGATGGCGGCGAGTTCATTTTCAGGAAGCGAGTTCACGAGGTCCGCCGCAGTGCGGCCGCAGGAACGGTCCATCCGCATGTCAAGCGGAGCTTCGGAGAACCGGAACGAGAAGCCGCGTTCCGCGTCGTCGATCTGACGCGAGGAGACGCCGATGTCGAGAAGTATGGTGTCGACTTTGTCCCAGCCGAGCGCGGCGGCGCGGTCGGCCATGCGGGAGTAGTCGGAGTGAACGAGGTGGACGCGATCCCCGGCGAAAGCGAGTGTTTCGCGTGCGCCCGCCAGCGCGTCTTCATCCCGGTCGAGGCCGAGCAGTTCCGCTTCCGGCTTGCTCTTCAGGAGCAGGGCGCTGTGTCCTCCGTAGCCCACGGTGCCATCGATGATGCGGCGGACAGTGCGGCCTTCGGGGGCGAGGAACGAGCAGACGGCTTCCGGAAGCACGGGGATGTGCTTCGGAGTTGCGGCCCGGGTTTTCGTTTCCTGCTGAATCATGTTCATGCCGCGGCCTCCTTAATCCAGAACGTCCAGGAAGCTGTCGCCGGTCTCGTTGAAAGCCTCGAATTCGGCTTTCCAGCGGGCTCCGTCCATGATCTGGCCGAAGTTGCCGGACGCGACGAAGGCGACGGTGTCTTTGAGCTGGGCGAAATCCATCAGGATCTGCGGGAACTGGATGCGGCCCTGCTTGTCGCACTGAAGATGGAACGTGCGGGCGCCCAACTGACGCAGTTTCTTGAGGTCGGCGGGATTCGAAGGGGAAAGGGTGTTCAGCTTCGCGCCGATGCGCTCGTTGTACACTTCTTCCGTGTACAGCTGAAGCGTCTGGTCGCGGCCGGGGATGAGCACGAAACATCCGGTCGGGGACTGGCTGCGCCACTCCGACGGCACGGCGACACGGCGCTGGCTGTCGAGCTTATACTCGAAGCTTCCGCTCAGAATGCAGATATTTGAGTTCGTTTTCGTGTCGTTTGCCATGGCCGTTTTCGTGATTTGCCGGAGCTTCCCTTTGAAACCCCTATTTTCACCTTTCTTCCCCTAATTTACCCTATATCTCACTTTTTTCAAGCCAAAAAAACGTTTTTTTCGATTTTTTTTTGATTTTTTTTTGTTTTTTCCTTTTTTTCGGCCCCTTTTTCCCCCTTTTCGGTGTCTGAAACCGCGAAAAAAGCGGTCTCGCTGATGATGTCCGGCGTTTTTTTCGGGAAAATGCCGGACGGTTTCCGCCGGAAAAGGCGATATGCTCAAAATGAGCTCAAAAAACGCGGATGTTTCGTGCTTGGAGCATGGCATTCGTCCGCACATGGACTTGAGCTCGGGAAAATGATGCCGCTTCTCCTCATGGCGAGGACGCGCGCGAGCGCAATGCGGAAAAAAACGGTAACGACCTCGGTCTGGGCCGGCAATCATTCTCATCGAGACCATTTCCTGCCGGTTGCGAGCGTATCCTCGGCTGCTCTCACACTTGAATCCGTTGCGGAACTGAGCGACGGAGTTGCGCGGATTGACCTGATGTTTCCGCAAAGTGATGCAATCGTGTCCGCGGGAGAACAGAGCTTCGGAATCGTTTTTGCGCGGAAACACGCGGTGCATCTTTCGCCCCTGTCCGAAAACTCTGTAAAATGTACGGTTCGGACTGGCTATTTCCAAAAAATGTTGTATATTATATGCGATTCATTTTTCCGCGGGGCGGACCGTGCGGGGAAATGGACCGGAAACGCTGATTTTTCAACGGCAACCAAGCCAACCAATAAGGACACCACAAAATGAACAAGATCACGGACTGGTACGGCTCCTCCGGGCTGACCATCGGCATCGCCGCCGACCACGGCGGATTTGAACTGAAGGCAAAACTCATCCCGTTCCTCGAGGGGAAAGGCATGACCGTGCGGGACTTCGGCCCCGCCGTGTACGACGCCGGGGACGACTACTCCGTGTTCGGCTCCGCGATGTCGAAGGCCGTCTCAAAGGGCGAAATCCAGCTCGGCATCCTGCTCTGCCGCAGCGGCGCAGGCATGGTCATCACCGCCGACCGGTTCCACGGCGTCCGCGCCGTCACCGCGTTCTGCAAGGAGAACACCGCCGCCAGCCGCGCCCATAACTGTTCGAACGTGCTGGTCATCCCCGCCGACTACATGGACGAGGCGAAGATCAAGGAGCTCATCGAAGTGTGGCTCTCCACCCCGTTCTCCGGCGATGCCCGCCATGTGCGCCGCCTCGAAATCCTTGAGAAGCGCACTTACGACGACATCGCGGCGGTGCGTTCCGTCGACCCGGAGATCGCAGCGCTGATCGACAAGGAAGCCGACCGCCAGTTCAACGGCATCGAACTCATCGCCTCCGAGAACTTCACCAGCACCGCCGTTCGCGCCGCCCAGGGCTCCGTGCTCACCAACAAGTATGCCGAAGGCTATCCGCGCAAGCGCTACTACAACGGCTGCGAATTCGTGGACGAGGTGGAACAGCTCGCGATCGACCGCGCGAAGGAACTCTTCGGCGCCGAAGCCGCGAACGTGCAGCCCCACGCCGGAAGCCAGGCGAACATGGCGGTGTACTTCGCCCTGCTGAATCCCGGCGATACCGTGCTCTCCATGAGCCTCGACCACGGCGGCCACCTCACGCACGGCCACCCGATGAACTTCAGCGGCAACCTCTTCCACATCGTGCCCTACGGCGTTTCCGCCGAGACCGAACGCCTTGACTACGACGAGATCGAACGCCTGGCCATGGAGCACAAGCCCCGCATGATCCTCGCCGGCGCGTCCGCCTATCCGCGCGCCATCGACTTCGCCCGCCTGCGCCAGATCGCCGACAAAGCCAATGCCTTCCTCTTCGTCGACATGGCCCACATCGCCGGCCTCGTGGCCGCCGGACTTCACCAGAACCCGGTGCCGTACTGCGACGTGGTGACCACCACCACGCACAAGACCCTCCGCGGCCCGCGTTCCGGCCTCATCCTCTGCAAGGAAAAATACCTCAAGGCGATCAACTCCAAGGTGTTCCCCGGCCTCCAGGGCGGTCCGCTCATGCACGTGATCGCTGCGAAGGCCATCTGCTTCAAGGAAGCCATGTCGCCCGAGTTCAAGGCGTACCAGCAGCAGATCGTGAAGAACGCCGCCGCGCTCGCCGCCGCGCTCGCCGACAAGGGATTCCGCATCGTTTCCGGCGGTACCGACAACCACCTGATGCTCGTTGACCTGCGTCCGCGCCACGCCACCGGCAAGGAGATCGCCACCGCGCTCGACAAGGCCGCGATCACGGTCAACAAGAACATGATCCCGTTCGACCCCGAAAAGCCGTTTGTGACCAGCGGCATCCGCATCGGCACGCCCGCCGTGACCACGCGCGGCATGAAGGAGCCGGAAATGCTCCGCATCGCCGACTTCATCGACCGCGCCGCCGCCGCGAAGGACGATGACGCCGCGCTGGCCGCCATCCGCGCCGAGGTGATCGACTTCTGCGCCGACTTCCCGATGCCGGAATTCTGAGCGGAAACAGGAGGTCCGAACATGCTTGACATCAAATTCGTACGTGAGAACCCGGACGCCGTCCGCGAGAATATCCGCAAGAAATTCCAGGATTCCAAACTCCCGCTCGTCGACAAGGTCCTCGAGCTCGACAAGCGCAACCGCGAGATCAAGACCGAGGTCGAAACCCTCCGCGCCAAACGCAAGACCGTCTCCAAGGAGATCGGCAAGCTCATGGGCCAGGGCAAGAAGGACGAGGCCGAACAGGTCAAGGCGGAAATGGCCGGCGACGCCGTGCGCATCGACGAGCTTTCCGCCGAGGAAGTGCGCGTCGAGGAAGAACTCCTCAAGACCATGATGGTCATCCCGAACATCATCGACGCCTCCGTGCCCATCGGAAAGAACGACACGGAAAACGTCGAGCTCGAACGCTTCGGCGAGCCCGTCGTGCCCGATTTCGAGATCCCGTACCACA
>Ga0310696_10003234_pt1 | contig 20522 bp, 18 predicted proteins | sample AusTroGonzalo_MG_4_FD_203885 | JGI IMG/M metagenome (GOLD analysis project Ga0310696, IMG submission 203885) | Bovine rumen microbial communities from tropical cattle in Woodstock, Queensland, Australia - Gonzalo_02 (v2) (version 2) | ecosystem: Host-associated > Mammals > Digestive system >... | reverse complement strand
AGACGAACTCCGAGAACAGGAGCATGTCCACCTCGTTGAAGCCGTCTGCCGACAGAGGAAGGTCGCCGCGCCAGGATACGTAGTCGAGTGCGTTGTCAGCTTTCATGCCTTACCTCAGGCGCCTCAGGCATTCCTCGACCTTGTAGATGGCCTCGTCAATGCGCCGTCCGGCATCGGAGAGTCGTGACTGGACCATCAGGTCGGCGAAGAAGTTGTCCATCAGGTCGAAGATGGTCAGAAAGTCGCCGATGTTTATCTCAAGGTCCATGGCGACGTCCCGCAGTTCCCTGCTGAAGGCCTGAAGGTCGTATCTTGCACGGTCCAGGGCGTCCCTGGCCCTGCCGATCTTGTAGTGCTTGGCGAACGAGACAAGCGTTCCGCCCCCGAAGAGGTCCCAGAGTCCGAATCCCTTGGCTCCCGAGATCTGGTCGCGGGCCTCCCTCAGTGAGAACAGGGCTCTTTCGCCCGCCTCGATGGCCTCTTCTCTTTCTTTCATATAGTCCATGACTCTAATATAACACCGTCCTGCGAATTTGCATAACGTATGTCGCTGTGGTAATATGTGACGTAAAAAGGAGAGCTTATGTTCAGGCAGGAGATACTTGAGAGATTCCTCAGATACACGGCGGTAGATACCCAGAGCATCGAGGCCGAGGCAGAGAAGAAACACCCCTCGTTCGAGGGCGAATGGGACCTTCTGAGGATGCTCGAGAAGGAGCTCCGGGAACTGGGAATCGCCGATGTTGAACTCGACGGTCACGGCTATCTTCTTGCAAGGCTCCCCGCCACCGCAAAGGGCATTGAGCCCATCGCTTTCAGCGCCCATGTCGATACCGCAGACGATGTCCCGGGAAACGGGGTCAAGGCCGTTGTGAACGACTACAAGGGAGGCGATCTGGTCCTTAAGAACGGCCTGGTAATAACCGAGGCCGGCAATCCCGAGCTGAAGCAGTACGCAGGTTCCAAAATCATCACATCGGAGGGAGACACCCTTCTGGGCTGTGATGACAAGGGCGGAGTCGCCGAGATAATGACGGCAGTCTCGTACCTCGCAAAAAACAAGGATATTCCCCACGGAGAGGTCGAGATCCTCTTCTCACCCGATGAGGAGACGGGCTTCGGCATGGACTTCTTCGATGCAAAGCGCCTTCACTCCAAGGCCTTCTACACAGTCGACGGCGGAGAGAGATACGTCATTGAGCTGGAATGCTTCAACGCAGCCACCGTCAAGGTCCGCTTCTCAGGCGTCTCCTTCCACCTGGGCTCTGCCAGAGGCAGGATGGTCAACGCCCTGACAATGGCCGCATCATTCATCAATGCGCTTCCCCAGGCCGAGAGCCCGGAGGCCACCGACGGAAGGTACGGCTACTACTGCGCCCAGCAGGCAAGCGGAAACGCAACTGAGATGGAGGTGACTCTGTATCTCAGGGACTTCGACTACGACAACCTCCTCAGGCGCATAGAGGTCCTCAAATCACTGGGAAAGACTATCGAGGCCATCTACAACGGCGGCAAGGTGAACGTCGAGGCCAAGATCAGCTATCTGAACATGGGAGAGGCGGCAAAGAAGAACCCCAAGGCGGTGGATGCCATATTCGCAGCCGGAAAGGAGCTCGGACAGCCGCTCAAGACAGAGATAATCCGCGGAGGAACGGACGGCTCCAGAATCGCTGAGATGGCGGGAATCCCGTGTCCCAACCTCTACACGGGCGGTCACAACTACCACAGCAAGTACGAGTGGGCGGCCCTGGATGCAATGAATGACAGCACCGAGCTGATTCTCGGAATCATCGGACAGTGGGCAAAATAGAGTGAGACGCATTGCAGCCTTTCTTATCTTCCTTATCCTCCTTGTCACACCCGTCTTTTCGGATTCGCTGACCTATGTCTACGGAAGCAGCCTCTCATCGACTGAGATGGGAGATTCCGCCAAAGCCGGCAGGATGTATGTGGATGAAAGCGGCAATCTGATTGCACTTAGGTCCGTTTCAAACGGCCTTGCCGTGTTCGACAAGATCATTTCCCGCGGTCCGTACAAGAGCGGCAGCACCCTTACCGCAAGGGGTCCGCTTCACGAGGTGATGGCAACAGGCGGTCTTTCCAACGCACTTGCCTTCTATTCGATATCCACGCCTCTGTATCCGCTTTATCCTGTGATCGCCGCAGGAGCCGACTACACATCATCCGGAATCTCAGGAGTCCTTGTTATGGCCGGCGTACATGTGGACGTGCCTCTTTCAGGCCTCTGGAACAGTCAGTTCTCGCTGATTCTCAACGGAAAGCTGACGGGCTGGGGTGTGGCAGGAGTCAGAGTCACCGGGTCTGTCGAGTTCGCCTGTGAGTACGGATTCGGATACAGGCACAATCTGGGAGCCTTCTGCTGGGGTCTTGGAGTCTCGTGGCTCTACACCGTGGCCGGCGGAAGCCGGATCAATCCCTATCTGGGACTGGGGGTGGACATCTGATGAAGAGAATCCGCCTTGGAATCATTGCCACAGTCATAGCCCTCTCCCTGGCCGTTCTGAGCAGCTGCTCCACCGTGGGAGCACTCTTCAGGGCCAACATCTCGGGTCTTCCTTACTGGTACTACAATCCGACCATGGGAGCCGGACGGGATATGACGGCCATTGTGTGCGAAGGTTCCGGAACGACGCTCAGGCAGGCGGAGCTTGCCGCATACGAAGAGACGATTACAAGGCTTTCCGACATGCTTGGCTACCGTCTGGGACAGGAATCCTACCGTGAGCTCAGTGTCCTGGGAACGATCACCCAGTACGGAGTGACTATAAACGACAGATTCGAGACCACCGCCGAGGGAAAGACCACGGTGTATCTTCAGGTTCTGATAGACAGTGCAATCCTGGATGCAGCCACATCCGACGAAACAAGGCGCAGAAGCACGCTTTCTGCCAAGGTGGAGCAGCTGGTCCTAGCCGGCGACGAATACGTGAAGAACGGAATGGAGCTAAAGGCCGTCCAGAACTACATGAAAGCCATGGCCGAAGGCTTCGGAGAGGACTTCATAGATGATGAATACGGCTTCGGTGAGCTCTATCCGGTGGTCATGGAACTGCTGTCAGGCATAGATGTAAGTATAGAATCTAAACATCCGGAAACGGCAGGATGTACCGTATATGTTGCAAGAAGAGGCACTTTCGTCTCCTCTGCCGTCAATTCTGCGGAGATCAGGGCCACGTACAAGGCTGTGGACACCAGGGGCACCATCTATGACGATTTCTTCGTGTATGTGACTGACCAGGAAGGACTTTTCTCCTTCAATTCCATCAACAATTCAATGGTGAGAACCGGAGAGGTGGTCTTCTCCCTGAACCTTGGTGCCGAGCTTGAGGCCCTTGCCTCCAAGGTCGGTGAGGAGCGCATTTCAGACCTCAGGGCCCTGATTGATTCCAAGACTGTGAGCTTCGATTACTACAAGGTCTACCAGATGGGCAGCATAGCCACGGCGGTGATCGAGCACGACATCCACGGTTATGTGACCGGGGTTACGGATATCTCGGAATACATAGCCTCCAGCCTCTTCTCCGACGGTTCGGAGGCAATGCCGTTCTATGCCGAGCTTGATGAAGAGGAGGACGTCTTGTACGAGTTCCTCCACTCCGGAAGGACGGAGAACTGCCTTCTTGTGGTCAGGATGGGTGTGACGGACGTTGTGCAGTCGCGAAACGATGTCTGCGCCGCAAGTGCCGAAGGTATTGTCGTGCTGTATTCGAGGGATTCCGAAGTCCCGCTCTACAGGAGTGAGATCATCAACGCCAGTGCGTTCGCCGCAACAGAGGATCTGGCGGTCTCCGAGGCATTCAAGAGACTCGCCGATATTGCACTGTCACTTATAAAGGCTGTATATGTTTGAACTTATCCGTAAGACTCCCATGCAGGAATACGGCGGGGACGCGTACTACTATGTCCATCGCGAGACTGGGATGGAAGTGTTCCATATAAAGAACAAAGAGGAGGAGAGGTGCTGCAGCTTCATGTTCAACACCCCCTCCGAGGACAGCAAGGGCGTGGCCCACATCATCGAGCACACCGTCCTATGCGGCTCGGAGAAATACCCGGTCAAGGACCCGTTCTCGCAGATCGTCCTCTCAAGTCCCAACACGTTTCTGAACGCCATCACATTCGCCGACAAGACGATGTATCCCTTTGCATCTCCGCTTCCCAAGGACTTCGACATCCTGTTCGACGTCTATGCGGATGCTGTCTTCAGTCCGCTTCTCAGGGAGGAGTCCTTCCTTCAGGAGGGAATCAGGGGCTTCGGCGGCCAGTACGACGGAGTGGTGTTCAACGAGATGGTCGGAGCCAGGAGCACGGAGGATTCGGTCGTGCAGACCTGCTGCACCAGGGACATGTTCAGGGGAACTCCCTATGAGTTCGACTCCGGAGGGGATCCTCTTCAGATAGTGGACCTCACATACGACGAATACCTTGCCAGATACAGGAAATGGTACAGTCCGTCCAACTGCAGGCTGTTCCTGTTCGGCGATCTTGATACAGAGAAGTACCTGGAGAAGCTTGAATCGGGATACCTGAAAAACCGTGAAAAGGGTGAAAAAATCATTCCGAAATCGGAATTCTATCTGCAATTAGGATTAAAACCGATGCAAATCCGGGAGAAATGTCCCGCAGGCGACTCAAGAAGCGTGGTTCTCTCATGGCTCACAACTCCCGGCGACGACACGCTCGAGGTTCTGACCGTTTCGGTCCTGGTGGACATCCTTCTTGGCAACCCCGGAGCCCCGCTTTACAAGGCCATAACCGAGTCCGACCTGGGTGAGGACCTGAATCCGCTCAGCGGAACGGACGTGGACAGCCCCGTTCTGACGTTCACGGTCGGTTTCAGCCATGCTAAAAAGAACAGGGAGAAGGAGATAGAGGCCTTTCTGATGGACAGGATCGCATCCTATGTGAAGGATGGCCTTCCCGAGGACGCCGTGAAGGCTGCAATCAAGCGTCTTGAGTTCAAGGAGCAGGAGATTCCCGGAGACGGACTTCCGTTCGGACTTGCCACATGTTTCAAGGTTGCAAGAAGCTGGATGAGGGGAAAGGCTCCCGAGGATCCTGCCATGAGCATGAAGAGGCTCTCAAAGCTCAGAGAGAGGGTTGATAAAGGCCGCTATTTCGAGGAGTGGATGAGAGTTAACCTCCTTGAGAACCCCAGGAGATGCCTTCTTACGGTCGAGTCGGATGAGGACTATGAGAAGGTCTTCAGATCCGAACTGGAGCGCAAGTACAAGGCTTCCGGATGGGATTCGGGCATATGCCGCATCACGGAGAAGCAGTTCGAACGCTTTGTCAACACTCCGGACAGCAAAAAGGCCCTTTCCACCATACCGAGAATCACGCTGAAGGACCTGCCAAAGAAGATCGCCCGCTATGACCAGAGCCAGAGAAGGCTTGCCTGCGGAGCCATGGCCTACGACTACAGGCTCTTTACCCGCGGCATCACATATCTGAACCTCTTCTACGACACCAGAGGCCTGAATCTTGAGCAGAAGAGATTGCTTCCGCTACTGATCCGCGTCATACAGATGAGCGGCACTCTGGACCATGATTTCACACAGCTGAGCACCATGATGAAGATGCTCACCGGAAGCTTCTTCATGTACCCCAGCGCAGGGCGCGACGTGCACGGAAAACCGGTCAGCGGAGTGGTGGTCAAAGCCAAGATGCTCAGGCAGGATGTACCACAGGCTATGGACCTGATCGCCGAGCTTCTGACCCGTCCGCAGCTGGACGACGAGGTGAGGATCCGGGCCTCCGTTTCGGACATGATCACCGAGTTCGAAAGCGGCTATACATACAGCGCAAACTCCTATGCCGTGATGAACGCATCCAGCGTTTTCTCAGCCTCCGCACTTGAGAGCGAGATGGACATGGGTACCTCGCTGTGGCTGTATCTGGACGAGCTGAAAAAGGACCTGGAGAGCGGAAAAAAGACCTACAGGACTTTGTCAGGAGAGCTTACAAAGCTCTGGAAAAGAGTGTTCACAAGCCGCTCGATGCACATCCACATCGGAAGCGACGACAAGGATGACAGCCTCAAGCAAATCGTTGACACATTTGCAGATAAGTTCGAGAAGGGGAAGTTTGTAAGGACTTCTGACTATTTCAGGAACTTCAAGGAAGGCAGGGATGCGGGCACCGTCCGAAGCCCGTTTGCCTTCACCGTCCCGTCCGGCCCGGCGTTCAATGCCATGGCTGTGCGCTTCGACAGGAAAACGGAGAAGGACTACGTGTCCATGACCCTTCTTTCGTCGGTCCTTTCCTCGGGATACCTTTGGAACACTGTGAGGGGAAAGTACGGTGCCTACGGTGTCAGCTGCCACGTCGATGCCATGGAGAACCTCTTCATCTTCTCCTCCTACAGGGACCCCGGAATCGACCGGACCCTGAAGGTCTTCCTCTCGTCTCTGAAGCAGAAGCCGAGCCCCAGCGAGATCGAGTACGCGGTGGTCACGATGATAGGAAAGGAGCTGCGTCCGCTGTCTCCCCAGTCCAGGTGTTCGGAGGCCTTCCGGCGCAGGATCTACGGCATGAGCACGGCTCTGTATCTCCGGCGCAGGAAGCTTCTTCTGAGCATGACGGTCAGGGACCTGGAGGAGGCCGCCTCCGTCATTGCAAAGGCCGGGCCCTGCGATGTCAGCGTCACCGTCGTCTGCGGTGCGGACATGGCCGGGAAAAACAAACGCATCAGGACGGTCGCCCTTCCTGTCTAAAACAGGTGTTATGGCACTTTCCGTTCGACGTGCAATAATATATAATCTTGCAAGTACGGAGGAGTGTCGATGCCTGTCACCGTTGTCGATTGGATCAGGGCTGTCGCGCAGGTTCTGCTTTTGACGGTCTTTTTCTACAACTCATACATCGCCCTGGCCCAGAACAGGGCCACGCAGCTGATCAGGTCGGTCCTGATCTACGCCTTCACATACCTCATCTGCCGTCTTGCGGGGCTGAGCGTGATGGAAAGGCTGATGAAGATCGCGGCCGTGCCGGCAGTGGTGTTCCTGTGCATCATCTACCAGCCCGAGCTCAGAAGGACCTTCACTCCCGGTGCCTTCAGAAGGAACAGGCTCTTCAGAATCGGCGGAGTCCAGACCTCGTCCGACCAGATCGAGACGATCCTCAGCGCATGCCAACGTCTGGTCCAGTCCAAGAGAGGAGCTCTGATAGTCTTCCCCAGGAAGCTGGCCCTGAAGAACATCATAGACAGCGGAACCAAGATGAACGCCGACATCTCCAGCGCACTTATCGTCACCGTCTTCGACCACGACACTCCGCTGCATGACGGAGCCATGATCATCCAGGGTTCCAAGATCATCGCCGCCGGATGCTATCTGCCCCTTTCCGGACAGACGGACATCAGGGCATCGTTCGGAACAAGACACCGCGCCGCCCTTGGTATGGCCGAGGAATCGGATGCCGCCATCATCGTCGTATCGGAGGAGACGGGAGCCATCTCCCTGGCCTGCAACGGCAACCTCTACTACGACCTCTCCCATGACGAGATAAAGGGCATGCTCCTCTCGCTGTTCAACTATCTCGATGTCCACACGGTGCCGGAGGAGGGCAGAAGCGATGCGCAGTAAGTTCTTCCAAAAGGTTTTCTACAACTGGCAGATCAAGATCCTCTGCTTCCTTCTCGCCGCCATGGTCTACTTCATCCTGGTCTTCTCCATCCAGACCTCAAGGACCATCACCCTCCCCGTGGAGGTCCGCCTGCCCTCGGCATACAGGGCCGACAGCAACATCCCCACAGAGGTCGACCTGGTGATCCAGGGCACCGAGGACCAGATCTATCTCATCGATGCCTCGGAGATCTCCCTCTTCGTGGACTTCTCAACCGTCAACCGCGAGGGCGTCAACTACGCCACCGTCCAGATCGATACCGGGGAGATGGCAAAATACGTCGACCTTTCGGCGATATCGATCTATACCCAGCCTTCACAGCTGAAGGTCTATTTCTCAGAGGTCGGGGAGTCCAGGTGATCCTCGGGGTGGGAATCGACGCCGTATCGATCGAAAGGGTCAAGAAACTCAATGACAGGACCCTCTCGAAGATGTTCCACCCCATTGAGCTCGAGGAGTACGCAAAGCTTCAGAACGCACACGAGGACATCCGCGCCCAGTTCCTGGCATCCAGGTTCGCCGTGAAGGAGGCCTATGCCAAGGCACGCGGGACCGGTTTCAGCTCCGTTGTGGTCCCAACCGAGATCAGAACGGCCAAGAACGACGAGGGCTGCCCCTATGTCGTGCTGGACGGAGTGACGCTGGACAACGCCCCCATGGCCGCGGTGCACCTTTCCATAACACACGAAAAGCCCCTTGCCATTGCAATGGTCATCCTTGAATCGGATCCGTCCGAGGCGGAGGGCTCAGATGGCTAGGGAGGACTGGAAACGCCCGGTGGCGTTCGCCGCCAAGGAGGGCAGGCGCAGGGTTGCGCTTCTTCTGAGCTACGACGGCCGCTCGTTCAACGGTTGGCAGAGCCAGACCGATGCCCTATCTGTCCAGGAGACGGTGAGAAACGGCGTCATCGAGCTGATAGGGGACCGCAACGTCGATGTCATAGGAAGCGGAAGGACTGACAGCGGGGTCCATGCCTACGGCCAGGTGGCCCATGTGGAGTTCGACGAGTGCTCCGTCCCGGCAAAGGCCTTCTGCAACGGCCTGAACACCAAGCTCCCGATGAGCGTGAGGGTGAGAAAGAGCTGGGATGCGGACCCGTCGTTCCATGCCCGCTACAGTGCCATGGCACGTGAATACAGGTATTTCTGCATGGTAGGAGAGGGGCACGACGCATTCTGCGACGGCCTTGTGACCATGCTCAGGGAATTCCCCGACATAGACCTTCTCAACTCTTACGCGGAGCAGATCGTGGGCACCCACGACTTCACGACCTTCGCAGCCTCGAAGGACGAGTGCCCCAGCAAGTTCCGCGACATGTACGAGTCGGCCTTCTCATGGACGACCTCCATGTACGGCGAGAAGATACTCTGCTACAGAATCTGCGGAAACGCCTTTCTGTACCACATGGTGCGATCACTTGTGGGCACCATGCTGGAGATGGCGAAGAACGGAGAGGATGCATCCAGGTTCAAAGAGATCCTGGAGGCAAAGGACAGAAGCCTTGCAGGCACAACGGCCCCGTCGGACGGCCTTTACCTGTGGAGGGTCAGCTACGACCCGGAAGAATACCGGTGGTTCGAGGAGAGGTATGCAAGACACAGAAGATAAACGCAGCGCCCTCTCCAACGCCCTGGGCAGGACGGATGAACTATTCGACTCATTCATGAACGTTCTCAGGCAGGACTTCTCCGGCGAGAAGGCCGAAAAGCGCGACTTCTCCGAAACCGCGGCCAGGATAATCCCCGATGCTCCGAAAGAGGAGATTCCGCCGGATGCCGAGCTCATCGGAGCCCCGGACGACGAGAGGCTTCACATGTCCTTCGACGCCCTTCTTGAGGACTCCTCCAAGTGCACCAGGTGCGGACTATGTGAAACCAGGCACAACGTCGTGTTCGGAACAGGCTGTGCCGAGCGCCCCGTGGTCATGGTCATAGGCGAGGGGCCCGGTGAGAACGAGGACCTTCAGGGTCTTCCCTTCGTCGGAAGGGCCGGCCAGTATCTGGACAGGTGGCTTGATGCAATCTCGCTCTCACGCAACAAGGACGTCTACATCACCAATACGGTCAAGTGCAGGCCGCCTCAGAACCGCGATCCCTATCCCGACGAGAAGAAGGCCTGTTTCGACTTCCTCAGACGCCAGATCGAGCTCATCCGCCCCCAGACAATCCTCTGTCTCGGAAAGCCCGCCTCGACCCTCATGACGGGCCAGGCCGATGCCTCGATGTCATCGCTTCGCGGCAGGTTCTTCTTCTATGAGGGCATTCCGATGATCTGCACCTACCATCCGGCTGCGGTTCTGAGGGATCCCGATCTCAGGCGCCCAGTCTGGGACGACCTGAAGAAGCTTGCAAGATATCTGGGACTTCCGGCAGGCGGTGTCTGATGACCAAGTACGCCCTGACCGTAGTTCCCGTTCCCCTCAGAAGCGAGTTCACCTACAGTTTCGATTCCGACTCGATGGACGTCCGTCCCGGCATGCGCGTCATGGTGCCGTTCGGAAAACGCAAGGTCCAGGCCTATGTGACGGATGTTCTGGATGAGGCCCCGAAGGGAAGCTATGAGATAAAGCAGATCATCCGCGTCATAGACAAGGAGCCTATCTTCGACAGGCGCGACTACAACCTTGCCCTTTGGATGGAGAAGTTCTACTTCTCAAGCCGCGGCGAGGTCCTGGACACCATGATTCCCGGAGGCAGGCGGGACACCGGCTTCGGAGCCCTTGATGCGGACGAGGCCATGGAGCGCCCCGATGTGGTGCTCTCACAGGAACAGGAGAATGCGGTCAAGGCAGTCATGGAGGGTTCTGCCATGATGTACTACCTCTTCGGCGTGACAGGCTCGGGAAAGACGGAGGTCTTCCTGCGCTGTGCGGAGAAGGTAATAGAAAACGGCGGACAGGTGATCTATCTTGTTCCCGAGATAACACTTACCCATCAGCTTGCCCTTCAGGTCCTGAAGAGGTTCAACAACAATGTTGCCATTCTCCACTCAGGTCTTACCGACTCCCAGAGGATAGCCCAGTGGAGGAAGATAAAGCGCTCCGAGGTGAGCCTTGTGATAGGAGCAAGAAGCGCCGTCTTCGCCCCGTTCTCCAACCTGAAGATGATCATAATCGACGAGGAGCACGAGAACTCCTACAAGAGCGGAAACTCCCCAAGATACCATGCCCGTCAGGTGGCCCAGAAACGCATAGCCGATTGCGGCGGAAAGCTTCTCATGGGAAGCGCCACGCCAAGTCTCGAGGCCTGGCATCTGATGAAGGACCCCTCGAAGATGGTCCGTCTGGACCTGAAGACCCGTGTCGGCGGCGGAAGCATGCCCAAGGTCGAAATCGCCGACATGAGCAAGGACGGAGGCATCTTCAGCCCGCTTCTGCAGGAGAGGATGCTCAGGACTCTCTCCGACGGCAGGCAGGTGATTCTGTTTCTCAACAGAAGGGGCTACAGCTACTACTTCCACTGCAGAAGCTGCGGCTACGAGCTCAAGTGCCCTCACTGCGACATTGCCCTCACGTACCACAAGAGGCTCGGCATCATGCAGTGCCACTACTGCGGCTACTCCAGGCGCCCGGTCACAAGATGTCCCGAGTGCGGCTCGCTGGATGTCATGTACTCCGGCTTCGGAACGGAGCAGGTTGAGCAGGAGCTTCACAGGCTCTTTCCCATGTACCGCTCGGCAAGACTGGACACGGACACCGTGTCAAAGGACAGAAAGACCATCCACAGGACGCTGGACGAGTTCAGACGGGGTGACATACAGATTCTGCTCGGGACCCAGATGGTTGCAAAGGGCCTGAACTTCCCCAATGTCAGGCTTGTGGGAATTGTCATGGCCGACAGCGGCCTTCTTATTCCCGACTTCAGGGCCGAGGAGAGGACTTTCGATTTAATCGTCCAGGTCTCGGGGCGCTCGGGCAGGGCGGACAGTCAGGGAGAGGTCATCATCCAGACCAGGACAAAGGAGAACCCGGCCATCACGCTTGCCTCGAAGGGAGAGGTTGAGACTTTCTTCGACCGTGAGCTGGAGGTAAGAAGGGAGACGAAGTTCCCGCCGTTCTCCCGCATGGTCAACATCGTCTTCAGGTCCGTCAGGGCCGCCGATGCCAGGACGTTCGCAGACAGCGTGGCGACACAGCTGAGAAAGGCGGGCAAGGGAATCCAGGTCTACGGTGCAAACGAATGTCCCATAGAGAAGATCCGCTCGCAGTACAGGTTCCAGGTCCTTGTGCGCTCGGAGAACCCCACGGCCATGCTCAGTGCAGTTGACTCCGTGGTGAAGAACCTCAAGGTCCCTTACAACGTCTCAATGGACATAGACGTGGATCCCCTGGACCTTCTTTGACGGGATGCCCCCATCTGATATATAATCCAGTCATGCTTGATATAATGAAACTTGGTGAGGAGGTTCTGCGCGAGAAGTGCACACCCGTCACCGAATTCGACGATTCGCTTCACATCCTCATCCAGGCCATGTTCGAGACCCTGGAGGAAGCCGACGGAGTAGGGCTTGCAGCCCCTCAGGTCGGAGTTGACAAGAGGTTCTTCATCGTGTCCCTTCCGGACGGAACCAAGCGCGAGTTCATAAACCCCGAGATCACGGGCTTCTCGGTCGAGACCAACCCGTACGAGGAGGGCTGTCTGAGCCTTCCCGGCGTCTATCACGATGTGGTAAGGCCTTCCAAGGTTATGATCAATGCCCAGGACGCCAACGGAGTGCCCTTCACACTCAAGGCATCGGGTCTGATGGCCCGTGTAATCCAGCACGAGTACGACCATCTTGACGGCAAGCTCTTCATCGACCGCCTCAACGAGGAGGAGAGGAAGAAGGTCGTCAGCGCTTACGAGAAGAAGAACAGAAGGAAAAGACACAGGTAAGGCCATGGCACAGCACAGGATCCTGTTCGCAGGAACACCCGACATCGCAGTGCCTCTTCTAAGGGAGCTTTCCGCCTCGTTCGAAGTTGCGGGGGTCCTTACCCCTTCTGACAAGAGCGTCGGAAGAAGCTCTACACCTGTACCCTGTCCCGTCAAGGCCGCGGCTTTGGAGCTTGGCCTTCCAGTAATCCAGTTCGACTCCATCAGAACGGAAGCCAGAAACGCTGTTTCCGCCCTCGGGGCAGACACGCTTGTCACATTCGCATTCGGAAGGATTTTCGGACCCAGGTTCCTGGCCCTTTTTCCCAACGGAAGGTTCAACGTCCATCCGTCGGCCCTGCCCCTGTTGAGGGGACCTTCTCCTGTGCAGTACACCATCGCGGAGGGTCTTGAAAACGCCACCATTTCCCTCCAGGACATGGGAGTCGGCATGGACGAGGGCGACATCTGGGGAACATGCACCATCCCCCTGGACGGAACGGAGAACGATCTGACTCTGTCCCAGAGAATCGCAGACGAAGCCTCCGTGTTCGTCCCCGGTCTTCTCAGGCGCGTCTTCGAGGGTGCGGTTCAGCCCGTGCCCCAGAGCGGTGAAGCCACATACTGCACCATGATCGACCGCGACTTCGGCCGCCTTGATTTCTCAAAGACCGCAAGGGAAGTCCACTGCAGGATCCGCGCCTGCTATCCCTGGCCCAAGGCCTGGGCAACCGTCAACGGAAGCCCCATAGCCATCACAGGAGTCTGGGGAAACTACGAGGAACTTGAGCTTTCGGAGTTCAGCGAAGGCAGGGAGTGCGGAGCTGTCGTGGGAATGCGAAAGGACAGGGGAATAGGCGTGGCCTGCTCAGACAGGATCCTCTGGATCACGGCGCTGCAGCTTCCGGCCAAGAAGGAGCTTGACTTCAAGGCCTTCGTCAACGGCAACAGATGGATTCTGGACTCCAGGTTCGAGTGATGGAGAGTCCTTACAACTCATATTCGGCACACCTTCTCAATAAGTATGGATGCAGGGTCTTCCGCATAGGAATAGACGCCGGTTTCACCTGCCCCAACAGGTGCAAGAGTCCGGACGGTTCGGGCTGCGTCTACTGCGACAGCCACGGGGCCAGGGCGGCATACCAGAGGCCTTCGGAGAGCCGTTTCTCCAGAAAGAGCGGATTCGAGAAGGACATTGATTCGATGTCCCGAAATCCGATGAATGTTGATTATTCTTCATACTGCTTCGATGCTGAGGATATCAGAAGGCAGGTGGAGAAGGGTATGGAGTTCGTCTCAAGAAGGTACAAGGCACAGCGCTTTTCCGCCTACCTCCAGTCCTTCTCCAACACCTTTGCCCCGGTGGAGAAACTTAAGGAACTGTATGACTTCATCGTCTCCCTTCACGACTGGACCCAGCTCATCATCTCGACCCGTCCGGACTGCCTTGATGAGAGGAAGCTGGACCTGATTTCATCCTATGGAACGGAGACCCGGGAGGTTGTCATCGAGCTCGGTCTGCAGAGCGGGGACGAGAGGATTCTTGAGAGCATGAGGCGCGGCCATGATGTGAAGTGCTTTGTGAAAGCCGCACGGGAAGTGAAGGCCAGAGGCATCGGTCTCTGTGTCCATGTCCTGACCGGTTTTCCCGGGGAGGGGAAGGCGGAGCTGGACAGGACGGTGGAGGTGATCCGGGACGTGCATCCGGATTCGCTTAAGATCCACAACCTCAACATCGCCGCGGGGACGCCGCTGTTCGGTTCCTTTCTCAGAGGTGAGGTCACGGCCCCGTGCATGACGAGGCACATAGAGAATGTGATCTACATCCTCAGGCGGATTCCGGATGACATCGTCATAGAGCGCCTGATGTGCGAGACCCCGCCCCACAGGCTGGCAAGTCCCAGACTGTTTCCGGACAAGAACAGGTTCCTGTCGGAGCTTGATCGGACTATGAGAAGCCGCTCTGTCAGACAGGGCGATCTTGCGTTTGTGTGATTTTAATATGCAAGTTGAAAAGGCCGCCTACAATCAGTAGAATGTCAGTGTTCCAAGGAGGAATGGTATGTACAGAAAGGTAACGGCTGTAATCATGGTCCTTGTTGTCGCAGCGGGACTGCTCTTCGCCGGTCAGGGTCTGAACAACATCGACAAGTGGTATTACTACGACGGAGATTACGACACGCTTTCAGCGATGGGACTTGAGGAGCCGCAGACTCTTGCCGAGAAGTTCAGCTACGCGTTCGGCATCTATCTCTACTCCAACGTCGGAGAAGAGGCCATGACCTATTTCAGCCTTTATCAGGCCTACTACTATCCTGAGCTGGATTCCTACTTCGGCTACATGGGAATGTACGACTACTCCATGGGCTACAGCATCTACACCGTCGATGAGCTGAACCAGTTCCTGACCGACTATCCTGCAGACTACGAGGCCAGGATGAACGCCAAGGCCGAGGAGAACCTGAAGATTGCCGAAGAGTTCATGACACAGAACGCCACGAACGAGGGAGTTCAGACCACAGCCTCCGGACTTCAGTACAAGGTCATCACCCAGGGAACAGGTCCCAGGGCACAGGAGACTGACAGCGTCGAACTGGACTACGAGCTCACGCTTCTGGACGGAGAGATCCTTGACAGCTCGTACCAGCGCGGAGAGCATGCGACGTTCCCGCTCAGTTCCGTGATCGAGGGCTTCAGGGAGGGCGTCATGCTCATGCCCATGGGATCCCACTACATCTTCTACATCCATCCGGATCTCGGATACGGCGCCCAGGTCATGGGCCAGGTCGGACCGTACGCGGTTCTGATTTTCGAGGTTGAGACATATTCGATAGAGTAAATACACCATAGGGGGAAAAACATATGGCAGTTAAATTCAAAGGCGTATTCAACATGGTTCTCATCGGAGCCGTTGCTCTGGTGGCCGGAATCCTCATTCTCAACAACACAGGCTCGTTCCTCAAGATCGTCATGATCGGTGCGGGAATCGGAGCCGTAATCGACGGTATCTACACCCTTGTCGGAATCAAGAAGTGGAAGTACACCGACCTTACCAAGAGGCTGGCCGTCATCAAGGGAGTCGAATCCCTCGTGGTAGGCATCGCGGCCATCCTGGTTGCCATCTTCGCAGCCGACACGGCTCTGACGGTCATGGTCTACATCTTCGCAATCGGACTCGTGTACTCCTCAGTGGTCGCCTTCCAGAATGCGGCCATGGTCGCCAAGTTCGACATCCCCGATATGAAGGCACACTTCATCGTCGAGGGAGTCATCGGCATCCTCGTTGCCATCCTGCTTTTCTTCAAGCCGGTCGACACTCTGGTCAAGGTCGTCCAGGTCCTTGCAATAGTAGCCATCATCGCCGGTTCTCTTATGATCGTCCTGCCCATCGTTGCAGTCGTCAGAACCAACATGAAGAAGAAGGAGGAACTGGTCGAGAAGTCGGGAATCGACGAAGACTGACGCAGTTTCCTGCAAATGAAAGAGGCCCGGTCAGACCGAGCCTCTTTTTTTGTCTGTCAGTGGTATCAGTAGTGGGCGTAGCCGTCCTTGACGTACCTGTCTGTGATTTCCTTTACATAGCCGTTGTACTCGGCACAGAGTTTCGGGTCGTTCGACACTACCTCCCAGCGGCACATGGCCTCTTCGCTTCTTGAGATCCTCTGGGCGACCTGGACCCACTTCTTTCCGTCAAGCGAGTAGTCGGCGCTGAACGTCTCGGGGAGGTTGAACCTCATAAGGCAGGCATCCAGGTCCGTTCCGTCGTCCATCTCCTTGATGACTGTGGCACCCAGGGTGCGCATCTTCTTCTCGACCTCGTCCATGAGAAGGGGCATCTTCTCGGGTGCGGCCTCGCAGTACAGAGGCCACTCGCGCTCTCTGAACAGCGATGTCTGGATCCTGTAGGCCCTCTCGTAGGCCTTGGGGTCCTCCTTGTAGCATCTTGCGCTGAGAAGGGCGATGAACAGCGTTGACTCGATCGCGGCAAAGCCCTTGGAGAGGTCGTCGGGATCGTAGGGGTAGTTCATGTAGTAGTGGGCGCTTTCCTCTTCGGCCGTGAAGTATCCCTTGTCGCAGTTCTTATGAAGCTTTTCCTTGATGAAGGAGTGGCCGTTTCTGATGATGTGGACATTCACTCCGCTCTTTGCGATTTCGCAGAGGGAGACGGGGATTGCCTTGACGTCGGCATAGACGTCCATCTTCTTTCCTTTGTAGATGTCGATCATCTTCTTGACGATGATGGACATGTTCAGTCCCGGCACGATCTGCTCGCCGTTGGGAGCCATCAGGTCAACCCTGTCTCCGTCTCCGTCGAAGCAGAATCCGAAGTCGAAGTTGCCTTCCCTCATGGCCTTTCTGGCCGGTGCTATGGACGGCTCGATGATCGGGTTGGGGTCTCCCTGTCTGAAGAATCCGTCGGGAACGACGTTCCTCAGCTCAAGTTCTGCGCCGGCTCTCTGGAAGGCAAGGGCCATCTCGCTTCCGGCAGATCCGTTGAGGAACTCCAGGAGGATTTTCGTGCCCCTGAGGCTTCCTTCTCCGACTCCCGAGAGCTTCATGCAGTAGCTGATGTAGTCCTCCATATGGTTGACCACGATGAGCTTTCCCTTCTTGTCTCCCTGGACCTTGGCCCCGTTCACGAAGAGTTTCTTGATCCTCTCGATTCCGCCTGCAGGTCCGCAGCCGTAGGCTATGGGCTCCACCTCGGGGCCGACCAGCTTCAGGCCGATGTACTCGGCGGGGTTGTGTGAGGCGGTGACCATGATTCCGGCGCTCTCACGGTGCTTCATGCAGCTGAAGTAGAACTGGCAGGTCGAAATGGGAAGGGGATTGATGAATACATCCAGTCCTGCTTTCCTGAGGTACTCTGCAAGACCCTCGGCAAGCTCGGGTACGTAGAGGCGGGCATCCCTTCCGATGAAAACGGACTTTGCCTTCACATCGTCGCGGCAGTAAACTGCAACCGCGTTGTAAAGCCTCTCCTTGAGCTGTGGGGTCAGGGCGTTGTGCCTTGTCCTGATGTCGTACTGCTTGAACATGGTCAGATTAAGGTTTTCCATAGTCACTTCCTGAGTTTAGTTCTTTGTTTAATTCTAAGGTGAGAGCAGGGATTTGTGAACTGTTATTTAAAGGACGCCGATTTCGCTGTAATAACGCGCCGCCCCGTCATGGATCGGAAGGCCGGCGATGTCGCGCACGGCCTCCCCGGGGGTAAGGCCCCTGAGGCTTGCCTGGGACTCGCCCAGGTCTCCGATGTTCTCCCACAATGTCTTTGTGAGCATATAGACCGTCTCGTCATCCAGGTCGGCCGAGCAGAACATCACCATCTTGATCGCCGTGGTCCTGACGTCTTTGCTCTGGTTGGGATAGGAGCCTGCGGGAATGGTGTAGGTGACGTACCAAGGGTATTCGTCCTTGAGGACCTCGATCGTCTTCTCGTCTATGTCGAGCAGACGGCAGCCGGAGGAAAGGGCCTGGCTCACTGCTGCCGCGGGGATGCCGCTCATGATCCACGCTCCGTCTATCTGGCCGTTTCCCAGAAGCTCCACCGAGTCGGAGAAGGCGATGTACTGTGCACGGATGTCATAGGGATAGCTGAGCCCCGCCGCCGTCAAGTGGTTCCTGCACTCGCCCTCGACGCTGGAGCCTGAGGCGGCCACTGCGAAACGCTTTCCCTTTACGTCGGCCAGGGTTTCGATCCCGCTCTTTGCCGTCACCACGACCTGGTTGGGGTTGAGGTACAGACCTGCAATGACCCTGAGCTTCGGATTGGCCATTCCTGCGAAGCTCTCCGTTCCGTTGTAGCTCTGCCAGCAGTTGGAGCTGATTGCGATTGAGACCTGGCTCTCTCCGTCGTATATCTGATTGAGGTTGTCTATGCCCCCGGCCGATGCCTGGCTCGATGCCTTCACGAATGGGATGGTTGTGTTCCACATGTTGGTGATCGCCGCTCCCACCGAGTAAAGGGCACCCGATGCCCCGGCTGTGGGAAAGCGGATTATCACCCCGGCATGGGCATCCGGGTCGGAGCTTTCCTTGGAGCCTGCTGCAAAAACAGGCAGAGACAGGGATATGACTATCAGGACAAAGGCCAGAATCTTTTTCATGACGGATTCAGATTATAGCATTAACGTTCTTTTTTCTACGTGCCTGGATTGCAATCAGAACAGCGGACAGAAGAAGTCCTATTGCGTCGGTGATTGTTCCCGGATGGATGAGAAGAAGGGCACTTGCGATGAAGAGAATCCTCTCCACAACGCTCAGTCTTACAAGGAACCAGCCCTCCATCGCACCCGAGAGCATCACGGTCCCCAGTGCCGCGGATGCTTCGGCAAGCAGAGTCAGATAGACAGGGCTGTCCTGTGCAAGGGGAAGGAGTACGGGATTGATCAGGAAGAAGAACGGGATGACAAAGCCTGCAAGGGCAAGCCTGACGGAGATCAGACCCGTCTTAGTCTGGTCCGCCTTTGCGATTCCCGCTGCCACGTAGCAGCTTATGGCCACAGGCGGCGTGATGTTGGACAGGCATGCATAGATCAGGCAGAACATGTGGGCGACAAGGGGAATCGCACCTGCTCTGATCAGAACGGGAACGGAGACGGCCTGGACTATCACATAGGCCGCGACCCCCGGGACACCCATGCCTAAAATCACCGAGATGACCATCACAAGAAGTCCCACCAGAAGGATGCTCTTTCCGGTGAACGAGTTCATGACCATGTATCCCAGGTTCAGGCCCAGGCTTGTAAGCGTGACGGTTCCGATGATCACTCCGATGAGAAGACAGGGGATTCCGACCGTCACCGCGCTTCTGGCTCCGTCGGCGCATGCATCGACGATCTTTTTCCACGTCATTCTGGTGTCCTTCCGGATCCAGGACGATGCCACCGTGACGGGGATTGCCAGCGTCGCTGCGAACAGGGGGCTTCTTCCTACGACGATCACCGTGATGAGCACGACAAGGGGAATCAGAAGGTGCCAGCCGTTTTTCAGGACCTCTTTTGCATCGGGAATATCCTCAGCAGGCACACCCGAAAGGCCCAGCTTCTTCGCCTGGAAGTGCACGGAAAGAAGAAGGCCCAGGTAATACAGGAAAGCCGGAACCAGTGCCGCCAGGATGACGACCGAGTACCTGACGTTCAGGAATTCCGCCATGATGAAGCCCGCAGCTCCCATGACAGGAGGACAGAACTGGCCTCCTGTCGAGGCTGCGGCCTCCACTGCGGCGGCATACTCGTTGCTGTAGCCCGTCTTCTTCATGATCGGTATGGTTATGGTTCCCGTGGTGGCGACGTTGGCAACCGCAGATCCGTTGACCATTCCCAGAAGGGCACTTGCTATGACTGAGACCTTTGCAGGTCCACCGGGCGACCTTCCCACCAGAGACAGGGCCAGGTTGTTGATGAACTCGGAGAAACCGCTGTACTTCAGAAAGGCCCCGAAGACCACGAAGAGGAAGATGTATGTGGCCGAGACTCCGGCACCTGTTCCCAGGATTCCCTGGGTGCCCCAGAACTGGGTGATGAGGATCCTCTTGAGAGTGAAGCCGTTGTGACCCAGGTATCCGGGGAGGAACTTTCCAAAAAAGTTATATGCAAGGAAGACAAGCGCCAGGATGGTGAGGTTTCTGGATGTCCTTCTTCCTGCCTCGAAGACGACCAGGATTCCCAAAGCGGCGATGCACATCTGGATTGTGTCTATCCTTCCTCCGGAGTGCGCGATCTGCGGGTACTTCAGAATCAGATATCCGAAGGCCGTCAGTGCCAGAGCGATCAGGATGTAGTCCGGGACACAGGGGCGGGGAGACAGGCTCTCGCCGCCTCTTTTGGGCGGATACAGCAGGAAGGCGAACAGAAGGAGGAAGATGCTGTGAAAGGCCCTCAGGCTTACGGCGGTGATGATGCCGAACGTGGAGAACCAGAGCTGCAGCAGCACCCAGATCACCATCAGTACTGTAATTGCCGTATTCGATTTTCCGGTGTATGTCCTCATCTTCTGAATCCTGTCATCCAGTTTATAGCA
>Ga0310696_10003233_pt1 | contig 20525 bp, 18 predicted proteins | sample AusTroGonzalo_MG_4_FD_203885 | JGI IMG/M metagenome (GOLD analysis project Ga0310696, IMG submission 203885) | Bovine rumen microbial communities from tropical cattle in Woodstock, Queensland, Australia - Gonzalo_02 (v2) (version 2) | ecosystem: Host-associated > Mammals > Digestive system >... | reverse complement strand
CAATACCATAAGCAGTATTTGCAGTACCATAGCTTGAACCATTTCCGGTCCCTATAATTTTTACCTTATCTCCTATCTTCAATTCGGTTGGAGTAGGTGTTGGAGTTGGTGTAGGTTCAACATAAGGTGAAATTGACTCCTCTGCCATCCATCCCAAATCTCCTGTTGTATTATATGGATAAGGATGTCCTTCAGCTATACGAATAATATTTGTTACCTTATTAGTAACAACCTTGCCTGGTTTACCGCCATCAGCATTACCATATAATTGACCATTAATAACTACCTTATCACCAATTTTATATTTATATGTTGGCTTAGATTGCGCTGGATAAACTACTGTCCATCCTTCATTAGATGCAATCCATTGTGCATCTGCTATTCTATACCAAGTATACCCACTTGCATCAGCGGTTTCATAATAGTTATAAAAACCTTCTGGAGCAAATCCTAATACTTTTTTATCTGTACCAGCTCCCGTTCTAACACGTAAGCAATTAATCTTAACCTCAATTTGGTCTTTATAAATATCTCTATCAACCGTTGGTGTAATAGGAGATGGTTGAGGTTGTGCTGGATAAATATTACAATATTTTGTACCATTTTTATTTACACCGGCTATCCATTGGGTTTGATCTGCGGTAATAGCGTACCATACTGAAGACTTGCCTTGTTGGAAAGCATAATAATTATAAATAGAACCTTTAGGGACAATTCCTAAACTTGGACTTGTTGTTTCAATCCCAGTTCTAACATTCATTTCACAATTTGTTTCTAATTGGTCCCTATAAATATCTCTTGGAACAGTAGGTGTAATTGGAGTGGTACTACCATCAACAATTTTTTGTACATCATCTGGTAAATAAATGAAACATCTAAAATAATATCCTGATCCAATTCCCCATCTGCCATTTGAATTAGTTCTTGTTTGGTTCCAGAATGCTATATTTGATCCCCATCCAGATTCTGATGTATAAACTGAATTATTATTATTAACTTTTTCAACGATTGCAACATGTCCAGCGCCTCCGCCGTTAACGCCCCAACACATAATAGCACCTACTCTTGGAGTAGAACCCGTTTGTAATCCAGCTTTTTCTGCTCTTTCCTTAAAGTTAACTGCATTACAGTTTAAAGTTTTATAAGTACATCCTGTTGTGCCCCTGGCTTCGTTAACGATTTCGTTAAAACGACCACTTGCATACCCTACGCAGTTCGCAAGTACATTTGCGTCGGCGTCTGTAGGACTTCCTTTAATACAAGTACTCCATCCACCGGCTCCAGTTGTGATAAAGTTCTTATTATTTTTTGGCTTTGTAGTTCTTATAAAAAAACTTCCAGCCCCTATACCATCTGGTTCTTCCGCGTTGATATTTTCTACATGAGCTTCTTCCATATTTTCATTAAGACCCTCAATACTTTCGCTATTAAATAAATATTGAACGTCCTCGTCAGGAATATCATCCCTAATAAAAGCTTTGGCAACCATTACTTGAACTTCAGCTGGTGCTTGTTCAATTCTGGCTATCCTCTCTTGCCAAGAAAGTTTGTTATTTTCTTCCATATAAATTACCTCCTTATATTAAAGTTCTCCTTTAAACACTTTCTCTCATTTATCATAATCACATCTATCTTCGTATGTTATATTAGTTGGCTTGTGATTAAATATCTTATCAACATCAAGATTTTTTAAATCCATATCAATTAAGTACCCATTCTCTCCTTCTTTTACAATATTATATGCCTCCGGAAACTTAGTTAAAATAACCGGCAAACCTCTTTGTAATGCTTCAAACGCACTATAACAAAAACTTTCAGTATCGCTTAATTGCACCAAGTAATCACATCCTCGTATCAATGTTTTATTTAACGTAGATGGAGGTACAATTACAAACTCCGGTATAGACCTAATCTCTCGTAATATGGTCGGATCTTTTATTTGCGTTAATGAACAACACACAAACCATATAAAACGTTTATGAGCTGCCTTAAAAGCCCTAGCCATTTTAATCATACGATGAATGCCTTTTTCTTTTGTGGCTCTTGACAGTGTTATAAATACCATACCATCTTCTTCTTGAAAATCTTTGTCTAATATATTATATATAACTTCTGGCTCACTTTTAGAAAATGGTCGTAAACCCTTAGCTGCAGTATCTGATACACATATAATCTTATCAACTCGTGGATGTTTAGACCAAGTTAAATTAGCATAATCTGGATGATGAGCTTTCATACCACTCAGATCTGCATGTATCATCTGATATACCTTTTGAGCTTTCGCTCTATTTAAAACAGTACTACCATCATAATTACCTAAAATTAATATATCGCATTCAAAACTTTTTTGATTATCAATCACTATATCAGCATATCTACTCAAATTAAAAAGCTGGGCCGGTTCAATTCTATTACACATAATAGTAATATTTTTATTTCTATAGGTTTTTACTAAATTAAATAAAAAGGTTTCTATGCCACCTATATAAAATAAATAACCTTGATGAATAATTACCTTTTTACCCTCTCTTTTTAAACCCTCAGGTTTAGTAGAAGCAACAAACTCTACATATTTTGTTTTAGTACTATTTTCTCCCATTAACTCCATTAATCTCTCAGGAGTACGAACATCAAATACATCACCTATATTGCGCAATGCAACGGGTTGTGTAGATATATCCTTAAATCTACGTATAACCTTAACCGTATACATAATTCCCTCCTTGCGCTCCATTTCTCTCTAAATATATAGTATCGTATGAGTGAGAAAAATAAAGAGAAGACCAATTCTCATTTACTTTTTAAACAAAAAATAAAAAGAGGAGAAAAATAATTTTCTCCTCATCATTTTTATTGTTCCTTCATTACTAAAAGAGCTGAAATCTGACCGCTCAATACACCCAAATAGTGCTCTATATCGTCGATATTTTCTCTTATAGGATTGTCTGTTTCATAAAATATTGCTACGACCCCTATTTTATAACCAGTTGTGCTGGTCAAAGCATGCCCATAAAAAGAACGTGCATTATAATTTTTAAATAATTCATATGTACCAAAATCTTTTTCTTGTATCTCTTCTAAATCGGATACCATACATTTCCCAGTTCTATCTACTTCTCTTAAAGGATAAGCAATTAAAGAACGAAATTGATTTTGAAAATAAGGCATCAATGGTTTAGAACCCCTAGCAACTTGCTCGTTACTTACACTAAACTTAAGAAAAGGCACTGCATTCATGTCTTTACCACCATTATGATAACGTACCACCATTACTCTATTAGCACCCAAATCTGTTATAGCGGTTTGTAAAACAGCATTAACATTGTTGTCTATTTGAACAGCCAATTTATCTTCCTCTTCTGTAAGCACATGTCCTCCAGAGCATTTTTTCATTTGCTCTATAAGATTATCAAATAATGTTTTAAACATAGCTTCTTGACGGTTATTATTTTTAACCGTGAAAAACAAAAAGATTCCGGCTATAACTACTAATATGCCCAATTCAGCAATTGCTTTAATAATATCTAATCCGAACTCCATTTTGCCCCTCCTTCAAGAACCTATTTTCTCTATAATAATAGTACAAAAAGGGTCTTAAAACTAAAAAAAGAGACGGTTTTAAACCGTCTTTTTTATTAATCTGTTAATATATATAAATCCCCGTTTTTACCTTGTCCTGAAGTAGGTTCTGTAGTACCACTTAACATAGTTGGTACGTCTGCCATTGTGGCAGCTGGATTTGTACTAGCGCTATAAGTTGAATTAAACGTAATAGCGTCTTGTTTTCCATTCCAAGTATTAATATTAGCCGAAGTAATTCCATGAGCCGCACTGGCCGTAAAAATAGGGTCTGTTTCAGTGTATGAAGTAATGAATCCACTATCGTTTTGTAATTGACTTACTTTAGTAGGGACATCACTCATTGTAGCAGCCTTATTTGTACTAGCACTATAAGCAGTATTAAATGTAATAGTATCTTGTTTACCACTTAGAGCTGTATAAATAGCCCCAGAAGATAATAATTTATTTGAACCAGATACTGGTGCATTATCTACATCTGCACTAATAACATTTGATGAATTAATCGCAATACCATTACCTGTCGTATATTGTATTGCTCCATCTCTACCATCGGCACCTGTAACAGACGGAATAGTAGTCCAAGTTGAACCATTACTAATCTTTAAAATATCTGTTGTTCCAGATGTATCAATCCATACATTTTGACTGCCAGATGGAGTAGTTGTTCCTATATAAACCCCAGAATCTCCTGCTGGTCCTTGAACACCCTGAACTCCTTGTACACCTTGTGGTCCTTGGATACCAGTAGCTCCACTAAAATCTGTAACAAAGTTCCATCTATAGGTAGGATCTTCTGTAGTCCCCTTTACGAACATTTTTGCATTGTCAGGGTCTTCTACACTACCGCTTATCATTACAAAGTCATTAACTGCCATATTATCGTAATCAGCAGTCATTGCTGCCGTAGTAGCATAAGTTTTCTTAATTGTAAAAGGCTCTCCTTGAATACCTTGAACACCTTGAATACCTTGAGGTCCTTGTGGTCCTCGCGGACCTTCTTGAGTTAATGGAGCCCAAGCCCCATTATAATATATATATAAATTATAATCAGTTCCATCCTGTACCGTTGCAACATTTCCTTCACGAGCTGGGGTTGGTAAAGCTGCTGTGCTGTTATATTTGTTATAAATAACATCAATACAAGTAAAAGGTATAAATGGTTGATTATTTTCATCGTGTAATAATTTTACAGGGTATGTTGCCATATCTTTTTCCTCCTTTTAATTTATTTCTCTCTATATATTTAGTATATAACAAAAGGGGAGAATTAAATATTCTCCTCCTTATTTAGCTAATAAAATATTGCTTAATCTTAACTGTATTTTATTAGTATTCTTTCACCAACCAGTTTGTTTATATTGCTTAATACCATGATTAACTGTTGAACCTGAACTTGGTGTAGTAATTGTATAATTTTCAACTATAAATTGATTTCCATTTCTAACTTCGTAAAAAACTGTATAAGTATTACCTGCCGTTAAATTAGTAAACGAATATGTTGAACCAGTTTGTAAAGCAGACCATGTTCCACCACCTAAACTAAAACGATATTGTAATGTATCGCCACTACCTCCAGCAGCCGTAATACTAACATCTATAGCAGTTGTACCACTCGTTACCACAGAAGCAGCAGTAATATTAGGTTGCACTTTTTCTGCGGTAAAGCTATTAGATGGAGCACTTGTCGTACCAGTAGAATTGGTTACTGAGCCTGCTATTGTATAAGAAGCTTTTGGTGTTAATCCCGTAAACTCCAATGGGTTAGGAGAAGTTAATACCAAATTCTTGCTAACGTCATATCCAGTGCCAGTAACTCGCATAGAAGCAGCCGTTACATAATCTGGATTCGCTACTGTGTACATCATTCCCAAACCAGCTTTGGTATCAGTAACATATGTAGCATATGAACTTACATCCCAAGGCGCAGATGATAATGTAATAAATGAACCGGTGTAAGCAGCAGAAGATTGTCCAAAATTATCCGTAACAACTACGCTATAATAATATGTCTGTTTTGAATCAAGTTCCATTAAGTCCCAGCTTGTAGCTGTTGAACCATATGAAGTTGTCTTACCATAGCGGATTGTCACTGATCCAAACGTAGCAGATTCTCCATACGATACTGTCGCGCTTAGTTCACAATAATTATATAAAGGATTAGCTGTAACATTAGTAATTACAGGATTAGCTCCACCAGTAGTAAAGCTACCAGTTGCACTACCCGTTCTACCAAAATTATCAGTAATATTTACTCTATAATAATAAGTTGTATTTGTACTTAAACCAGACAGGGTTGTACTAGTTGTCGTAGAACCGTATGAAGTTGTGGTGCCATACTCGATTAAACGTGAACTATAAGAAGCATTGGTATCATATGTCGCGTTATAAGAAATAGTCGCTCCATATCTACTTCTTGAAGCAGAAGTTGTAACAGTAGGAGCATTACCAGTTGTCGTAAATGTCGTTTCATTTGTATACCCAGTACCACCACTATTAGTAGCCCAACCACGAACGTAATAGGTAGTATTGGCGCTTAATCCAGAGAAAGTACCAGAATTACTACTAATTGTAGCAGCAGCGCTTCCTCCACTTGTACGAGAAGCAACTATCGTTTGCCCCCAAGGAGTTTCACCCCCTGTCGACGTTACAGAATAACTTGCTGATGCTCCTGTTCTTGTGACTCCCCATACACTCATATTACTTAACGTAGGAGCAGAAATTTGAGCTGGAATTGTTGCTGTAGATGTACCATTTTGTCCTCAAGAACCTCCAGTACAGGTTAATGCAATTTCGTGGCTTGAACTAATACTACCAATATCTAAACCTGTTGTGATAGTGTGAGTTGATGTTGCTGAATTAGTATATGATAATGCACTATTAGCAACACCATCTAAAGTACCAGTTATTTTAACCCAAACAGTATGTTGATTATCTACTTCTATTGTTACATCAGCAGAAGAACCATTATAATCTACTTTTGTTCGCCACCAACCAGCTCCAGAAGCAAACGTAATCTTTTCACCATAAACTGTAGCCATTCTCTATCTCACCTCCTACGAATTTTTGTTAAGAATTCACGAACCGTTTTTCTTAACATAAACTTTCTTTGCTTTTTTCCAAGTACCACCAACTTTGATTCAAGCTTTTCCAGTAACCCAAGCTCCGCTAGTTTTTAATCTAACCCTAGCTTGATCTGCTGGAGTGGTACACGTTGTATATACATAATTACTTATATTGTGTTGATAAGTCCCAGGCGATGTAATTGTACCCTCGACCGCTATATTATAAGTAGTTTCTTCAGTTAAACCAGTAAAAGTGTAAACCGCACTACTTTGAGCAGCCGTTCAAGTTTCTCCCCCATCTATACTAAATCTAAAACTTTTAACCGCAGATGGTTGAGCATTATATACCGCCGTAACTTGTATAGAACTAAATGTTAAAGCTATAGCCTCAGCAGAACTTAAGGTCATAGCGTTACCTATTGTCGTAAAACGAATAGGATCACTTATACCAACACCACGTGAATTAGAAGCAGTCATGTAAAAATCATAATCTTTACCAGGCTGTAAATTACTAATAGTATAACTGCTTGCACTTGTGGCAATAGTATAAGACGTTATGTTTCCAGAAGAAACATCTAACATATCTAATCCTAAACTTGTTACAGGATCTCCAGTTGGTACATTAATAGACCAAACCAATTTAATGGAATCAGATTTAATCTCATCAGCTGTTAAAGTAATATCACGAGGAGCATATCCCAATGTAGTAAAATCGCCTGTTTGAACAGTAGAACGATTAAAGTTATCCTTTACTGTTAATCTATAATAATATTTTTGTGCCCCAGCCAAACCAGTAATAGTACCACTGTTACCACTTAAGGTAACAGAACTACCATAAGAAGCAGAGGTACCATATTCTACTACACGAGATGAAATTGTTGCCCCCGTATCCGCAGAAGCAGAAAAACTAATAGCAGCGCTGTTCTCAGCAGGAGTAACAGATAAATTACTTACTGTTGGTGCTATACCAGTTGTTGTAAAACTACCAGTTAATACCGATGTTTCAGCAACCTTACCATTATCAGTTTCTGTAGCTTTCCAATAATATGTTGTATTTGGATTTAAATTGCTTAATGTTCAAGTTGTACCAGAACCCGGATCGGTGGCTGTGGTACCATAACTTGTAGAAGTACCATAAACCAATGAATGAGTGTAAAAACCGGCATCACTATAATAAGTCCTATTATAAGATAAAGTGCCAGTATATTTATTACTTGAACGAGCTCCGTCTGTCCAAGTTCCACCACTTAAAGAAGGTGGAGTATGTTTGGTTGCTAAATAACCAGAACTTGTTCCGGAACCTCCATCGCTTGTAGTTGCAGCAACACTCCAATTAATATTCGCATTTGGAGTAACACTTGACATAGTTCCACTTTGGTTAGTCGAAGTATGACCATCAATAACCCAGCTATAGCCAGTAATACTACCAGAACCAGGCGTTGTAACTGAAGCCGAATATTGAACGCTACCAACCGTACTGGTATTAGTAACTGTACCAGCAATAACCGGGTTAACAATTTGAGTAGGAACAGTTGCAGTAGATGTACCGTTAACGGTTCCTCCCCAAGTACTACCAGAACAAGTTTGAGTTATGGTATAAGAACTCGATGGGCTAATAGACATTGTGCCCAAAAGGTTAGCACTTGTTCCATTGTTGCTATAATAGTAAGTATCGGCACTTTTACTAAAAGTATTCTCGCCAGAAGTAAACTTTAACCATATAGATCCTCCTGTCGTACCTTGTTGTACTACATCGACATAAGCCGTAGCGGTTGAACTATCATAATCTACACGGATTCTCCAACCGACCTTTCCTTCGCTATTCCATCTTGAATCACTATAAACTGTTGCCATGTCTTATTTCACCTCCTAACTCTCAAGTAAGATATATAAATCTCCATCTTTACCAAGACTGTCATCTGGTTCTGTTGTACCATTATATGTTCTTACTCCCTCATTTTGTATTTGAGTTGATACGTCACTAACTATTTTACTTGATGACCACAATGTTGTTGCAGTTGGACTGGCATCATTTACTGTGTACGTATTTTGTAATTTATTAGCAGTTTCAGCAACATCTGCTAAAGCCGCCTCGTTGGCTTTTTTAACCACATGATGAACTGCATCATATGCATAATCAACAGTTTTCATGTATCCGGCTAACCCGGCTTCGCCAAACTTAATTTTATAATTGTTTGAAGCATCTTTATCGAGAACTAACATCTTTCCTAAATTGCTCTCGTTGTAAGTTACATCTACATCGCCCAAATTAGCAAAATTAGATGCTCCGCTACCAGCTACATTGGCATTAATTGTAGCTTTATTATCAGTAACGGTAACCGTAAGATTGTCTCCAAAGTTCCATTCGTTAATATTATTCCAATCTGTTCTCGATACGAATGATAACCATTTTTCTTCATCCACATCTTCTGGTTGAACAGCAGTTTTTGTTATTGTTGTGCCATCCAAAGACAATGTATCTGTAGAAGGCGTATATTTTAATTCTTTATTAGCTGCTATAACAGCACTTGTTGTAAAACTAAAATTACTATTTCCATAACTAAAATAGTATGTATCAACAGCAAGCCCACCAGCGGGCACTTTATAACTATAATAAATTGCGCTAGTATCTTGTGTTGTTGTGCCACTTATATAAGGACCTTGTGTTCCACTATTGTAAACTTTATGAAAATGATTTTTGACTAAATCATAAACGTTAGTTCCCAAAATTGTTTCTTCATAAGAAGCTGGGTAAGTCACCCTACTATTTGCCAAATGTTTTAATACTACGCTATGGTCTATTGGCTCAAATGCCACATCATCAGCACTTGTATATTCTTCCGCATCAGCCGTAGAAACATATACTGGTAAATCGAAAACACCAACATTACCATTTTCATCAGTACCATAGTATTGATTAATGTCAGCGTTGTCTAAAGCCGTAACATTATCGGCAAGAAGCGCTCTGTCTACCGTTCCCGCATATCGAGGATCTAATGAAGCAGAAGCATATTCTGCTCTTGTTAAAACATCATTATGGTCTATTTCTATTGTGGCAATATTATTACCAACATTAACATTAAAACCATAATCATAGAACTTAACCGTTTTAACAGCTCCACCATACTCTTCTCCAGTTGTTTCTGTAGAAGTTCCTGGTATACCGTATACATTAATTGGACTTGTAGACCAACTTGTTCTTTCATTCGCTGAAATAAATTGATTTCTTACATCATAATCAGCCGGCTGTACAGGCGTAGGTACCGTAATATCATTTGTACTCATCGCATGAGGATTAGCATCTGATAATACACCCGTACCTCTTTTATTAGCGTGTTGATAAGCCGCACTAACATAATCAACATCTCTTACCCTTTGCTCAGTAAACCATTTATTTATAATATTTGTAGACGGTTCACTAATATCATTAGTATATAATACTATTGTTTTGGCCTCATCTTTATCGGCATTATTGTCACCCAAAGTAATTCCATTGATAGTAGTATCTTTATTAACTTTTTTCTTCATTTCAGTATTAATACTATTAATACTATCGTCTAATGATGTTAAATGAAGTTCATCTTTATATAATCTATATCGAACAGATTGCTTATATAAAGCCTCTATTTGATTATTTAAACTGCGTTCTTCTTCCCAAATCTCTTTTTCTACAGCAGCAAGACGATTAGCCAATAATGTTAAATCTGTATTATCAGCCAATTCATAACCAGATTCTGCTCCGGTTTTTCCTGTAAATGTTCTTTGTGTAGCAGAAGGAACCGTAATATTACTATATTCACCATCTCGTAAGTATAGTCTATTATGACTAATAGTACCACTACCAGTATAATCACGAGTAACATTCCAATGTAAAGGAACCAAACCAAATCCTACTCCACTTTGATAATTATCTGCTTGCAAATTAAGTAAATCAAACTTTACTGAAGAAGGAGTGTTATCTCCCGCATCTGCGCTATATACTTTAAACTCACTATCAGAAAACTCTGGTGTAAAAGTACCTATTTGTGACAAACGACCTACTCCAACTATTTTAAATAGTTCTGGATTAGTAATATCAAAATTACCAGAAGTATCTGTTCCAACAATCAATCTTGATGCTTCTACATATGCAAAATCAATATCCACACCAAAAATATCGTTAATATGTGCATAAGCATCGTCAAATGAATTATAAACTTTATCACCATAAAGTATAACATTATTACCGTCTGGTAATACTAAATGTTGTTGTATGGTAAAGAAACCATTTGCAATCGGTTCTAATTCTCCATTTCTAACATAAGCATTATAAACTATCCCGTTTTTAACTTCTATAGGCTTATTAAAAGCATCACTTGGATATAAATAAATAAAATTAGTAACTTCTGGAATTGCTTCAAAACGCTTAACATTGAAATTACTTCTATTGTCTGTAGCGGCTGGGAACTCGCTTGTATCAGCTATCGTACATCCCATGCCTTCATCATAATAATATCCAGCCATTCTACTAATTTTAGCTTCAACCCCGCTACCGGTAACAGCTAAATTAAGACCACTTGCCTTACCGCCATCTACTAAGAAATGGCCCCTATCTCCAGTATAGGCCATATCTGGAATTGTATAAACTCCATCGCCTATCACTTCGTCATTACCATCTATAAATTGAACTATATGTAAATCACTATTTACTAATATAACTCCTAAAAATACTGTGTCTACAGTATCTCCGGTCGGCATACCAAGACCAAATGTACAAGTCCCCAACTCATTACTATAAATTGAATAAGCTCCAGCTGTAGTAATATTATAAGCAGCATCACTAATATCTATGTCATGCTCGGTAATAAGATACATCCCACCTAAATACTTTCCATCTCCTTCCTTGTTTTTAAAATATAAAAGCATATCTGGTAATGTAAAAGTAGTATCATCTTTTCTTGTAATATAATCACCAAAAATGACAGCTCCAGAATTAAGGAAGCCTTGCCTAAAAGTATTACCAAGGTCCATTATCTTATGCCACTGATTATCTCCTTTAGAGTAACGGTAAAACTCACCACTTGAAATAACATAACATACTTGACCATCTAAAGGACTAACAATATTTAACATATCGTCTATTGTATTTTTTACACCATCCTCATTAGAAAAAATCATATTTGTGTTAGCCATATCAATGGCATTAGCCATTCTTCTAAAGTTTTCATTAAGTGGAGAAGAAACTATAGGACCGCCTATTCTAATAAAATCTTGCATATCTCTTCCCTCCTATAAATATCTTGGTAACATTTCTGCTTCCAATGTAAACGCATCCATACTGGCTGCAGTTTCTATTTCACCATTAGTATTTTTATATTTAATATTATTGCCTGTTGTGATTGTTACGTCATCTAAATCTAAAATCGTTGCTCCAAACACTTTATATACAGGTTGCAATTCCCCATGTATATCATAAAATTCATCCTTACTTCCAAAATAATTGGTTTCAACCCATCCTTGATTAGCTGTATATACATATCATATATTATTTTCTATTACAACAGTATTTACTGCTGCAGAAGTAGGCTTAGTACCTCCATGAAGCTCTAAATAATTAAATGCGATGCCTGGATGTACTCCATCATTTTCTTCTGCCGTTTTAATTTCTTGATTATAAACATCTTTACTAATAGATAACGTATTATTAACAGTATCAACTGCGGTAATCTTATCTCCGCCATTATAATTACAACAAAAATAATATCCTAATCAATCCGCAGATACTGTTATTAATCTTGGGTCTATCCATACCTCATAGCTATCTTCCTTTTCATGTAGATAAAGTGTAACGTTTTCATTCCAATCATGTTCCATTTCATTAAAAACGAAAGTTTCTGGTAACTCAATAACCATCCTATATGGATCTATCTTCATAGCCGTACCTTGAAAACGCCCATAATAAATACCACCGCTATCATCTTCTAATATTTGACTAATTGTATCTATTATAATATCTCCAGTAATATTACTTAAATCTATAATAGTAGAGCTACCCGTCATTGCATTATTAAATTGAATGAACGAATGATCTGGGAATGTTAAACCGGTATGAGTAAGAAAATATTTTGGTGATGTAGCCGCACTACCCGGATTATAAATAGGTATTGGTTGCTTATCAGCATTTTGGTTAATATCCCATTTTAATTTTGGTGACATATCTCTATATAATAATCCACTATCATAATGATAATCTACACCATACTTATATCTTGCATCATAAATTAAATCATCTCTATAATAAGAAAAACCATAACCATAAGCAGAACCAACCGTTTCAAAAGTAACGGTAAAAGTTCCTGTATAAACAACTTCTCCCTCTAATGTACTCCCTAATTCAGAATATTGGGGTGTTTGAATTGTAGTTAATGGATAAGCTCCTAATGTAGAAATACTTACCACTTTACACAAATAATACTTATAAGTTTGGTCTGATAAAATTAACCTTCCTATCTTACGAGGACTTAACCAAGACCTCATTCTATCATATTCAGAAGAAAGTAAATCATGACAAAAACAAGTAAATTGAAATTGTTGACCTGTTATTTGAGTACCATAATAATATTTACCATCATAAGCTGGTACTTCTAATTTGTTATCTGAAAAAGTTGGTTCTATATTCATAACATAAACCGAACCGCTGGTAATATTATATATACCCATGTCAGCGCAGTCTTTGCCATCAAAATTAAAAGTAGCGAACAACTCTCCAGCTTTAACCACTCTCATCATACTTTCCCTCCTGTTTGCTTTATTCTCTCTAACAATTAGTAGTTAAAAAAGAATAAAAATAAAAAGACGAGGAGCCTAAACTCCTCGTTCTATAATGTGTTTTTAAAACTATTAATTTTTAACCCAGTTTGATTGCCAATTTCCTTAAACTTATTAACAAATGCGTTAAATGCAGCCTCTCCATCCTGAACAGACGACATAGATTCGACATTAAACGAAATATTATCTATTGAAATTGTACTGGCATTATTTGTTGGATTACCAACACTACTAAACATTCTATCTAAAGCGTTTGTAAACTTCATAAAATGCTCTGTTTGTAAAGCATTTAACACAGCCTCTGGATGTTGTTGCGTACCATCTAACCAAGCAGGCCCTGTAAAATTAACAAAACCGCCTCGTGCATATTTAGAAGCTCGAGATGCGAGTATCCAATATCCATTAGGCAATCCTCCGTTCGTTGGCATTGGATCTCCCGAATTTTTAACTTTATAATAGGTATTACCACCAACAGTTTTTACAGCATCTACAGTAAATGTAATATCTTTTTGTAAAGCCATTTGTGAAGTACCCTTTGCAACCATCTTACCACCAGACAGCTCATAATATTGAAGCGGTGCATAGTTTTTCTTTGCCCTGGCTTTAGTACCAGCAGTTAATAATCCCGAATTTTTCGTATCGGTAATTTGATAATCGTTAACGTTTGCTTCGGGACCATCGTTTTCCTCAATTTTATGCTCTTCCGTAGTAGTAGGTCCAGGAGCATATGATGCAAGTAGTTTATTAATTTGACCACTTACATTTGGTTGCCATTTGGATATAGCATCAGCGATTTCTTGACCAGCATATTTTACGCTGTCTTTTAAAACCTGATCTAAGCCCATGACGTTTTCTTTCATTGATGTTAGTTCATTATAAATACCATAAATACCGCCTTCATCTTCTTTACCCCTGATATTTTCAGTATAATCTGCTATTTTAGTACGCCAATCATTCTCGGCTTGCAAACGCTCTAAGAAATTCTTTCCTTGATATTCATCAGTTTGCTTCAATAGCTCCATGATAAAGTTTTCATCTGTCATTTGTCCGTCAAGAAATGTTCATAGCCAAGATAATTCTGAAAACATTTCATCAAAATCTTTTTGTAAAGCATCTTTTTCTTCTTCAAGACTATCAATAATATCATCAAGCATTTGGCTATATTTATCTTCAGCCATATCAGTTAATTTGTCTTCTAAATCTTGTTGAGCCTTAAGTAATGCAACATCAGAAGCACCAGAAGTATCCATCATAGCACGTTGAATACCAACTTGTAAATTTGATACTTCTTTAGAATTAGCTATATCTTTACGCGCCTGTTCTCTTGCCTTACGTAATTCTTCTATAGCATCTTTCTCTTGATCTATGGCATCTAATTTTGCATCCAAAATCTTTTGATAGATTTCTTTAATAGCATCAGCTGATTTGTTTTGTATTTCAGAATAATTATCAATTATTTGTTGTAACAAATCTATTGTTTGCTTATAATAATCAATCATATTATCAAAATAGCCTTGTAAATCCTCATACATTTGAGTGTATGTATCATATAAATCATCAGCCTTTTCTTTTAAACTAACCTCTCCATTAGCAGCCTCGTCCTGTAATTCGATATATTTCTCTCAATTAATAATGATTTGACCAAATTCATCAAAACTAAATACGTCTTCTAAACCCTCCACTTTGTTGGTCATAAAATCAGCAAAACCATTAGTAAATCTTTTTTGTTCTTGTGTTAAAAAGTGATATTGATCTGTTAGCTCTTTTATTTTATCTAATCTTTGTTGCAACAATTTACCGTGCAACTCTCCCTGAGCTATATCAGAATAAGACTCTAACGTACTTAATCTATGCTCCAAGTTTGCTATACGATTTAAAATATTATATATCTTTTTTAATCGCCCTTCATATTCTTTTAATTGTTCTGCATTTAAACCAGCGGCATTACCATTTTTCGAAGTCCATATGCCTAAACCTGCGGTTGCAATTTTAGTATTGATATTTGCAATTCCAGTACCATATGCCTCAGATACTTTTCTAAGATATTTTAATTCTGATTGTACCTTAGCAAGATCATAATGTTCTATTTCTTTATTATAAGCATCAAAATTTAATTCTTTTTGAGCTGCTTTCCAACTTTTACTAATATCATCTAATTCCGCTTTAGTGATTTTACCATCTGCTCCAGCAGTTAACATTTTATTGAACTTTTGTGCTATTACAGTAAAAGCATCAGTATATTGTCCTACTAATCGCTCTGTGACCTTACCTTGATTTGTTAAGAATATTGTATTCATCTCATCGGATGCAGTTAACCAAGCTTTTTCGGCTTTTGTCTTGAGCTCTTGAGCATTAACTTCCTCATTTATTAAGGCCTCTTTTCACTCTAGCTCTGCAATTTTAGCGTCAACCACAGCTTTAGCGGCTTCTAGCTCTGTCCTTTTATTAATTAATTCTTGTTTAGTAGCCTCTATACTAGCTTGAACAGATAACTCTTGTAGTTTAGCTACACTTTCAACTGCCTCACCATTAGCATAAATTTTACCATTAACAACAGTTAGACTATCTGCTATAGTATTTAAAGCATTAGAATATTCCGCCAATTGTTCAGTGCTAAAGACATCATAATCAATATTATCTAACATCGTAGTAAATTCTTTCCATTGACTAACATCTAAACCTTGACCAATTTGAGCAGCAGCCTCTCAAACTGTTTGAGTCTTGTCTGCCAATTGTTCCATATCTTCCCATAAAACTTTCCATGGGATATCAATAGATTCAGCTAACGAATTCCATGCTTTTTCTATACTGGCAACAGCACTTTCAGCCAATTGTTCCCATTTTTTATATTCTTCGCTTTCTTTGTCAGTAATCTCTTCCATCTTTTGTTCGGCTTGAGATTTTACTTCTTCTAAATAAGCAATAGATTCCATAGCAGCCGCTTCGTTACTACGTTTTAGTGCTCCATTAATTACATTAGAATATTGATCGACAACCATATTAAACAATCCAACATCATCAGTTAAACCAATCATATCATAGAATGATATTTGATTGTTAGTCATTTTGGTTTTAACGTTTTGGATGGCTTTATCATATGCTTGCTCTATCTGTTTATATTCGGCACTACCTTCTTCTCAACCAGAGTTAACCAAAGCAGTTGCCTTACGCCCCTCTAACTCTTTAACAATAGTGTTAATACCACTACTAAAACCAGAATAGGCTGCAGTCATAAATGCCTGTTTAAGGGTTTTAAATAATTTATCATCAGCACTAATGCCCATATCATTTGTAATAATATCTTCAACAGCACTTTCAATTGAACTATAAGTTTTGTCACCGATTCCCTCGGCTAAACTATCTAATCCATTGAAGGCTTTTGCCAGCATTTCATCATCAACTTGATCTAAGACTTTACCTCATTCATCCCCCAGCTTTCTAAATTTCTCTTCATATTGATGTTCATTAATTTGCCCAGATGCCAATTGGTTAAATAATGAAGAAGTTTGTTCTTGCAACCATTGTTGTCCAACATAGGCAGCCATAGTTGAACGAGCTTCTTGACTAACACCGCCCACAGTACTGTCTTTAAGATGCTGATTAGTAATATAAGACATGTTTTTGGATAATTCCTCACCATATTCTTCATATACTTTATTAGCTTTCTCTTGAGCTATGCGATACTCTTCAGCACTAATAGCAGCCTGTTCTGCAACGGTTGATATACCAAAAATAGCTCCGCCCAAAATTGTTAATATACCAGCCGCGGTCATAACCCAACCAGCTGGATTCCAATCCAATGCTAAACCAGCACCAAGCAAACCTCCACCAATGCCCAGTCCAGCTAATCCAACTGCTTGTGCAGTATCATAACCAGATCCAGTAGCGACATTCTTTTCTGCTATTTCTCTAATATCAGCTCTTGCCAGATTACCTATATTACCCATTTGTTCTTTAGCGTATTCAGCCAATTCATCCTTAGCCCTTTTTTGTGCTGCTCTCGCAGAGTTGGTGTCAATGATAGCATTACCATTACTATCATAACCAACCAAAGAACTTGGAACAGATTTTGCTAAATTGTCTGCAGCTTCTGCCAACTGATCTACTTCTTCTGCACTCTTATTTAATTTTTTACTTAATTTGTCATATATATTTAAATTAGCTTCTACTGTATTTATTAGTTCAGTTCTTTTGTCTATTTCTTTTTGAGTTTGGTCATATGCTTTTTGAGCCCTTTCCTTCATCTCGTCTGCAGTCGTCGTAAACAAATCTGTAATACCAGATACAAAAGACACGATCCATAAACCAACCATTATCCCGCTTTGTAGTCCACCCAGTAATTGTCCAATATTAGAAGTAGCGGTTTTAAGTTTACCAGATCCCTTATCTAAGCTTTTGTTTAAACCATCAGTTTCTTTTTTAGTTTTAGCAACCTTCTTAGGATCGGGTATAGTATCATTTGCCCCAGCGCCTTGTCCAGAAGTTGTAGCTATATTAGGACCAGTTGTGCTGCCTTCTTTAGCAGCAGCCAACTCTTGATATGCTCGGGCTTGATCTCTAACTAATTCTGTTTGAGTTTTAATCATTTGGGCTTCTTTTGTCATTGTTTGAGTTAATGAAGCAAAATTAGTCCCTACTTTCTTTATACGAGAACCTAATTCCGCAAAAACGGTGTCTAAATTACGTACTCTACCTTCTGTTTGTTTAAGATTAATATTTGTTAATAATGTTTTAGCATTAAAAGCAGTTACGGCTAATGTTATTATTTTTAATAGGGCATTACCATTTGTAAGCCATTTGATAATAACTGTACCTATATTAATAAGACCTTTAAAAGTATCTCCATTCGCTACGCTCGAAATTAATTTTTGCCATGCATTTGTTAAATTATTTAACGCAGCATCTAAACCTTCCATAGCAGCTTGATGCATTCTTGTAGCAGCACCGGCACTATTTTGAGAAGCCGTAGTTAATTCCAATGCTCTATCTCAATTTTGCATCAAAGAAATAAAACGAGATTGTTGACGAGTACCAGCAATAATAGTACCCAAATATGCTTGAGTATTCCTACTTAAACTATTCCATTTAGGTCCCAATTCCTCTAATACGTCTCCTAAATCTCTTAATTGACCCTGAGCGTCACGTAATTGAACGCCAACACTTTTTAAAGCCTTTTCAACAGCATTAACATCAGTATCGTCCTCGGTGTTTTCTCCCGTTTTAATACTTTGAAAACGAGACATAATTGTTTTCAATGAAGTACCTATGTTTTCCGGCGCTTCACGAGTTACTTCTATCATTGTTGCCAAATAAGCGTTGTATTGGTCAAATGATAAACCAGCCATATTAGCTTGAGATGCAGCCTTTGACATAGCTGTTGCTAATTCATCAATATCGGCTGCCGAATAAGCGGCTAATACTGACAATTTATCTATTACTTCTCCAGCTTGGTCTACTGAAAAATTGAAACCATTAATAGCGGCAGTAATTTGATTTGAAGCAACTTCAACGGTTTCGCTTGATATTTTAGCGAATATAGCGGTATATTCCGTCAATTTTTTAACGGCTTCATCATTTAAACCTTGTTGGTAATAAATTGTAGAAGCTTTAGCAATATCATCAATTGCCATACCGGTCTTAGCAGACAACTCAATAAAAGTATCGGTTAATGCTAAAACTTCTTTACGACTTTTACCAGAAACTATGGCGATTTCAGTTAAAGCGGCATCTAAATTTTTAATATAATCATAAGAATAAGAAACAATTCGTCTGAATGTTCTTGCTATTTCTTGTAGGCTTAGAAGAGGAATCCCCAATTCTCTTAAAATAGTTCCAAATGTTTTAGCCTGTTCGTTCGATCTTCTTATTTCTTCTTTCGCATTATCTCAACCTTCGGCAACTTTACTCGTTGTAGCATTTGATGTCCTCATTATATCTTGTATAATATCACGCATTTGAGTCAATGCATCCTTTAATGAATTTACATCTTGAACAGAAAGAGAACCATCAATCAACCCTTGTTGAGTTTCTACCTTTGTATTTATTAAACCGCTTAACTCTGCCTGTGAAGAAACTCCGCTTGATTCTTGTATAGCTCTTATTTGCTCTTGTAATTTAATCTTTTCTGCTAAAGCAGCATTAGTATCTTGAATAATTTTTTGAAGTTCTTTTTGTCTTACTATTTCTTGACTGCTTAGCTCAGTTTGTTTTTTGTTAAGAGAATCTAACTCCTTAGTAGCCCCACTTAATTGAGATTTTAACTCATTTTTATTTCCCAATCCCTTACTCTTATTTAAAAGTTGAGATATGGCCTGATAATCGGCCGTTAGTTTATCTAATTCATCTCCAAGTATCCTAATTTGCTTAATTGCTTCTACATTACCAGCAGAATTAAATGTCTTAGTTATATTGCCTTGTAAACTTAATAATTTATTGTCTAATCCTTTAAAAGCAGACTCTAAACTGGAAGCTAATTCTTTACCCTGAGATTTTGATATTAAAGGTTTTGACAAACTTGAATATAAATTATTAGCCAACTTTGTCGTATCAATAACCGCGCTCTTTAATGAATTAAAATATTCGGTAGCCCTGTTACCCTTAAAGCCTTTTTCTATGTCTTTACTCAATAAATTACTAACTTCTTGTAATTTGGCACGCTCAACATTAAAGTCTAATGTTAAAGTAATTTTTTCACTTCTGGCCATTCGTCTTCCCTCCTTTTAAACACAAAAAAAGATGCTATTCTTTAGCATCTACTTTTTTGTCTTGATTTTCTCTTACATACTTTTCAATAAAGGCTTTCATTTTAGCATTTTCTATGTCTTTAATAGCCTCTTGACGCAATTCTTCGTCTGTTTTTTTCTTTACTTTTTTACTCTTCGCAGGTTGTAAATTCTTAAGACCTGTTTTATCTATAATACTATTTATTATATTCATAACGTCTTCTACTTTCATCTCTCCCAATTCATCTGACAAATCATATAAGAAACCAGATAAAGTTAATCTTATCTTAACTTCTCTCTCCATATATTCAACAAGTTCATTAACAACTTCTTCAAAAGCTGCTATTCTTTC
>Ga0310696_10003232_pt1 | contig 20535 bp, 15 predicted proteins | sample AusTroGonzalo_MG_4_FD_203885 | JGI IMG/M metagenome (GOLD analysis project Ga0310696, IMG submission 203885) | Bovine rumen microbial communities from tropical cattle in Woodstock, Queensland, Australia - Gonzalo_02 (v2) (version 2) | ecosystem: Host-associated > Mammals > Digestive system >... | reverse complement strand
CCCTCCTAGGCTTCCATGGCCGCCAGACGTTCTTCCACGTCCGCGGCGATCAGAGGATCGATAAAGCAGTCGAGGTCACCTTCCATCACCGCGCTGATGTTGTAGAGAGTCAGCTCGATACGGTGATCGCTCACACGGCTCTGGGGGAAATTGTAAGTGCGGATGCGCTCGTTGCGCTCGCCGGTGCCGACCTGGGCTTTGCGCTGGGCGGCGTACTTGGCGTTTTCTTCCGCTATCTTCTTCTCCAACAGACGGGAACGCAGAATGATCATGGCCTGTGCGCGGTTTTGCAGCTGGGAACGCTGATTGGCGCAGCGCACGATCATGCCGGTGGGTTTGTGATTGATCTGCACCGCGGAGTCAGTGGTATTGACACCCTGACCGCCGGGACCGCTGGCGCGGCAGACGGTGATCTCGATATCTTCGGGTTTGATTTCGATATCCACATCCTGCGCTTCGGGCAGAACGGCGACCGTCGCGGTGCTGGTATGGATGCGTCCGGAGGCTTCCGTAGCCGGAACACGCTGGACGCGATGGACACCGCTTTCAAACTTGAGCCGTTTGAAAACGTCTGTGCCCGTGATCTTAAAGATGATTTCTTTGAATCCGCCCAAGTCGGACGGACTGGATTCCATGCTCTCGATCTTCCAGCCTTTGGACTCGCTGTACTTCACGTACATACGGTAGAGATCCGCGGCAAAAAGAGAAGATTCCGTTCCGCCAGCGCCGGCGCGTATTTCCACGATGGTATTGCGGCTGTCGGCAGGATCGGGAGGCAGGATGCCCTGGAGCAGCTCCAGATTGATCTTTTTGCCTTCTTTTTCCAGACGTTCCAGCTCTTCCTTGGCCATCAGTGCCAGCTCGGAATCGGGTGGTTCGCTTTTCAGGATCTCTTCATTCTCCGCGATGTCCGCCAGATTCTTTTCCCAGGCGGCACCCATGGCCACCAGGTCTTTCAGCCGGGAGTATTCTTTGCCGAGGTCTTGAGCTTTCTGTTGATTGTCAAAGACATTGGGATCACTCAAGGCCGCTTCGACTTCCGCCAGACGGTGAGCAAACTTCTCTATATGAGGCTTGAAATCCATAACACAAAAACACACACCCGCTTCTTGATACTTTTTCAGAAGCGGGTCTAACCTTTAAGAAAAAACGTACCGCGGTAAAATACCGGATAAATTATTTCTTTTTCTTCTTTTTGGAATCCATTTCGGCCTGAGCCGCGAGGGTCTTGGCCATACGCTGCTGGAATTTATCAACACGGCCAGCAGTATCTACAAGTTTCTGAGAACCAGTATAAAAGGGGTGGCACGCGTTGCAGATACCCACCATGATGTTTTGGCGGGTGGAACGGGTCTTGAATGTATTTCCACAAGCGCAGCGGATTTCCGTTTCTTCGTATTTCGGATGAATCTTGTCTTTCATATTACACGCTCCTTCCCAGTCAGGGAAGGGACGCCAAGTTTATCACACCGTCGCCATCTGGCAAGTTTTTCCTTCGTTTTGAGAAAAAATTTTACGCTTGGCTGCTCTTCTGTTCTGCTTTTCGGTGTGTTTTTTTGAGACAATACGTTATTGACAAAGGAGAAAGAAAAATGGTAAAATATAGTCGAAATGAAGGAGTAAGCGCAATGACGCTTTCCTTGTCAAAATCATGGCAGATACCGGAGAAAATGGAGGAAAGGCTATAGATGAGCGATTTTGAAGAGTATTTACGAGCCCAGGAGCCAGGACGGCGCGAGAAGGCGCAGCTTTGGCGCACAGCCATCGGACTTCAAAAGGTGGACGGGCTTACACCTTCCGATTATCTCCTCGAAACAGCACGGCGCAATATCGAAGGTGAAATCACTCTGACCGAGGCTGGTAAGATCATCGGAGAGTACTACAAGATCAAGAGTCGCCGTGAAGAAGCAGCCAAGACTCGCACGGACGAAGCGGACATCGTATCCCAGCGCATAGCCGCGATCCTTGCCGAACCTACATTTTCCTTCTCTCCGCCTTCATACATTGCGATCCACCGCAAATTGTTTTCAGGTGTGTACAAGTTTGCCGGGAAGATCCGCGACTATAATATCACAAAAGAGGAGTGGGTTCTCCGTAAAGATACTGTGCGTTATGAGAGCGCGGACATGATAGAAGCCACGCTGGAATACGAATTCGAGCGTGAGCGCAAGTTTAGTTATAAGAACCTGAATCCGCATGAGATAATAGCACACTTTGCCAGATTTATTGCCGACTTGTGGCAGATACATGCTTTTGGCGAGGGGAATACCAGGACGACAGCCATATTCGCCATACGTTATTTGAGGATGCTGGGGTTTGAGATCTCGAATGACATTTTTGCCGAAAATTCATATTTCTTCCGAAATGCGCTTGTGCGTGCAAATTACGTGAACATCCCAAAGAACGTCCATCCGACGTTAGTCTATCTGGAACAGTTCTTTGGCAACGCACTTTTGGGTGAAAAGAATAATCTGCAAAGCCGTAATCTGATTATCAGCGATTGGAAAAACGATAATGTTACCCCTGCAAGTAGCAGTGTTACCCCTACAAGTAACGAAACTACCCCTACAAGTAAGTCTTTTCATTTTACAGGTACTACGCCGAAATTCTCACGTGCGATAACAAAACTTCTGAAGGTAATGGAAGGTGAAATATCTCGTACTGAATTGCTTAGGATTATAGATATCAAAGACCGCACCACGCTTGTGGACTATTATCTTGCGCCAGCGTTGAAACTCGGCCTTATCGAGATGACACAGCCCAATTCTCCGCGTTCACCTAAGCAGAAATACCGCCTGACAGAGAAAGGCATTGCCGCTAAATACTCTATTGGAAAAGAAATTGCAAGTGATGCGACAACTTTGAATAAGGAGAAATGAAATGTTAAAAACAATCAAAACGAAGGAAGTTTCTTTGACAAAATCGTATTAAACCCAAAATCGCTATTAGGATTTTAATTTTATCAAAATATATTTAAAATCAATATGTTATATAGATGTATGTGATTTTCGCGTCTCCGAGACGAGAAGGTTATTCGTATATATGATAAATCGTTATTGTTAAGGATATTATTTATTATTTTAATAACTTTTGGGTTTATTTCAAAGTTTTCGTAAAAAAGAGCGAGAAAAGATGAGAAAGAATGAGATCATTCTGTTTGAGGTGAAAGTTAGTGCGTTAAAAATGCGCGATCGGAAGTTTATCTTTGCAAAAGACGATCTAAAAATATAAAATAAACTTCCGAATGCAGAAAGTTAAACTTCCGCAAGAGTGAGAATGGACTATCAGACAATAGATGAGGCCGCTTCCAAGTGGGGCGTGAGTTCAAGACAGGTGCGCGCTTATTGCAAAGCCGGGCGTATTGCCGGCGCGATATATGAACATGGCGCGTGGCGCATCCCGTGGGATGCGGTCAAGCCGGAACGCAAGCTGCGGACGAAGGCGCAGGAAAAGTCGGTGCTGGCGATCCTGGAAAAGGAACGCAAAGCCAAACTCAAAGGAGGCCTGTATCATCGTTTACAGATAGATTTCACCTACAATTCCAATCATATTGAGGGAAGCCGGCTTACACATGAACAGACGCGGTGGATATTTGAGATAAAGACGCTGGGACAACTGGATGGTGATATGCCGGTCGATGACGTGGTAGAGACGATGAACCATTTCCGCGCGGTAGATACCGTCATTTCCACCGCGAAGGCAGCGTTAACGGAAAACTACATCAAGCGTCTGCATACCATTCTCAAGAGCGGCACTACGAACAGCCGGCAGGATTGGTTTGCCGTGGGCGACTATAAGCGGCTGGAAAATACGGTCGGTGAGTTCGATACGGTAAAGCCGGCGGCGGTACATTCAGAGATGGCTCATCTGTTGGAAGAGTATGGCAAATGTGGACATACGCTTGAGGATATTGCCGCGTTTCATGTTCGTTTTGAGGCAATCCACCCGTTTCAGGATGGCAATGGACGTGTTGGACGGCTGATATTGCTGAAAGAATGTCTTAAATATGATCTGACACCGATCCTCATTACCGAAAATATTCGTCAGTTTTATTACAAGGGTTTGAGCGAGTGGCAGAAAAATGACAGTAAAAGGAGACGGTTGATGGACACGTTCCGCACAGGGCAGGATACTTTTGCGGAGATGCTGCGCCATTATGGTCATAGTGCCGCCGCGGATCTGGCTGATCTGCGGGACGGCAGATGACCCGATCTCAGTATAGAAAACAAGAAAACAGACCCTTTACCGGATCTGTTTTCTTATATCTATATTCCTCTTTCCGAGGAAGATGAAAATGCTATTTCACCGCGGCCCACACACGATGGACATCATCGTGATCGTCCAGTGCCTGGAGGAATTCGCCCACTTCAACCATTTGTTCCTCAGTCAGTTCGGGATAGTTCTTGGGCAGATATCCGATTTCACTGGTCACGATCTTCCAGCCGTGAGAGGAGAGCCAGGTAGAAACCGCGTGGATGGCGGTGCGCTCGGTAATAAAGCGGTAGCCCTTAGCGTCTTCGGGGATGTCATTATTGTCTGAGTTGGAAATGGGGACCACTTCATTGGCTCCGGCCTCGATAGCAGCTTCTTCGGGATCCATATCTCCATCGGGCAGATAGCCTTCTACCAGACCGACCTGGTCAAAGAGGAAGCGGTTGCTGCCGGCGTTGCCCAGCACGCCTTTGCGGAAGAGCACACGCATCTCCGGAGCGGTACGGTTGGGGTTGTCTGTGTAAACTTCCACGATAACAGGCACTTTGTGAGGAGCATACCCCTCAAAGATGACCTGATCCATGGCCATTTTTTCTTCACCGATGCCGGCACCCTTCTTGATGGCGCGTTCAATCGCGTCGCGAGAGACACTTTCTTTGCGCGCTTTTTCCAAAGCGGCGGCCAGACGCGCGTTCAGGTCGGGATCAGCCCCGCCCATGCGCGCTGCGATCATAATTTCTCGAACAAGTTTACCTGTGGCTTGTGTTTTCTTTTTAGAAGCCACCAGCCGTTTTGCGTATAACCACTGACGTCCCATAACCGCGAAAATTATTCCCAATATGCCCCCGGTAAGTCCAGCATTTTTTCATGTTGGCCGGGGTTGTACTTGCATTTTTGATGGCGGTCGGGCAGAATAGTGCCGTTCTGGAGTATGAAGAATATGAGTAAAAGTTTTAGACGATGGAGCGGGACCCTGGCTGCTCTGGCAGGGGTGTTTGCTTTTTCCTCCGTGGCGGATCTGATGGCTTTTTCAGTGCCGCTGATCGATTTGGATGACCAGGTCAATATGCAGAAGATCATTGACCAGCAGGAAAATACCTATCTGGGGCATCCCAGCAGTGTGATGCTGGATGACGGCAAGACCATCATCTGCGTGTATCCGCAGGGGCATGGCAAGGGCCCCATCCTGATGAAGAAGAGCACCGACCAGGGCTGGACCTGGAGCGACCGTCTGCCCGTGCCGGAGAGCTGGGCCACCAGTCTGGAAACGCCTATTGTTTACCGCACTGTGGACAAAGAAGGCAAGAAGCGCATCATATTGTGGTCTTCGCTGTACCCGACTCGCTATGCCTTGTCCGAGGATGAAGGCGAGACCTGGAGCGAACTGAAACCGGCGGGCGAATGGGGCGGTGTCGTAGGCATGGCCAGCCAGGTTGCTTTGAAAGAGCCGGGTCATTACATGGCTTTCTTCCATGATGACGGCAGGTTCTTTACCGCTCAGCGGCAAGTGAAGAATCCGGTGGTCTTTACGCTTTACACTGTGGAAAGTTTTGACGGTGGTGTGACCTGGGAACAGCCCAAGGCCATCTATGCCAGCTCAAAGATGCATCTTTGCGAACCGGGCGTGGTTCGTTCCCCGGACGGCAAACAGCTGGCCATGCTGCTGCGTGAGAACTCCCGCCGTGAGAATTCCCAGATCATGTTCTCCAATGACGAGGGCAAGACCTGGACCGCGCCGCGCGCTCTGCCGCCGGAGCTGAACGGCGACCGCCATACGCCGGTTTATGCGCCCGATGGCCGTCTGTACATCACCTTCCGTGATATGCAACCGCAGGGCTATCACTCCGACACTTACGGCGACTGGGTCGGCTGGGTCGGCACTTATGAGGATCTGGTCTTCGGTCGTGTGGGGCAGTACCGGATACGCCTCAAGAAGAATTTCAAGGAACCCGGCGGCTGGACCGGCGACTGCGCTTATCCCACCGTGCAGCTCCTGCCCACAGGTGACTTCCTGAACATCACCTACGGCCACTGGACCAATGATAAACCCGCTTATGAGATCTCTGTGCGGTTCAATCTGGATACTCTGGATATGCTCTATCCGGGAACCATGCCGGGCGATCCCGACAAGGATCTGGCGCGCATCCAGGCGATGCTGGCCGACAAGAGCACTCCCATCAACTGGGTCTTTACCGGTGACAGCATTACTCACGCGCTGGTGCATACTCTGGGCGAACGCAGCTATGCCGAGCATTTTGAGGAACGTATCCGCGCCGAGTACTGGAGGCCATTCGATGTCATCATCAAGACCGGCATCAGCGGCGATACCGCTGACGGCATCCTGAGAACATTCAAGCGCCGCATCGGTGAGTTCAATCCACAGGTCGTTTCCGTCATGATCGGCATGAACGACACACGCCGCGGCGGCAGTCCGGAAAAGAAAGAGGAATTCCGTCTGAACCTGACCTCGCTGGTCAAACGCATCCGTGACATCGGCGCGGTGCCTATTTTGCACAACCTGAACCTGGTGGATGTGGAGAAGGATAAGCGTCAGACACATACCGATGAATACTCTGCGATCGTGGATCAGGTCGCCCGCGAGCAGGGTGTCATCCTGGTGGATCAGCACGGCTGGTGGGTGAAGAATTGCACCACACCGGAACTGCGTGATTCCTGGATGAACGACCATATCCATCCCAATGGACTGGGCCATCGTCATTTTGCCATCGAGATGTTCAAGCGTCTGGGCATGTACGACCCCAACAGCTATACCTGCCAGCCGGTGGATCCCCGCCGTAAATAAGGCCGACCGCTGAATCAATCAAAGATCCCGTGTTCTCCCCAAAAGAGACACGGGATTTTTTAATGTTTTTGAACATATAGAAAAAGAAGCTGTTAAAAATGAACGGAACGAGGTAAATTGACGGCGTGTTATCGAAGGTTTATTTCAAACCCGTGGAGCTTCACGCTCCGGTGGAGATCATTCAGCGGACGGCACGGGAGCTTTTGGCCTGTGTCGTTGAGCGGGAGGCAGTCAAGCTTTCCGCCAAGGCGGCGCTCAAGGTCCACTTCGGAGAAAAGGGGAATGTGACCTATATCCCGGCGGAGAGCTATACCGGGATGATCAACTACCTGAAGGAGAAAGGTGTGGAATGCTGTTTCATGGAGACCAGCGTGCTTTATGGCGGGATGCGCTTCAACCGGGAGCGTCATACTCAGCTGGCTCTGGAGCATGGTTTTACCCAGATCCCCGTGGTGATCGCGGACGGAGCCGAAGGGGAGGAATTCACCGAAGTGGCCATTCCCGGCAAACATTTCAAGAAATGCCGGATCGGCAAAGCGTTTGCGGAGTATGACCAGATGATCGTGCTTTCCCATTTCAAGGGGCATCGTCTGGCCGGGTTCGGCGGAGCCATCAAACAGCTTTCCATGGGGTGCGCCTCCAAAGGCGGCAAGCTGGATATGCACTTGGGCATCAATCCCAAGATCATTGACCGCAAATGCAAGCGGTGTCATCTGTGCCAGACACGCTGTCACGCCAATGCCATCACAATCGGCAGCCGCTCCTTTATAGACGACAGCAAGTGTGTGGGATGTGGGGCCTGCTATTCGGTCTGTCCGCATAAGGCAGTGTCGGTGATGACCGTGCGGGGCATCCTGAAAGCACTGATCACATTGCGGGCATTCCCGGAACGTCTGGCGGAGTACGCACTGGCTGCTCAGAAGGGCAAGCGCAATATCTATCTGAATTTTGCCCTGAACATTACCAAACACTGCGACTGCGAATCCACACCCCAGAAAGCCTTTTTGCCGGATATTGGTGTGTTCGCCTCGACAGATCCGGTTGCCATTGACGAAGCCTGCTATGAAGCGGTGAAACGTCTGGGGAAAAAATTCCGCGGTCATGCCCAGATCACCTACGCCGAAAAAATCGGCCTGGGCAGCCGGAACTATGATCTGGTGACGCTGCCCGGCTGAGAATTTTCATCAAAAACGCTTTCCTGCTGTCAGTCGGGAAGGTTTCCGTTTAGAATCGGGGAGGAAACGGCGGTGTCGGACGGATGCCGCTCCCAAAACAGATTTTTCAATATGGAAGTGATTCAAAAAGAATTGATTATTGTGGGCGGTGGCCCGGCCGGATACGCGGCGGCTATCCGCGCGGCGCGTCACGGAATGGATGTCGCTTTGGTGGAAGCGGATAAACTGGGCGGAGCCTGTCTGAACCGTGGGTGCATCCCGACCAAGGCGCTTTTGGAGTCCTCGCGATTGTTCGCGCGGGTGCGTTCCGGGGCTTTTGGCGTGAAGGGTGATGTACAATTCTTTTTGGATGAAGTGGTTGGACGCAAAGATCAACTGGTGGACAAACTGAATAAAGGCATTGGGATGCTGGTTCAGTCCAATAAGATCGCCTATTACAACGCAACAGCGGCTTTCATCGGTGAAAAAACATTGAAACTTTCTACCGGCGAGACACTTCAAGGACAAAAGATATTGCTGGCGCTGGGTGCGGCTCCGGTGGTGCCCCGTTCCATTGAGGGAATCGAACTGGCTAAGACCTCGGATGACGTTCTGGCTCATCGTTTTGGCGATTATGGTAAAGTGGTGGTCATCGGCGGCGGTGTGATCGGTGTGGAACTGGCCACGTTCTTCAGTGAGATCGGCAGTCAGGTGACTATTTTAGAAGGACTTCCCCGGATATTGTCTCCCTTCTCACCCGATGTGACCAAGTATATCGGGCTGGCCTTGCGCCGCAGTGGGGTGAAGGTCACAGCCGGAGCCAGTGTGAAAAAACTGGTTCAGCAGGAGCAGGGTATAGGCGTGGTCTATACCGAGAAAGAAAAGGAAAACACAGTTTCCGCCGATTTGGTGATCGTCTGCGTGGGACGCGCGCCCCGCAAGATCGAAGGACTGGAGCTGTGCGGCGTAGAGTTTGACCGCGGCATCCTGACCAACGCGGATGGGCAGACGAAAAATCCTGATATCTACGCGGTTGGGGACTGTGTCAAGGGCAGTATCCAGCTGGCTCACTACGCGACAGCCAGGGCCGTCAGTGTGGTGGATGCGCTCGCCGGAAAGCCCAGCCATACGAACCTGACCTGTGTGCCGGGCTGTGTTTATACCAATCCGCCGGTCGCGCGTGTCGGCCTGAGCGAAGAAGAAGCTCAAGCCGCTGGACGCGAGCTGGAAGTGGGTAAATTCAACTTGGGAGGCAACGGAAAATCGCTGATCGCCGGAGAAGAGCGCGGTTATGTGAAAGTGATCTTTGAAAAGGGAACTGAACAGCTTCTGGGCGTAGAGCTTGTGGCCGCGGAAGCTCCGGAGATGATAGGCGGGTTTACCACTTTGGTGGCGATGGGAGCCAAACGCGGGGACATCCTGCGTTCCATCTATCCGCATCCCAGTGTCAGCGAAGGATTTTTCGAGGCCGTGGAAGACAGCCTCAAACAGGCGATCCACGTGATCTACAAATAAGCGCGCAAGGCTGAATGGTTGTTTGACAAATCTGTCAATGAGTCAGTAGAATAATGGGCAGATAACACAGCGCTTCTGCTGTGAGGAAAATTTTATGTTACTGAGAACTCCTTTTTATAACAAAATCGTGGCTGCGGGCGGCAAGATGGTGGAATTCACCGGATATGAGCTGCCTGTGCAGTTTGAGGGAAGCGGCATCATTGCCGAGCATAACGCTGTGCGTCAGAAGGCCGGTCTTTTTGATGTGTCGCACATGGGTGAGATCTACCTCACCGGCAAGGACGCTCTGGCGACGATCCAGAATCTGGTGACCAATGACATGTCCACGCTCAAAGACGGCGGAGTGCGCTACACACTGCTGCCGAATGAGCAGGGCGGTGTGGTGGATGATATCCTGATCTATCGCTTCAACCCGGAGAAGTATCTGATCGTGGTCAACGCGGCCAATATGCAGAAGGACGCTGACTGGATCGAGGCACGCCTGATCGGGGACACGAAGTTTGAGAACGCCAGCAAGGCGACCGCTCAGCTGGCACTGCAGGGCCCGGCCGCGATCGAGATCGTGAAGGAATTCATTGCCGAAGCGGATATCCCGGCCAAGAATTACACTTTCAAGACGACCACGCTGGAAGGCGAGCCGATCATCCTTTCCCGCACGGGCTACACCGGCGAGGACGGTTTCGAGCTGTACTGCGCCAATGCTTTCGCGGAAAAAATGTTCGACATCGTGGTGGAACACGGCAAAAAACACGGGATGCTGCTGGCCGGTCTGGGCGCGCGCGATACGCTGCGCATGGAGGCCGCTATGCCGCTTTATGGTCACGAGATGAATGATCAGACGCTCTGCCATGAACTGGGTCTGGACTTTGCCATCAAGATGGGCAAGGAAAACTTCATCGGCAAGAAAGCGCTGGAAGCCAATCCGCCCAAGTTCAAACGACTGGGCATCAAAATGGTGGACCGTGGCATCGCCCGTGAGCATTTCAAGGTGTTCGACGAGAGCGGCCGCGAGATCGGTCATGTGACCTCCGGCACACACAGTCCGACTCTGAATCATGCTGTGGCGATGATCCGGGTAGAAAAAGATTTTAACGCCCCGAACGTTTGGGTCGAGGTGCGCAACAGAAAACTGAAAGCGGAGATCGTTCCTCTGCCTTTTTACAAGAGAAATAAATAATAACGGATAACTGATTTATGTCTAAATACAAATACTTGAAATCACACGAGTGGTACTGCGAAGAATGCGGCAAGGTGGGCATCTCCGACTTTGCGCAGCATGAACTGGGCGACATCGTGTTCGTGGAACTGCCGGAAGTGGGCGATGAAGTGGAAGCCGGCAAGGCTTTCGGCAATGTGGAATCGGTCAAGGCTGTTTCCGAGCTTTACAGTCCGGTCAGCGGCAAGGTCGTTGAGGTGAACGAGGAGCTGCAGAGCGCCCCGGAACTGGTCAACAAAGACGCTTACGCGGCCTGGATGATCAAGGTCGAGCCCAGCGAAGCCCCCAAGGATCTGCTGAGCGAAGAAGAGTACAAGAAGCTGACCGCGGAATAACCGGTCGGCCGTATGGTTCGCGGAGACTCGTATCCCAAGACGAGTCTCAGCTTTTATTTTTGATTTAACATTTTTACATTCAAACGTATGTCAACTTATACACCTCACACTTCGGCCGAGATCCAGGCGATGCTGGACGTGGTGGGAGTGAAGAGCCTGGAGCAGCTTTACCAGGGATTGGAAAGCCTCTTTGTAAAGGACATGGATCTGCCGGCCGGCAAGAGCCAGCAGGAAGTCGCCCGGTATTTTGAAAATCTGGCGGCGGAAAACAAGGTCTTCGGCAGTATTTTTCTGGGCGCGGGCGCTTATCAGCATTACATTCCGCCGGTGGTGAAGAGCCTCCTTTCCCGCGAGGAATTCGTCACCGCCTACACTCCGTATCAGGCGGAAATGTCCCAGGGCATCCTGCAGGGTATTTTCGAGTTCCAGACGATGATCGCCGAGCTGACGGGGATGCAGGTTTCCAACGCCTCCCTGTATGACGGCTCCACCGCGCTGGCTGACGGCATCCTGATGCTGGCCGAAAAGAAGAAGAACAAGGTGCTGGTTTCCGAAGCGATCCATCCCCGTTCTCTGGAAGTGGTCAAAACATATCTCATTCCGCAGGGCATCCAGATCGAGAAGGTCGCCCTGGAAAACGGCAGGACTTCTCTCAGCGATCTGAAGGCCAAACTGACCCCGGATGTTTTTGCCGTGGCAGTGGCTCAGCCCAATTTCTTCGGAGTGATCGAAGACGCTGCGGCGATCGGTGAGGCGGTCAAGGCTGCCGGTGCCGGCTACATCATGCAGGTGGAACCTTTTGCCTGCGCGATGCTGAAGACACCTTTTGCCTGCGGCGCGGATATCGCCGTGGGAGAAGGTCAGCCTCTGGGAATGCCGCTCTCCTTTGGCGGTCCTTATCTGGGCTTTGTCGGAGCGCGTGAAAAGCTGGTGCGCAAGCTGACCGGCCGCATCGTGGGCAAGACCGCTGATGCCAACGGCAACGACGCTTACGTCCTCACGCTCCAGGCGCGCGAACAGCACATCCGCCGTGAGAAGGCGGCTTCTTCCATCTGCTCCAATCAGGCGCTCTGTGCGCTCACGGCCACGATCTACATGGCCACAGCGGGCAAGACCGGCATGAAGGAAGTGGCCTCGCAGTGCATTTCCAAGGCGCATTACCTGGCCGCGGAGATGGTGAAGATCCCCGGCTTCCGGCTGAAATACAGCGCGGAGTTCTTTAATGAGTTCGTCACGGTGACGGACGCTCCGGCCGATGAGATCATCCGCAAATGCGCGGAGAAGAATATCCTGGCCGGTTTGAAACTGAGCGAGCATGAGATCCTCTGGTGCGCCACGGAAGTGAACACCAAGGCGGATATGGATCAGCTGCTGGCCGTACTGAAGGAGGTCAAATAATGAAGACGATTTTTGAGAAATCTGTTCCGGGCAAGTGCGCCATCTCTCTGGCGGCTTGTGATGTTCCGGCTTATAATCTGGACGCGTCCCTGCTGCGCGAGACTCCGCTGAATCTGCCGGAAGTCTCCGAGGTGGAGGTCGTGCGTCACTATACCGCCCTTTCCAAGCGGGCTTACGGTGTGGACGACGGATTCTATCCGCTCGGTTCCTGCACGATGAAGTACAATCCCAAGCTGAACGAGGAAGTCGCGGCGCTGCCGGGCTTCACGGGCATCCATCCGATGCAGTGCGAATGCACGGTGCAGGGCGCTCTCAAGGCCATGTACACGCTTTCCAGAAAACTGGCGGCCATCACCGGCATGGACGAGGTGACCTTGCAGCCGGCGGCCGGCGCTCACGGCGAATATACTGCCTTGCAGCTCATCCGCGCTTACCATCTGGATCGAGGCGATACCGGGCGCGATAAGATCATCGTGCCGGATTCCGCTCACGGGACCAACCCGGCTTCGGCGGCCATGAACGGCTACACGGTGGTCAATATCCCGTCCGCGGTGGACGGTTGTGTGGATCTGGACGCTCTGCGGAATGCCGTAGGGCCGGATACTGCCGCGCTGATGCTGACCAACCCGAACACGGTAGGTATTTTTGACAAGAATATCGCGAAGATCGCCCAGATCGTTCATGACGCGGGCGGCTTGCTTTACTATGACGGCGCCAATCTGAACGCCATCATGGGCACCATCCGTCCGGGCGACATGGGCTATGACGTGGTTCATCTGAACCTGCACAAGACCTTCAGCACACCTCATGGCGGCGGTGGTCCGGGCAGTGGTCCGGTGGGATGCAAAGCGGCTCTGGCCAAATATCTGCCAGGTCCCATCGTGACCGAGAAGGATGGCAAATACCATCTGACGAGTGTTGGCGGGAAATCCATCGGCTGTGTCAAGACCTTCTACGGCAATTTCCTGGTCATGCTGCGTGCTCTGGCTTACATCGAAGTCCTGGGCAAAGAGGGGATCAAGCTCGCTTCTCAGCTGGCCGTGCTGAATGCCAACTACATGATGGCGCGCCTGAAAGACAAGTTCCCCACTTATTCGTCCGACATCTGTATGCACGAGTTTGTGGTCAGCTGCGACAAGATCAAGGAAGAGATCGGCGTGACGGCTCTGGATTTTGCCAAGGCGATGATAGACCGCGGTATGCATCCGCCCACCATCTACTTCCCGCTGATCGTGCACGAGGCTCTGATGTTCGAGCCGACCGAGACCGAGTCCAAGGAGACTTTGGACTGGGCCTGCGACACCGTGCTGGATCTGGTGGCCGAAGCCTATAAAGACCCGGCCGCGTTCAAACAGCATCCCCGGAAGATGCCCATCGGCCGTCCGGATGAAGTGACGGCGGCACGCAAACCGGTGCTGATCTATAAGGCTTAGGAATCATTTAATAATAAACGATATGCAGAGACGCGGGGGATTCCCGCGTCTTTTTGTATTTGGACAGCAATGGAATTTTGTCTGTCGTCGCCTTCGGGACTTGAATATGAGTTGGCATTGGAGCAGGGGTTCCGCTGCGCTGCACCCCTGCCTGTGATCTGTCAGCCTTTCAGGCTTTAAAAATAGATCTCTTCGGAATTTTGGGCTGTAGAGACGCGAAATTTCGCGTCTCAGCTCCGAAGGAGCGACGGATTACAGCCGGGGATGGAGCGAAGCGAAATCCCCGGTAACGATTCCCCACAAAATCAAACCCTGATGGGGTGACAGAGCTTCATAAAAAAGCCAGGTCATTGAAACCCGGCTCCTTTTTCGTTTTTGTTTATTCGTTACCGTTAGGGATTCATATTAAAAATTTTCGTAATCGTTTTAACAAGTTTCCCCGGTTCACGAGGTGGCAGTTCCCATATTCGTGTGATCTCTGGATGGGCTTTGCGGTATTCCTCAAGCTCATTCTTTTCTGTTAGATCAGCGGGAGTGATATCTAGCCAGTTTTTCTCATTCTCTTTGACTTTTAATGATAAGACGGTTTCAGAGTCATCCCAGCAAAAGAATTCTCTGTTTTCAACGTCAATAGGCTCTATATAGCCCTGCAGATCTTCAAAAGATGGATATCTTTCTACTTCTGCGCAATCTTTTGATAAAAGATATAGCGGATAATTGATGTTCATTTAATATCCTCTTTTCAAAGATCATGGAACTATCAATCTGTAGAATGATTTTGCTTCTTCCATGGATGTTATTCTGTAAACGCAATAACCGTTATCGAGCAGGATGTCTTCCGTGATGTCGATCCAGTTATCTATTCCGTTTTCAGATGATTGCAGGGCGACACCATCAGTTTGAATCCATCTCAGGACGAGGCCGATAGATTCCAGGCGATTATCCAGGTACGGTATGACGAACAACGGACGACCGGCACAACTGTGATTCCTGATATCCCAGTCGCTAGTGCCTTCATGACAATAGACGGTCACTTGTGTGCCTTCAAATACATACATGCTGTCTTTCAGTCTTGGGGCGTTTCCTTCAAAACATGCCCGCTTCAGATTTGTGCAGTATTGGAACACATAATGCTCAAGAGTGCTGACGCTGTCGGGGAATCTGACATCGGTCAGTTTAGTGCATCCCTGGAACGCTTTGTCGGCGATCCGGGTCACTCCGTCAGGAATGAAATATACTTCATCCTCTCTGCCGATGGGATATTGGATCAGCTTGGTTTGGTCATTGCTGAAGAGAACGCCGTCCAGACTGCTGAAAACCAGATTCTTTTCATCTACCCATATATTGGCCAGGCTTTCGCATCCGGAGAATACTTCCGCGCCTATCGAGATGACACCTTCGGGGATCGTGATCTCTGTCAGACTGGCGCATCCGAGGAATACTTTGTCCCCAATGTATTTCAATCCATCGTTCATTGTTATCCGCGTCAGATTGACGCAGCCGGTGAACGCACGGTCGCCGATCTCAAAGACATATTGAGGAAGGGTGACATCAAACAGATCTGTACATTCGGCAAAAGCCAATTCCCCAATGGTTTCAAGCTCGGTGCCAAACAGCATATTGGATAGATGACCACATCCCGCGAAGGCAAGTTTTCCAATAGTCCCCACATTGCTGCCCAGCAGGGCATTGGATACCCCGGAATAGGCAAACGCGCTGTCACCGATCTCGGTGACATTTCTGGGAATAACGATATCCTGCAGGCTCGTGCATTTGTAGAATGAGCTGTCGCCAATATAGGTCAGAGAATTGGGCAGGTCAGCCTCCTGCAGCCTATAGCATCCGGTGAAGGTATAAGCCCTTACTTCTTCCAATCCTTTGGGCAAGATGATCTCTAATAAATTCCGGCAATAATAGAACGCGGAATCCTCGATTTCCGTTTCGCCTTCAAACACCACGGAATACAGGTTCCGGCAGTTCGCGAAAGCGCCGAAACCGACATAAGTCACGGATTTCGGAACAAAGACCGTGAAGATATCGGATCTTCCGAAGAACGCTTCTTCCTGGATGAGTGTGACGGGGAGTCCTTCAATCTCTGCGGGTATTTCCAGATGAGTGGCAGTTCCCGTGTAACCGGTGATCGTGACTTCCTTGTCATTGATCTCGTAAGTAAAATCATTGTCACTGGATTCCGGAGCGGACAGCACAGTGACACCTTTCCAAACGGCATCCCATCCGGTGGTTCCATTTTCGCAGAAAACGGCACAATGATCTCCCTCGAAAATGTTCTCAGCCGCTTCCGGAGCGTTGCCGCGGAATTGCACTGTTTTCAGAGAAGCGCAGTTCGCGAACGCATTGTCACCGATAGCTTCGACCGTTCCGGGAATGATGATGATAAAAACACCGACACTGTTCGCGAAAGCGTTTGCGCCGATTTGTGTCACCGCGGTCCCGTTGATGCTGTCAGGCACAACGACCACAGGGGAGTTGCCTTTATAAGAAAGGATCGTTCCTTCGCTGTAGTCGAAATCATCCGCGTTTGCTTCCAGCTCGGTGTAATTCAAACAGCGGTCTAAAGCAGTTCCCAGATCAGACCAGGTATCGCAGCTGCGGATCACGTTGAGGGCTTCCTCTTGAGACAGGGGATACCAGCCGAGCCTGTCACTCAAATAATACAGAACAGGGGTGTTCTCTCGAAGTGCTTCCAGATAAACTTCCGGATTGGTCTGCGGTAATAATCTTGGATTTTGAGAATCCCTGATGATCTTGAAATAATTACTGATCAAAAAGGCATCATAACCCATTTCCGGATGATCTCCCAGGAAATAAACGGTATTGAGGTTTTCACAATTCAGAAAAGCTCCAACCTGTATTTCTCTAACGCTGGCACCGATGATGACACTCTCTAAAGAATGACAATAGTTGAACATATAAGCACCAACTTCAGCAAGGCTGTCCGGGATATAGGCGAATCTCAATTTTTCGCATCTGTAAAACGCAGAGTCACCGATTTCCTCAACATAATTGGGGATCTCGATCTCTTCCAGACTTCTGCAGTTGGCAAACGCGCCCGCGCCGATACTGATCACGGAGTCGGGAATGTTTATTTCCACCAAGTCCACACAGCCAAAGAACGCATCATCTCCAATCGTTGTTACAGTAGAAGGAAGGTGTACTTTTTGTAATCCTTTCAGTTTGTAGAAAGCATGGGACTCGATAATTTCCGTGCCTTCCGATATGACCAGATTGATGGAAGACTTGCTTTCGGAAAACGCATCATTCGCAATGTGCAGAACAGTTTCAGGAATGGTGTATTCTCCTTCTCTGCCAGGTGGATATTTGATCAATATTGTCTGATCTTTGTTGAAAAGAACGCCATCCGCACTGCTGTAAACGGGATTTTCAGGATCCACGTTGATTTCTTTCAGGTTTGAACAATGCTGAAAAGCGTAACTTCTTATGGAAGCAACATTCCGGGAAATCATTATACTTTCCAGACTGCTGCAATTTGCAAAAGAATATTCATCTATCTTATTAACACTGTCGGGAATATTGATATTTTTCAGACCGCTGCAATTATAGAAAGCATGATTTCCGATTAGTTCCACATTGTTTCCTAAAGTTACATTGACCAGATTAGTACAGTTTTCAAACGCCCATTCCGAAATAGTTGTGACACTATCCGGAACATTAACATTTATCAGATTAGTGCAGTTTTTGAATGCTCCTTCGATTATGCAAGTTACAGTATCAGGAATAGTGTAAGATGTTTCTGTGAAAGAAGGCGAATACCTGATCAGTGTCTTTCCGCCTTCACTCATGAAAAGAGGAGGAAGCTGGTCGCATCCCTCGAAAGCATCGCTCGCGATTTTTAAGACTTCGTCTGAAATAACAGCATTGGTGAGTTGGGGATATTTGGAGAATGTCTTGCTTTTAATATTCGTCACACTGTTGCCGATTCTAATACTGGTCAGATTTGTAGAATATTGGAATATATTATAAAAATTATTTATGATCATGTTATTATCCAAATCGATATGTTTCAGATTTGTGCAATACGAGAATGAAAGCATTCCTATGTATTCCGTTGGTGTGTATTTCACACTCGGGGGAATGTTGATGCTGACCATTTTTGAGCAATTATGGAACGCACTGGTACCGATATTTGTGACACTATTGCCTATGACTACATTTGTTAAGCCACTGCAGTCGTGGAATGCATTAGCCCTAATACACAGTACGCTGTTTGGAATCTCAACATGATTCAGATGTGTACAGCTGTAGAATGCATAGTCAGAGATTTCAACCACACTGTCCGGGATCACAACGCTCGTCATCGCGTAATAATTGAAAAAAGTTTGCTTTCCGATAGCGGTAACGGTGTAAATTCTTCCATCATCTCTTGAAACGATCTCAGGAATAATAATTTCTGACACTCCTGATCTTCTATGATCGTAAGTGGCAACTGTTCCTGTAGAACCTTCTTCTGTGAGAACGATGTAGCTAAAATCGCCCACCATGAATTTGTCGCCGACATCGGCGCGCGCGTTATAAAAAACGCACAGAAAGGCGACAATGAATAACGACATGATCCAAGAGAACGTATCTCTTCTTATATATTGTGTTTGTTTCATAATTTCATGTTTTTTTATAACCTTATAGTTTGCTAAATGGAAAATGGCAGAAAAAACCCCTGGAAAAGGGGTATATGCCCAAGAGAATTATGTATTTTATGCACTGACAATGCATAGTACAGGACAAATCTCTTCTTGTTCCTACTCCTAGGATTCACCACAAACCATAACCAGGAACAACAAGCCATACCCCCCAAGCAGGGGTGTCCTGTACAATTCATGGCGGCTGGTAATTTTTGGTGAAATTAAGGAGTAACCGCTCATTTCATCTTATGCAAAGCAATAAGATTATGTTAAATAACTTCTATTTTTCTTTTATGAGTTTCTAAACTCAGAGTGAAAAGAAACTCACACAACAACATAGCGCATCTTTTTGATTTTGTAAAGGGGAAGAAAATAAAAAATTTAAAAATATTTCTAAATCATTAAGATCAAATATCATCCGGCTTTAATCAGCCTGGATGGAGCGGTTGCCGGCTTCAACGGCGCGGCGGTAGTATTCGCTGGTTTCGAGGAGTTCGTCGTGGGTGCCGGTGGCTTGGATCTGACCGTCCACCAGAACGATGATCCGGGTGGCGTTGACCAGAGTCGAGAGCCGGTGAGCGATCATCAGGGTGGTGCGTCCTTTGGCCAGACGGCCGAGAGCGTCCACCACATACATCTGATTTTCAGCGTCCAGCGAGCTGGTCGGTTCATCCAGGATCAGGATGGGGGCGTTTTTCAGCAGGGCGCGCGCCAGACAAAGACGCTGTACCTCGCCGATACTGAGCCGCGAGCCGCCGTCGCCGACTGTTGTGTCGTACCGCTGGGGCAGCTGCTCAATGAATTCGGCGGCATGGACTTGCTCCGCGACTTCGACCATTTCCGCCTCGGTAGCGCCTTCGCGTCCAAAGAGGATATTATCGCGCAGGGTGCCCGGCAGGATCAGAGGTTCCTGGTGGACGACCGAGACATTGCGGCGCAGGGAATCCAGATCGTACCGGCGCAGATCGACTCCGTTGATCTTCACGGAGCCCTGTTCCGGATCGAAAAAGCGGGAAATCAGTTTGGCCAGAGTCGTCTTGCCGGCACCGCTGGGGCCGACGATCGCCACGAACTCGCCCGGTTTCACGCTGAAAGTGGCGTTCTTGATGATGGGACGGCGGGGATGATAGCCGAAGCTGACGTTTTCAAACTCAATGGAAAACCCTTTTTGTCCGTTCGTTTCCAGTGTGATCCCGTTGGCTGGGGAAGTGATCGCGGGCGGAGTATCCAGTATCTCGAACACACGGGAAACACCGGCCTGAGCGTCCGCCAAGGTGGAACCGGCCAGGATCAGCTTTTGCAGCGGTTCATAGAACTGGCTCAGGTAGGTGATGAACACGACCAGCTCGCCCACCGTCAGACGGTCTGCCAGCACCTCACGCGCTCCGGCCCAGATGATCCCGGCCATACCCAGCGAAAAGATCGTGGCCACAGTCGTTTGATAAATGATCTCGGTGGCGTGCTGGCTCAGACGCTTGCCCCAGGCATCCTGAATAAAGACATTGAACTTCTGCGCGACCCGGTTCTGGCGGACAAAGCTTTGGATGGTCGGGATGGTGTTGACGGTCTGTTGGATGAATGAGGCTACCTGGCTGTCGGCCTTGTGCGCTTCCATACTGCGCTGCTTCATTACCTGACCATAGACACGGATGCCCAGAATGAGCATCGGCAGAGTGATGCACGAGATGAAAGTCAGCATCTCGTTCAGCTGCCACATCACCCACAGCATACAGAACATGGAAAGGAAACTGGCCGTGGAGGAGAACCAGACATGCTGGAAGAGTGTCTGGAAAGAATACGTGTCCCAGCAG